>Ga0073934_10007843_pt1 | contig 14559 bp, 17 predicted proteins | sample LarsenN4metaG_FD_76834 | JGI IMG/M metagenome (GOLD analysis project Ga0073934, IMG submission 76834) | Hot spring sediment bacterial and archeal communities from British Columbia, Canada, to study Microbial Dark Matter (Phase II) - Larsen... ...
ATTTGGTGAACCGAGGTGGAGGCTGCTGGCTTCACTTGCCTGGCCAGCTAGTCATCAGTTTGTTTTTCCCGCTTACGCGGCTCGGACTAAGTCTGCCACAGTTCCTGGCGGAGCTTCAAGCGGTTCTCGCTGACGTGGTTGCCTCCCAGGGCATTCATTCCATCGACATCGAGCGGCACGCCGCAGTTCGTGTCAATTCGCGGCCAGTTGCGTGTGTTGGGCTTGCCGTGCGGAATTGGGTCACCTCGCATGGTGCGATCCTGAATGTCAACCCCGACCTTGAACCATTCCGACAAGTGCGGACCGGAGCAAGTGGGTTTCCGATGACCTCCCTTCAGCGGGAGTGTGGACGATCGGTCCGAATGGCACAGGTTCGGGAGAGGTTAGTAGATCTTGTGGTGGCTCGCTTTGGATTCGCAAACGCGGTCCTATTCATGGAGCACCCGCTCCTTGGAGGGAGGAGGAGGTCCCGTGCGCTCATTACCCCTCGTTGATCTTGTGGCGGAGCGTCGACTTCCACCCTGGCTAAAGCGGGAGCTGCCCCGCGGCAATCAGAACAGCTTTACTGAACGGCTGCTACGAGAACTCCGCCTGGAAACAGTCTGCGAGAACGCCAGGTGCCCCAACCGACCCGAGTGTTACAGCCAGCGCACCGCTACCTTCATGATCCTGGGGAACGTGTGCACAAGGCCGTGCGGTTTCTGCTCGGTTCCGCGCGGCGAGCCGCTCGAGCTGGAGGCCGACGAGCCAGATCGCGTGGCAGAAGCAGCCTTCCGGCTGGGGCTCAAGCACGTGGTGATCACATCGGTTACCAGGGATGACCTGGCGGACGGCGGCGCCGAGCATTTTCGCCGCTGCATACTGGCCGTGCGAGCGCGGACAGGGGCGGTGGTCGAGGTGCTCACACCCGACTTTCTGGGCGACGAGGCTGCAATCGCCGTGGTACTGTCGGCTCGCCCTGAGGTGTTTAACCACAACATGGAGACTGTCCCTCGGCTCTACCGGAAGGTGCGGGGCCGCGCGGATTACCAGCGCAGCCTTGATCTTCTGCAGTTCGTGAAGACAAGCCGTCCCGAGACGGTCACCAAGAGCGGGCTCATGCTCGGCCTGGGCGAGACGCGCGAGGAGCTGCTTGAAGTCCTGGCGGATTTGCGGAGCGTGGGTTGTGACAACCTGACGCTAGGCCAGTATCTTGCACCAACGCTCAAGCACATCCCGGTCGTTCGTTACGTCCCGCCCGAAGAGTTCACCGAGCTTGGCAGACTGGCGCGCCGGCTGGGATTCCAGCACGTGGCAAGCGGTCCGTTTGTGCGATCCAGTTACCATGCAGCTGAAATGGTAGCAGCCCATGCTGGTTGAAGTAACTGTCCCCGATCTCGAACTGATTCAGCCGGAGACGCTCCGCGTCAGCGTGTGGTTCGCCGAGGAAGGGGAACCTGTTTACCTTGGAGACCGCCTTGTTGAACTGCGACTTCCTGGGGCAACCTTCGACGTGGATTGCCCTGCGGATGGCGTGCTGCAAGAGATCGTCATCCTTCCCAACCGTGCGGTTCGAGCCGGCCAGGTGCTCGCACTGATCGCCCCGACCGCATTACCTGCAAGCGGGGCGAAAGACCAATGAACCGAGGCTGGTTCATCTCACTGGATGGGATTGACGGAGCGGGGAAGACCACCCAGTGCCAGCTCCTCGCAGACTGGCTGCGGGAAAGGGGGCACCTGGTGGTCGTCTGCCGTGACCCTGGCTCAACTCCAGTAGGCGATCGCATTCGTGAGCTGCTGCTCGATAGTCGAAGCGCGATGGAACCGCTGTGCGAGAGCTACTTGTACATGGCCAGCCGAGCGCAACTCGTTCAGCAGATAGTTCAGCCCGCCCTGTCTCGCGGCGAAACCGTGGTGTGTGACCGTTTCCTTCTGGCAACGGTCGTTTACCAGGGGCATGCGGGGGGACTGGCTCCGGAAAAGCTCTGGGACATCGGTCTGTTTGGAACGGGAGGGCTTCTCCCCGACCTCACCCTCGTGCTCGATCTGGAGGAACGTATCTGCGCGGAACGCAAGCAGGGCCCCAGGGACCGCATGGAAAGCAAGGGGGATGCATTTGTCCAGAAGGTCCGAAGGGGGTTTCTGACCGAAGCCAGGCGCGATCCGGCTCGCATCCGTGTTATCGATGCCAGTCAACCAGTCGAGTTCGTCGCCCGAGCGATTCGCGAGGAGGTTGGCCGTGTCCTGGTCCAGCATCCGCGGACATGACCAGATCATCAAGGCCATCCGGCACGTGATCCGGCGCGGTCGGCTAGCGCACGCTTACCTCTTCGTGGGGCCAGTTGGCGTCGGCAAGCGGCTGGTCGCGACGGAGATGGCCAAGGCGCTGCTCTGCGAGACTCATCCGGAACAGCGAAGCGACGATTCTTGCGATCGCTGCCCTGGGTGTACACAGGTCACGGCTCGGACCCACCCCGATTTTCAGCTCCTTGAGGTACCGGAGGGAAAGCACGAGTTTCCGATTGCACTCATGCAAGAGGCCATTGCCCATCTCGGGCTCAAACCTGCCAGAGGCCGGCACCGTGTGACCATCATCGACGAGGCAGACCTGCTCAGTGAAGAAGCTGCCAATTGCTTTCTCAAGACGCTTGAGGAACCTCCGCCAGCGTCCTTGCTGATTCTGCTTGCTCCAGGCATTGAGTCGCAGTTGCCCACGGTCCGATCTCGCTGCCAGGTGATTCGGTTCGGCACGCTGCCGGATGGCGTCGTTGCGGAGTTGCTGGTGAGCGCGGGGATAGTCAAGACGCCGGCCGAGGCGGACAAGCTGGCTCCCCTCTGCCAAGGCAGCCTCAACTCTGCCCAACTCCTCAAGGAGCCCGAAGTGCGTGGATTCCGCGAGGAGATCGCCAAACTCGTCGAACGGCCAGCAATCGATTCGGTGGAGCTAGGCCAAAAGCTTGTGAAGTTCGTGGAAGCAGCGGGACAGGACTCCGCAGCAAAACGCAGAAGAGGGCAATTAGCGCTGCAATTCATCATCGAGCATCTACGTGCTCAGCTTCATGCTGCATCGGCAGGCGTAGACGAGCGAGAAGGAAGGCTCGAGGCCGTGGCCGAATCGGTGGACCGCACGATCCTAGCCTCCCAGCAGATCGACCGTCGTCTCCAGTTGGTGCTGGCGCTTGAAGGATTTGCCGACAACCTTGGCCAGTTGCTGCGGTAGGTCGATCCCATTTGGTCGTGAGCAACAGCAGTCAGGAGTGAGACTAGTCGCTCCCGCCGGTGCCGCCGGTCGAACGAATCACGCAGCTCAGCCCCACGCGGGTGAGTTCTCGCCGCAACGAGCGGGCTTCGCCGTAACATGGGAAGGCAGCCACCTCAACCTCGACTGGCTCCGAGTGGCGATCGGCGTCTCGAACATACACACTGAAGCGGGTATCCATGCAGCGGACTCCTTTCCGACGCAATCGGTTGGTCTTGGCAGCATTATGCCATCTGCCCATAATTTGACAAGCCTTGGTGTCTGCCGTTGCTTCGCATTCGCTTCCGCTGTCCAGCTTGTAGAATAATGATTTAGGCAATTGCCCCGCGTGCTAGGGTATCCTCATGTCCGATGCTTCAACGGCCCTGGATTACGTCAGCCAGAGTCTGACCCTCCCAACCGTGATGGGCCGCTTCCATAATCGCGTTCCGCCGGTCTTGATCGAGCTTGCATTGCGCCGAGGCGAGGGGGAGTTAACTTCGCTGGGCGCCCTGGCGGTACGAACCGGAAAGCGAACGGGCAGGTCGCCGCGCGACCGCTATGTGATCGCCAATGCCGCCGATCAGGAGCAGATCTGGTGGGGGCCTGTAAATCGGCCCTTGCCGCGGGACAACTTCGAGAGACTTCTCCGGCGGGCAATGGACTACGCTCGCCTACGCGAACTCTTCATTTTCGACGGCTGGGCTGGCGCTGACCCGCAGTATCGGCTGCCCGTCCGCGTTGTTACCCAGCGTGCCTGGCATAGTCTCTTTGCTCACACGCTGTTTCGCCGTCCGACGGCCACCGAACTGGAGCACTTTGTTCCTGGCTTCACGGTACTCGATCTCCCAGACTTCCTCGCAGACCCCGCGCGCGATGGAACCCACAGTGAAGTTTGCATCGCTCTCTCCTTTGCCCATCGCGTTGTGCTCATTCTGGGCACCAGCTACGCGGGGGAGATCAAGAAATCGGTATTCAGCGTGATGAACTACCTGTTGCCGCAGCGGGGTGTTCTCTCAATGCACTGCTCAGCCAACATAGGCCCGGAAGGAGACACGGCTCTTTTCTTCGGGTTGTCCGGCACGGGCAAGACGACGCTCTCCGCCGATCCTCGCCGACGGCTCATCGGTGACGACGAACATGGCTGGTCGGACCACGGAGTCTTCAATCTGGAGGGCGGCTGCTATGCCAAGACCATCCGGCTCTCGCGCCAGAATGAGCCGCAGATCTGGAATGCCATTCGGTTCGGCTCAGTCCTGGAGAACGTAATCGTCGATCACCGGACTCGGACCCCCGACTTCGACAACGCCAGCATCACTGAGAATACCCGCTGTACCTATCCCGTGGAGTTCATCGACAACTGCGAGCTTTCCGGTCTCGGCGGGCATCCTGCCAACATCGTGTTCCTCACGTGCGATGCCTTCGGCGTTTTGCCGCCTTTGAGCAGACTCACCAGGGAGCAAGCGGTTTATCACTTTCTCTCGGGATACACCGCCAAGGTTGCCGGGACTGAACTGGGCGTCACCGAGCCGGAAGCAACTTTCAGCCCGTGTTTTGGCGGGCCTTTCCTCCCCCTTCCGCCACAGCGCTACGGCAACATGCTGCGACAGAAGCTCGAAAGACACGAGTCGCAAGTCTGGTTGGTCAACACGGGATGGAGTGGAGGGCGGGCAGGCAAGGCGAGCCGAATCCGGCTGCCGTACACCCGAGCCATGATCAACGCCGCGTTGTCGGGGTCACTTAAAGATGTGGCCTTTCAAACTGAGCCGATCTTTGGTCTGAGCATTCCGCGGAATTGCCCTGACGTGCCCGCGGAAATACTTGACCCCCGTCGCGCGTGGAAAGATCCGCAGGAGTACGATGCGGCGGCGCGCATGCTGGCTGAGCTATTTGAGAAGAACATGAAGACGTTCTTGACATCTGCCTCAGCCGACGGATAACCGAGCATCAGCAGCAGGTCACGGAGGACCGCCATGTCGTCTTGGCTCGTTCGTTTGGTCGGTGCAACCCTCGCACTGTCGGGAACTGCCGCTTTCTGGCTCGGGCTGCGTCATCTGAAGCTTGCCTCGCTAGAAGACGTCTACGTTCAGTTTCACCAGGCCGCCGCCTGCTTGCTCCTGCCGGCGGGGCTGCTTCTAGCTTGTGAGGGGTGTCGTCTCTCCCTCCAGCCAAGTCACTGGTCTGCGTATCCATTTCTCCGGCGGCTTGCCTTCTATCGCTGGCTTCTCTTCGGCTGGCTGGGTGTGTTCTTCGTGCTAGGGCTTTGGCTGCCTGGCCAAGACCTTGCTCGGTTCCCCTGTCGCGGCGCGTGTGCGCTCTGGGCGGCACTGGTGCTCGGCCCCCTCCTCCTTCCGGCCCGGTGGATTGCCTGGAGCGATGGCCTCCTGACTACTGGTCCACTCCGAATCCTTGATCTGCTGGTGGGGAACCTGGTTATCCTCGCCATCCTGCTTGAAGTTGCCCTTCGAATTATGGCACTTGGAACCGGCCAGGACGCCCTCTTGCTCAACCGTACGGCCGGTTATCGGCTCAAGCCAGGGGACTATCCGAACGGTCTGCATGCCAACCAACTGGGCTTCGCTGACGAGGAATGGACATTAGCCAAACCTTCGGACCGAATCCGCATTGCAGCCCTGGGAGACTCCTTCTCCGTGGGTACCGCGGTCGCGTATGGCGACAACTACCTGACCCAACTGGAAACTGCCCTTGGAGGCGTCGAAGTCTGCAATTTTGGGGTGTGCGGCACGGGGCCACGCGAGTATCAGCACTTACTGGCCACGATGGTGTGGAACTACCAGCCCGACCTGGTCCTGGTCCCGATCTTCATCGGAAACGACATTACCGAGTGGATCGCCACTCCTTCGCTGGCGAAGTTCCATCCTGATGCGCTCTACGTCGAACTCCTGGCCCGACGGCTCGGTCGGCTGGCAAGGGAGCATTGGCGATCGAGGGCAGAGGGAGATACGGGCGACTACCGCATGGGACTCGGGCCCAGTTTCTCTCACCGAACCTATGTTGAGCTGACGGCTGGCAGGTTGGTTGTTTGCCGATCCCCAATGCTCCCTCCTGATGAAGCTCGCTGGCGGCTCGTGGAGGAGTACCTGGATCGGATCATCAAGGACTGCCGCAGCCACCAAACGCCGGTCGCGTTCGTGCTCATCGCGGACGAGTTCCAGGTCCACGACGCGCTTCGTTCGGAGGCCATGGTCGCTCAAGGCTGGAGCGAACGTGAGATCGACCTGCGCCTTCCGCAGAGGCGTCTCTCGGCACTGGCAGCCGAGCGTCAGGTTCCTTGCCTCGATCTCTTGCCGAGTTTCGCTGAACTTGGCGCCGCGGGGCACATACCCAACGACGGGCACTGGAGCAAGGCTGGACACCGCCTGGCGGCAAGCGTCGTTGCGCAGTGGCTAAGGGAGCAGTTTCCAGAAACGCTCGATCGCAAGGCCGAGCAGCAAGCGGCGAAGCAATCGACTCCTTAATGGAGGCTCGCGCTTGCCCTGCAAGCAACCAGCCAGCACAATGACGGCATGGCTGGTCCTGATCCTAAAGTCGTTTCTCTGATCGCCAGCGCTACCGAGATTGTTTTCGCACTGGGCATGGGTCCACATCTCGTAGGGCGCTCACACGAGTGTGATTTCCCCGCTGAGGTCCGGCGTTTGCCGGTATGCACCCACCCCAAGTTCGAGACCTCAGGAACGAGCATAGCAATCGATGCTCAGGTCAAGTCGTTGCTCAGCCAGGGGCTGTCCATCTACCACGTGAACGAGAAACTGCTGAGTGAGCTCAAGCCCGATGTGATCGTAACTCAGTCCCACTGCAAAGTCTGTGCTGTCAGCAGCAATGATGTGCGTACTGCACTGGATGGCGACACGACCTTTCAGCCGATGATCGTCAGTCTCTCGCCTAACTCTCTCGCTGACGTGTGGCAGGATATTCTCAGGGTTGCCAGCGCTCTCGGGGTTCCCGAGCGCGGAGTGGAGTTGTGCGCTCAACTACAGAATCGGATTGCAACGCTTGCCAGCTCGGCCAGTAGAATCAAGGCAAATCCCAAGGTCCTCTGCCTGGAATGGATCAACCCGCTGATGGCCGCGGGAAACTGGATGCCAGAACTCGTCAAGCTCGTCAACGCCCATGATCCTTTTGGCATTCCTGGAGTGCACTCGCCGTGGCTTGACTGGGAACAGGTACAGGCAGAAGACCCTGAAGTGATCATCGTGATGCCTTGCGGCTTTGATCTCAACCGCACCAGGAAAGAAGCGGAAGAGTTGTGCAGACTGCCTGGTTGGAACAATCTTCGCGCAGTCAGGACTGGTCGAGTCGCCCTGGCAGACGGCAATGAGTTCTTTAACCGTCCCGGTCCACGGCTGGTAGAGTCCCTGGAAATCCTCGCCGAGATTATCCATCCAGCAAGCTTTGACTTGGGACAGCAAGCACGTGCCTGGATGCCGTTCCCGCGGTAAGGACATGAGCCTGGAAGACCGAGCGTGAATCGTAGGTGTAGTGGGATGGCTAGCCGAGCGGCAAGAACCGAACAAGATCTACCCGCGGCGCTAGAGTCCGACCACTACTACCGTTTGCAATGCGACTGCGGTGAACTGATCGCAGGCAGACGGATTGCCGAAGCGCAGTTTCTCCAATGTCCATCATGTGCAAGGCCGGCGTTTGTTACTCCGGCCTGCCGGTGGCCCGCGGTGACCGCCTCTCAACCGACTGCCGGAGGTTCCCACTGCCAGGTATCTCTTTCTCCGTGGAAGACTGGCACTTTGAGAGTCTGGGGTTCTCCGTTAGCGGCGGGGATAATTGTCCTCGCACTAGTGGGTTCGCTAGCGGCATACCTGGTATGCGCATTCTTGTCTTCCCAGGAGCACTCAGCTCCGCAAGAAGCGCTTCGTGCACACGCGGCCGCTCGTCGCGCCTTGACTGCTGGGGATATACAGTCTGCGGTCAGATGGGCTGACCATGCAGCCAAGCTAGCAAGCAAACATGGTTCTGGATCTAGAGCTTCGGACCTCAGGCAGATCATCGACTTTCAGCGCCAGGTGAGCGTTGTAGGCGACCTTTCGGCGCATCCCCTGGAGGTTTTGCTCCACGAAGCCGCCAGGCTCCCTCCCGAAGCGTGGGAATCTCGCTTCAACAAGCTCCATCGCGGGAGCGGAATCGTCATGGAAGCGAGCCTGCGCAAAGGCGACCATGATGACGACTTGCTTGCCGGCTACGAGATCAGGGCCGGTCAGGAACGCGGGCGCTTGGTGCTTCCCTCGTCCGCTGGCGAGTTTGAACCGTCTCCCAAGCCGGTTCTCTTCGGGGCCAGGTTGCAGAGTATCCGCTTGGAAGCAGGTTCCGACTCGACATCGCCCCGTTGGAATCTTCAAGCTGCCCCACGGTCTTTTGTGCGGCTAACTGATCCGGATCTGGTCAACCTGCTGCGTGGTGGAAGGGGCCGCCTGGAGCATTCTCACGCCAAGAAACCGCCCTATTCTGAGAACTTGCTCCCAGCCCTGTCAGAGGATGCCCTTAAGCAGCTGGACCAGCCAGTCATCATTCAGCGACAGTACACTTCGCAGGGGCTCGTTGAGCAGTGGTCTTACTCCAGCGATGGCAGCGATTCGCTGACGTTCATCAGACGTGTGGATGACGCCCCCTAGTCGCCTTCGCTCGGACCGCTCGTTGTTCCACCTGTTGCGCTGGCCCAAAAACCTTGAACCCTTTTTGGGCTCATCCGTCTCAAAGATATGCGGGCCAACTTGAGGAAAAGTTGGAAGGTTTTCGGACCTCTTGAATCTGAAGGCAGTAAGCCCGTCTCCATGGGGCATGCGCAGTTCGGTGGGAGTCCGTACCTTAGTTCAGGTTAAGCAGGAACGATTTCGCCGCTTAAGCGTTGCTAGTGGGCCAAGTTCCTGGGCAGATTCTCTCAAGTCGCTGCCTGAAAATCGAACAGATGGCGCAGAATTGAACAGCCTGGTGAGCGGTGTCACTTAGCCAAAGTACTTGACACAACAGTTCTTGAATCACGCGCACGGCAAGATTGTTCGATATCGCCTCGGATTGTCCAAACATGCGTCTGCGGCACGCCCTTTGCTAATGAGCACAGGGCAAACCACCACCCGCGAGCAATGGTTATCTGAATCAAGGGAATCGTCAAATCGGATCAGGAATGGGAGGGGAGATCGATAATGGCACGACGGGATGCACTCCTGAAGCTGCACAAGCATCTGACGGCACGTCGGAATGCCCTGCGGAAGATTCTGGCTGGGGAACTGAACGACCTCCGTGGTCACATTCGCGGCGACCTTTCGGGAGACGCCGCAGACGTGGCCTTTGACACGGGGAGCGATGAAATCAGCTCTCAGCTGGCCGAACTCGAAGCCCGCGAGTTGGCGCAAGTCGAGCGTGCCCTCTTCCGATTGAAGCAGGGTACCTATGGACAGTGCGAATCCTGCGGGAAGAGAATCCCTGTCGCTCGTCTCAATGCTCTGCCTTACAGCACGTTCTGCATCGAGTGTCAGCGAGAACTCGAGGCGAATCCTTCCAGTTTCCATCGCGGGCACGGCGATAACTGGGCCAAGGTTTACGAAGCCGCCGCGCCGCTTGAGGAACAGAAAGAAGTGGATCTCTCCGACCTCGAGATGGACATGACCAGTTCGGGACGCTAAAGCCGATATTTCCTGATCCGACCAAAGCTGCGGCCGAGATGGATTCTAGGGGTGATCCCCGCAAATCCTCTCGGCCGTAAGTGCTTTTCACCGCTGCTACCCCTTGCTCGGCCGCTTACAATGGAGTGCTGCTCAGGGCAGATCGCTTCCCTTATGTCGGGACCTGATACCATGGCGCGCCGCTTAGGTTGGATTCTCCTCGTCGCCGCTTGTTCCTTCTCAGGCGGACTGGTTGGTTACTTCAGCTCGGGCAGAGGAATGCCGCCTGCATGGGCTCAGTCGGGAAGCAGGGAATCGAGCACTCCACTCGTCACTGACCTCGTTCAACTCGGCGAGCGATTCGAGATGGTCGCCCGCAAGGTCAGTCCAGCCGTCGTCTACGTAGAGGCCCGCAAACCCAGTGACAAGGGTGGCAACGGCGGCAAACGAATCGTCGAGGAGTCTGGATCAGGGGTCATCGTCCAGTGGCCTGGCCGTCGCGATTACCTTGTCCTCACGAATAACCACGTCATCGCTGGGACGGAGCCAGACCGGATGGTCGTTGCACTGGCGGACGGCAGGGTCTTGAAGCCTGTGCGAGCCTGGACTGACCCCGAATCGGATACCGCGGTTTTGAGCCTGGGGGAGGTCGGGCCGCTTCCTGCTGCTCCGCTCGGGGATAGCGATCGAATGCAGGTGGGGAACTGGGTGTTGGCTGTTGGCAGCCCCTTTGGTCTGAATCAGACGGTCACCCACGGCATCATCAGCGCCCGTGAACGGGGCCAGATCAGTCTGGGCAGCACGATACGGATCAAGGACTTTCTCCAGACCGACGCGGCTATCAACCCTGGATCTAGCGGCGGTCCTCTCCTGAATCTCAATGGCGAGGTCATCGGCATCAACACTGCCATCGCTTCGCCGAATGGCAGCAACAGCGGCATCGCCTTCAGCATCCCCATCAACATGGTCAAGCGAATCACCGAACAGCTTCTTCAAAAGGGCGCGGTGTCGCGAGGTTATCTGGGTATTCAGCTGGCCCCCGCTCTGGAACCCGCGGATGCACTCAAGAGAGGGCTGGATCACGCGGCTGGAGCAATCGTCGAGGCCGTTTACCCAGACACCCCTGGGAGTGCCGCTGGACTGCGGGTCGGAGACCATATCCTGAGCATGGATGGAACGCCGATTCGCAACGAGAACCATCTGATCAACATGATCAGCAGCACAACGCCTGGGAAGAGCGTGTCACTCCAACTGGTCCGAGATGGGAGAAAGCAGACGCTCCAGGTCGTTGTGGGAGACTGGGCTGAGGGCCAGGCCCGGCTCCGGTCGCAGTGATTCGCCCAGCCTCTCGCCGGTACATGGGCAGGACCCGCGCAGCGACGCCGCGTGGGTCCTGTCCTTTGGCTTTGACGCCTGGCTGGTTCTGAAAGGCGTTCGCTAGTCGCCGCCTGCCTGCTTCTTGCGAATGATGAACAGCAGAACGATTAGGCCTGCGAGAATCAGGATCATCACGACGAAGAACCACCAAGGTGCGTCGTTAATGAACTCCCACATCCAATTGCTCCTTTCGAGAAAGCCCTGTTTCTGGTGATGGAATTCCCTGGTCTGCCCTGCACGCCGGCTTCGATGCTGCGAGTCCGGCTCGTTCGGGGACGCATGACGGGAAGTGTTCTACTCGACTGGCAATACAGAAGCAAGCACGAAGTCCAGTGATTTTCGGAAGGCCTGGCAACCTCTGCGGAATATGCTTGACCTGCGGAATCTGCATGGAATTCGTGCTCTCCTCTTTGCTCCGCCTTCCATCGAAAACTCCAACTTGGACTGGACACGATCGGCTCTCTGTGGCATGGGGCGGCACTTCTGGCGAGTACATCAGCGGAGCGGGGCCCGCGGGGGTCGGGGAGGTGCTCATGCGCCGGTGGGGATGGATCGCGGGGGGGCTGGGAGTCGTCTGTCTGACGGCCTCGCTGGCCGTTGCGGCAGAGCGGGACACGTACCAAAGCGCGCGCGACGCCGCTGCCGAGAGCAAGGCCAAGGCCGAAGCCAGGCGCAAGGCAAGCGGCTTCTCCTGGTGGTGGCCCTTCGGCTCCAGCGCGAAGGAAGAGAGCAAGCCCAAGGAATCCCCAACCGCCAAAGCAAAGACAGACAAGCGGCCTACTGAGCAACAAGCCCGCGCCAAGCCCATCACTGCCCCCCTTGGTCTTGAGGGAGCAAACCTCATCGCCGAGGAGCAGGCCAAGTTCTTGCGCCGCCAGCAGGTTTGCGACCGGATTCGCGAAGCGGCTCTGGCCCGCGGCGACTCCAGCCTCGAAAAGCAGGCCCAGTTGCTCGAACAGCGAGCCTGGTTCATTTACGAGCAGCGCACTGCCCAGGCGCGGATGCCGAGCGTCCTGCCGATCGACGATGGCATCGACGCCCGCAAACTGACCGCCGAGTCCAGCAGCAAGAGCCGCAAGTCCCAGGAAAACACCGTCCACAGCATTTTCGCCCGCAGCCCGACGACCAAGCCAGGCGGGGAGGATTGAGTCATGCGACGCGGTTCTGCCATTCTGATGACCCTTTTCCTTGCTCTGTCCGGCTGCTCCATGCTGGACCGTCAGCCGGCAGCCGTGGTCGCTCCCACGCTCAAACCCGTCGCGCCTGCCATTCGGCCCGACGAAGTAACGCCGTCCAACGCGCGGGACAAGGCGCGACTTCTCAACGAAGAACTCGATCGCGACATGGACGGCGAGTTCCTCGGCGAGCAGTAGGCAGTCACGGCCTGTCCCGTTCCTCAGGGCCAGGGGTCCCAGTCCCCCCAGCTGTCCAGGTAACGCTGCAGCCCAGGGCGCTCCCGGGCTTCCCTGGCCAGCCAGTCCTTCGTCTGGCGCACAATGGCCTGTTCCGCCTCGATCGTCAGCGCGCCAATCAGCACTCGGGTCCGCAGGAACACAAAGTAGGTGTCCAGCACGTCGCAGGCGCAGTATTCGTTGATCGCCTCCAGCCGCCCCTCGCGAAACATCTCGTACACCTGGCCGCCGCTTACTGCCACCTTGCCGGGCTTGCCCAGCAACTTGGACAGCAAGTTCAGGCCTCCCGTAAAGCGGATGGCACCGAAATTCGAGAGCAGTTCCATCAGATCGATATGCCCGTCGCCAAAGCGGTTCCTCGCCCTGCCTCCGAAGTAGTTCGGCGCGCTGATTCCATACCGGAAAGCGGCCAGTTCCAGCATGGGCAGGTCGAAGGTTCGGCCATTGAAAGTCACCAGCTTCGTCTGGTCGTACCGGTTCACAGTCTTCCAGAAAGACTTCACGATGGCAGCGGTCGCATACTCCGGCGCTCCCAACGAGTGCAGGCCGCGCAGACGATAATCCGATCCCACCGGCGCCAGACACACCGCCACGGGAATCTGATACGTGACCGGGATGAAGTTGCTCGACCCGCCGCTTCGCGCCAGCTCTTCTTGCTGCGCGCGTTCGATGGCTTGCTCTGGGGACAGGTCCATTCCCGCGTACCTGGTCCGCGCCAGCAGGACGCCATCGGGAATGGTTTCCGTATCGAAGACGATGAATGCTGGAGCTGTTGCATTGCTCATAAGCACAGTGTACGCAGCGCCCGAGATCGCGACGAAGCCAGCCGTTGAACACGCTGGCCAAGCTCCGCTCGTTCCTGGCGCGCGCCGATGCCTCAACCCTGAGCACTCGACGCCTGGTTTGTGCGCACGCATGTTCAGGTAACGCCAACGCCTTCCGACGCCTGCCGCAAGCTTCCATCAGGCCTAGCGGGCGAACGTCTTCGCTGCGCAACATGTGAAACCTCCGGCTTCGCGAGTCCTTCTCGGGTCTTGCTGTTGAGTGAGGACTCCGAGCGGCGCCGGAGCGCAACATCTGAAAGCTGGCTGCTGGCCCTTTTGCCTCGGCAGTCGCCTGGGCCAGACAATGACGCGCAACTGGCGAGCGCAACATCCCAGGACCTCCGCTTCGCCTGGCAATGCCGGCGCCCACAGGACTTGAACGGGCCGGCATCGCTTCGCTGCGCAACATGTGAAAATCCTCGGTTCGCCTGGATTCCTCGGCTTTTGCTGGGGCGGATGAAGCAAGGGGCCAGATGCCGCGCAACATTCTGCAACCGATCGGGCCGCCCCTCCCATCCACCGTGACGAGGGACCTGGAGACGTTCTCAATCCCGATAAAGCTGACCATGCTGATCGCCTTGATAATGTATTTGCGTTCATGTTCGGTCGCGCAGCCTTGCCTGATGTTCTTGCACGATAGTGCTCTCGCAGGCCGCAGCACTGGGTGCGGGTACCGGCGGCCTTACGGTGCGCCGCTCTCGAATCCGGCGCGCGCCGGCCTTCTTCTTGGCCAGCGGCGCGGCGTCAGCCACCCCGAGTGCGCTTAGGAGACATCTGGACCTTACTCACCTTGCAGTGTACGCCAGTCACCTTAGATTTGGGAAGGTCAGTAGGAACTTGCAGCTGCGCCGGTTGCCAATTCTTGGCGCTGTCCTCTCTGCGCTCCAGGAATACCAACGCTGAGGACGCCCAACAGACGGGGTCGGCGCTCTTGTTCTTGCCGAGGGCGCTCCAGAGAATGTGCCGCGGGGGAACCTGCCGACCTGGATCGGCGTGGAGGTCGCTCCGGCCGCCCTGATTGCCGCCAAGGAGCGGGAGTAGCCTTGAGCAACAGCGGTCGGGGCGTGGCTTCCGGTTGACGGACAGGAGGAGCCCCG
>Ga0073934_10007845_pt1 | contig 14556 bp, 10 predicted proteins | sample LarsenN4metaG_FD_76834 | JGI IMG/M metagenome (GOLD analysis project Ga0073934, IMG submission 76834) | Hot spring sediment bacterial and archeal communities from British Columbia, Canada, to study Microbial Dark Matter (Phase II) - Larsen... ...
ACGCGTGGAAATGGAGAAGTAGGGGAGGATATCACTTCCAATCTACGCACGGTGCGGGCGATCCCTCTACGCATCCCTGTGGATCCGGGCGGGCCAAAACCTCCCTCCTATCTGGTGGTTCGGGGCGAGGCATTCATTCCCACAGAAGAGTTTGCAGAACTGAATCGCAGGCTGGAAGAAGCCGGCGAACGCACGTATCAAAACCCGCGCAATACCGCAGCGGGCGCGCTGCGTCAATTGGACCCGCAGTTGACCGCGTCACGGCCCATCACATTGCTGGTCTATCAGATCGTTCACGCAGAAGGCGGAAAGGTCCCCGCCTCACAGTGGGATATCCTGGAGTTTCTCAAGGGGCTGGGTTTCCCGGTAACGGATATTGCGCGTCGTTTTAATGATCTCGAATCTGCCATCGAGTACACCGAAACATGGAATGAAGGCCGCGATAAACTGCCATACGAAGCCGATGGCATGGTGATCAAGATCGATGACCTGCGCCTCGCAGCCGACCTCGGTTTTGTAGGCAAGGACCCGCGCGGCGCGATCGCCTTCAAATTCCCGGCGCGGGAAGTGACCACAACATTGAATGACATCGGTGTGGCTGTCGGCCGTACCGGGGTGTTGACGCCTTATGCGATCCTAGAACCGGTCGAGATCGGCGGCGTGATCGTGGAACGCGCCACGCTGCATAACTTCGATTACATCGCAGAAAAGGACATCCGTGTGGGCGATCGTGTGCTGCTCAAGCGGGCAGGTGAAGTCATCCCCTATGTGATCGGACCAGTCGTGGATGCCCGCAGGGGAAAAGAGAAAAAATACAGGCCGCCCGCCAATTGCCCGGCCTGCGGCCAGCCCGCTGAACATTTCGAAGGCGAGGTGGCGTGGTATTGCGTGAACGCCGCCTGCCCCGCACAGTTGCTGCGCAATGTGGAGCATTTCGTTTCGCGCGGTGCAATGGACATTGTGGGCCTTGGGTACAAGATCGTGGAGAAATTGATCGAGAGCGGGGCGGTGAAGGATGTGGCCGATATCTACACCTTGTCTCGCAGGGATATTCTGAATGCCGTCACCAAGAAGGATCGCAAGACCGAGGCTGAGCCCCCGGGCAAGATCGCGGAGAATCTGCTGGCCGCGATCGATGCTTCGCGAAGCAGGCCGTTGAACCGCCTGGTCGCCGCCCTCGGGATCCATGGCGTGGGCGAGGTGATGGCGGGTGAGCTGGCGCGTGCCTTCGGTGACCTGGATGCCCTGTCGAAGGCCAGTGTGCATGATTTGCAGGAAGTCGGCGGTCTGGGCCCCAACATCGCCGAATCCATCGTGGATTGGTTCTCTCGACCGGCCAACAAAAAGATACTGAAGAAACTAAAGACTGCGGGTGTGTGGCCGGTCATGAAGAAGAACGAAAGGAAAAAGGAAGGGGCTTTGAGCGGCCTGACCTTTGTGGTCACAGGTACGCTGCCCACCCTGTCGCGGGATGGCGTGAAGGAATTCATCGAGGACAACGGCGGCAAAGTGACCGACAGCATCAGCAGGAAGACCAGCTATCTCGTCCTGGGTGAAAACCCCGGTTCAAAGCTGGACAAGGCGCAGTCACTGGGCGTCAAGATCCTGAGCGAAGCCCAGTTGAAGAAACTGGTGGGCAAATGAAAAATCTCCTGATCCGTTTGTTTACTGCGTTTAACGGCTTTTTGATCCGCATCAGCAATGGGCGGGTCGGGAGTCGCCTGGGAACACAGACGATCCTGCTTTTACAGACGGCTGGGCGCAAGAGCGGCAGGACCCATACTCTGCCGGTCGCTTATTTCAACCATCAAGGAAATTACCTGCTGGTCGGTTCGAACTGGGGCAGGGACCGTCACGCCGACTGGTACCTGAATTTGTTAAGAGAATCACGCGCGATGATCCAGGTGGATCGACGAAAAATTCCCGTTCACGCACATGATGCAGACGGTGAAGAGTATGCGCTTTTATGGCGCTTCGTGACGGAACGACATGCGCCTTATCTCAGATATCAGGAGATGACTGCGCGTCGCATTCCGATCATGGTGTTGAAACCGACGAATATTTGATCCATGGCGTAATTGGGGGTCATTTTAATCGTAGCTAGACAGAAACTTTCCCCTCGGCTACACTTACGCAATCTTTTGGAGGTCTTTATATGGATATTCACAATACAGATAACGCCGCCACCCGGCGCATCGATGCACTCAGACATCGTGTTCAGATGATGAAGGATCACGATTATTATTTCTATAACCAGCCTGTCGAGGAAATCCTGGAGGGGGCGAAGGTGAAGGTCAAGGGGCGTGTCATGGGGATGTACGCCTCTTATTCTTATCTCGGCCTGGTCAATCATCCACGCATTAATGAAGCAGCCAAGAAGGCTGTCGATCAATGGGGCACAGGGACGAACGGCGTCCGCACCCTGGCGGGGACGCTCACGCTCCACAATGAGCTGGAAGAGACCATTGCGAACTTCAAACATACGGAGGCTGCGATCACGTATACCTCCGGTTATGTCACCAACCTGACCGTCATCTCCACCCTGATGGGCCGCGGGGACTACGTGTTCTCGGACAAGATCAACCATGCCTCGATCGTGGATGGTTGTGTGATGTCCGGTGCAGAGTTCCGCCGCTTCCGACACAACGATATGGGACATCTCGAAGGGCTGCTCAAGAACGCGCCCTCTGATGTGGCCAAACTGGTGATCGCGGACTCGGTCTTCAGCATGGACGGCGATATCATCGATCTGCCGACCCTTGTGAAGCTGTGCAGGAAATACAATGCCTGGTTGATGATCGATGAAGCACATTCGGTTGGGGTGCTGGGTAAACGAGGCACCGGCATCGAGGAGCACTTTGGGCTGGGTGATGTGATCGACATCAAGATGGGAACGTTGAGCAAGACGATCCCCTCGGTGGGCGGTTATGTGGCCGGCAAACGGGAGTTGATCGATTACCTGCGCCACGGCAGCCGTGCCTACATCTTTTCCGCGGCGCTCCCACCCGCTCAGGCCGGCGCGGCCAACGAGGCCTTCAAGGTGATCCTCGATGAACCCTGGCGCATCGAACGACTCAATGAAAACACAAAACAATTCATTGGCGGGTTGAAAGGCATGGGTTTCGATACGCTGTTGACTGAGACTGCCATCGTGCCTGTCCTGTGCGGCACGGATGAGCGTGCCTTCGAACTCACCAAGCAGTGTCAGGAGAATGACGTTTTCGTATTGCCCGTGGTCTCTCCAGCCGTTCAGGAGGGAATGTCACGCCTGCGTGCCACCGTCACCGCGGCGCATGAACCGGCCGAGATCGAACGTGCCATGGATGTGATCGGCATGGCCGGCAGGAAGATGGGCCTGATCAAGTAATTTCAGCCTGCAGGATTGCCTCCGGCCGCGCCGGAGGCGTTTTCTTTATGGAAGCGATTGTGCATTTGTCATACTTTCGTTATCGAACCTGTCCGGGATCCATTTATAGATTGTTCAACAAAGCATGAACACATCCAGTCATTGGCATACCCTGGAAACGACCGAGGCGATCGCAGCGCTTGAGTCTTCTTCGGATCAAGGCCTCTCCACTGAACAGGCAGCCGAACGGAGAACCCGGCATGGTGCAAACGAGTTCGTGGAATCAGGCGCCCGTACGGCCCTGCAGATATTGTGGAAACAGGCGCGTTCCCCGATGGTCCTGATCCTGATCGGGGCTGCACTGCTTGCCGCTCTCATCGGTGATGTGAACGATCGCATCACCATTGTTGTGCTGGCAGGTTTATATGCGCTGGCGGGGCTGATCCAGGAATATCGTGCTGAAAAGGTGATCGCCACGCTGCAGAAGATGTCGATTCCAAATGTACGTGTGTTGAGAGATGGAACTTCGATGGAACTCCCGGCCCGTGAGCTCGTGCCGGGGGATATCGTGCAGCTCGAGGCTGGCAACATCGTCCCTGCAGACCTGCGCCTGCTGGAAGTGGTCAATCTTCGTATTCAGAACTCCGCGCTGGCCGCTGAATCTGAAGGCATGGAAAAACATACAGCCGCCATCTCCGGCGATGACCTGCCGCTCACAGACCGTCGCAATATGGCCTATATGGGCTCGATGGTCACTCAGGGGCGCGCGCTTGCGCTCGTGGTTGAAACCGGGATGCGTACCGAGCTGGGAAGGATCGCCGATCTGATCCTGCAGGTGAAGCAGGAGGACACACCTCTTCAACGTCGACTCAACTCACTGGGCATATCGCTCGCATGGGTTGGCGGGTCTGTAATTGTGTTCACGCTTCTTACCAGCCTGCTGCTGGGCGACAACCTGCGTTATATCCTGCTTGCCGCCACGAGCGTCGCCATTGCGATCGTTCCGGAAGGCCTGCCCATCGTCCTCACCACCATCCTGCTGCTGGGCGCGGATCGGATGTTCCAGCGTGAGATATTCATTCGCAAGCTGCCTGTCGTCGAAACACTGGGAACCGTCACTGTCATTTGTTCGGATAAGACGGGCACACTCACGGAGAATCGCATGACCGTGGTGGTGCTGGACGTGGCCGGACATGCAATGGACCTGACGGAACAAATGGATCGTGGCGGCTCGCTTCGCACCACCCGTGGAATGGGCGCGCCAGTCCAGTCGTCGCTTTCGCTGGCGGTCATCGGCGGCGCGTTGTGCAACGATGCGCAGCTGATCGATGAAGGAGATGATCGCTTCCACACATTGGGTGATCCAACGGAAGGTTCACTTGTCGTTGCCGCGGCAAAGCTGGGCTATTGGAAATCTGCATTGGATGCCTCCTTCCCGCGTGCAACCGAACATCCCTTTGATTCTGACCGCAAACGAATGACCACTGTCCATCACCTTGGGCAGTATGACCCGGCCGTGCTCGCAGGTCTTGAAGTGGGCGACCGCCGTTACCTCGCCTTTACCAAGGGGAATGTCAACAACCTGCTGGATGTCACTGGTTCTGTCTGGATCGACGGGAGGGCCGAGCCGCTGGACCAGGAATGGAGGTCCAGGATCGAGATGGCGCAGGAACGTCTGGCAAAAAAGGGAATGCGCGTGCTGGGTGTCGCATTTCGTCTGCTGGATTCGATCCCCGAGATCATCCAGATCGACCTTGAACAAAACCTTACGCTGGTGGGCCTCTTTGGCATGATCGACCCGCCTCGCATTGAAGTACAACATGCCATGAGATTGTGCCGCGCGGCGGGCATTCGCCCGGTGATGATCACAAGTGATGAACCCATGACCGCCATCGAGATCGCGCGGCAGTTGGGAATTGCCGAACATCCACGCGCGCTTCGCGGCGATGAGGTCGAGAATCTTTCGCTCGACGAGTTGAAGAACGCTGCCGATACAGTGAACGTATTTGCCCGGGTGATGCCGGAGCACAAGCTCAAGATCGTGCAGGCTTTGCAGGCCGGAGGGCACATCGTCGCGATCACGGGCGATGGTTTGAGCGACGGACCTGCCCTCCGCAAGGCCGATGTCGGCGTGGCGATGGGCATCAGCGGGACGGATGTTTCACGCGAAGCCTCGGACATCGTGCTCTTCGATGATAACTTTGCGACGATCGTCACGGCCGTGGAGGAGGGACGCGCGATCTCGAACAACATCCGCAAGTTCCTGAACTTCGCAGTGGGCGGCAATCTCGCCAAAACGCTGGTGATGGCGCTTGCACCCTTTGTCGCGCCGGTGCTGCCGATCCTGCCCCTGCAGTTGTTGTGGTTGAACCTGTTGATCGACAGCCTGCTGGGCATCGGCATGGGCGTGGAGAAGCCGGCCTGGGATGTGATGACGCGCAAACCGTATTCCACCGAGGACGGCCTGTTTTCGCGGATCAGCGGGATGCCGACGATCTGGATCGGTATCCTGATGGCGGCCCTCGCCAGCTCACTTGGCTTGTGGTATTACCTAGCGGACCGTGAGGAATGGCAGAGCATGATCTTTGCCTCCCTGGGCTTCATGCAGATATTTCATGCCTTCGCTGCGCGTTCCGGGCGGGACCCCTTTTTCAAGAGTGGGATCCGAGGCAATCTGCTGTTTGCAGGCGTGATCGTCCTGGCTGCCCTGCTGCAGCTTGCGGCCATGTATGTTTCTCCCTTGAGCGATTTCCTGGGGGTGGTGCCGCTGCGCAGCTCGGATCTGTCGGCCGCCGCCGCGATGGGTTTGATTGTTTTTGCAGCCATCGAACTGATGAAGAATAAAAAATGAAACCGCCTGCTGGACAAAGATCCCGCTTGAATTCAGGCGGGATTTTTGTGATCAGCTGGTGATGCCCAGCCACAACTGGTAGAGGCCAAACCCCAGCAGTGCAATCACCGAAAGACCCAGCAGTGCGCGGTTGACTCTTGGCCCCAGTTTTGCCGCCGTGCCGAAGAGCAGCACGGTCGCCGCGAAACCGCCCACCAGGGTGAGATAAAAGCCAAACAGAAAGCCAAGTCCATTGGCTGGTGCCTCTCGCCAGCCTGCCAGCAGGATCGGCCCTGCCACAAGGGTCCAGTAAACGTATGGGCCGGGGTTGAGCATGTTCATCAACGCCGCCTTGAAGACCCCTCGCTGTGGTCTTGATTCGGCCTGCGGAACATGCAGATCGAAATTCTGCCATGCTTTGAACGCGCCATATGCCAGATACAAAACGAACAAACCGCCCACAATGTACAGAACGCGCTGGAACCATTCCGGCACCTGGCTGAGCACCAGCAGGCAGATCGTCACCATTGGGCCGTCGCTGATCAGCGGGGCGAGCGCAAGCGGCAGGGCGCGCTTCCAGCCGCGTGTTAACGTCTGTGAGATCAGGTAGGTTTGCAGGGGTCCGGGCTGGACCGCAGCCGCGAGTCCATAGCCGATGCCTTGCAGAAGATAGATCCACATTTATGACTGTCCCACGACTTCGTAATGGACTACGTTCTTCTCGAATTCCAAAAGGTACTCCTTGTCTTCTTCATAATACTTTGCCAGCTCTATATCATCGCCGGCGAAGCCCTTGATCGATTCCAGGTCCTCCCAAAACGTGAGCGTGATGAAATGTGTGATGTCCCCTTCTGCACGTTCGAGGATATGAACACTGATATTTCCCCTTGCAACCCGATAATCCGGAATGGCACGGCTGTTCACAAACTCACGATAAGCCCCTGCCTTCGAGGTTGGCACCCTGCCATGCCACATCCTCGCGATCATGCATCCTGCTCTTCGAAGACGAACTTGGTGGGGTTCTCGAAGAAAACCGTCCAGGCGATGCACTGGCGCGGGGTGAACACATACAGCCCGCCTTCGTCCCATTGGTCGGGTTTGGGGGCATAACCCTCCGATTTGTATTTCGCGCTGTACGCTTTTGAGACCTGCTTTGCAAGCCTTGCTTCCGGCTTCGAGATTGGGCGACATGTCCCGTCCAGAATGATCGCCTCCTGGCCGCTCTCAAGATGCACAGAGACGTTGGGATTCTCCACAATGTTACGTACGTGACGTGTCTCCGGGCTGCCATCGTAATAGATCCTTCCATCCACGTACACTGCCCAGCGCGGCACAACATGCGGCCGTCCATTCGGACGCACGGAACACATCCAGTAGTTTTTCGATTCCGTCAGTCGTTTTTCCACCTCATCCCATGGAACTTCGGATTTTGGGTTGTCCACATATCCCTTTGGGAATTTGGGTCTCGTAACCCTCGTTTTCATTTATTCCTCCAATGCGCGCCTCACGGCTTCATGCACATCCACCACGCCAAAGCCATAGGCCGCATTTTGTGCTCCATCCTGCTCGAAACATCCAATCGTGGTGTCGCCTTCATAGGGCCGTGCCGTATCGATGATCAGTTGCTCCGTGGAGTCGATATCGCCGATCAGGTCCGGCTGTGCAGACCAGATCAACGCGACCACACCCACGATGTGTGGACCGGCCATGGATGTGCCGCTGTTGTACCCATAGGTGCCGCCGGGCAATGAGGAGAGGATCTCCACGCCGGGCGCGACGATGTCCGGTTTCATCCGCCCTGATCCATCGGCGGTGACCGGGCCGCGGCTGCTGAACTGCGCCATATCCCCCAACTGGTCGATGGCGCCCACTGAGAATACCGAATCATACAGGGACAATGGCGATGCCACAGTTTCACAACTGGGTCCATCATTGCCAGTCGATACCACTACAAAGATGCCCGCATGACGAAGATTATCAGAGGCCTGTTTGAGTGCGTTTGCATCGCAGCCTTCGATCGGCGGGCAGCCCCAGGAATTGTTCATCACGTGCACGCCTTTGGATGGATCGCCATCGATAAATGGGTCACCATCCTGAGGGAAGGGCGCGAGCATGAACTGCATGCAATCGAGATACAGGGCCGGGTTGCCGAGGTTTCGATCGAGGTTCACGCACCCGATCCACTGTGCCTCAGGCGCAACCCCGATGCCATCAGCGCCCAGGATGGTTCCCATCGTATGTGTGCCATGCCCGCCCTCGTCGTTGGGTGAAGTCGTATTGTCCCATGGGTCGAACCAGTTGTAATCATTGCCTTGATTCAAACCGCGGTATTGATCGTGAATCGCAGGGTGCTCTCCATCCACACCCGAATCGGACTGTCCCACCACGATGCCCTGACCGCGCGCGCCGAACTCATCCCATACATTCGCGGCGCCGATCATCCTTACATTCCATCCAACTGCGTATTCGTTTGGCGCAGGTTGTTCACCAGGCAGCGGTTCATCCGGGGGAACTGCGCGCAGCCGCGGGCTGGGGATCACCCGCTCCACTTCCGGGCGGGTCAACAAGAAGAGGCGGATCAACGTGCCGCCGCGCACTTCCATGGCATTTTCCAGGTAATAAGGTGTGTACTTCACACCAGCGGTATCGAACAATTTATGCAGGTCGGCCTGCGTGCTGTTTGCATGTTCAGTCAGCTGTTCATAAGCTGCAGTCAACCTTTCCTCGCGGTCTTCGATCCCGGCAATATCCGAAATATCCGCCTGGTCCTTCATGATGACGAACAGCCTGTCTCCATAATTCCCGGGGCTGCCAAAGATGTTGAACACTGCGATCAGGAACAGCCATGTGACGCCGGTCCCGGCCCAGCCAACGGCACGCTTCGTCCTGGACCCCGCGCCGGATACAGCCACCGAACGCATGATCCACGCGATCAGGCTCGTGCCCCAGCCGATGAGCAGCGCCATGAACATGGCCTTCGATGCCACGCTGAAGATATCGCCCAAGAGAATGGTCAGTTCGGTGGGGTCGAACAAGGCCAGTGCGGCGAATGCCAGCGTTCCGGCCGCCGCGGAGATTGCGGCACGCGAAGGAAGCAGCGCGGCCAGCGCGAAGGAAAATGCCGGGATGAGCAGCACAAGCAAAAGTTGTGAGCCATCATACCCAAGGGCGGAGGCAAGCAGCGCGAGGATCGCGCCAATACCTGTGCCATCCAAAAGGAGGCTGCCAGTCGAAGGAGGCATCAGCGCGGCGCTCAGCAAACCAAATGCCAGCCCCGCCACCAGGCTGAGGACTGCATCGCCGGGCGAGCCGAATGAACCATAAATGAATAATGGTGTCATACCGATCCCTGCGATCAGCAGCCCAAACGGCAGCGCGCCGCGGTCCCATTCGTTGTTTTTGAAGATACGCAGCGCGATCAGGGCGCCAGACCATGCAAGAGCGAATTGAAGGATCGACCCGATCTGGTCGTTGTTCGGCCCAAGCGCGCGCAGGATCAATGCAGGCAGCGCAACAAGCGCCGCTCCTGTGATGCAACCGTAGATCGGTTTGAAGCGATCGTCGGTTGTGTAACGCCACAAGAGCGCAGCCGTTCCAGTGATGAGGATGCCCTGCACAAGCAGGCCAATCGGCCCGGCCCACCCAAGGGCCTTTGCGCTCAGCGAAGTGATGGCGATCTGCTCAGTGAACCACAGCACGATGTGATACATGAACAGACAGAAAGGCATGGGCAGGGCGAAGAACAGGAAAAGCACCAGCGCGTTGGCGCTGCGAGGTTGAGGTCCGGGAGTGGGTTCGGTCATGGGAGTTCCTTTCAACAATGTGGCAGTCACTTCGAAATGGCTGTTACCGGTTCCAATTCCTGCCTGTGCGGCTGCACCTTGAACACTTTAAATGCCCACTGGACGGCCGGGCCGATCAGCACAGCGAAGACCAGCGTACCGATCCCGGCTGGCCCGCCAAGCAGCCAGCCGATGAAGAACACGGTCAGTTCCACGGCTGCGCGGGAGACGCGCAGGCTTAACTTCGTGGTGCGGTGGACGGCCAGCATCAAGCTGTCGCGCGGACCGGCCCCTGCGTCCACACCAATGTATATCGCGCTGGCAATGCCCTGGATCAAGACACCGGCCAGCATCATGATGGATTGCAGGACAAGATTGTCATCCACAAATGGGATGAGCCATAGGAACAGGTCCAGCCACAGACCGATGCTGAGGATGTTCCCCAATGTGCCCCAACCGACCTTTTCTCTCAGCAGCAACACGATCACCAGGACACAAAAGGCCACCATGATGCTCATGGTCCCAATGCTTACGCCGCTGATGCGGGAAAGGGCAACTTCGAAAACAGACCAGGTGTTGGTGCCAAGGTCCGCCTGGATGGTCAGGGCAATGGACAGGCCATACAACATAAACCCGATCTGGATGACGAAAAATTCTCGAATAAAAGTATTCCAACGGATGGGTTTTAACATGCTTCTCCTTTGCGGAGCGATGATACCATGCCGATTACTGATTTTTTCAGCCCGCCTGAGTTTGTTTTTTCCTTCGGCTGATTTTCAACAGGTTTGCGAGCAGCAATCTCCAGCGCAGTTGAGACCAGACCTTGCTGGCCGTGTGCACGTCCATGTGAGTCAAAGGCGATGGCGCAAAAAGGCTGCGTGCGTACATCTCTGTCAGTTGATTGATTTCATGATTCGAGGGCGCAAGCCAGGCCTGCAATCGCGGCCGTTTTGCCAGTCTGGAAACCTGCTCTGCAAGGGAGGATGCATATTGATGCGCAGTCTGATCCAGGGAGGCGGATCCATGGATTGGCCGTGCAAGCCGGCGCAGGCGCACATACAAAAGCTGCATGGCACGCGCGGGCTCGAGTCGCGTGAGGCGCAGCGAGTCCCATGCATACCACAGGATGACGACACCGATCGCTGCTGCAGGCACCCATAGATCCAGTCCTTCGAAATATTGTGCGAATCTTTGCATAAGGGGTTCATCGGCCTGCTCGACCGGGACAGGCGGAATTGTCTCCCCTTCTTCTGCATACAGGATCGCGGCCTGACTTGCAGTCGGTTCGAATTCAACCCAGCCGATATCGGTAAAGTAGACCTCTACCCACGAGTGGGCATAGTTCTCTGTGACCGCGTAGTGAGCCTCCTCGGCCACATACAACCCATTTGCATATCCGACCACCAGTCGGGCGGGAATGCCTGCCGCGCGCGCCAAAACGATCATGGTGGTGGCAAAATAATCGCAGTATCCCTGTTTCAGATCGAAGAGGAAATAATCGGCTACATCTCGTCCGGCCGGTGGGGAATCCACCTCGAGTGTATATGGAAATTCACGCAGATAATTCTGGATGGCGATGGCCCGGTCGTACGGCGTCGCTTCAGATGCTGTGAGGTCACGAGCCAGGGCGCGCACTCGTTCGGGGACCGAATCGGGCAGCGTGAGGAATTCATCCCGCACCCAGTCGGGGTAGGCCGGGGGTGAGGCACGTAAATCATCGGCAGTGACATTCAACAACAGCGATTCCGCGGTATAGGTCTCGACCTCTGCCAGCGCGGCCAGCATGTTTGCATTCAAGAATGGGTCGACATCATCTTCGCGCAGCCAGTTGACCTGCAATGGGACGTCGGCGCGCAACAGTGTTCCAGTCCAATAAAGGCGGCCGATCGTGTCGTTGGGATAGGTGACTTGCTGATTGACGATGCGGTGATCGACGGTAGGCGCCTCGAACAATGCCTGTGCTGAGGGCACCTCTTCGGCTGTGGACGGCGGATTGCTCCAGCCAGAGCCTGTATAGATCTGGAATGTAAGCGTTCGCCAGTAATAACGGGGCGCCACCGGGCGCGCGCTCTCTGGCATGGGGGGCAGGTCGCCAGTTGAGATGGTCATCGCAAGCTGGCGGGAGATCTCAGGCCCAGCGCTGATGAGATACGAGCGCGGCAGCCCGCCGCTGAACCCCACCACCCGTAAATTGTCTTCATTCGATTCAAGCCCCAGGGTTTCGGCCTGTGTGGTGTCGGATTCCTGCGTGCGGTCACGCAGACGTTCGAGGATGTCGCGCACTGAGATGGTTGCAAAAAGAAAAGCGACTGCCACCAGTCCAACACTCAATCCAGCCACAAAGCCCAGTGTATCGATACTTGTACTTTCGGCATAATCCATGCTCCTTGTCTTCCAGCGTGTAAGCAGGCCTGCATAACTGGTGAGACCGTACAGAAATAACAACAATGCCAGATGGATCCACAGGATCTGTGACTCTCTGGCGGTGTATTCCACCACAAAGGCCAGCATGATCGTGGATGGCAGCATGCCTGCCAGCAGGCGGTTCCTGTGGAAGATCTGCCAGCCGGCCCAGGCCGCGATCAACCATAGGGCAAGGCTCCATATCATGGTGCGGACCACGGGATCTTCGATCAGGGTTCCATTCACCATGCCGCTGAACCACAGGGCAAGCCTTTGATTGATCGCCAGCAGTCTGCCAGCGAGATCTTCCCGTGCGTTCAGCAGGGGCAGCAGGTCGACGGCGCTCCCGGACTGTATCAGGTTGATCGGGACGAGTATGACCTGTTTGAGTGCTTCGTAGATGGATGCACCCGTCTGGCTGATACGGATCAGCAATATCAACGGACCCACACCCAGCAGCACAAGCAGCGAAGAGATCGTGCGGACCTTTCGGTTTGCAAGCACCCAGGCGATCAGGGCCGCACTCACCGTGAGCGGCAGTAGCAGAGAAACACCGGCATCCCGTACGATGTTGCTCAACGCCAACGGCAGGCAGGCCAGGGCCATCAGCGTGAGTATGATGATCATCTCCGGGATCTGAAAGAGGCGTCTCAGCATGGATTCCATCATTCCAGCCTCTTCCAGGTCATGTCTGTCTGTGGATGTGCTGCCACGGCTTTGCCGGTCGGCATGATGCGCCACTCCCACTGGCCGCGTCCACCGGGACGTGCATCGGGTCGTTCAAGCAGGTCACGGCTGAGGATGAAACGCGGAATGCCCATTCGCCCAAGGACGTCTGCCATGGCATCTGCGCCTTCGGGAGCGCCAAATGAAGCCGGGTCCAATAACACGACCGTGGGGCTGATCCCGCGCCACAGCAGTTGCGTGAGCGGGTTCAGCCAGTCGGCTTTCATCGAGGGGGTGATGATGATCAGGCTGGTACGATGACCGAACGTGGGCCCGGTACGTTCGAGAAATTCAGGTAACGGGAGGTGTCCCGGCGAGAGCCTGGCGAGGGCGCGCATGATCTCCAGCCGATGCGCCTCACCACTTTGTGGCCTGAGCCAGGTGTTGCCAGCGCCGCTGGCGAGCAGCCCCACTGAATGACGGGCGCGCAGTCCACGGTCCGCAAGGGATGCGGCGGCGATGATGCCCAGCTCCACTGTGTTTTCCCACCCTTCTCCAGCCTGTGCTTCGGAATCCAGGTCGAGCACGATCCACCAGTTGTTGGCGGGTGCGCCATCCATTACGCGGGTGAACAGTCTGGCGCGCCGTGCAGAGGTGGGCCAGTGAATGCGTTTAAGCGACTCTCCCTGCTGATGTTCACGGACTGTGATCGCGTTCACGGTCTGTTCCAGCATGCTGGGCCGTGGATGGCCATCGCCCATCCAGCCGCCGGGCAGAATGTGAATGGCCGGCAGCTGGACGACCGGTGGCATGATCACGAACGTCGAGCATTCAGGCAAATGAACTTCGACCCTATACATGCCGAACGGATCACCACTGCAGAGGGTGGTGCCGCCCAATGTGTAGATACCGCGCCGCGTGCATACACCTGCTGTCCGCCAGGTGTTGGCGTCAAAACTGCCCACGCCCACGGCGCGCGCTGCGGAATAATCCGGCATATCTGAGTGATCCACGATCTCCACCCAGGTGGCCGGGGCAAATCCGTTGTTGACAAGTGTGAATTGCTCCTCCAGCTTGTCTCCCACCTGCGCCCATCCATAACGGACTTCACGCGTCAATCGCAAGTGCTGTTTAAGGGAACGCGCCCAAACCCAGCAGATAAACCAGGTGCCAGCGAATGCCACGATCAAACCCTGCCATATCCCGGAGGGGTCGATCAATTGCATCACGACCATGCCCACCGCGAGCAGCGGTATCAGTGCAGAGTTGAGTCTCATTCGGGCGGTCATGATGTGCAATTATATCCCCCATGAAAGTGACCGATGTAACTTTATGTAACAGGCAGGTCTTGATACGCGCTGAACGGAGCGAGTGGAACGAGCGCAGTCGAAGCGTCCATGCCGGAGAGCAATACTGTATTACTTCATCACCGCCAGCGCTTCGACTACGCCGCTATGCGGCTCCGCCCAGCGAGGAGCACTTTATGTCACCACCCAGGGCTTGAAGGAGGACCAGTCTGTCCCTTTGGC
>Ga0073934_10007846_pt1 | contig 14554 bp, 11 predicted proteins | sample LarsenN4metaG_FD_76834 | JGI IMG/M metagenome (GOLD analysis project Ga0073934, IMG submission 76834) | Hot spring sediment bacterial and archeal communities from British Columbia, Canada, to study Microbial Dark Matter (Phase II) - Larsen... ...
AGTCGTTTTTTGTGGGTCTGGGCGTTTTGAAGGATGGATGGTTGTTTATCCGTTTTCTCTTCTGGATGACTGTTAACTGGGGAATCGCGATCCTTTCGTATTACCTCATTATTCGCGCGTTTTTTCCACAGGCAGAGCTTGCGTGGGGCATGTTTGGCTTAGGGGGAGCCGCGTTCGGCGGCGCGATCCCTTCTTTACCGGGCGCCGTTGGCACCTTTGAAGGAGCGTTCGGCGGAGCCATTACCTTGCTGACTGGCGATCAATCCACTGCGTTGGCGGTCGCGCTCACGGGCCGCTTCTATAACTATCTTAACAGCGGCGTGATCGGCGGAATCGGTCTTATGCGGGAAGGGCAGACCCTCTCGGGAATTTACGAGCAGCTCAAAAATTTGAGAGTTAAGACGGGCGAGGAAATCAGTAAATAAATTATGTTTCCGCTGTACGATACGGTACGTTCTCGATCCTTTCCACTCATCAACCTGACCTTGATCTTCGCAAACATCGCCGCTTTTCTTTTCGAATTGCGAATGGATCCGGAGACTCTGAAAGAATTTATTTTTACCTGGGGATTAATCCCCGCGCGTTTTTTAAGCGATACCTCCACTGGATGGACAACGATCTTTTCCTCCATGTTCTTACATGGCGGTTGGTTCCACATTATCAACAACATGTGGGTGCTGTTCATCTTCGGCGATAATGTGGAGGCAGGGATGGGCAAAATCCGTTATCTCATCTTTTATCTGCTCAGCGGAGTAGCTGCCGGACTTTTACAAACATTTATCTTACCCTCGAGTCTTGTGCCGATGATCGGGGCAAGCGGCGCAGTGGCAGGTGTGCTGGGGGCTTATCTGATCTTATTCCCGCGCTCGCGTATTGCCAGCCTGGTGCCCATCCTTTTTATCTTCACCATTATTGAAATTCCCGCGATGATTTATCTGATCTTCTGGTTTGTTTCCCAGTTGTACTCCGGGCTGTTCTCGGTGGAGGGAGCGAGCGGGAGCGGGATTGCCTGGTGGGCACACATCGGCGGATTTCTTTTTGGACTCGTCATGGTATTTTTCTTTCGAAAAAGGACAACCTATCAATTTGGCAGCAGGAGAGAGTATGGCCCGTAATTATCTGATCACCGGCGGTGCCGGATTTATCGGATCGAACTACGTTCATCGACTAGTCGAGCGCGGCGAGAACGTGACCATTTATGACAACTTATCTCGGGCTGGCGCGCCGCGCAACGTTGCCTGGTTGCAGGAAACATTCGGAAAGGATGCGTTCAAGCTGATCGTCGGAGATTTGCGGGACGACAAGCTTCTTACTGAGTCTGCCAGAGATGCAGATGTGATCGTTCACCTGGCGGGACAGGTCGCCGTCACGACATCTGTAATGAATCCACGATCTGACTTCGAAGCCAATGCACTGGGAACGTTCAACGCGCTCGAAGCTGCGCGCTTGTCGGGTAGAAATCCAATTTTTATTTATTCATCTACCAATAAAGTATATGGGGGCATGGAAGATGTCGAGATCATTGAAGAAGCGACGCGTTGGCGCTATAAGGGTTTAGTTAATGGCTGCCCCGAAACACAGCCACTGGATTTCCATTCCCCATATGGGAATAGCAAAGGATCCGGTGATCAATATACTCGTGATTACGCGCGCATCTACGGTCTACGCTCTGTGATCTTCCGTCAAAGCTGCATCTATGGTCCTAGACAATTTGGTGTTGAAGACCAGGGCTGGCTGGCATGGATGACGATCGCGGCGGTGACGGGACGCCAGATCACAATTTATGGCGATGGGAAACAGGTGCGCGATGTATTGCATGTGAGCGATTTATTGAACGCGTACGACGCGGCTATTGAAAAGATCGATCGCGCCAAAGGTGAGGTCTATAACATGGGCGGTGGTCCGCGTAACATACTCGCGGTGTGGGCAGAATTTGGTCCTATCCTTGAAAACTTACTTGGCAAGAAAATCGAAGTCGCGCATGGCGATTGGCGTCCTGGCGACCAGCGGGTCTTCTATGTGGACTACAGCAAAGCCAAACGCGAGCTGGATTGGGAGCCGAAGATCGATCTGGAACAGGGGATCGAAATGCTCTTCGAATGGGTAAAAGCGAATAAGGATTTGTTTTAGCAAAAAGAATCTGGATTGAAATATGAAAATCCTAACCGTTCTTACCTACTATCGCCCACATACATCGGGTCTCACCATTTATGCTGAGCGTCTGGCGCGCGCTTTTGCCAGGCGCGGGCATCAGGTGACGGTGATGACCACTCAATATGATCCGTCCCTGCTGCTCGAAGAGACAATGGATGGTGTAAAAATTGTCCGCGTGCCGGTGACGGCGCGCATCAGCAAAGGCGTCATTGCTCCCATGTTTGGTCTTGTGGCTACAAAACTTGTCGCACAGCACGATGTTGTTCAAATGCACTTGCCTCAGTTCGACGCGCCGGGCGTGGCGTTGCGCGGTCGTCTCCTCCGCAAACCAGCCGTGCTGACGTATCACTGCGACCTGTTGCTGCCCCCGGGGTTGTTCAACCGCTTCGTCAACGCGGTGGTGGATTTCCAGAACAATATGGCGGGGATGTTGTCGAATCACATCGTGACCTACACACAGGATTACGCAGATCATTCTCCCTATCTCTCGCGTTACGCCTCAAAACTGACTCCCATCCTGCCTCCGGTGGAATTGCCGCCTCCGCTGCCCGGCGCGGTCGAAGCGTTTGCCGAGAAGCATCACGTACACCAGCGTCGACCTGTCATTGGTATGGCGGCGCGCTTCGCTGCCGAAAAGGGAGTGGAAGTCCTGCTGGACGCGCTTCCGATCATTCTGAAGAAATATCCAAAAGCGCAGGTGTTATTTGCAGGCACCTATCAAAATGTGATGGGCGAACAGGCCTACTCCGATCGACTCATGCCGCGCATTCGCGAATATGAGATCGGCGGTCACTGGACGTTTCTGGGGAACCTCGATCCTGTCGAGATGGCGGCGTTCTATCCCAGTCTGGATGTGTTGACTGTCCCCTCCTTGAATTCTACGGAAGCATTTGGCCTGGTCCAGATCGAGGCCATGATGAATGGTGTCCCATGTGTTCCATCCGCGCTGCCCGGGGTGCGGCAGCCGGTGCTCATGCACGGCATGGGACGCGTTGCTAAAATTGGTGACTCGGCTGATCTGGCGGCGTGCATTCTCGAGGTCCTGAATGAGCCGGAGAAATACCGCGGAGATATCGAAGCGATCAAGAAAGCGTACAATCCAGATTCCATCGCAGCAGAATATGAGAAGTTGTTCGCGCGATTATTGAAGAAAGGAAGATAAACCATGGAACCATTAGGGATCAACGCGGGCCTGCTGCTCATTCAATCGTTTTTTGTGTTGGTAATGCTTGGACTGCCGGTTATTTCATTGATCGATCTGGCAAAGAAAAAACTGAGCGGCATACCGCTTGCAATCTGGGTTTTCGTGATTTGTGTTGTGCCCGTCCTTGGACCACTGGCTTATTGGATCGTCAAACCCACGCCTGAGAAAATATAAGCACTGCAAACCTATGGGATCACTGTGAAACCTTGCTCACGGAAATGCTCATCAAACGTAAAGACTTTTTCGATTCCCAAACGGCGCATCGTTTCGAAGCTACTGCAATCAACGAGTGAAAGTTGGCGGCGATTTGCAATCAATACATCATTTACAATGCTGGTATGTTGCTGCTCGCTAATCCAATCCACCTGGAGAAATGGCACAATATTTGATTGCAGCGCCCGTGCAAATTCAATACCGAGCCGGCTTTGAAGAAGCGCAAAACATTCAACGAGCACATAATTGTTTGTGAACAGAAACTCTCCGCGCTGGAGCATATCCTTCCAGGTTGGGACAGCAAGTGATATGTTTTGATCTTCCGTGCTGATGAGCGCGTAGAGGGCAGATGTATCTACGAAGATTTTTTCTTCCATGTACCATAAATCTCCGCCAGATACTTGTCATGATTGACAGATACATCTGTTTTGCCTTCAATGTCATGCGCTTTGAATTCTCCGGACTCGATTTTTCTTACGAACTCCAGCGCTCGCTGGCGTTTTTCTTCATAAGTCAACTCTTTGGTGGGCGCGTTTACGATATACTGTGCCACGCTCTCCCGTACCAGCCTGGCAACCGATGTTTTGCGGGCTTTTGCCAGAGCCTTTAATGCCTTCATTTGTTCTTCTGTCAGTTGGATCATCGTCCGGACCATAAAATCCTCGATTCTGCTATCACTTTTGTAAAAGTGTTATCATTATACCATGCCTGAAAAAGACTTTCTCTTCCTCCAATTACGCGATCTTCCCTACTTTCGCGCCTTTTTGCGCGCGGTGGAGAGTACTTACTATCAGGATCTGCCTTTGCCCGCGCCGGTCTACGACGTGGGCTGCGGCGACGGTCACTTCGCTTCGCTGACGTTCGATCAAAAAATCGACGTGGGACTCGATCCCTGGCATGGACCCATCCATCAAGCGAAGAAGTACGGCGCGTACAAATCATTGGTGGAAGCGGATGCGGCGAACGCGCCGTTCCCATCGGAATACTTTGCCAGCGGCTTCAGCAATTCGGTGCTGGAACACATCCCTCATATCGATGCTGTCCTGGCCGAGACTGCGCGTGTCTTGAAAACGGATGCGCCGTTTTATTTTTGTGTGCCAAACCCGAGGTATTTGAGCGAGCTCTCGATTTCGCGAGCGTTAGGCCCAGTGTATACCGAATGGTTCCGAAAGATCTCGCGCGTACATCACGCCGATGAGCCGCAGGTATGGCAGACACGGCTGGAACGAGCTGGCTTCCAACTCGTCCGTTGGTGGCATTATTTTTCGCCCGATTCGATGCGCGTGTTAGAATGGGGGCATTATTTCGGCGTCCCATCGGTATTTACACGGGTTCTTACGGGTAAGTGGATCATTGCCCCCACGGAATGGAATTTGTGGCTGACGAAAAAATATGTGAGCCGCTTCGCTTCGCCCGAACCGATCGAGAACGGGACGTTTACTTTTTATATTGCAAGAAAGAAGTAAACACGTAAACAAGTAGACAGGTAAACATGTTTGTCGGGGCCTGTGTACTTGTTTGCTTGTATACCTGTGTACTTAACCCATGACTTTTGACGAGAAATATTTTTCCACCCATACCTACGCGGATGTTTCATTTGCAAAATATAGTCAGTACTGGTGGTCGAATCGCTTCAACGCCATGCTGGCCCGGCGCTATGGGCGCCGGGGCGCGCGCCTCCTCGAGATTGGCTCCGGGATGGGACATCTGGTGGGGCAGCTTGAAGATACCTTTGAAACCTACGGGATCGATGTCAATCACTGGGCGGTGAACAAGTCAAAGGAAATCGTACAAAAGAGCCATCTGCAGACAGCCAGCGCGCAGGAATTACCATTTACCAATTACTCATTTAACGTTGTTATCATCAAACACATTGTGGAACACCTGCCTGATCCAAAAAAGGCGATTCAGGAAATCGGCCGCGTGACCGAGCCGGGCGGAACGCTCATCCTTGCCACACCGAACCTTGATTCGCTGCTCAAGCCCTGGAAAGGCAAGTCATGGATCGGCTATCAGGACCCGACTCATATCTCTTTGAAACCTCCTGCCGAATGGCTTAAGCTTATTGAAGAGGCGGGCTTCCATTTGATAAAGATATTTTCCGATGGTTTTTGGGATGTGCCCTATATTCGCTTTGTGCCAAAGCCAATCCAGAAATTATTCTTCGGCTCACTCGGTGGTTTTCAGGCCGTCACGGGGCTCATCTTTCTTCCCATGCGCTGGGGTGAAAGCATCATTGTCATCGCGAGGAAGAAGTAGCGAAAAGCGTTAAAGATAGGAAAGAGATGAGCGACGAGAATCCGACCCCGGGCCAATATCCGTTGGGTGAGCCCAGCGTGCTTGATTACGTCAAATCCCTGTTTCGTTCCGGGAACGGGGAGCGTATTCGGTTTCCATTTGGTGAGGAAACTGATGAAGCTGTAGCGGAGAGACAATCTTTATTCCGAGAGACGTCTGTCGCAGAACCCGCGACCGATGTTCAACACGAACCATCCTTTTGGGAATCGACCTCGACGGAAACTCAGCCTGAGTCAGTTCAAGACCGCTCTCTAACTTCATTTCCATGGCGCTCGCTGCTGGTACTGATGCTTGCTCTAGCCGCGCAGAGCACCTTCGAACCTCCGCACACCACCACAGAGTTAGGATTGGCATTATATGTGGGCGCATTTGCATTACTGGGTTGGGCGCTTTATCACGGCGAGTGGACTCTTTCTCCTCTTGCACCAACGTTTGTTCAACGAAACGATCCGCTTACGTATCGTGGCTTTCCGCTCATCATTAGCCTGGTTCTGGGATCTGCGGCCTTCTGGACGCTTAGCGGCAATCTTTTTACAACCGTCAATGTGATCCTGTGGGTTCTGGCGGTTGTGTTTCTAATATGGGCATTCTGGTTAAATAGAAAGAGCCTGTGGTCCACGTTTGAAAATCTCGGCTCATCGTTGCGGCAACGCGTCGGAGCCATCCGTTTTTCGCGCTGGGCGCTGCTGCTCGTCGCGGCGACCGCGTTGGTGATCTTCTTCCGTTTTTATCAAACGGCCAGCGTCCCGCCCGAACCGTTCAGCGATCAGGCCGAGAAGATCTTCGATGTCTATGATGTCACACAGGGGCAAACGCGTATTTTCTTCCCGCGCAACACCGGGCGCGAAGGCTTCCAGATGTACTGGACGGTGCTGATCGCGCAGCTTTTTGGGACCGGACTTTCGTTCCTTAGCCTGAAACTGGGTACGGCCATCCTTGGCCTTTTGACGCTGCCGTTTATTTATCTGCTCGGCAAGGAGATCGGTGGGGCACGTGTGGGACTCTTTGCCTTTATCCTTGTCGGGATCGGATACTGGCCCAACGTGATCAGCAGAATCGGACTCCGCTTCCCGCTTTACCCGCTCTTTGTCGCGCCGACGCTCCTTTACCTGATCCGCGGCCTGCGGACGCGCAACCGGAACGATTTTTTGCTCTCGGGACTTTTTCTCGGCATCGGCTTGCACGGCTACAGCCCCATGCGAATTATGCCGTTTGTGGTGGTAGCTGCCTTTGTCTTATATTGGCTGCACTCTCAATCCAAAGGCGCGCGCCAGGATCTCCCGGTCTGGCTGGTTATGCTGGCACTTGTCGCGATGTTTGTGTTCCTGCCGCTCCTGCGGTTCTGGCTTGATTATCCATCGGCCTTTAGCTTCAGGGCATTGACGCGTCTCGGCGGTGTGGAGCAACCTCTGCCTGCACCAGCTTATCAAATTTTCTTTTCCAATCTCTGGAACGGGCTGCGGATGTTCAACTATGACGATGGCGAAATCTGGGTCCATTCCGTGCCGCATCGCCCGGCATTGGATATCGTCACGGCGGCTTTGTTTCTCATCGGCATCGTGCTGGTTGTGATTCGTTACATCCGTCAGCGGCATTGGCTCGATCTGTTTTTGCCCGTCTCCATTCCATTGCTGATGATGCCATCTGTTCTTTCGCTGGCATTCCCGGGGGAGAACCCTGCGCTGAACCGCGCGGGCGGCGCCTACGTTCCAGCTTTTATGATCGGGGCGATGGCGCTCGATGGTCTCCTCAACAGCTTTGGGCGTGGAACGATCCGCAGCTTCCTGATGTGGATGCTGGCGGGCATCTTGTTGTTTTTCTCCGCCTCCCAAAATTATGACCTGGTCTTCAATCAGTTTTACACCTCCTTCCGCCAGGGTGCCTGGAACTCCTCTGATATGGGCCGCGTGATCAAGGAGTTTGAGCAAACCTATGGACCGCAAAGCGCGGATACCGTCTGGGTCGTGCCGTTCCCGCACTGGGTTGACACGCGTCTGCCCGCGGTGTGGGCCGGAATCCCAAACCGGGATATGGCCATGTGGCGCGAGAATTTGGAAAGCACATTAGAATCGCCCGAGCCGAAAATGTTCCTTGTGAAGGCCAACATCGAAGACCCCACCGGGAACGACCAGGAAACATTGGACGTCCTGGATAAGCTATACCCGAATGGAAAGTTGCGTTTATTTGACTCGGATATAGCGGGTCATGATTTCTGGATTTTTACGGTGCCGAAATAATTAGGAAACCTGAGAGGTTTCCGATGAACCTGTCAGGTTTAAAACTATGAATCGTGAAAGATATCCCTGGCTTTATGATGTTCTTTTCCTGCTGGTATTTTTACTGGCAGGCTATTTACGTTTAACAGGTCTCAACTGGGGTGAGGGTGGCGGACAACATCCCGATGAAAATCATTTTGCCGGTGTGCTGCAAGTTATCAGTGCACAGAAGTGCTCCAACCCAGCCATCCCTGTTATTGCCTGCCCGCCAGAATTCAGGCAATGGATCAGCCTCGGCGATTACTTCAATTCGGATACCTCTCCGCTCAATCCATATACTCGCGGCGCCGGTTCATATGTCTATGGCAATCTGCCGATGACGATCGTCCGTATTGTGGCAGATGCAACGAATGAAACGAATTTAAGGGAATTTGCACGGCAGTTCTCCGGGCTTGCAGACCTGTTTGCAATTTTCTTCCTCTACTTACTTGTCTCGAGCCTGTATGGTCGAAGGGTGGGATTGCTTGCCTCGTTGTTCTCTGCATTGACCGTGATGCAGATCCAGCAATCGCATTTCTTTACAGTAGATTTATTCGTCAACACCTTTGCGCTTTTAGCTCTTTGTTTTGCGGTTGCGATTTTGGAAAGTAGAGAAGAGAGAGTAGACAGCAGTGAGCCGCTGATGGAAGAGGGTGCGTATAACCAAGACTCTAATGGAGAACTTGAACCACCCCCCTCCCGGCTCGATAATCTGGAACCCTTGATCGATGACATCAAATTCCTGTTTGCCAACCGCTTCTTCTGGCTAAGTGTTGGGTTTGGCGTTGCGCTGGGGATGGCGATGGCCTCCAAGATCAACATCGCGCCGCTGGCCGTCGTGCTTCCGGCCGCTTTTGCCTTACGCTTCTTCATCCAAAAAAAGGAACGCGGGGAATCCCTCACTGACAACTGGCTGCTGAACAGTGATTACTGGACAGTAGCCGTCCTCTGCCTCATCGCCGGTGGAATTGCCACGATTATTTCGTTCCGCATCTTCCAACCGTATGCGTTTGACGGCATAGGACTCGATCCTCGTTGGATCTCTGATCTGGCACGGCAGCGCGTGCAGGCTACCGGCGAAGCCGACCTGCCGTGGAATCTGCAATGGGCGCGGCGTTCTCATCTTTATTCCTTCACAAACTTAACCGTCTGGGGGCTTGGCCTGCCGCTGGGCATCCTGGCCTGGGCCGGGTTCCTCTACATGGGTTGGCGCATCATCAAAGGCGAGTGGCGTCACGCACTGCTCTGGGGCTGGACCGCGGCCTATTTCTTCTGGCAGTCGCTTCAATTCAACCCGACGATGCGATATCAACTGCCGATCTATCCGCTGCTTGTGATGATGGCAGCCTGGTTTGTATACCAGTTAGCAGGTTTACAAATCCTAGGGTTTAAACGGCTCAACCTTTCACAGGTTGTGGCGAGCGTTGTTGGAATAAGTGTCCTCATTCTCACCGCGATCTGGGCTTTTGCGTTCCATAGTATTTATCTGCGTGACGAACCGCGTATCGCGGCCTCCCGCTGGATTTTTCAAAATGTGCCCGGGCCGATCAATGTAGAGCTTCAAACGGACGATTCGATTTACAGTCAGCCTCTGCCGTTCCCTATGAACGGATATATCCAGGCGGGGCGACCTTATACGGCTACTTTTATTCCCCGAGCGGATGGAGTTTTGGAGCGGATCACACTCGGACATGCGATCAACAAACTCGCGCTTTCCTCCACCCTCGATGTGACTCTCTCCAATTTGCCAAGGTTATTCCCCGGGCGGGTGCTTGCCACCGCAACATTGACCTCCGACTTCGCCGTGGAGGATGACCCGCGCGGTAATTCCTACAGTCTTGAACTGAGCAAACCTGTTTTACTCAAGAAAGGTGTTCCCTATTACCTGCATTTCGAAATCGATCAGGGAGTGTTGGAAATCAGCGGGGCAACGGTCGCCAACGAGACAGACTACGATTATCCGCTTCCCTTCCGCATCGATGGTTATGATGCATTCGGAGGTATCTATCGCGGAGATTTGAATCTGCAGGTGTACTTCCCTGATGACGAGATAAAGGTCGAACGATTCTTGAGAGTGCTCAACGCGACCGATTACATCCTCATCCCCACCAGCCATCAATATACACAGATCACACGCGTGCCGGAGCGTTATCCGCTGACTACGTTTTATTATCGCGAGTTGATCGGCTGCCCGCAAGATAAAGAGATCAGCTGGTGTTACCGCGTTGCCCAGCCAGGCGATTTTCAAGGACGGCTGGGTTTCGACCTGATCGCCGTGTTTGAGAACTACCCTCAATTTGGATCGATTGTCATTAACGATCAAACCGCAGAAGAGGCCTTCACATTCTATGATCATCCGAAGACGATGATCTTCAAGAAGAATAAGGACTTCAATATCAAGCATGTGCAGGAGATTCTAGACAGTGTCGATCTGACGAAGGCTGTTCATCTCTTGCCGCGTCAGTTCGAGGAATTTTCGGATTTACTTTTGCCCACGGACACTCTTGCTCAGCAACGAGCGGGCGGCACATGGTCCCAATTATTTGACTATGATTGGATCCAGAATCGCTATCCCGTTGTGGGATTGATCATCTGGTATCTTTTTATCTCCATCCTGGGTTTGGCAGTCTATCCCCTGACACGTTTGGCCATGCCTGTGCTTGCAGACAAAGGTTATCCTCTCAGCCGAGTGTTGGGATTGGTCTTGTTTGGTTATCTGGCCTGGCTGGCAGGCTCTGTTGGTATTCCCTATACGCGTCTCGTTATCGGGATCGTATTTGGACTGCTGCTCATCAGCGGCGGGATCCTCGCCTATTCGCAACGCCTTGAGCTGCGTGAAGAATGGCGAAACAACCGCAAATACTTCCTGATGATCGAAGGTCTCTTCCTGGCCTTCTTTATCATCGATCTGATTATCCGTCTTGGCAACCCCGATCTCTGGCATCCCGCGCGGGGCGGCGAGCGCCCGATGGATTTCTCATACTTCAATGCGGTCATCAAAAGCACCGTGTTCCCGCCATACGACCCCTGGTTTGCCGGTGGATATATCAATTATTACTACTATGGATTTGTGCTGATTGCCACGCCGGTAAAATTGCTTGGCATTGTCCCCTCCGTTGCGTACAACTTCATTCTGCCAACATTATTTGCCCTGGTCGGCGTCTGTTCCTTTTCCGTGGGATGGAATTTGCTAAGCACCCTCTCTCCTCGGGAGGAGGCGGGGGGTGAGGGCGAGTCTTTACCCGCTGTCAGTGGGTTTGCCGCTTCTGCTCTCACCATCCTGCTCGGCAACCTCGGCACCATACAATTGATCTATCACAAATTACAGGAGCTGGGGGCAGTGGGGGGCTTTAGCTGGGCCTCCACGGTCTCGGTCTTCCAACGCTGGACGTGGGCCATAAAAGGATTCCTGCTTACGCTTCAGGGAGTATTCCTCCCCATTGGCCCCGGAGACTGGTACTGGTATCCGAGCCGCGTTCTCAACCCGATCAGCAGCGGGCACGAGATCACGGAATTTCCGCTGTTCACCTTCCTGTACAGCGACTTGCATGCACACATGATCGCCATGCCGCTGGCTTTGCTCGCCATCAGCTGGACGCTGGCGGTTGTGGTGGGACGCGCCAGATGGCGAAGCCCCTGGACCGCTGCTCTGAGCCTTCTAGTGGGCGGTCTCATCATCGGCGCGTTCTATCCGACCAATCTATCTGACACGTACACATACCTGTTGCTGGGACTTATTGCAGTTGGATATACAGTTTTTCGTTATACCGAGACAGCCTCTCTCAAACGGCGAATCGCATTTTCGGTTGGCGCGGTCATTGTCCTGTTCCTCTTTGCACGTTATCTCTATCAACCCTACCGTGCCTGGTACAGCCAGGCCTACAGCGCGCTCGATCCGTGGAAAGGGCCATACACACCGATCTGGTCTTATCTCACACATTGGGGCGTGCTTTTATTCGTTGTCGTTTCATGGATGGTCTGGGAGACGCGCGAGTGGATGGCTTCCACGCCGGTCTCGGCGCTGCGCAAGCTCAAACCTTTTGCGCTATTGATCGAAGGTGCACTGGTAGTGTTCGCTCTGGTACTGCTCGTGCTGGCCTTCAAAGGGATCAGCATCGGGTGGATCGCTTTGCCGGTTGCAGCCTGGGCAGCCCTGTTGCTGCTGCGGCCGGACCTGCCAGATGTAAAGCGATTCGTATTGTTCCTTATTGGCACCGCATTACTGATTACAATCGTCGTCGAAGTGGTTGTGGTGACCGGTGATATTGGGCGGCAGAACACGATCTTCAAGTTCTATATGCAGGCCTGGTTGATGCTGGCGGTCAGTGCGGGCGCGGCCTTTGCCTGGACCTTGCCGGCCTTCTTCGAGTGGCTGCCGGGCTGGCGTCTGTTCTGGCAGACGGCCATGATCTTCCTGATCTCGGGCGCGGCGCTGTTTACGGTCAGTGGTACGGCTGGCAAAATCCGCGACCGCTGGATCATCAAAGCCCCGCGCACGCTGGACGCGATGACGTACATGAACTATGCTCACTATGATGATTTTGGGGAACGCCTGGATTTAAGTGAAGACTATAAAGCGATTCGCTGGATGCAGGACAATGTGAAAGGCTCGCCCGTTATTGTGGAAGCCTCGAACTGCATTGAATATCACTGGTGCACGCGCTTTACCGTTTATACTGGCTTACCGGGCGTGATCGGCTGGAACTGGCATCAGCGCCAGCAGCGTGTCTTTACCTCCACATGGGTGGAGGACCGTGTCACCGAAGTTGCCGAGTTCTACAATACTGTCGATGTGAGATCTGCCCGCGCGTTCCTCGAAAAGTACAATGTGCGTTATATTGTTGTCGGTCAGCTGGAACGCGCAGCCTATGACTTCAAGGGCATTGCCAAGTTCGACTTATACGACGAGCAATATTGGAACGAGGTCTATAGCGATGGACAAACCACGATCTATGAGGTAGCCCCTGAGGGGAATCCATGATTTATCACATTACCTCACGAACAGCCTGGAATGATGCCCAGCAGCGCGGCGACTATCGAGCCGAGAGTCTGGAAACGGAGGGCTTTATCCATTGCTCGACTGAATCACAGGTGTTGTCGGTCGCTGAAAAGTACTACACGGGACAGCGTGGTCTCGTCCTGCTTATGATCGATCCCTCGCTCCTTTCCGCGGACCTGAAATGGGAACCGCCCTCCGGAGGAACTCCTCCACCGGGTGTCCCGGAAGGAGATCTGTTCCCCCATGTCTATGGGCCCATTAACCTGGACGCTGTTGTAAGAGTCTTTGACCTCGACGCCGACCCAAATGGAAAACACAAATTTCCTGCATTCGAGTAACCTCACATGACTGCCTTCATCTTCTGGTACATTCTCGTTACATTCCTCGGCTGGCTGACGTTCCCGCTGGCTTATTATCTATTCCCCGCGCTGAGCGACCGCGGCTATATCTTCTCGCGTGCACTTGGTTTGTTGATCTGGGGATATGTGTTCTGGTTGTTCGCCTCGTTCGGCATCGCGCAAAACGATATTGGCGGGCTGTTGCTGGGACTCGTGGTTCTGGGAGGAGTGAGCGCCTGGGCATTTGTAAAATGCAGATCTGAAATCGTTCCCTGGTTCAACGAGAATCGCCGGCTCATCATCACAAGCGAAGCACTTTTCCTCCTGGCGTTCGGCTTCATGACCTTTGTCCGCTCGGCGAACCCGGAAATCGTAGGCACGGAAAAGCCCATGGAGTTGATGTTCATCAACGGCATCATGAACTCGCCTATGTTCCCGCCGCGGGATCTCTGGCTCTCGGGTTATTCCATCTCTTATTACTATTTCGGCTATGTGATGGCATCCATGCTGGCGCTGTTTACTGGCGTCCCCGCGACCATGGCCTTCAACCTCATGATCTCCTTGATCTTCGGCTTGAGTGCGTTGGGTGCGTATGGAATTTTGTACAACCTCATTAATAATCCCCAATTACTAATTACTAACGACCAATCGCAAATCGTAAATCGTAAACCCTCAATCGTTCGTCCTCTCCTTGCCCCTCTATTTCTCCTCTTCGTTTCGAATGTCGAAGGCTTCCTCGAGGTCCTACATCGCAAGGGTTTTTTCTGGAACTTCAATGCAAATGGTTCGGCAACCTCCAGTTTTTGGAAATGGCTCGATCTGAAAGACTTGAGCGATCCTCCGCTGCAGCCGCTTGGCTGGATTCCCGAGCGCTTCTGGTGGTGGTGGCGCGCCTCGCGCGTGATCCAGGATTATGACTTGAACGGTAACTGGCGGGAAGTGATCAATGAGTTCCCGTTCTTCTCGTACTTATTGAGCGATCTTCATCCGCACGTGCTGGCGATGCCTTTCAATTTGCTGGCCATTGCGGTGGCGTTGAATATCTTCTTTGGCGGCTGGCGCGGCAGGACCAATTTATTCTTTGGTGAATTAC
>Ga0073934_10007847_pt1 | contig 14552 bp, 10 predicted proteins | sample LarsenN4metaG_FD_76834 | JGI IMG/M metagenome (GOLD analysis project Ga0073934, IMG submission 76834) | Hot spring sediment bacterial and archeal communities from British Columbia, Canada, to study Microbial Dark Matter (Phase II) - Larsen... ...
CCCGGCCACCGGCCGCCCCCCCCCCCTTAAAACGGGGGGCCTTTTTCCTGAATTTGGTAAGGTGTTTTTTTTCCCCCCGGGGGGGGGAAGGGGGGCCCCCCCCCCCCCCCTCCCTCCGGCAGCTTTGACCCGAATGATACTCTACATAATATCCGGCTTTTAGGTCTTGGCAAGGTTAAATTTAGCGAAGGGATTCCTGGCGGGCTCGAGGGCCCCCTTTGGGCTTAGGGCAAGATGGTGAAAAGGGTCATCATGCCTGCCTTTATGTGGTCGTTGACGTGGCAGTGGAGCATCCAGGTTCCCGGATTGTCTGTCGTCAGGTCGACCGTTTTGGTAGCGGCCGGGAGCACTTCCACCACGTCCAGGCGATGGCCGTTGTGGAGGGCGGTCACACCGTGCCAGTGGGGCGTGTGCAGATCTACCTCCGTACCCATAGCCAGGATGTACCAGCGCACCCGGGCCCCTCTAGGTAGGACATAACCCGTATTATTACCCCAGAGGAGTCCGTTGATGGCGTGCTTGAGGTTACTCTCCCGGAAGTCCTCGTCGTTCGGATCGCACGGACCTTTGGTACACCGACTGATATTTTCATTAAGGTATAGGCTGTCGTTCTCGTCGAATACCTTGAATAGGGAGACAAATTCCAGATCCACGTCTCTGGGACTGCCATCACTTTTGGCACTTCCCTTCCTGGTGATGATGAGGGGGCCGATCAACCCGGAGTTGCTATCCGCGGTTTCGTCCGTATGGGAGTGATAGACCCAGGCGATGGAGCTTGGATCCAAGGGCCCGGGGCCCGTGCGCTGCGGAACTCTCCAGACATAGGTATGGTTGCCGGACGGAGGGACGGCATCGTCCGCCTTAAGATCGGTCTCATCGGCATAAGGGGAGCCTTCGGAGTTCTTGTCGTACAATACCCCGTGTGGATGAATGCTGAGTGGGAAGCGGGTATTGTTGCGAAAATGAACTATGAGGGTATCGCCCACTTCTGCACGGATGGGGGGCCCGAGTAGGCCCAGGTGCGCCTCTGCAGAGCCGCGCAACTTCAGGGCCGAAAACCCCGGCAGGTACTCTCGATAGATCGCCTTGAGATAGATCCGACCGATGCCGTTCTCGACAAAGACCCGCTGTTCCTGGTTGAATTCCTCTCCGGTCATCAGGTTTACCGGGAACGAGGGGGCATAGTCCCATGGCACTTCGTCCGCAGCAATCCAGGGTTCACGTTGTGCCACCGGGGCAGGCGTCGCTATAAAAATGGCTTCAACTAAGATACCTATTGATAAGAACCCTACATACTTTTTCACGGTTCCCTCCTTCCTTCACTCAGAGCTTGTTCGTCGTCAACTCGAACAAGTTTCAGAGTTTCTTAATTAAGATGCAATTCCACTGTAATCTAACTTCTAACTTGAGCCCGGCCTAAATTTAAAACCCGGTCAGCGGACCCTTTCAGGCGCGGGGCGTCAAGAAAAAATTTTGGAGGCCGTGAAATCCGGAAGAAGAGGGCTAATGCGACGTTCCAAGGCCCCATCCGGGCGTCCTCCAGAAATTTTTCTTGACAGGTCCCGGGGGCTTGCGTTTATATATTGATAATGATTTTCAAAATCAATACTGACGCATGGTTCTTCAGCTAAACCTTACAACCGAGCCGTGGAAGTACTTCTAAAGGGAAACTATGATCCATCAACTCATTAAGCGTTTGAACGTCCCCTGTCCTCCCATGCTGGAGGAGGCCCTGGACTATCCAGGTAACGCCCGTTACGTGGCTTTTTATGAGGCGCCGAACGGCGAGATGCGGTATGACGACGGCACGATATCCGCCGACGGCGACTGGCTTGCCTGGCTGATCTTTGTGAATCACCCCTGCATCGCTCCCATGCTCAGAGGCCCTCATTTCCATGCCTCCGCGCAAGGGGCCCGGCGCTGGCTGCTGCTGGATAGAGAGGCGCGTGCCCTCTATGTCGGGGAAAGGGAAGAAATCAATCGACTTCTTTACAGCCAGTCGCCCGGGGATTTACCCTTTGGGCTATCCCGGGAAGAAATGGAGGCCCTGGTGGAGAGGGTACGAGAAACCTTTAAGAGGGAGTGCCAACCGCTTAGCCTGGTCGAGTTGCACGAGGCTATGGCGCAACGTAATCAGCTTTTGGTAGACCTGAGGGTTTGGTTGGATGCCTTCCTCTCAGAGGGGCTTCGCGACCTCTCCTGCGAGGAGGCGTCTTTGGAAGGGTAAAGCGGGCCAAGGGAGGGGGCCACGCCGGTTTCTCGCCGAGCGGGCTCAGCGGCACCCGCCCGGGGGCTTTCTACTTTTCAGTTGAAAATGGCCGCGATCGCGTTTATGTTTAAGGGGAGTAGGCTCGAAGGATCAGGATTATTTTTACTCGGCGGAGGCGGCCCGGGAGGTTGCTCTGATCCGGGGCGGCCCGGGGGCAGGGGGATCTGCCGGGCGGTCTCTGTTGCTCGAGAATTCCGGCCTTTCATGGAACGAAGCGCTGCAGGACATAAACCTCGGGTTCTCCTTCTCTTACCTACGCGGACGTATCGGGCCGGCGCGTTCATTGCGGCGGCCCGGCGGTTGGGGGTGGAGGTCGTCGTGGGGTCTGACCGGGCCCAGGCGCTGGCCAAGCAGTTGCCCGCGCGGTCCCTCACCCTCAATTTTTTTAAACCGGAGCGGGCGGTCCGGAAGGTGGCGGCGTTCGCCCGGAAGTACCCCCTCCGCGCCATCGTTGGGGTGGACGACGACACGACCCTCCTCGCGGCCATGGGCTCCGCGGCGTTGGGGTTGCCCCATAACTCGGTGGAGTCCGTTCTGGCAACGCGCAATAAGCATCTTATGCGGGAGCTCCTGGCCAAGGCCGGTATCCCCTCGCCGGACTTTTGGCTCTTCTCCACCGACGATGACCCTGAGGAGCTGGCCGGGGAGGTCTCTTTTCCCTGTGTGGTCAAACCCTTATCCCTTTCGGCCAGCCAGGGCGTCATCCGCGCGGACGACGGGGGGCAGTTCGTCGAAGCCTTCCGTCGGCTGGTCGCCCTGCAGGAGGATCCGGAAATTAAAGCCCGCCTGGGTCCAACGGCCGGGAAGGTCCTCGTCGAGGGCTTCATTCCCGGGCCGGAATTTGCCCTGGAAGGGCTGCTGGTGGGCGGCGAGCTCAAGGTGCTGGCCCTTTTCGATAAACCGGATCCGATGGAGGGGCCTTTCTTTGAGGAGACCCTGTACATCACCCCCTCCCGATGGCCTGCAGCCGTCCAGGAAGAGCTTGCAGGCTGCACGGCGCGGACCGCCCGGGCGCTTGGCCTGCGAGAGGGACCCGTGCACGCGGAACTTCGAATCAACGACCGGGGACCCTGGATCCTCGAGATCGCGGCCCGATCCATCGGAGGGCTCTGCTCCCGGACGCTGCGCTTTGGCACCGGGCTCTCGCTGGAAGAATTGATCCTTCGGCACGCCCTCGGGCTTGAGGTCGCATCGTTCCAGCGGGAGAGGCCCGCCGCCGGGGTGATGATGCTCCCCATTCCCCGGGCCGGGATCTTGCGCGCGGTGCGCGGGCGGGAGGCGGCCTCCCAGGTGAAGGGGATCGAGGAAGTTGTCCTGAGCATTCCCCCGGGTCAGGCGGTTCAGCCCCTGCCGGAGGGGTCCAGGTACCTGGGTTTTATCTTCGCCCGGGGGGAATCCCCGGCGGCGGTCGAAGAAGCGCTTCGGGAAGCTTACCGGAGGCTGGAGGTGGTGATTACGACGGATTAATCGGTTATCCGGAGCCCCCTCCCCGTCGCCAGGCGCCGCCCTTCCTGCAAGAATTGGGTGAACACCTCCGCGGGCACCGGCTTGCTGAAAAGATAGCCCTGCATCTCATCGCATTGGTGCGCGTGCAAGAAGGCCAGTTGCTCCTCGGTTTCGACCCCCTCGGCGATCACCTTCAATTTCAGGCTGTGGGCCATGGCCACGATCAGCTTGGCGATCTCGGCGTCGTCAGGGTCCGTGAAAATATCCTGCACGAAGGACTGGTCAATTTTGAGCGTGTCGATGGGAAACCGCTTCAGGTAGTTTAAGGAAGAATACCCCGTCCCAAAATCGTCTATGGAAAGGCGGATGCCCATCCCCTTCAACCCTCGCAGCGTCGAGATCGTGGTCTCTGCATTTTCCATCACCGTGCCCTCCGTCACCTCCAGGTCGAGGCAGTCGGGATCCAGCCCGGTTTCCCGGACCGCCCAGGCCACCATTTCGACCAGGTTCCGCTTTTTGAACAGGTGGGCCGAGAGATTGACCGACACGCATAAGGGGGGAAACCCGGCCTCCTGCCAGGCTTTGTTCTGGGCGCAGGCGGTCCGGAGGACCCATTCCCCGAGGGCGACGATGAGGTTGGTTTCCTCGGCGACCGGGATGAACGTCGACGGGGGGATCAGCCCCAGCTCGGGGTGCTGCCAACGCACCAGGGCCTCCATGCCGACGATGTGGCCGGTGGCGAGGTTCACCCGGGGCTGGTAGTGGACCACGAACTCGCCGCGCTCCAACGCCCGGCGCAGGCTGTTTTCCAGGGCCAGTCGCTCCAGGGCGGTGGCATTCATGGTGGGGTTGTAGAACTTATAGCTGTTGCGCCCCTGTTCCTTGGCCTGGTACATGGCCGTATCCGCGTTCTTCAACAGCGTCTGGGCATCTTCCCCGTCGTTGGGGTAGAGCGCAATCCCGATGCTGGCGGTGATCCGGAGCTCGTGATCCTCAAACGTAAACGAAGGTTTGAGGGTTTCCAGGATTTTCCGGGCGATCCTGGCGGCGTCTTCCACGTGGGTGATCCCAAGCAGCAGCAGGGCGAACTCGTCCCCTCCCAGGCGGGCCACCGTGTCCACTTCCCGCAGACAACGCCTCACCCGTTGGGCCACGCTTTGGAGCAATCGGTCTCCGATGGTGTGCCCCAGGGTGTCGTTGATGGTTTTAAATCGGTCCAGATCCAGGAACATCACCGCCAGCAGCTGACGGTTGCGACGCGCGTGGGCGATCATCAGGTTGAGACGGTTCGTGAATAAAACCCGGTTGGGCAGATCCGTCAGGGCATCGTAGTAAGCCAGGTGGCGGATGGTTTCCTCGTCGCGCTTGCGTTGGGCGATGTCCATGCTGACCCCCACAAAGCCCTTTATGCTGCCGTTGGCTTCTTTAATGGGCACGGCAACCGCATAGACCGGGAACGTGGTCCCATCTTTGCGCTGCGCCGTGAACTCTCCCTCCCAATGGTCGGCTGTTTTCAGGTTTTCGAGGATTTCCTCGGCCCGTTCTTTCTGCTCCTGGTAGGCGATCACTTCCAGGATACTCTTCCCGGTCATCTCTTCGGATCTCCACTGGTAGAGCATCTCGGCGAATTTGTTCCAGTAGAGGATCCTCCCTTCCAGATCGGTGGCGATGACCGCGTTGCGCACCTGGTCCAGGAGCGAGGCTTGAAAGCGGATCTGCTCTTCGGCCCGCTTGCGCTCGGCCAGCTCCCGCTGGGCGGCGGCATACAGCCGGGCGTTATCCAGGGCGATGGAAGCCAGCTCCGCGAACCGGGTCAATAACAGGATCTGATCCTCTCCGAACGCCCGGCCCTCTTCCAGGTAGGTCAGACCCAAGACCCCTACGACTTCCGGACCGGATTTGAGGGGCACGCCCACCACGGCGCACAACAGGTTGAAATCGACGTCTGTCAGGTGATCCGGCCAGGTCCCATAATCCTTCACCGCCAGCGGCTTACCGGTTTGCCAGACCTTCCCGACCAGGCCTTCCCCCCGCCTTCGCCGGTGACCCACGTACTGGTTCAGGATCCCCACCCCCACCTGGACGACCATGTCGGCCCCCTCCGGTTCTAGCAGGCAGACGAATCCATGGGGGGTGCCGACCAGGGCCCCGGCCCGGGTGACGATGGTTTTGAGCAGATCATCCAGCTCCAACCGGTTCATCAGGGCCAGGGCGGTTTCGTTCAGGGTGGCCAGGTATTCATTCTGCTGGCGCATTTTCTTCTCCAGCCTTTTGCGCCGGGTGATGTCTCGGGTTACGTTTGAGAACCCTTTTATGTTTCCGGCCCGGTCTCGTAGGACCGTGATGACCGTACTGGCCCAGAACCGCGATCCATCCCTTCGTACCCGCCAGCCCTCCTCCTCGTACCGGCCTTCGGCGGCCGCCACGCGGAGGGCATGCCGGGGCTTGCCGCGTTGTATGCCTCTGGGGGTATAAAAACAGGAGAAGTGCCGGTTCAGGATCTCTCCTTCCTGGTACCCTTGGACGCGCTCCGCCCCTTTGTTCCAGCTCACCACCCGCCCGCCGGGATCCAGCAGGAAGATCGCGTAGTCCTTGATATCTTCCACCAGGAGATGGAAGAGCCACTGTTCCTCCTCGGTGCGCCGCCGGGCGGCGTGCAATAGGGCGTTCAGCAGGCTGATCAAAAGCGCCGCCAGCCCAAAGGCCGCCAACTGGACGAAGGCGCTCAGATCGGCGAGGGCGGGCGGATAGGCGAGGGGGAGAAAGAAATGATGGATGGCCAGAACGGCCAGCAGGGCGGTCAACAGCCCGGGCCCCAGATCCCCATACCAGGCACTAAACGCCACGGCGGCCAAAAACATGGGGAAAATGGGCGGCGCGATCCACCGGCGGAACCCCAGGGCCAGCCAGAGCACCACCCCGCTCGCCAGCGTGGCCACCCCGTAACGCAGCAGCGCGGAGCGAATGACGCGTCGATAGTGTTCCAATTCGTTCAAGAGTTGTTCTTGGGTCTTCTGTTCAGCTCTCATGGCGGTGTAATTAATATACGTAAATAATAGACGGTTTCAGGTTAACCTCAGCGGATTTAGGCGTTTGCCCCCTGGATCCCCTTCGGTCCGGAGATGGAGGAATTAATATACGTATATTAGTTGATCTGTCAAGAAAAACTTGCACGTATAAATAGAAAATTTTATCCCCTACAAGGCTGGAAGCTTAATCGAGGGGCGCGCCCCCCCCTTCCAGGGATAGGTTTTTTTCTAACCTGACTCCCTCACCCCCTTCCCGCGTCGGGAAGGGGGCACTTGGGGAGGGCCCGGGCCCCAACCCTCCCCTTCCCTGGGAGGGAAGGGACGTCGGAGGCCTACGCGCCGGGATAAGGGGGAAGTCCCCTATTTCCTCGTTCCCCGGCTGAAGCCTGGGAGCGAGGGAGTCCGGGCCGTTTTGTTTTTAACCGGGCGCGCAGGGGGGTCGGAGGCATAGGCGCCAGGATAAGGAGGAAAAGGGTGGTAAATCCAGGGAAAATCCCCCCTGGTCCCCCTTTGGTAAAGGGGGGAATGCGTGGCTTGGCTCCTCTTTCCTGGCCAGGTTCTCCGTTCTTAGTTGTTCGAGATCATTAATCGGGCCAGCCCCTTTTTAAATCGCTCGAAAGCTTCCTGGGGCCGGACATCGCTCGGTTTACCGACCGTGCACCAGCTAAGGGTCTCGTTTCCATGTAAAATGATCAATAGCACTTGGCGTGCGGGATCATAGGTATATAGGGCCTGTATCAGGTCTTCCGGCATCTCCTGGAGGTCCCTGAGGGCTTCGTGGCTGACGTAATTAGCCAGTCCGCCGGCGGCCGGGTTGATATCTTTCAGGTCAACCAAAACGGCGCCGCGCCCAGATTCTAAATACCTTTTCCAGGCGTAGGCGGATACCACCTTCCAATTACGGTTTATCAGTTTCACCAGAAACCTGGTCTCTTCGAGAATTTTCATTTTTCTTCTTTTGATCCCCCCCTTTGCCCGGGAGACGCCCCTTACCTCTCCGCGCCAGCCGGGTAAAGTGGGATCTTCAATGGGGTCCGACGCGTTCTTTACGCGCTTCATCTTGCAAGGACCGTTCCTACCCTCCTGATCCCAGGTTGCATCGGTCTGTGGACCCGATCCCGGGCGTCCGACGACGGGAGACCCCTTCAAACTCCCCTTCCCCGGGGGGGAAGGGGAGAGTTGGGATACAAACCATTTTCCTCGTTCCCAGGCTGAAGCCTGGGAACGAGTTAAGGGGCGTCGGAGGCCTAAGCGCCGGGATAAGGGGGACGTCTCGTATTTTCCTCGTTCCCGGGCTCTGCCTCGATGTCCGAGGAGGGGAGGCAGAGCCTCCCGGCGGGCATTCCCAGGCTGAAGCCTGGGAACGAGGGAAGCTTAGGCTCGGCTGGCCAGGCAAAGACCTGGTACAGCAGGCATTCCCAGCCAGAGCCTGGGGACGAGTGAAGTTCCCCCTTCCCGCGTCGGGAAGTCGACCCGCGCGTGGACAGGCCCGACGCGCTTTTGGGGACGAGTGAAGTTCCCCCTTCCCGCGTCGGGAAGGGGGGAGGGGGTTAGGTCGGTAAAAAAAGAGACCCTTCAAAGGGAGGGGCCGGGGGGGCGCGCGGACGTTCTTACAAAAACCTACCCATTTTACCGATCGGGTTTTTTTTACCTATTTTCTCCGGGAGGGGGCGGTCCCTTGGGAAGATCTAGACGAGAACGAACTGTTCTTCGGTGGGCTCCGCTCAGCAGTACCAGGGCTCGCTCAGGTAGGGGATCGTCGAAGGGGGGGGCCGGTAAGAAGGATCTGTCGTGGGTTCCGGGCGATTTAAAGCGCGATGGACCTGGGTCCAGATGGCGTCGAACAGTTCCCGCCGCGTGGCTTTCCTTTGAAGGCCTTTGCCGACCAGGGCCCTGATATCCGCGTGGAGCTGTTCTACGCGGGGGTCCGCGTGGGTCCAGGTATAGCTCAGGCGCTCGGCGTCGAAGGGACCTATCCGGGCCTGCACTTCGGGAAGTTCCAGGAGTTTGGAACCCTCGGGGATCAAAAGCCGGATGGCCAACTGGATGGGGGCCACGTTGTCCACCAGGTCCAGATCGTTCAGCAGCTCCAGCAGCTCCCGGTATCCTTCCAGGGTGGTCCAGGGGGAGAAGGGGATGAAGGTCGGATTCAAGACGAGCCCGTGATCTCGGAACCGCCGGACCACCTGGAGGAAGTCCTCTCGGGTATGTCCCTTGTCCAGAATTGCCAGCACTCGGTCGTCTATGGATTCCGCGGCGGTGGTCACGAAGGCGCAGCCGGTTTCCCGCAACAGGGGCAGGTGCTCTGCGTATTTGAGCAGGTGCTCCACCTTGATGGTGACGTCGTAGGAGAGGTGGGGGTACTCTCGATGAAGGGCCGTGAGGAGAGGGAGGGCGTGGCCGATACCGTTGAAGAAGTCCGGGTCCCCGAAGGTGATATGCTCGGCGCCGGCGGCCACTTGCTGGCGGATATCCTGCAAGACGATATCCCGCTGTACGATCCGAAACGTGCCCCGGTACACCGGCACGATGGGGCAGTGGCGACACAGGTGCTTACAGCCCCGGCTCGCCTCTACGTAACCGACCGTTCGACGGACCTCCTCTCCGATATGGAGCCGTGCGTAGTTGGAAAGATCCGGGAGATCTCGGCGGTCCGGAACCAGGAACCGCTGGCGGGCCAGGGAGATCCTGGGTTCGGGCTGGCCCTCTTTTGCGGGAGCCCCGGCCCGTCCGGAGCTTCGGGTATTGCGCCGAACGGAGCCGGATCTCTCCCGATGGATCCGATCGCAAAGGCGGACCAAGCCCTCCTCAAATTCGCCCCCGAGGAGGGTCTCTACGCCCAGCGCGCGCAGGTATTTCTCGTTCATGGGGGCGTAGAGGCCATAACAACAAAGGTGGGCGTGGGGGTTGAGCTTCCGGACCTTATCGATCAGGGGCACGGCCAGACGGGTAGCCGTATGCATCGGGACGTAGAAGGCCACCACGTCCGCGACGCTAATGGCCGCTTCGGGCAGATCTTCCACGGCCAGGTCCACGCACTTCACTTCGATCCCCTCGCGCCGCAACCAGGCCGCCGGCGAGGCCAGGCCAAAAGGCTGACGGCCCAGTTCATAGGTCGAGACCAGTATGACGCGCATCGGCCCTGCTGGCATGGGGGTCCTTCCCCCCTTCCCCCTTTTTACCTTCAACCTTCCCCCCTTCCCCCTTTACGATCCTGAGGCGGGCCGGACGTGGTTTTACTTCGAGGGCTGGTAGTAAGGGTTCTTGCCCCCCGCGTGATCCGTCACATCTAGAACTTGGGTGATCTCCGGTACCGCCTCTTTGATCATCACTTCGATCCCCTGTTTCAACGTGACGTCCACCATCCCGCAGCCCTGGCATCCTCCTCCCAACTGGACGTAGACGATGGAATCTTTAATGTCCACCAGGTTGACGTAACCGCCGTGGGCGGCTATGGCGGGATTGATCCTTTGGTCGATAAGCGCCTGGATCTTCTCGGCCACGGGCCCCGTCAGATGGGGAGGAAACTTTTTGGGGGCCTCGATTTTGAACCCGCTGCTCAAAAAGTTATCCACGAAGTCGAGGGTGGCCTCTTCCAGGTAAACGGCGCTTTGGGGGTCCACGTAAACGTTGAACCCTTCCAGCTCCACGACGGTGTCGTCCGGTCGCACCTGGTCCTCGCCGATCAGCGCCAGGCGGTAATTCACATTGAGCGGAGATCTGGCCTCGGCGATGATCCGGAGTCCCTTCATGGGCTGTCCGCTCTTTTCGATGAATTCGACAATCTTTTTTTGGGCGATATCCGTAACGGTGATCATAATAAACCCCTTTCCTCTTGGGAGGAATAATGTTATGGAGAACACAGCGTTTCACGGCAAACACGATATCTTAACTTTCAGTATAGGACGATACGGGCCGTTTTCAACAAAAAAATGCCTTCCCCCCGCGCAAACTTCGTCTTGGGCCTTTTTCCGGCCTTCCAGGGGCGAGGCCGGCGCCACGGCCCGTTCCTATGCGAACTTCACCTTGTGTCCCTCGTAGAAAAGGCGCATCGCCTCGTTGGCCTCCAGGGTCGATCGGAGGGCATTCAAGAAATCTCGGGCCTTTTCGCCGGGAAGCACGGCCAGGAGTCGATCCCCGCTGACCTCCGTAAAGGTGCGCATCCCCAGGCAGCCCAGGGAGAGGGCAGGCTGTCCGCGTTCAACCGCCCCCGGCAACGCCGCGCAGGCCGGACGCCCCCAGGTGGGGGTCGGGAGGGCCTCCGTCCAGCGACAGGTCCCGGTCGCTTCGGCATAGAGCATGGCCGGGCGCGGGGTCAGCCACATCAGGATCAAATCCGGTTCCATCGGGAAATCCCTTAAAGGTCCGTAGACGATCCCGCTCTTTTTCTTCTTGAGGGTCGGGATCTTTTCAGGTTCTCCGGGGGCTATATAGCCACAACCGATCATTTTCTGGGCAAGCCCCATCAGCTCCCGTTGCACGGCCTCCGGCATGTCAAACCCCAGGGTCCTGGTCCCCATGGGACAGTTAAAGTGCTTTTCCGCCGGGGCGTAGAAAACCCCCGATTCCGCCTTCCGCCAGAGGCTGCAGGCGGCAGGAACCTCCTGGTCAAGGGAGGGTATCCCGGCAGGGGCGCTTTCCACGAGCGAGAGCGCGATGGGTGGGCTCTCAAGCTGCAGCCCGGATGAAATCTCTTCTGCCATTTTGTGGTAGTTCATAGGTCTCCTCCTGGTCGAACGGACTAAATCGGTCCGGTACCGTCGTCGTGTCCTTATCCTATTCTCCATCTGACGGCCCCCTTCGCCGGGCTCCGGATCTACCCTGCGACGGGGCCCTCTGTTTTTTTGCACGTCGGGTCGGGCGAGGGGAGGGGGGCCCTATGAATAGGGTAACCCTTTTGGGAGCTCCCAGGCAAGGAAAAAGGGGCCTGCTCGGGAATTTTTCGTCGAGGCGGGGGCGGTTATTCTCGACTATTTTGATAGGTTTTCGGGCGGGCCCGCCCGGCCCGGCGATCCGAGGGCTTTCGGTAAGAAAGTAAAAATCTTGCTAAAAACTTATAAAATTTTCTTGACAACTTTAATCAACTAATATACCTAATTTCTAATTAAGGCAGTCAACTTTACCGCGGCTTTGAGAGGCTAAACTCCCCGGCCAAGAGCTTACCGGGTGGGGCGGTGGGGCGGTCGCATCGGCCCTTGCAGGCGCAGGGGGGATGGGACGTCGGAGAGCTCCCCCGGGCAGAGGGGCGCAGGGCGTGAGGAAAAGATTATGAACGAGGTCGTGACCTATGACCAGACCCTTAAAAAGAATCCCCGAGAGCGATTGAAAAAGGAAAAGATGCCGCTGGACGTCCTCCCGGAGCTTCCCAAGCTCATCCAGCAAGGTTACGAAGAGATGACCGAAGAGGATATTGTACGCCTTCAGTGGTACGGACTTTACCATGACAAGCCTAAAATGGGCGCCTTCATGATGCGGATCAAAATCCCCAATGGAATTTTAACCCCTCGAAAGTTGCGGGTTATTGGGGAGGTCTCCCGGAAGTTCGGTCGGGGTTACGGGGAGATCACGACCCGACAAGACATCCAGCTCCATTGGATCCGGTTGGAAAGCCTGCCCGAGATTTTTGAGACCCTTCGGGCCGCCGGCCTGACCACCGTGGGAGCTTGCGGGGACGTGGTGAGGAACATCACCGGATGTCCGGTAGCCGGCCTCGACCCCCAGGAGCTGTTCGATACTTCCCCCCTCGTCATGGAGATTGCCCGTTTTCTGGACGGAAATCGGGAGTATTCGGACCTCCCCAGGAAGCATAAGATCACCATCTCCGCCTGTGCCTATCGATGCAACGCCCCGGAGATTCACTGCCAGGCTTTCGTAGGCGTCAAAAAAATAGACGGGGGCCGGGAGCAGCTCGGCTTCAGCCTCTGGGTCGGGGGCGGCCTTTCCACCGTTCCCCGAATCGCTAAACCGTTGGGGGTGTTCGTTCCCATCGAGGAGACCCTGCCGGTGATCCGGGCGGTTCTGGACGTGTGGAAAGAGGATCTCAAGTACCGCCGGTCCTTCATCAAGGCGCGCTTGAAGTTCATGGTCGACGATTACGGTCCGGAAGCCTTCCGAAAACTTATAGAAACTAAGTTGGCAAAACCGTTGCAGGACTTTACGGAACAACCCGGGCCCGTGGCCCGGACTTCGCACCTGGGCCTCCATGAACAGAAACAGGAGGGGCTCCACTACATCGGGTTTCCGGTGTTCGTTGGGCGTCTGACCGGCGAGCAAATGATCCGGATCGCGGACCTGGTCGAAGCGGAGGGCGGAGACCTCCGTCTGACCCGGGAGCAGAATTTGATCGTCACCCACATCCCTACCTCCCGGCTAGACCCCGTCCTCAAAGGGATGGAAGCCGCGGGTCTTACGCTCACCGGCAGCGAGCTGCGAGGCCCCGGTATAGCTTGTACCGGGCAACCCCACTGTAACTTTGCCGTGACCGAAACGAAAGGGAGGCTCGCGGAGATCATCTCCCACCTGGAGAACACCCTGGGGAAAGAGGTGGGACCCCTTCGGATTTACCTGGACGGCTGCCCCCATGCCTGCGGGGCACACTGGGTGGGGGATATCGGCCTCCAGGGAACGACCGCCCGGTCCCCCCAGGGAGAAAAAATGGAGGCCTACGATATCTTCCTGGGCGGCGGGCTGGGCGCTAACGCCCTCATCGGTAAAGCCGTGGGGCGAAGGGTGCCCGCCGATCAGGTTAAGGACTACCTGGAGCGCTTGATCCGGGCCTATCAGGTCCAGCGTAGGGGGGGAGGCGCCGAGAGTTTTCAAGAGTTTTGTCTCCAGCGTACCGATGCGCAGCTTAAAACGATCATGGAGGGAGATAATGCGGAATCTCTATGAACATACCTTGGACGGAGAAACCCGGTTTCTCGAGATGGCCGGGTTGCCGGGATAACACTTTGAGGGAGGAGTCATTGCTTTGGAAACGATAGACCTATTACAGGGGAAAGCCCATCAGGGGCTGGACGATCAGGAAGTGGGGGAGCTGGCGGTTTATTTTGATGATCAGGAACCTCAGGAGGTCCTTAAATGGGCCTTTGCGGGATTTCACTCCAAGATCGCGCTCATTACAAGTTTTCAGATCGATGGGATGGTCCTTTTGGACATGGCCTGGCGGATCAATCCCGATGTCCGGGTCATTACGCTGGACACGGGACGCCTCCCGGAAGAAACCTACGAGCTCATGGAGGAGGTGCGGGGCCAGTACGGTATCAACATCGAGGTCTATTACCCGGATACGGGGGAGGTCGAAAAGCTGGTGAAGCGGCATGGGGTGAACCTTTTCTACCGCGAGATCAAGCTCCGCCTGATGTGCTGCGAGGTTCGAAAAGTACGCCCCCTGCTTCGGGCTTTAAAGGGGTTGGATGCCTGGATCACCGGATTGCGGCGGGATCAATGGGCCTCCCGGACCCATATCCGAAAGATCGAGCTGGACCATGACCACGAAGGGAAGGTGAAGATAAATCCCCTGGCGGATTGGACCGAAGAAGAGGTCTGGGATTATATCCATACCTACCACGTCCCCTACAACAAGCTATACGACAAGGGTTATACGAGCATAGGCTGCCTGCCCTGCACACGACCGGTTAAACCCGGGGAGAACCCCCGGGCGGGTCGCTGGTGGTGGGAAATCAACGCGCCCAAGGAGTGCGGAATGCACTGTAGCCTCCTCACCGGGGGATTCGAACACGAACTGGAGGCTTTATTGAAAGAGGAAGAAGAGGAATCTCCCCAGACGGCCCCGATGGGTACGGATA
>Ga0073934_10007849_pt1 | contig 14549 bp, 10 predicted proteins | sample LarsenN4metaG_FD_76834 | JGI IMG/M metagenome (GOLD analysis project Ga0073934, IMG submission 76834) | Hot spring sediment bacterial and archeal communities from British Columbia, Canada, to study Microbial Dark Matter (Phase II) - Larsen... ...
GTCGTAGCGCTGCGGCCACGCGCCGTTGGGAAATTGCGCCTCCAGCATCTTCGCCAACGCGTAGTCGCGCGCCGAACGGATGCGCTGGCCGCGGGCGTCGCCGCCGCCCGTCGCATCCGCCACAGCCATGAGAAACGCGATCGCGCTCTGGGAATTGTTGTCGTCGTAGGTGGAGACGTTGAAACGTTTGGCGGCCTCGGCGGGGGGGACGGTTTCCTTGTCGGCGCGGCGATACACGCGCTTCGCCTGCTCCGGATCGAAGTTGATGGAGTAATCCCAGCCGCCCGATTCGAGCTGGCCGGTGGCGAGACCGTCGGCGGCGGCCTCGGCGGCGTCCAGATAACGCCGATCCCCCGTGGCCTGATGCGCGCGCAGCAGCGCCTGCCCCATGGCGGGCGTGCCGGGCGGCTGAATCCAGATCATCGTAGGCGTGGCCTTGCCCTCACCCGCGCGTTCCTTGAGGTCGAGCGAATAGCGCCAGACCCAGCCGCCCCCGGTGGAGATGGAACGCATGTAGGCCAATGCCTTGTCGGCGGCGGCCTTGGCCTCGCGCGGCAGGGCATCGGCAGCCTGAGAGGCGGGCAGACCCAGCAGGGCCACGGCGAAGGACAGCGAAAGCGGCTTCATGCAGGATATGTAACAGTTCAGAGGGCGCGTGCAATGCGCGAAATGGGTTTCCCATGCTTCACCGTTTGTCACAAAAACACCGGAAGGGGAGACTTTTGGCGTAGCCCAACGGGGCGGTGGGCCGCATCGTCACGCGCACTATGGGCAAAGAATTCAGCCTCACGCCGCGCACCGTGCCGCACGTCGAGACCCGGTATCGCCGCATTGTCACCCCCATCCCGCATCCCGACTCGGTGCCGACCTTGGAGAAGCTCCGCCGCTTCGAGCCGCAATCCATGCGCGGGCAGCCGCCGGTCGTGTGGGACCGCGCGGAGGACATCTTCGTCTTCGACAAATACGGCAACCGCTGGCTGGACTGGTCCAGCGGCGTGCTGGTGACGAACGCCGGCCACTGCGCGCCGGAGGTCAAACAGGCCATCCTCGACCAGGTGAACAGCAATCTGCTGCACAACTACTGCTTCCCCAGCGAGGAGCGCGCGGAGTTGGTGGGCGAACTGGCGGCGCTCGCGCCCGAAGGATTGAAGAAAGTTTTCCTGCTCACCACCGGCTCGGAGGCGACGGAATGCGCCATCAAGTTGAGCCGCGCACACGGCATCAAGGTCGGCGGCAAGAAGAAGATCGGCATCATCGGGTGGGAACGCGGCTTCCACGGGCGCACGCTCGGCTCGCAGCAGGCGGGCGGCATGGCGGGGCAGAAGAATTGGATCGTGAACGAAGACCCCGCGATCATCACCGCGCCGTTCCCCGACGGCTACTGGCAGACAGACACGCGCTTCGAGACGTTCCTCCAGGCCGTCGCCGCGCGCGGCCTTCAGCCGGAGAACGTCGCGGGTGTCATCATGGAGACGTATCAGGGCGTGGGGCCGGACTTCGCGCCGGTCGAGTTCGTGCAGCAGCTCCGCGCTTAGTGCGACGCGCATCAGATCGTGCTGACCTTCGATGAAGTGCAGGCGGGCTTCGGGCGCACGGGCAAGTTCTGGGCGTTCGAACACTACGGCGCCTCGCCGGACCTCATTTGCTGCGGCAAGGGCATCAGCAGCTCGCTGCCGCTCTCGGCGGTCATCGGACGCGAGGCCATCATGGATCAATTTCCGCCCGGCTCGATGACCAGCACACACACGGGCAACCCGGTGTGCGTCGCTGCCGCGCTGGCGAGCGTGCGGAAAATTGTCCGCGACAAGCTGACGGAGAACGCCGCCGCCCTGGAGCCGGTGCTGCTGGCGGGCTTGAAGGCGATCCAAGCGAAGCATCCGCAAGTCATCGGCCACGTCACCGCACGCGGCCTCGTCGCGGGCATGTAGACCGTGAAACCCGGCACGAAGGAACCCGACCACGACCTCGCGCACGCCATCATTGAGCGCTGCATGTGGAAAGGCCTGCTGCTCTTCGCGCCCGTTGGCGCGTGGGGCCAGACGGTGAAAATCGCCCCGCCGCTGACCATCCCGCGCGAGGCGCTGGAGGAGTCGCTCGGCGTGCTGGCGGAAGCGACGGATGAGGCGGTGGCGGCCCTGCCAACCATAGGCAAGGCAGGTTGAATGGGGCTTCAGTCCCCGCCGCGATACACCGCGCGGGCGGTGCAGGTTTCCGCCACGACCACTTCGGCCAGCATGGGCAGCACCGGCTTCAGCCGCTCCCAAATCCACACCGCGATGATTTCGCTGGTGGGGTTTTCCAGGCCCGTCACTTCGTTCAAGTAACGGTGGTCAAGCTGTTCCCAAAGCGGTTTGAACGCCGCGGAGATGTCCGCGTAGTCCATCAACCAGCCGAGCTTGGGATCACATTCTCCGGCCACGACCACCTCGACCTGGAAACTGTGCCCGTGCAGACGGCGGCACTTGTGCGTCTCCGGCAGATGCGGCAGCAGATGCGCCGCCTCGAATTGAAAGGTCTTTCGCAGCTCCATCTTCATACTTCATTCGGCTTGTTCCCAGTCCACCCAGCGCACGAGATCGGCGAGCGGTGGGCGTCCATCGTGCCGCCAGGCCAGCGGCGGGCTTTGCATCCGGCCGATGGGGCAGACGCGGGTGACGCCCCAGCGGGCGAGGCGTTCCACGATGCCCGGCATCTGGTGCGCCGCCGCCGCCACGCCCACGGTGGACACCTGCCCGTGCAGCATGTCCGCGCCGTTGATCACGTCGTTGAGGCCGCCGGCTTCCTTCACGTAGATGAACCGGTTCAGGCACGAGACCTGGAAACGCGGGTCGCTCTCGAACACGACCGTCCACGCGGTTGAGCCTTCGCTGCACCAGTGCTTCGTGTCCGGAATGTGTGCCGCGCGCACCGCGTACATGGCGCGCGAATTCGCGATGGCCGCCGCCGCTTCGGTGGAAACCTCCCCGCGCGGCTCGCGGCGCTCCAGCCGCTCGAGTTCCTCCGCCAGCATGGCCGCAAAACGTTCCCCGCTCACGTGCCCGTCGCGCTCGACGTAGAAGACATGCGGTGACAGGCAGCCAAGCTGGTTCCAAGCCGTCACGTCACGCGCGGCGCGTGCGGCCAGTTCGGGCACGTCATGGCCGGACAACGCCTCCTGCGTGATGTAGCCAAAGCTCACCCGATGCCCATAGCCCAGGAAGCGCACGCGCGGAGGCAGCTTGGCGCGGATGGCGGCCAGCGTTTCATCGGTGCCGGTGGCGGTCACGCAGTCCGCCTCGGCAAACAAGGCGCCTTCCAGCACCTCGCTGCCGCCCGGCCATTCCGCCACCTCCAGGCACGCGCTCAGTTTCGCGTCGGCCTGGTACAGCGAGTGCGCGAACAGGCGCGGCAGCAGTGATGCCCCGCTCGCGCACTTCACGAACTGCGCCGAGCGCGTCAACAACCCCAGCACCATGCTTGTCAATGCCGCGTTCGGAATGTTCCCCGCCGTGATGTGCGCCTGCAACTCCGGCCCGATGGCCAGCGCCGCGCGCGCGCCCAGCTTCTCCTCGCGCGTCGCCACCGGCCCGTCCAGCCGCTTCGGATGACCCAGCTCCTGGACGAGAAGATGCTCCAGACTTTCCGCCGTGATGGCTGCGAAAAAGTCGTCCAGCCCGCGCGCCAGTGTTCCTTCGCTGAAGCCCAGTTCCTGTGGCCCCAGCTTCAACGCCAGCCGGCGAAACACGTTCTCCGGCTCCTGCCAATCCCGCGCCACCTCGGCCAGCACACGGATGATCTGACCCGTCGCACGCCGCTGCAAATACTGCTCGCGGTTCCGCTTGAGCGTCTGGCACGCCTCGGTGATGAGCTTGCCGGTCAACGGCGCGCCCGGCGGCAGGTCGGCGAGGAAGTAATTGGGAAGCTCGATGTTCATGCCGTCATCAAGGAGCATCCCCGTGCCTCCGCGAGTTTTGCGCGGCCAAGCAACTCAAAGCCGTCGCCGCGCCGCACCGCCAGATCCTCCGTCCGCACCGCCGCCACCGACCACACGTTGGCCAGGTCGAACACCTGCACCAGGCCGCTTTGACCATCACCGACCTCGCGGCCATTTTCTGGAGAAATGATCCGCGCGCGCGCCCAATGCGGAAAACGAAACACCCGCGCTGACTGCGCAAATCGCAAATCGCAAATCGCAAATTGATAAGCCTGCGAACTCAACTCGCTCATGCCGTATTCGCAGACGATGTTCTCCGGCGCGATGCCCAGGCAATCGGCGATGCGCTCGTGCAACTCCGCCTTCGGCAGTTCGCGGGTGCGCCCCTTGTACCCGCCCGTCTCCATCACCCGCGAACCGGCAGGCAACGTGAACTTCAATCCATGTTCAGCGCAGTGATCGGTCAACTCCACGAACTGAAACGCCGTTCCCAACACCAAAGCAGGCGCGCCTCCAACGGAAACCCGCGCCAGCCAGTCGCAGGCCCTTGCCAAATCCACCTGCCAGCCGCTGAGAGTAACAACGCCGGCGAACGCGGAGTTCTCCGCGCCCAGTTTATCAGCCACCACCCCCAGCATGTGTGCCAGGGACGAATGCGGCGCGGCGGATGGCGGCGGAGTCAGTGAAAGCATTTGAACCGACGCCCAAGGAGCGTCGCCTTGTGAGTGACTGACATCGTGGATTTGTCCCAAAGCGTCCGGCCCGGAGGGACGAGCTATGCGAGTCCCACTGCCGTCGGCAGCATTAGAAAAACGGGGGGCTCGCATAGCTCGTCCCTCCGATGTTTCATAAAGCAGATGCGGCTGGAACCATGCCCACAAGGAGGCTTCATAGAGCGTCAGTGATTCGGCGCTGTGGAAGTGGCGGCTGGGACGCTGCTGCGTCGTGCCGCTGGAGTGGAAAACAACGCTTCGTTCATCGGCAGCCAGGCTGGTCAACTCCAGTTCCTTGAAAGCTGCTGTCGGCACGCATGGAACCTGCGTCCAGTGCTCCACCTTGTCCGGCGTCCAGCCCAGTGACTCACAAATCCGCTTGTACGAGGAGTTGAACTGAAATTGCAGTCTGAACAACTCCAACGCCAGCTCGTTGAAACTCCGTTCATCCGTCAATGGGTGGTGCGTCTCGCGCCGCGAGACGCGGCCAGTCGCGGCGCGACTGGCACCGCCATCCACGATGAGTTCTCGGAGCGTCCGGCCGAAGGCGGAGAGTGAGGTTGGTTTGTTCATGCGGTTTTTGTTGTCCTGCGCTTGCGCGTCAGGCGGCTGGTTTTCCGCGACAGCCGTTGAGTTGATAAGCAACCGGTGCGGTTGCCGCAAGCCCGCGCTACTGCTTGTTCAGGCTGTTGAAGGTGAGTTCCAGGAAGCGGCTGGCGTTGATGAAGCCCGCGCCCCAGTCCTTGTATTTTTCCGGCAGGCCGTCGGCCTTGATCTGGTCGAGCGTCTTGCCAGCGGCGATGTCCCTCTGAATCTTGCCGAAAGTCTCGCGCAGCATGGCCTGCGTGGACCGCATGTCGTCATGCGTGGCCAGCGCGCCGTGGCCGGGGATGATCTTCGCGCCGACGGGGATTTCCTTGAGCATCCGGTCAATGTTCCGCGCATAGCCCTGCGCGTCACCGCCGCTGGCGAGATCGAAGAACGGGAAGCGCGCGTTCACAAACTGGTCGCCGGTGTGCGCCACCTTCGAGCCGGTGAACAGGATGAAGCTGTCGCCGTCCGTGTGGCCGGGGTCGAGGTGGATCATGCGGATTTCCTCGCCGTTGAAATGGATGGAAAGCGTGTCGTCGAACGTGATGACCGGGAAAGCGGCCTTGTTGGCGTTGGGCGCGGCGGCGAGGCGCTTGCGGACGTTCGCGTGCGCGATGATGTCGGCATAGCGGCCGAAGTTGGCGTTGCCGCCGGTATGGTCGCCGTGCCAGTGGGTGTTGAGGAGGAAACGGGGCTTGCCCTTGCCGAGCTTCTCGATGGCGGCCTCGATCTTGGGCGAGAGCGGCGCGAACTGGCTGTCCACGATCAGCACGCCGTCGTCGCCGACCGACACGCCGATATTCCCGCCTGAACCTTCGAGCATGTAGATGCTGCCGGCGACGTGCGTGGTCTTGATTTCGACTTTGGAGAAATCCTGCTGGGCGTGTGACACGGCGGGCGTGGCGAGCAGCAGGGCGGCAATGATGGCAGCAAACCGGTGTTTCATGGCTGGATGTCTGGTTTGTACGACGGGCGGTTGTGTGGGCCGATCCTAACGTGTCTTCTCGCCCACTCAAGCGCATTGGCGCGTTCCTGGCCGGGCGCGCGACACCGTGCTTTCAAGGTTGCTTTGGCGGAGTCGGCCCGCTACAAACTCCCCGCGTCCCGCGAAACTCAACTCCAGATCATCATGGGTAAAATCTGCTACCATCCCAGCATTGAAGGCGCGCAGCACGGCGCCAAGTCGCTCGCCGACTTTCTCGATTACGCCAAGGCCGCCGGCGCCACCGGCGCGCAGCCGTCCAATTACATGCTACAAGACGGGCGCAAATTCAAAAGCGCCCAGGAGATCAAAGACACCTTCGAGTCGCGCGGCATGACGCTGGACGGCGTCTCCGCCCACTGTCCCTTCTGGGTGCATACGACTGCCTGGACCGGCAGCCCCACCATCCGTCCTTTTCTACCGCCGGACATCGCCGCCAAATCGCCGACCGCCATCGAAACCTGGACGGAAAACTACCTCGTGCGTCTAATGGGCCTGTGCGCCGAGTTGGGGGTCAAGACGATCCCCATGTTCTGGGGCACGGCCTTCGGCTGGGAAATGGCCTCCGGCTATCCCTGGGGCTTTTGGGCCGGCGGGGATTACGACCTGCTCCAGAAAGGCCAGGAACGCTTCGTCAAAAAGACCGCCAAACTCCGCGCCCACGCCAACAAGCTCGGCCTCAAGCTCTGCCACGAAATCCACCCCGGCACCGCCGCCATGTGCGCCGACGATTTCCTCATGCTGGTGAAGATTTGCGACCACGACCCCTGCCTCGGGGTGAACGCCGACCCCTCGCACTGCTGGGAGGGAGAATCCTGGGAAACCCGCTTCCTCAAGGTCGGCCAGCACATCTGGGCCTGCCATGTGAAGAACTTTGTCATCCGCCCGAACATCCCGCTGCGTTTCATGAACGGCAACTGGCCGCAGCGCGCCATGCAGTTCACCGACCTCGGCAGCGGCGACCTGAACATGCAGCGCTACGCCGAGTTGCTCATCCATGTGGGCTACCCACAACGCTACTGCCAGCTCACGGGGGCAAAGACCGCGCCGTTGATCGTGGAGGCCGAAAGCGCGCACAAGGACCTCGACTACTGCTCCGCCGACGGCATCCGGTACGTGAAGGACAACCTGTGCTTCCCCGTGGCCGGCGGGTCCTTTGAGGAAGGCATGGGGGCGTAAAGCCCGTCACCCCGAATCATCATCCAGAGCGGCCTTTCAGGCGGCCACCGTCTTCCGCGCCGCCAAAAAATGCAGCCAGCGGCGCGTCACCGGCCGGCCAAACACTCGTTCCAGGGCCGCTGAGTAAAACTGGATTTGTGGCTGGTAATCGCGCGTGCGCCCGGGCAGGCCGGCTTCCGGCACATCGTCGGTTTTGAAGTCCACCAGCCAGATTTCCTCCGGCAACAGGACCACCAGATCAGCCACGCCCTGCACCACCACAAACTCGTCTGCCGGGGCCGGATTTGTGAGTTTCAGCTCTTCGGGGCTGAATCGCGCGGTGAACGGCAGCTCCCGCCGGACAAACGCGGCTTGCCGACGGATTTCCCGGCCGGTCGCTGAACCCCAAAACGCGGCCAGCGCATCGAAGTCCAGGGCCGCCGCCTGCTCCTCCGTCAGCACCCCGGCTGCCGCCAGCCGTTTGGCCTCGGAGCGCAGCGCCTCCGCGTCTCCGGCGCGATTCAAATCCATGTGTTGCAGGAGCAGATGATGCGCCGTGCCCACCTCAGCGGCGGAAAGCTTCAGCAAACTCTCTTCACCCTTCCCCCTCCCACTGTCGGACGAGGGGAGAGGGAGGCCGGAGGCCGGAGGCGGGATGGCTGTGCGCGCAAACGATGCCGCCGGATGGAGCGGTTGTGCTGCCCCGTCCATTTCCTCCGCCAGGCGGCGCCGCACTTCAGTCACCGAAGTTTTCGCCGGAAGCTCGGTTGCCGCTTGATGCGGATAATTCCAGTTCAGCCGTGCCGCCAGTTCGCACACCTCCGCCGCCTCACGTTCCGGTTCCGCGGCCGGGCTGCCATTTCCAGTCACAGGCAAGGCCAGTTTCTCGCCGTCAACGATCTGCCACGCCAGCAGATCACCCTGGCCACTGCTCACGGATGCCCAGTCCGCGCGTCCGCAGAGGCCCGCAAGGAGCGGTCCCAGCCAGCTCATCGGTTTGCTGGCGCTCAACAGTTGCGCGACGGTGAGGCGCGGCGGCGAAGGTTGCGCCCAGTCGCCTTCGGCCAGCTTGCGCGTCGCCGTGCCGGCGAGGATCAATTTGTCTTTCGCGCGCGTCATGGCCACGTAGAGCAGGCGGATTTCCTCGCCGAGCGTTTCCGAGCGCTGGCGGCGCGCGGCCAGCCAGTGCGCCGGGCTGGGCCAGCTGGCGCCGCGACCGGGCGGGCGGACCAGGGGACAGAGGCCGTATTGCTCGTCGAGAATGATTTCATCGCTCAGGTCGCCCAGGTTGAATTTCATCCCCAGTCCGGCCAGCGCGACGACGGGGATCTCCAGCCCCTTGCTCTGGTGGACGCTCATCAGCCGCACCGCGTCACCAGCCTCGGCGGGGGCGATTTCATCGCGCCCCTCGGCCTCGCGTCCATCCGCGACGAAACGCAGGAAGTGGTGCAGCCCCTGACGTTGAAATTGGTCGAAGCGCCGCGCCAGCGCGACCAGGCGGCGGACATTTGCCACCTGCTGCGCGCCGCGCGGCTGGGCGCGCTGCCAGTCCTCGTAATGCGTCTGGTCAAGCACGGTTTCCAGGCAAGTGGCGAGCGAGCCTTGGCGGGCGAGTTCACGCCAGGCGGCGAAGTGACGGAGGAAGCGGTCCACCTTGGGCCAGGCGGATTCGGCGGCGGCCAGCGCGGCGGGGGTGTTGGAAACGTGTGACTTGAGATCGGCCGGAGCCGCATGGAAGCGCCGCAGTGCGTGCCAGAAACGCCCCTTGCCCGCCAGGCGGATCGTCGCCAGTTCGTCCACGGTCAAACCCACCAGGGGCGAACGCAGCACCGCCAGCAGGGGAATGTCCTGCTGGGGATTGTCCAGCAGCGTGAGCAGTCCCAGCAGGTCGGCGACTTCGAGCGCGTCGAAAAAGCCCGTCCGCTTCACCTCCAAAGGCACACCGACGCGGGTGAATTCCTGGGCGAAGGTCTCCACGCGGCTGGACGGCGAGCGTAACAGCACCGCCATGTCCTTCCATTCGACACTGCGAAACCCTCTTTTGCCGTCGTCCCAGACCTGGAATTTGTCGTCCTTCAACCGCCGCAACCGCAAGGCCACCATGCGCGCCTCGCGCTCGGCGTCCGTGAGGTCCATGATCTCCTGTTCCGCATCGGAACTGTTGCTGCCGCCATGCCCTTCCGTCAGTCGCAACAGCAGTTCCACGCGCGCGCCGCCCTTGTCCCCCGTCCGGGCCATCGCCGCCCGCCCCTCGCGATTCCCATAGCGCAGCTTCGCCTCCTCGTCATACTCGATGCCGCCGACTTCGGGCCGCATCAACGCGGTGAAAACCGCGTTCACGAACTCCAACACCGCCTCGTGGCTGCGAAAATTGTCCGTCAGCGGAATCACCCGCGCGTTTGCCGCGCCGCCGCGCCACGCCCGCGCGTAGCCCTGGAAGATGCGCGGGTTCGCCAACCGGAAGCGGTAGATGCTCTGCTTCACGTCGCCCACCAGGAAGCGGTTGGCCGCCGCGCCCTCGCGCCCCAGGCAGGCCAGGATGCGGTCCTGCGCCGCGTTGATGTCCTGATACTCATCCACGAAAACGAGCTTCAACTTCGCGCGCCACTCCTCGGCTACGCGCGTCGGCCGGCCGCTGTCCCAAAGCAGTCGCAAGGCGAATTGCTCCAGATCGGCGAAATCCACCGCGCCCTGCTCGCGCTTGGCGGCGGCGAACGCCGCCTCGAACTCCTCCACCAGCCCCAGCAACGCCAGCATGTGCCCGCGCACCCACCGCCAATCCTGCGTCAAGGGGTCCGCTGTGCCTGGTGGCGCTCCATCCTCCGCAAGCAACGAGCGCAGCCACTTCGCGTCGGCGAACAAATCTTTCAGCGGCGGACGATGACGGCCCTTGGTGCCATGCGGCCAGTTGTCATCCACCGCCAGCAACGCATCCAGCAATCCGCGGACTTGTGAGTGATTGGCAACAGCGGACAGGTTTGGGCCCGCGCCGGATAAACGGCCTCCCTCACCCCGGCCGCTCCCCTCGTCCGACCCGGGGAGAGGGTGGCCGGAGGCCGGGAGAGAGGCGTTCGCCAGGCCCGACAGATTTGGAAAAGCGGCGAGGGTTTCCCGGCACTTGCGCGCATGCTCGTTCTCCTTCGGCAACGTGGCCAACGTCTCCAACCATTCGGCCTTCCACGCGGCGATGCCTTCCCAGAACCATCCTTGCCAGTGGCCGGGAACATCGCTTTCAAACATCGCGCGCTGGCGCTGGAGCCATTCACGGGTGTCGTCCCGGGAGCGGGCGTAGCTGTGAATCCGCCGCACCAGCCGGCGAATGCGGTCGTCGTGGCCCTGGCCGTGCGTCTCGACCAGTTCCTGCACGGCCAGGCTGGCGGCGGACGCGCCGCGATAGTGTGCCTCCAGCAGACCGTGCAGCGTCTCCTGGGCCAGCACAGCGGCCTGCGCCTCGTCCAGCACCGCAATCTGCGGGTCGAGGTCCAATGCGTGGAAATGCTCGCGGACAAGCTGAAGGCAGAAGCTGTGCAGCGTGGAGATGCGCGCCGTATCGAGCAGCGCCAGTTGCTCCTCGACGCGCCCCAATGGTCGTTGTCGCTCCTCATCTGCAACCCGATCTGCTGGCAAGGCGGACTCCATTTGCAGTCTCTCTTGGAGCTTGGCCCCGATCCGATGGCGCATCTCCGCCGCCGCCGCCTCGGTAAACGTGATCATTAGGATTTCATCGAGTGAAGCCTGCGGGGTGGTGTCGAGCACGCGATGAAGACAGCGTTCCACCAGCGTGCGCGTCTTGCCCGCACCCGCGCCCGCCTCGACCAGCACATCGCCTTCGGCGGCAATGGCGCGCAGCTGTCCGGCAGTGAACTGAGACATGCTAAGGAAAGTTATCCGAACAAATCCAACTGCGGGGGCGGCTCCAGTTGCTTGAGCTTGTCGCGATCCTGCTGGCGGCGGGGTTGGCGGACGTTGCCTTCGGGGGTGAGTTCACTCTCCTCCAGGTTGCCCAGGATCACCTTGGCCCGTTCAATCACCTCCCGGGGCACGCCGGCGAGGCGCGCGACCTGGATGCCGTAGCTTTTGTCCGTGCCGCCTTCGACGATTTTGCGCAGGAAGATGATCTGGTCGTTCCACTCGCGCACGGCGACGTTGAAGTTCTTGATGCGCGGCAGGCGTTGGGCGAGTTCGGTCAGCTCGTGGTAGTGCGTGGCGAAGAGGGTTTTCGCGCCCACCTGGTTGTGCAGGTGCTCGACGATGCTCCACGCGAGCGAGAGGCCGTCGAATGTGCTCGTGCCGCGCCCGATCTCATCAAGGATGACCAGGCTGCGCGGCGTGGCGTGGTTCAGGATGTTCGCGGTCTCGCTCATCTCGACCATGAAGGTGGATTGCCCGCGCGCCAGGTCGTCGCTCGCGCCGATGCGGGTGAAGATGCGGTCCACAAGGTCCACCCGCGCCTCCGTGGCCGGGATGAAACTGCCCGTGTGCGCCTGCAACGTGAGCAAAGCGGCCTGCCGGATGTAGGTGGATTTGCCCGCCATGTTCGGCCCGGTGATCAAAGCGATCTGCGGGGCGCGACCTTCCGGCCGCCTCACATCGTTCTCCGCGGGGAGAGTCGCAGCGGGTTGAAGCCCGCCCTGCGACGAAAAAAGCATGGTGTCATTCGGCACGAAACGTTCCTCCGTCAACGCCTGTTCCAAGATGGGATGCCGCCCCTCACGGATATGCAGCATGCCCGCGTCGCCCACGACCGGCCGTGTGTAGCCAAACAGCCGCGCCGCTTCCGCGAACGCCGCCAGCACGTCCAGTTGCGCCAGCGCCCCCGCCGTTTGCTGGATGGCGGCCAGGTGCCCCAGCACTTCCTCGCGCACACGCTGGAACAACTCGTATTCCAGCTTCGTGATGCGCTCTTCCGCGCCCAGTATCCTCCCCTCCATCGTCTTCAATTCGGGCGTGATGAAACGCTCGCCGTTGGCGATGGTCTGCTTCCGCACGTAATCCGCGGGCACCTTGTCCAAGTTCGCCTTCGTCACTTCGATGTAATAGCCGAACACCGAGTTGAATCGCACCTTGAGCGACGCGATGCCCGTGCGTTCGATCTCCCTTTGTTGGAGCTGCGCGATCCAGTCCTTGCCGCCCCTGGCGCCCGCGCGCAACTCGTCCAACGCCACATCAAAGCCGTCGCGAATCAGCCCGCCCTCCTTCAACGCCAGCGGTGGTTCATCCACAATGGCGCGGGCGATCAACTCCACCAACGCGGGCAGTTCGGTGAGCTGCGCAGTCAACTCCGCCAGCAACTCACAGGGGGGCGTTCCTGGTGAGCCGTCGTGGAGCAAGGCTGACGCACTGGATGATCCCGGCGCGCCTTGAGCCAGGGCATGCAGGCATTGGCGAAGACGGGGAATCTGTTCCAGCGCCAGACGCAGCGCCACGAGATCGCGGGCGTTGCCGGAACCGGCGCTCAGCCGGGAAAGGGTTCGTTCCAGGTCGCGCACTTCGCGCAGGCTGGCGCGGAAGCTTTCCAGCGCCCCACCGCTGTCGAGGAACAGTTGCACCACGTCTTGGCGGCGGCGGATGGGTGCCACGGCGGCCAGCGGCTGGGTGAGCCAGTCGCGCAGACGGCGCGCGCCCATCGGCGTGACGGTGCGGTTGAGCGCGCCGAAGAGTGACTGGGTGCGGGGCGCGTCGCGTTGGAGCGGCTCGAGGATTTCAAGGTTGCGGAGCGACGGGGTGTCGAGCTTGAGGAACGCGCCGGTCTCGTAGCAGGCCAGGCGGGTGAGGTGGGCGATGTCCCGGCGCAGGTGCTCGCGCAGGTAGTGGAGCACCGCCCCGGCCGCGCCGATGGCGGCGGTGCGGCCCCGGAGGCCGAAGCCGTCGATGGAGGCGACCTTGAAGTGTTCGCGCACGGTGAAGACGGCCGTCTCCGGCGCGAACACCCAGTCGTCATGACCGAGGACGATGCGGAACTGAGATTGCAGCAGCTTGCGCAGGGCCTCCGATTCGCCGGGGTAAATGATTTCCGCGGGGCGCAGGCGCTCCAGTTCGGCGAGCAGGGCCGGTTCATCCGCCACCTCGGTCGCTTTGAAATCGCCGGTGGTGAGGTCCGCCAGTGCCAGGCCGAACCCGCCGCCAGCCGCGCACACGGCGGCGAGGTAGTTGTTCTGCTCGGCCACGAGCATGCGCTCGTCGAAGTGCGTGCCGGGCGAGAGGATTTGCGTGACCTCGCGCTTGACGAGCCTGCCGGGCTTGGCCTCCTCCATTTGGTCGCAGATGGCGACCTTGCGGCCGGCGCGCAGCAGACGTGCGATGTAGCCGGGCGCGGCTTGAAAGGGAATGCCGCACATCGGAATCACGCCGCGACGTGTGAGCGCGACGTTCAGCAACTGCGCACCCGCCTGGGCGTCCTCGAAGAACATCTCGTAGAAATCGCCGAGGCGGAACAGCAGCAGCGCGTCGGGCGGCAGTTGAGTTTTGATCTGCCGGTACTGCGCCATCATCGGCGTGAGCTGCGCGTCGCTGGACATCGGCGCGCATGTTGGCGAAAAATATCTTCGCGTCGAATGCGAAAATGTTTGGCAAAATTCCGGCGTTGTCCTAGAAAAATGATGTCAGCCAGAAAGATCGAGCCGCTTCGGCGAAGCAAAACGAAAAAATGTCTCACTGGAATTCATTCCAAACCGGATGGGGGGTGACTCGACGTGGCCGCTAAAAAGAAAGCTGCAAAGAAACCGGCGAAGAAAGCCGCAGCCAAGAAGAAGTAATCAAGGCTGTTCTCTTCAATAGCGGGCGTCCCGGCCAGTCTGGGACGCCCCGCTGCTTTTCGGGAAGGATTGTTTTTCCCGTGTGTTCAGCCATGCTCACGCCGCCATGGCCAAGCTTGTCTTCGACATCGAAACCTCCGCCCTGCCGCTCGAAGCCTTCGACGAAACCCAGCAGGAGTACCTCTTCCGCGAGTTGGAGAGGATGCCCGACGGCCTGGAGAAGGACACACGCCGCGCGGAAATCCTCCGCCTGTTCAACCTCTGGCCGCTGACCGCCCAGATTGTCTGCCTGGCCATGCTCAACGCCGACACCCAGCGCGGCCAGGTGCTGTTCCTCGCCGAGGATTTCGAGGAGGCAGCGGGCGACGCCGGCCCGGTCGAGTTCGTGCCGTGCCCCGACGAGAGCGAGTTGCTGGCCTCCTTCTGGGAGGTGGCGA
>Ga0073934_10007850_pt1 | contig 14545 bp, 10 predicted proteins | sample LarsenN4metaG_FD_76834 | JGI IMG/M metagenome (GOLD analysis project Ga0073934, IMG submission 76834) | Hot spring sediment bacterial and archeal communities from British Columbia, Canada, to study Microbial Dark Matter (Phase II) - Larsen... ...
GAGCAGACTGCCGGCTTTGCAGGGTACGGCCTGTCGCCCCGTGACAAACATGGTGCCCAGTACCGCGTCCCGGTAGGTGGTGAGAAAGCTTCTGGTGACCGGTGGAATGTCCCGCGTCGCATAAATGCCATCGATGGTTTGCTGCAGCTCGCTGCGGGATGGAAGAGTTAAAGAGGGATCCCGCGGATTTCCTGAAATGATGTTGAACTGGAGCTCGGCCTGAAACTCCCGGCGGATGAACTCCGCAAGTTCAGGCAATTCCTGCCAGTTGACCGTATTGATGGTGGCGTTGAAGGTCAGTGTGAGTCTGGGGAAATTGGCGCGCAGGGAGTACAGCATTCGGCCGGTCTGCATGACCTTGTCGAAGGCACCCGGCATCCTGATCTGGTCGTGGGTTTCCTGAAAACCATCCAGGGAAAGTGAAATGCCGAGATCCGCTTTCGGGCATTCATCCAGAATCCGTTTGACCGTGCCGACGATGAGTTCAGGGGTGAAGCCATTAGTCGGAATGTTGATGCTCCGCACCCGGTTGTTGCGGACAAACAGGCCGCAGATGTCGGCAAGATCGTTCCGCATGAAGGGCTCACCGCCGCCAAGGGCGATACTCTCCACTTGGCCCAGCGATCGGGAGAACCGCTCTATCTCCTCAAGGGTCAGATCCTGCGCGGGATTGCCCCACACATCGTCGCTGCAGTGGCGACAAGCCATGTTGCAGCGGGCGGTTATGTGGTAAATGAGAACGATAGGTCTTTTCGGCCTCTGTCCCAATATCCCGTAGCGGATAATCTGTCGTATCTGGCGGCTTCTGCTCATGATGGTATGGGAATCTTCCCGCGGCCGGGCATATTATTTGACTGCCGGTGACCATTTGTCACCGAGGGACTACGGTGAAATCAGGTGATCCGGAACTCCGCTCAAATTTACGACAATTTCTCCCCCCGGACCTTTCTTCCCCAGCTTCGCATGGTACGGATGGAACCGGTAGCGATAGGGCCTGTCGGTAAACCTGGCAGCACCGGGAGAAAATACGATCAGATCGACCCCGGCGTTTTGGGCCAGCTTGATGGCCCTGTCCATGTGGGAAGGGGCGTCATTCCATCTGAAGAGGATATAACGCCACTCTATAATCGGAACGCGAATCCCCTGTTGCTGCCTCCCGGCCTGCCTGGCGCGTGCGGCAAGCCGTGCCATGTTTTCATATGCCTTCGCAAAATTGCCGCCTATTTGGTATCTGCTGACCATCTCCTGATTGATGCCGTCCAGCGATATGAAGATATAGTCCATCAACAGGGCTGCTTCAATCTTCTCTTCTGTATCGAGAAGCAAGCCATTGGTTGATGTTATGATACGGATATGCGGGTTCTTTTCACGGATGGCCTTGATCTGGTTGCAGATATCGTCCGGCAGAAATGGTTCGCCCAGATTGAAATAATAGACACTTTCGATGCGGTGTTCTTCAAGTATGGCGGCTACCCTGGCCACGTCCTGCATGTCAAGGGCCGGTTTTCTCCTGATGCCGAGAAGTTCCTTCCTTCTGCACATGGTACATTTCAGGTTGCACGTGGCAGTGTTTTCTACCATGAGTCCCCGGTGAGGAACGTGGCAGTTTGCCAGCAATTGTGGGATGTTATCAGTTGCCACGAGCGACAGCTCAGGGCAGACCGGGCATGCAGAAATGGGAAAGCGTCTTTTGGCCAGGGTATCCCGGAATTTGTTGGCTACGGTTCCATGAAAAATCTGCTCGAGTGTATCAGTACGCAAATCACCGATATGACCACTGCCGTCAAAGTCCTGGCAGTTGCATGAGACGCTAAGGTCTGAATTTATGCAGATGTTGTAGTTTGATTCCCCGGCTAATGCTCTGCAGAAAAAGGATTTGCGGCAAAAATTTGCCTTGAGAAGCCACAGCAGTCTGCTTGCATGGTAACGCAATCCTTTGTTAAGCTGAGAAACGGGCATTGTTGATGTGGTTCGCTCCTGATGAGGGGAAAATACAAGTTTCAATGAAATATTATGCCATTTTTGGCTGGAGAAGAGAACAACAAAGGCAAGCTGTTTTCCGGCACTCCCGTTATCCTTCATCTGGCAGGTATTGATCAGTTTTTCATGGAAAGAGGTTTTCCGCGCCACTCGCCCCACTGTCTCCGGGAAGACCCGTTACCAGAATTTCGGGTAGAGCAATGCCCTCGTCAGCATCCGTCCCGTATCTCGCAGGGGGGGGAAAAGGTAGCACGAGCCATGCACTGCCAGCCAATAGGCCGCGAACGATGCGATGACGGCGCCCACCCCCCCGTATCGCGGGATAAGTACCAGATTCAAAACCACGTTGACGACGCAGCCGAGAAAATCGGTGATGGAATGCAGGCGAGTCCAGTTCATGGCGGTCAGATAACTGCTTCGCGCCAGTCCCAGGTTGATGAACATTCCTGTCCAGACCAGGCCGGCAAGCAGTGTGCCGGCCTGAGCATAGGCCGGGCCGAAGATGAACGGGACGGCCCAGCTTCCCAGCAGGGTTACCGGCACTGCGACAAGATAGGTGAAAAAGGCCATAATGCCATAATATCTTTGCATCCTGTCGTGGAAAACTACGTCACTTATCCCTTTTGCCTCCACGATGCCGGGGTACAGGCTTGCTGACAAAGCCCTCGGCACAAGCCAGAGGACTTCGGCCACCAATATTGCCACCGAATAAATCCCCAATTCATGATTGCCGGCCGTTTCGCCCAGGATGATCTTGTCCGCACGCATGTATACCACGGTTACAACATCCGCAAAGATCAACGGCCAACTGTCCCGCATCATCTTCACCGCAACGCTCCGGGTTGCGCGTAACGAACCGAGTCGCAGGCCAGTGTAGCGATATGCTGCAATCAGGGCAGCAGAGCCGATGACTATCTCTGCAACACCGGCCCAGGCGAATGCGGCTAGGGGCGCCTCGGATAGTATGAGGCCGATTTTTACCGCGGCAATGATCAGAAAAGCAGAACTTCTCGAAATGACACAATATTTTGACTGGATTTGTGACTGGAACCAGAATTCGATGGTGCCGAATGACTGAAAAACGAGGCCGAGCGAGATAATCCCCACCAGCAAAATTGACTGGTAATCATCGGGCCGGATCAGGTAAATGGACAATATGCAGATGGCGGTCATGACCAGCCCGCCGCTAAACTTCAAGGCAACCGCTGTGCCCATTATTTCGTCACGCCGGTCGGGTTTGCGTATGAAATCGCGAATGATTATGCCATCCAGACCGAGAAGGGCAACGGAGGAAAAGAGGGTGACAAATGCGGTTGCATAGTTGAGAACCCCGAACTGTTCCGGCCCGAGGTAGCGGGTCACCCATACGCCGACCAGAAGGCCGATTCCCATACGCAGTATGTTGTCGGCAAAGAGCCAGCCGGCGTTGTTGATGACGTTTTGCAGATGGAGGCTCCCTTCAAGCCTCGTTTTGATGAATGCCGGCAGGTAACGTGTCCAGGGCCGGGTCATGGTGTCGGTTCCGGATCTGCAAGCCTCATCTCCCTGGCACCCTGCATATCTGTTTCCTCATGGAATGTTGCAAATGACCCAACTATATAACTCGCGAAGCGGTACGGTCAATCTGATTCTGGTCTCCTGGCAGCAGGACTGAACGAGGTTTTTCTACTCTTCGTGTCCTGTTTGAGCGACAAAAAAAGGGGGAACATGATTCCCCCCGGGACGTTTCATCGGTTGCTGAAGGTCGGATCGGCCCAACACTCAGTTATTTCTTCAATGTTTTTTGTCAGGTTTTCCCGGTTTCTCCGACTGCAACCCCGCCGGATGATCCATCAGCTTCTGCTTTTTGGCTTCTTCTACATACCACTCAAGGGGACGTTCCGTCTGGTCCTTGAACGTGTTCAACGCCTTGTCCCGTTCTTCGGCCGCTTCCTGGCTCGCCTGGGAAACGAGAATTTCATCGACCACCTGGGGGCAGGAGGCCACTGACCCGGGGCGGGCCTCGATCTCTTCCCGGATGCTCGGATTTTCGGCACCGGGGTCCTTGGCGAAGCGCATCTTCAGGTCAATGGAGAAATTGGTGTAGGCTTCGAGCATCCGGAAAATGGTCGAGTCGCCCATCGGTCCCATGGTGCGATCCTCGTCGGGCAGCGGCGACACCTTGCCGTTTTCAATCTTGGCACGGCCGACCATTTCGCAGCCGGTGCCGCCATCGGTGGTGTAGCCGAGGTTGTCGGTGATGACTGCCAGGACGGTCGGTACATTGGCCAGGTCCCAGTGGGCCAGGAGGCCTACTTCACCATCCGGCAGCGGACTCAGGTCGTCGATATTCATGGCAAGCACCCGTGACCAGGGAGGGACCGGGCGAGTGCGTTGCCGGAATGGCAGCCCTTTTACATGGCGGCGCAGGGAGTCGTCGAAAAGGTTGGTGGCGGTTTCCGCTTCGCCGAGGACGTTGACGCAGTGGGTTTCCGGTATGTCCAGAATCTCTTTCACCATGGCGTAGTAGTCGTCACGGGTGACGACGCCGAAACGCCCGCGGTAGCCGCCGCCATCACAGATGCGGCTGCCCGGGGGGAGTCTGAAGCTGATCTTCTTGCGGCGGCAGGACTGGAAGAAGTAGACATAGGCGGCGGTAGCGCCGATAAGCGCCACCGGTACTCCGCTGGCCTCCGATTCCCGCAGCGCCTTGAGCAGGTTCTTGACATCGATGCCGCTCTTGCCGAGGAGGAACATGCTGTCTTCGGTGCCGAAATGGGTGCGGGTCTGGTCCATGCCGATGGCCATCCCCATGGAGGGGGCCAACTGGGGGCTGGGTGCCAGAATAAGGATGCGGCAACGCTTGTTCTCGTCGAAATCCGGAAAGAGATAGGAGGCGGTCATCTTCTTGTTGGCGCCGAAAACCAGACGTTGTCCGTCCTCGTCGCGGAAGATCCTCCCTCGCTGGGTGAGGCTGGTGGTCCCGCCCGTCAGGCAGGCCATGACCGACTGTTCCAGGGGGAATGAGGCAACGAGATGGGTCTTGAAAACGTCGTTGTAAACCATGGGCACATCCTGCCAGCGGCTGACATCTCCGGGGCGTACTTTTTTGACGTCGCAGAATTCGCGGAAAATCTTGTTGGTCTCGTACTGCATGGCGAAAAGTTGCATGCTGTAGTCGTTAAAGCTTGCATCTGAAAGTTCGGCATCGACGCCGGCATCAATTATTTTCAGAATTTCTTCGGTCAGACGATGTTGAACGTTTTGATCTTGCGACATGGCAGGCTCCTGCATGAAATGTTGTTAATCAACCCCCGGTTATGGAATCTTCCCGTTGTGTTGACCGGAATTGGCTGCATGGAGAAATATATGAATCGCTGCCATGCAATTTTGACTCCAGATGAAAGTGTTGATAAAACCAGTTGAAAATGCGGATTTACAGCTAGTTGCAACGTGTTCCGCTGCCTGTCCGCCCAGAGTAGTGCATAAGATTTGGGCAGAAATTGCTTAAAATTTAATCATTATTGGGGTGCTATCAAAGATATGTCCGATACGACAGGATTCCTGATTTCGATTTGCATTTGCACAGTTTCTCATAATAGACTATTTTCCCTGATTGCAGCAGATATTTTTCCGGTTCCATGGGAGTGCTGGATGAGTTTGAAAAAAAGTCTCATCGTGTTGAACGGTTTCATTCATGATTTTGCCGCCGGCATCTGGCTGGCGGCGATTGTTGCCATAGCCTGGCTCCATGACGCGCACCTGGCGGAGCCCGCGACCCGGAACGTGCTGAACCTGCTCGAGCGTCGCCTGTTCTGGAGCAGTGTGGCTGCAGCGGTGCTCATCATGGCTACGGGCGCAGGGCGGACGTTTACCTATGTCGATAACTGGTACGGCGAGGATGCGGAGCAAGCCAGGCGCCGGGCGCTCGTGATCAAGCACGTGGTTCTTTTTGCGGCATACTCTCTGGGCTATTTCTGGGTATGGGAAAAGGTGTTTCATTAAGGGGTGGCGGAATTGCCGGTGCCGGGTGTCCCGAGGGGGTGACCTTCAGGCGGTTGTTGTGATGCACGTACAGGGAGATTTTCAGGGATAGTTTTGTCATGGTCCAAGCCGAAGCATGTCAAGGTCTTGTCAGGAAAACTTATCATTTTGAACTGTTGATAGGTAAGAAAATTGCAGACAAATCTGTCTGCATGGGATAAAATCGGTACTGTTTGCTAAAATGTTCCCACGAATCTCCCCGATCTGATAAGGATGTCTATGACAATAAAGCGTGTTGCTCTGATCACCCCGCCGTATCATTCCGGAGTCGTCGAATCAGCGGGAACATGGCTGAATGTCGGCTTCGTGTATGTCGCCGGAGCGCTGCGCGCGGCTGGTTATGAAGTCGATTACTACGATGCCATGTCGTTGTGGCACAAGTGGCCGGAAATTCAGAAGCGGATCGAGGACTTCCGCCCCGATGTGATTGCCACCACGGCATTTACCGCCTCTATTGTGGATGCTGTCCGCCTCTGTGCACTTGCGAAGAAAATCAATCCCCGGATCGTTACGGCAATCGGCAATGTCCATGCGACGTTCTGCTATGACGAACTGCTGACGGGCGACCATGGTGTACTGGATTACGTCGTGCGGGGTGAGGGTGAAGAGACCCTGCCGATGCTGCTCCACTGTCTCAACGCGGGAGACGATCCCAAAAAAGTGTCGGGCATCGCTTTTTGGCGGGATGGCGGCGTGGTCGTTACGCCAAAAGCCCCATACGTGCAGAATCTTGACGCCCTGCCGACGGCATGGGATCTGGTCGAGTGGCCTATTTATACCTACCGGGCAAAAAATAATGCCAGACTCGCGATCGTCTCATCTTCACGCGGGTGCCAGCAAAAATGTTCCTTCTGCTCCCAGCAGCTATTCTGGTCCCAGACCTGGCGAGCCCGCTCTCCGGAGAATTTCATTGCCGAGCTTGAGCTGCTCAGCTCGAAATACGGCGTGCAGGTTGCCATGCTTTCCGACGAGATTCCAACCTTCGACCGGGAGCGTTGGGTACGGATTCTCGATCTGATGCTGGAGCGCAAAGTTCCGGTAAAGCTGCTACTGGAGACACGGGTGGACGACATCCTGCGCGACGCCGATATCATGGACAAATACCGGGAGGCGGGGGTAGAGCATATTTATGTGGGGGTGGAAGCGGGCAATCAGGTGACCCTCGACCTCTTCAAGAAGGATACGGAGGTCGCCCAGTCAAAGCAGGCCATCGATCTGATCAACGGGGCGGACATCGTGTCCGAGACATCCTTTGTTCTGGGGATGCCGGATGATACTTCCGAATCGATTGCCGAAACCGTGGAACTGGCGAAACATTACAACCCTGACATGGGTTTCTTCCTTGCCATCGCTCCCTGGCCCTATGCGGAACTCTATGCCGAGCTCGAACCGTATGTGGCGACCAAGGATTACCGGAAGTACAATCTTGTTGAACCGGTGCTGAAGCCGAAAAACATGACCATGGAAGAGCTGGAGCACGAACTGGGCAAGGCGTCCCAGAAGTTTTACATGCACAAGTTCCAGAATCTTCATCAGCTGTCACCCTGGAAGCAGGAGTTCATGCTCTCGGTCCTTGATATTTTTATCAATCACTCCTATCTTGCCGGGCAGATGAAGGCGGCTATGAAGGAAGGCAAGGAGATGCCCGAAGAGGTGAAAAAATTGCTGCGAACCGTCAAGGGTCACGCGAAAGGGGCTCATATTGACCACCATCCGGCGGTTGCCCCGATCCCCTGACCGTCCTCAGCTTCATGACGCAAAAAAAGGCCCTGTCCGGATGTGACAGGGCCTTTCTTATTGCAAAGGTTCTTTTCAGTGATGCAAGCGGAGCATGCCGGCGACGGCGCCACTGAGGAATGCAATGAGCCAGCAGGTGTAGATGGTCAGGCTGACACGATGGAAAACGCGATTGACGGCTTCCGCCCGCTTCATCAGCGAGGCGGCCAGGGCGAGGAGGAAGTGGAATGCCATCCCCCCCAGGGAAGCAACGCCGCTGATGTGGTGCCATTGAGGCGCTTTGCCGTGCAGCCTGGCAAAATGATTCATCTCCATGGTGCCGAGGTAGTCGCAGAGCAAACCTATGCCGAAGACGAGCAGGTGCTTGCCGTGCAATCCCTGTCGCCTCCCGCTGAAAACGGCATAGGTATAAAACAGCAGGGCAAGATTCATCCAGATAATGCCACGTATCATCATTGGTTCCATCCTTGCATTACAACCCTGTATCGCCCTTTGCGGCAATGTCACGGCAGGGGAATGATAAGTTTTTCCAATTTTAGAGTTGTTTCCGGCTAGCTCATGCGCTATGCTTTACTACAGGCATTCAAACAGAGCAATAACCGGTCCCCGGAGCATTCCGCTCGCATCAGCGCGCTGAATCGGCATGCGAGGCACCACATGATTCATGTGACGTTTTCTTCCGAAGTCAATGTTTCTTCGTTGCAATAGGCACGATAACGGTTCGTTTTCGCGATGAAAGGTGGTGATGAAATGAAGAAGGCAAAATATGTTTCCCCGAGAATCCTTGGAAGTGCCGTCGTTCACCCATGTTAGGTTTCATGTAAGGGCGTTGTCGTTGTGACAGCGCCCTTACATGTTTCCTGCAAACGGGTTCAGCTCCATCCCCATCGCGGTATCCGCCTCTCTTCTTGTCCTTGCCAATTCCTGCATCATCGGGCCCATTTTTTCACGCCTTCCAATCACGGAGCGCATCAACTCCTGTCTGCCGACCGTACGGATTCAGGCAGTTATAGCAACTGCCGCGGATATAGGCAACTATTTGCGCGGCTGTGGGCGGGGGCTGCATGTTGATATGCTTTGCATTAACGGGGTAAATGCCATAATAACTGAATGCAGGCAAGCCTGTTTTCCGTACATTTCAAAGTGGAGGTTGGTACATATGCGGTTTGCAGCTTTGCTCATCCTTGTTATTTTTGCAACAAGGGCTGGTGCCGCCGATGTAATCCCAGTGACCCCGGCAGAGAAAACGGCTCGGCCGGCAACTATTTCAGGTCAGGTCATGACTGATGACAAAACCCCCATGCCGCACGGGGTTGTTCTGCTCTATGACAGCAATTCGGGCCCCCCTCCGGCACTGGGTCGTTACTGGCGGGTGCCCGATCTGATCACCCCCCTGGGAGAAGAAGGGCGTTTTACCCTTGAGGTGACGGAGGGGACATATTACCTGCAGATTGCACAGAAGAACCCCGCTAGCGACATCGGTCCCGCGGTGGAGAAAGAGTATCTCTACTTTCATGGGGATAGCGAGGGGAATGCCCTGCCCGTGGTGGTTGGCAAGAGCGGCCGCATGGATCTTGGACGGCTTAAGGCATTCCTCTGGTCTCCGGATATGGTCCGGCGTGAAACCGGGATCACCTCTGTCGAGGGTGTTGTGGTGGATACGGAAGGGAAGCCCGTGGAGAGGGCGGTTGTTTTGGCATATTACAGGCCCGAAGGTAACGGCCGGCCAATATTCGTCTCCGACCGGACCGATAAGAAGGGGCGCTACCAGTTGCGCACCAATGACGGCGGCACCTTTTACCTCAAGGTGAGAAGTGTCGTTGGTGGCGGAAGGCCGTCAAGCGGCGAGTATCTCAACACGACCAACGAGTTTGCTCCGGTTGCAGTCACCCTGAAAAAGGGGGAGCGGCAACAGGGGGTAACCCTTAAGGTCATGAAACTTCTCCGTCCCGGTGACGAATCGGCCACGGACGAGAAGCGCAAAAAGCGCCTCATGGTGAAGTAGTCCACCGGACCTACCAGTTCGATTTTTCCCGCCACTGGCCCCGATCCTGGGGTACTCCCCCCCGGCCGAACTGTCTGACATGGCAGCCGACAAGGTCGCTCGTGCCGGGCTTTCTGTTGCCGACAGACCGGTCGTTTCCCCCTCCGCTGGAGGTTTCCCCCCCTTTTTTCTCCGGCAGCCAGGAAAGGCCGAAATTTTCCCTCAGACCCGCCGGTCCCTCCTCGAAGCAATTGGTCTGCATCAGCCGCGGCAGCCCGGAGTTGTGGGCCTGATGACATTTGGCGCAGGGAAAGGCATGTTCGCGATTTGCTCCCCACCCTTTCACGGACCGGTGGATCCGGTCGCTTTTCGTCTCCCCGGCCGGTTTGACCCGGGTATGGCACTTCAGGCAGAGGCCTGCAAAACGCTCCTCCCCCTCCACGATCCTGCGGTCTGCGCCGAGGGTGTTCCGGTCCACGTTGTACTGCATCCCCTGCATGGATACCGGCCCCCGTGAGCTGCCGCTCACTGCCGTGGGCATTCCCGTCCCCTGTGCCGCCTGCCGCTCCCTGATCCCAGCGGAAGGAGGGGCATCCTCGCGATAGGGCGAGCTCAGCCAGGTCCCCTTGAGGAGCGGCACGGCGTACTGCATATCCTTGCCCAGGGTCGGGCTGACTCCGTGGGGGTCGTGACAGGGGGTGCAGAGGCCGCTGACCGGGTACAGGGCGGAATGATTGAGGAAGGTCCCGGCTTTCAGGTGGCTGCTGACGAGTGCGCTTCTCCCCTGCCTGCTGGCGTAACGGGAGGTGGAACCCTTGACCCCCGGTCCGAAGCGGTGGGTATCCTTGTACCCCATGACCGGTTCGGATGCGCCGAAGGTGGAGCGGTATCCCCAGGGGGTGGTTCCCGAAGCGGCCGTTTCGTGGCAGTCGAAGCAGAGCCCGGCCCCGGTGTTGTAGGGGTTTTTGCCGCTGCGGTCGCTGTTGGCTTTCGGGGCATAGCTCATGGCGTAGCCGCCGGCGCCGGCAACGGTCTGTTTCAGTATGCCGCCGCCCAAAGTCCCGTCTGCCGTGCGGTAGCTGGAGGTCACCCCCTCGGCGGCTGAGCCGTGAGAGTTGTGGCAGTCGAAGCACTCCACGTTGCTCCCCCCGGTGCGGGTATCGGGGATCCGGCCGTCGTACCCCTCGGACGGGCTCCAGCCGCCGGCATTGGCAACGGCGTTGCCATGGGCGGAGAGCGCCTTGGTCACCCGCATTTTCCGGTTCGAGGTCGGCGTGGAGTATTTCCCCCAGGTTGTCGTCCCGCGGCTGGAGTAGCGCGCATCGATGCTCGTTCCGTCCCAGGCATAGCTGCCCGGCTGGTTGGGATCGCCGTCGAACACGGCGACTCTGCTGGTACTGTCGTTGTGGCAGGAGAGGCAGTGGCGGCTGATGCCGGCAAAGGCCGCGCGCTCGCCGGCGTTGCCGACTGCTTTGCTTGAGAAGACGATTGCCGTACTGCCGGGTGAGTACTCCGCCGGCCTGGCGCCATTTTCCCAGAGTACCAGGTCGATCCTGGTCGTGTCCCGCTGGTGAAACCGTTCGTCGACCGCTCCGGCGGCGGTCGCCTCCCAGTGGCAGGCATGGCAGTGCCGTCCGGCGGGGGTGACCCCCTGGATATGATGGGAGTTCCCCTTCAACTGGGAGGCAATATGCGGGTGGCAGGAGAGGCAGTCATCGGCCGTCGCCGGCGCGGCGGAAACGGTTGCGGCGAAGAGAAGCATGGCAATGGTGCGGGGGTAGGGCATTGGTCCTCCGGGTTTCTGTTATGGATAGGGGATGATCATCCGCTTGTCCGCCGGGGCATGGCCGGCCTTTTTCCGCTCCACCGAGCGGTCCCATTCATCCAGGCTCTTTTTCAGGCGGCTGACCACGTCGGGGTTTCTGCCTGCCACGTTGACCTTCTCCCGCGGGTCGTTTATCAGGTCGTACAGCTCCAGCTCGGCATATTTCTGAGGGGTGCCGGTGATGAACCCCCACCAGGAGACTTTTTCCAGCAGGTCGCGGTTCTTCCTGGCGATCAGTTTCCACTGCGGCGTCCTGACGGCGATGTCCCCCGGCGGGTAGCCGAGCCGGTCGAAGCTCTCCCGCAGCATCTGCCGGTATCCCCCCAGCTTCCCCAGTTCCGCCGGGGTGAACTTCCCGCCACTGGCGCGCTGCATGTCAAGGTACCATTTGCTCAGGGTATGCTCCCACCAGGGGAGGCGGTCGATGAACACCTCTTGGCTCCCCTTCGCCCCCTTCTCCTTGCGCACCAGCGGCAGCAGGCTCGCACCCTGTGCATCGTGGGGGGCGGGGATGTCCAGGTAGTTCAGGATCGTCGGCATCACGTCCAGTCCCCGGGTCTGCTCCTGCACCCGCCTGCCGGCGTATTCCCCCTTGGGGAAACGGAACAGGAGGGCGTTTTTCACCACCGGGTCGGTGACGTCGTAGTGGAAGAAGAGGCCGTTCTCCCCCAGGTCGTCGCCGTGCATCGACTGGAGGACGATAAGGGTCTTGTCCGTCAGCTTGAGGGAGTCAAGCAGCTGCAGCAGCTCGCCGATGAACCGGTCGGTGTAGTAGACCCCGGCATCGTAGCGGCCGATGACATAGTCCACGTCCTCCTTCGTCAGGCGGTAGACCGGCTTGAAGTCCCGGTAGTACTCACCCCGGTAGACCCGGGAGAAGATGTCGTAGGAAGGGGCGTCGTCGCCGGTCTCCTTCCCCCCCAGTTCGGGGCGCTTCCAGAACGGCACGTACTTCGGCGGGTCGTACATGGTCTTGTACGGCTCCGGCACGGTGGCGGCATAGGGCATGTGCAGCAGGCCGCTGCCGATCCAGAGGAAGAACTTTTTGTCCCGGTTCTCCTTCAGCCAGCGGAAGGCGTCCGTCGGCGCCACCCGCAGGCTCGCCCCCGACGGCCCCCGGGCGGTGCGGCCGAAGTAGTCGAAGGCGCGGGAAAAGACGTCGCCGGGGTTGATCTCCTCGCCGCTCTCCGTGTCGAAGCGCATGAAGAACTCGGGGGAGCTGACCGTGGCTGCGGTGGTGTAGCCGTAGTACTTGAGGATCTCCGGCAGGGTGCGGGAGGTGACATTCTCCCTGGCCACCTCGAAGGAGACCATGCCGTTGACCCGCGGATACTGGGAGGTGAGGGTGCTCATCTGGGCCACCGGGGTGAGGTTGGCCTGGGAGATGGCGTTTTCGAACAGCACCGACTGTTTCGCCAGGGCGTCGATGTTAGGGCTGGTCCCCCGCTGGTAGCCGTAGGCCCCCAGGTGGTCGGCTCGCAGGCACTGCAGCGAAACCAGGATCACGTTGGTGAATTCGTGCCTCGGCCGGGCAGGCTCGGACTGCCGCTGCCCTGCGGCGGCCCCGCCAGGCATCAGCAGCACGAGCGCCGCCAGCAGGCTGCCGCATCGGACAGCGGTGCGCGTTGCACGGATCAATGATTGCAAAAATGGCGCGAGTATCTTCATCGCATCCTTTCCATGGATGAGAGGTGCTGGTAAGGGTGGCCAACATCACGATGGTCAACCCGTTCTGCTATTTTTGTACGAATTCCTCGCAAAAGCAAAAGGTGAAAGATCCCAGGTTCAGACTGTCTGCCCTGTTCACTGCCAACGGCTGACCTTTCTGTAACAGAATGCCCGATAATCTTCATCCCGGAAGAATGTTTCCATTCTCCGGTTGGATTATGCCTCTGGTCCTTCATTTGCCGATAAACTCGATGTCAAGGCTTATGTCGATATCGTCGCTCAACCCCCTTGTCAGGAAACTGTCCCAGTTGAGGCCGAAGGCTTTGCGGCTGATTCTGGTTGCGGCGGAGGCGCTGCACCGCATCTTGCCGTACTGGTCCCTGGTTGGTACGCTTGGCCTTTTTGCATCGAGGACCACTACCCTGGTTACGCCGCGGATATTCAGATCGCCGGTTACCTTGAGCTTGTTCGCGCCATGCTGCGTGATCTTTTTTGCCTCGAAGGTCATGGTTGGGTAGCGACGCACGTTGAGAAAGTTGTCGCTACACAGCTCTTCATCAAGTGCCTTCGTGCCGGTGTCAACGGAAGCCGTGTCAATGATGACCGAGAGTTTCGAGCGGAGGATCTCCTTTTCATGGAGTTCTAGCATGCCGCTGAACTTGTGAAATTCCCCTTCGACGGTGGAGAGAGGATGACTTACCTTGAACCGGACCCTGGACCTGTCGGCATCGATCAGCCAGGTGGCAGCGGAGACAAGGGAGGGGCAGAGGAGTATTGCGGCGATTACGGGCAAGAGACGCGTCATGTTCCGCTCCTTGAGATTATTGCCAAGTAACAGAATACAACATTTTCACGCGGCTTTCCGGAATCAGCATGCGGATTTCCACCGGTGACCAAGGGTACGAATCCAGAATATCCAAGGATTCAACAAGACCGGCCCGCAAGGGATTAAGGTGACAAGTGCCCACACCGACAGAAACAGCGTAAGGCTTCCGATGACATTCCGTCCATTCGTGTACGCGTAGCAGGTAAGGCCGGAGAACGCCAGAAATGCGAAAATGGAGACCCAGTCGAACGCTTCAATCTTTGGAAGTTTTGTGCTCATATTTCCCCTGTACAACGGCTATGAGTGTGACCGGCGCGGCAGGTTTTCCGCCGCGACCGAGTCCACACGAGAGTTGGAACATCCGTTTTCCTCAAATGTGAATATGTGAAGGGCGTTATATATGAGAGAAAAAGGGGTTTAACCTCTCAGGATATTTAAATAAAATATAAAATATCAGTCTTGTTAATACAATTTCCTCCTGTTATTGAAAGCTCTAAATTCA
>Ga0073934_10007851_pt1 | contig 14545 bp, 14 predicted proteins | sample LarsenN4metaG_FD_76834 | JGI IMG/M metagenome (GOLD analysis project Ga0073934, IMG submission 76834) | Hot spring sediment bacterial and archeal communities from British Columbia, Canada, to study Microbial Dark Matter (Phase II) - Larsen... ...
ACGTCGAGATCACCGTGCAGCTGATCGCCCCGATCGCCATGGAGGAGGGCCTGCGCTTCGCGATCCGCGAGGGCGGGCGCACCGTGGGCGCCGGGCGCGTGACCAAGATCATCAAGTAGCGGGCCAGCGAAGCGGGAGCCCGAGGGAGAAGGACGAGAGGCGTGGCCAAGACCGACAACCGCCCGAAGATCACGCTCGCGTGCACCAACTGCAAGCGGCGCAACTACAACACGGTCAAGAACCGGCTGAACGATCGGGACCGGATCGAGCTCAAGAAGTACTGCCGCTGGTGCCGGACGCACACCGTCCACCGCGAGACGCGCTGACCTCCCCGACCTGACCGCCCCGAGGGGCGCCCCGGCTCTGCTACGGTGCGACCGTCATGCCGGAGACGATCGAGGTCGGGATCGACGGCGCCCTCATGATCGACCTCGTCAGGCACCCGGACCCCCGCGGCTCCTTCACCGAGGACTACCGGCGCGAGTGGATCCCCGGCGCCCGCGAGATGGTGCAGGGCAACATCTCCTTCTCGCGGGCCAACGTCCTGCGCGGCATGCACTTCCACCGCGAGCAGGCCGATTGGTGGACGTTCTACACCGGCTCCGCGGTCGTCGGCCTGTTCGACCTCCGGGCGGGATCACCGACGCAGGGGTTCGGTCGGACCATCCGGTTCGACACCATGCAGGGGCTCCGGGGCCTGTACATCCCCCCGGGCGTCGCCCACGGCTTCTACGCCATGCAGGACGTGCTCCTGCACTACATGGTCGATGCGTACCACACGGGGGCCGACGAGTTCGGACTGGCGTGGGACGACCCGGCGCTCGGGATCGACTGGCCGGTCCGAGAGCCGACGCTCTCCGACCGGGACCGGACCAACCCCTCCCTGGAGGACGTGCTCCGCGATCCCCCGCGGTTCCGGTCCTGAGGTAGCGATCGCGCGGCGATCTTCGGGGCGACCGCTCCCCGGCTGAGGCCGGTCAGCCGGCGGCGTCCTCGCTGAGATGCTGGCTCAGCTCCTCGGTCAGGTCCACCGTCGCGACGGCGCCGTGACGGATGGCGATGACCAGGGCCTCCATCTTCGAGTGCACGCCCAGCTTGGTCAGGATGTTCTGCGTGTGGGTGCGCAGCGTGTGCGGGCTCATCCCCAGCGTCTCCGCGATCTGTTCAGGGGTGGCGCCGGTCGCCATCCGTTCGAGGATCTGCGTCTCGCGGGGCGTGAGGCGCTCCAGGCGCTGGCGTGCGTCGGCGTCCTTGTCCCGGCGGTGACGGAGCCGGCGGAGCGCCGTCTGCACCTCGCCCTCGTCGTGGAGGGGCTCACCGCGGTAGGCCCGCCGGACCGAAGAGGCCACGTTCACGACGGCCTCGGTCTTGCGGAGCAGCCCGAGCGCGCCCGCCTGAACGGCCCGAGCGAGCAGCAAGGGGTCCTGGTGGCCGGACAGGATCAGCACCTGCGCATCGGGGTTCTCGTCCTTGATCCGGCGCGTCACCTCGATGCCGCTCATCCCCGGCATGGCCACGTCCATCAGCACCACGTCCGGGTGGTGGGCGTCCAGCGCACGCACGGCTTCCTCGCCGTCCACGGCGACGTGGACGACCTCCAGGTCCTCCTCGTGACGGAGCGCGAGCTCCAAGGCCTCGCCGAACGTCCGCTCGTCGTCGACGATGAGGACCCTGATCGGTTCGTGGGTCGGCTTACCCATGGCCTGCATCGGCTCGGCGATCGTAGGTCGTCACGGGCACCATTTCACGTACCTCCGGGAACTTGCCCTACCGGGCCATCGTAGGTACGTTCGCAGGCCGGCGGGTGGCTGGGTATCCCGCGGACGGGAGACGGACGTGCGTCGGATGGGCCTGTGGTGCATGGGCGGGACCCCGGTGTGGGGCGATCGGCCGGGAGCGTCGCGGTGCCCCTGAACGTCGCGCGGCAGGGCACGACCTACCCCGCGATCTCGTTCCTCGTGGAGGAGGATCACGTACGTCGGTTCGCTTCGGCGGTCGGGGACGATGGCACGTTCGTCTCCCCCACCTTCGTCACGGCTCCCGAGCTCGCCGCCGGGCTCGCGCGGGTCGTCGCGGACCCCGATCTCGGGCTGGACCTCGCGCGGGTCGTCCACGGGCAGCAGGAGTACGAGTGGACCCGCCCGGTGGCCATCGGGGAGCGGCTCACAGTCCGATCGACCATCGAGTCGATCCGCGCGAAGGGCGGCCTGGAGCTGCTGACGCTCCGGACCGAGATGCGCGACGGGCAGGACGAGCTCGTGGTGGTGGGGAGGAGCACCCTGATCGTGCGGGCCCCGACATGACGCTCCGGCTCGAGGACGTGAGCGCGGGGATGGAGCTCCCGACGCTCGCCAAGGTGGTCACGCGCGAGCAGGTCAGGTCCTACGCGGACGCGTCCGGCGATCAGAACCCTCTGCATCGAGACGACGACGTCGCCCGCGCGGCGGGCTTCCCAGGCGTCATCGCGCACGGGATGTTCACGATGGCGCACCTCGCGAGCTGCCTCGTGCGGTGGCTCGGGGACCCCGGGGCCTTGAAGCGGCTGCGCGTCCAGTTCCGGGCGCCCGTCTTCATCGGCGACACGATCGTGGCCGGGGGGGTCGTACGGTCGGTCGATCCCTCGACCCGCCGTGCGGTCCTCGACGTATGGGTCACGGTGGAGCGCGACGGCACGACCGAGCACGCGATCAGGCGCAGCGAGGCGGAGGTCGAGCTGGCCTGAGCCGGGCGGCTACTCGAGCTCGATCCGCTCCGGCTCCGCCCCCTGCGGCGTCCGGCCGAGGCTCGCCAGCGCGTGCATCGCATCGCCCATGCGGTCGATCACGATCTGGATGTCGTTGTCGTAGCGCTCGCCGATCTTCGCGGCCATCCGGTCGATCCGCTGCGCGAGCATCTCCTGCGACTTGGCGACCGACTCGGCCAGATCGTCCATCCGGCGCTGGATCGTCTCGATCACGTCGGCGGGCAAGCTCGCCTGCAGCTCCTTCATCGCGCGCAGCGCCTGTTTGGACGCCTCCTGGTCCGCGACGATCTGCCTGGCGAGCGACTCGTTGTCCGAACGGACCATCTTGGCGAGCGCTGCGACCCGAGCGTCGACCGCCTGGCCGACGACCTCCTCGGTCCGCAGCTGCGCGCGCCCGACGGCCTCGTCGGCCCGGTCGCCGACGGTCCGCGCGAGCCGCTCGAGCTGACCCTCGAGGGTGTCCGCCATCCGGACCATGTTCCGGTCGATCGAGACCACGGCGTCGTCCAGACGACCGCTCAGGATGCGCGAGGTCTCCTCGCCCCGCCGGTCGATCGTGGCGATCGCCTCGTCGAGCCTCATGCGGATGGCCTGGACGGCATCCTCGCGGATCCGCCTCGAGATCTCGTCCACCATCCAGTCGGTCGCCGTCGCGAGGGTCTCGTTCACGCGACCCAGGCGCTCGTCGAGCGTTCGGGCGAGCGCCGCATCCTGCTCCGAAGCGGTCCTCACGAGCTGTTCCCGAAGGGCCACCGAGTCCGACCGCACGAGCTCGGCCAGACCCCTGACGCGGGCCTCCAGCGCCACGTTGACCTCGTGCGCCGAGGTCTCGACGGCCTGCAGGACGTCGCGCGCCTCCATGCCCACCCGGTCGTGCATCAGCTCGAGGTACTCGTACATCGAGCGGTTCCGCTCGTCGGTCGTGTCGAGCAGACGCTCGATGGCCGCGTTCACGGCCGTCGCGTCCGCGTCCATCCGCTCGGAGATCGAGGCGTTCAACCTCGTCGCGTCGGCGACGAGCTGCTCCGCGATGCCGCCGATCCGCTGGGAGAGCGTGTCATCCAGCCTCGTGGCCTCGGCCGCGATGGCTTGCGAGATCCCGCCGAGCCGCTCCTCGAGGAGCGTCAGCTGCTCCCTGGCCGTCTCCGAGATGCGGACGGCGATCTCCTCGTCACGCTCTCCGATCGTGGTGAGCTGCCGGTCGACGTCGCTCGCGAGCTGGCCCATCACCGCGACGCCCTGCTGCACGTAGGACTCCATCGCCCGCGTGATGGCCGCGGTCTCGGTGGAGACGAGCTCACCGTGCTCCTGGACGCGTCGCTGCACGGCCTCCACCACGGCCTTGTCCCGTTCGGCGAGGGTCTCCAGCGCCTGCGCGATCTTGCGTGTGACCTCGTTGAGCTGGGCCCGGACGTCCTCCACCCCGCGCGCCGCCGGGGAGTCCTGCATCTCCTCGAGCGACACGACCCCGCGGGCGAGCTCCTCCTTGGCGGAGCGGATGCCCTCGGCGAGCATGTTCAGGGTGTCCTCGACGCGGGCGGTGCGCACGGCGAGCGCCTGGAACCGCTCGTCCGTGTGCGCGATCAAGCTGCGGATCGACTGGTCGCGCGACAGCGCCTCGAGGAGCTTGCTCTGCGCTTCGTCCTTGTCTCCGCCGGCGGTGCGCCAGACCTCGCTGGCGATCTCGTGCATCAGGGTGTTGGCCGTGTGCTGCAGGGCCCGCAGGCCCTCCTCCAGCTGCTCCTGGATCATCTGCTGGTAGGCGGACATGATGGCCTCGGTGCGGTCGGCAGGAGGTGGGTAGCCGAGCCGGCCGGCGTCCGGGGTCGCGTCGCTCCCTCGACCGGAGAACAGGCTGCGACGGCGTGCCCCGGACGGCGGGTACGAAGGATCGGGCTGGTGCATATGGGCGCTCGCCTTCCGGGGCCGGCGCGGCGCGTCCGGACAAGTGTAGGGGAGCACAGATGCAACATCACGTATCCAGCGTTGACATCTTCAACATCAGGGCGGAGCGGTCGGCAGCTTTGCCGCCCCTGAGGAGGCCCCCTATACTGAGGTTCCGGTGTCCCCGACCTCCGGCACCGTGTTCGTGGAGGGGCGTAGCTCAACTTGGTAGAGCACCGGTCTCCAAAACCGGCGGTTGGGGGTTCAAGTCCCTCCGCCCCTGCTGAGGAGCATCGATGAACAGGCAGATGAAGCGGGCGCAGCGACGCCAGGGCACGACGGTGGATCGTGCCCGGGCCTCGGCGTCCTCGCGCCGCGCCGCCGCGGTCGAGCAGCGGAAGAAGACCGGCGTGCGGCAGTTCCTGAAGGAGGTCCGGCAGGAGCTGAAGAAGGTGCTCTGGCCGACCCGCCGCGAGCTCGTCACGTACACCATCGTGGTGCTCGTCACCGTCATCGTGCTCACGTCGTACGTGTTCGGGCTCGACGTCCTGTTCTCCAGGTTCGTCCTGGACGTCTTCGCGTAGAGAGAAAGCCCCATGACCGAGTCCCCTGAGAACCCGATGGATGCCGACGCTCGCGATGACGCGGTGAGCCCCTCGACACACCCGGTCGAAGAGCCGAGCGATACCACACCGGTCCCGCAGGAGGAGACCGTCCCGGGATCGGCGCCGGTCGCCGAGGGGGAGCCCGTCGACCTCGAGCCGGACGAGGAGCCGGCCGAGACGCAGGGGCCGGGCGCGCTGGAGGACCGGGTCGCACAGGCCGTCGCCGACGCCGCGGTCCAGGAGGCCATCGCCGACGCGGCGATCGCGCAGGCGCTGGAGGAGACCATCGGCGAGGACATCGAGGCCGCCAAGGTCGTCGAGGAGGCCTCGGACGCTGCGATCCAGGAGACCTTCGAGGAACGCGTGGCGCAGGCCGTCGCGGCGGGTCTCGAGGACGAGGAGCTCGCCGACGTCGTCGCGCAGGCTGCCGCCGACGCCGACGTGCAGGAGGCGATCGCCGACGGAGCCATCGCCCGCGCGCTGGAGGAGACGATCACGGAGGACATCGAGGCCGCTCGCGCGGTCGAGGAGGCCTCCGACGCCGCGATCGTCCAGGGCTTGGGGGAGCGTGTCGAGGACCTGGTCGTCGAGGCGGCCACGGCCGACACCTCGGCGGAGGAGCCGGAACCGGTCCTCGCCGCGGAGCCCGAGGCAGCGGAGGAGCCGGAACCGGTCCTCGCCGCGGAGCCCGAGGCAGCGGAGGAGCTGGAGACCGCTGTGCGCGACCCGTTCAAGGGTCCGGGCGAGTGGTACGTGGTGCACACGTACGCGGGCTACGAGAACAAGGTGCGCGCCAACCTCGAGTCGCGGATCCACACGATGCAGATGGAGGACAAGATCTTCGACGTCCACATCCCGATGGAAGACGTCATGGAGATCAAGGGCGGCAAGAAGCAGGTCGTCCAGCGCAAGGTCTTCCCCGGCTACCTGCTGGTGAAGATGGTCTACGACAACGATTCCTGGTACGTGGTCCGCAACACGCCGGGCGTCACGGGCTTCGTCGCGGCCGGCACGGGCAGCAAGCCCACGCCGCTCTCGCGGCGCGAGGTCGAGAAGATCCTGGCGGTGAAGAAGGAGGAGGTGAAGCCCGCGTTCCGCCTCGGCTTCGAGGAGAAGGACGTGGTGCGCATCATCTCCGGCCCGTTCGCCGACTTCAACGGGACCATCAGCGAGATCAACGTGGACCAGAGCAAGCTCAAGGTCCTCGTGAACATCTTCGATCGCGAGACCCCGGTCGAGCTCGGGTTCGACCAGGTCGTGAAGGTGTAGCTCGGAACGACCCCTACGACGCGGGAGGCCGCGAGGCCGTTTGCACCGCAGGAGGTGAACCGAAGGGATGGCGAAGAAGAAGGTCCTCGCCGTCGTCAAGCTCCAGATCCGCGCCGGACAGGCGACCCCCGCACCCCCGGTCGGGACGGCCCTGGGTCAGCACGGCGTCAACATCATGGAGTTCTGTCGGCAGTACAACGAGCAGACCCAGCAGCTCGGCGGGCAGGTCATCCCGGTCGAGCTGACCATCTACGAGGATCGCTCGTTCAGCTTCATCACGAAGCAGCCGCCCGCCGCCGAGCTGATCAAGCAGGCCGCGGGGCTCGAGAAGGGATCGGGCGAGCCCAACCGCACCAAGGTGGCGCAGCTGACCCAGGCGCAGCTGCGGACGATCGCCGAGCAGAAGATGGCCGACCTCAACGCGAACGACGTCGAGATGGCGATGCGCATCATCGCCGGCACGGCGCGCTCCATGGGCGTGGAGGTCGTGGCATGAGCGGGAGGGGCAAGCGCTACCGCGACGCGGTCGCCAAGCTCGACCCCGACCGTGACTACCTGCCGGCCGAGGCCATCAGGGCGTTGAAGGCCTTCCCCGACGCGAAGTTCGATGAGACCGTGGAGATCGCCTTCCGGCTGGGGATCGACCCGCGCAAGGCGGACCAGATGATCCGCGGGACGGTCTCGCTCCCCAACGGAACCGGCAGGTCCGTGCGGGTCGCCGTGTTCGCGCAGGGCGAGAAGGCGCAGGAGGCCCGCGAGGCCGGTGCCGACGTCGTCGGGGCCGACGACCTGGTCGAGGAGGTCCTCAAGGGGACGATCGACTTCGACGCCGCCGTCGCCACCCCGGACATGATGGCCTCCGTCGGGAAGGCGGGTCGGGTGCTGGGGCCGCGCGGCCTGATGCCCAACCCGAAGACCGGCACGGTCACGATGGACATCGCCAAGGCGGTCCAGGACATCAAGGGCGGCAAGGTCGAGTACAGGACCGACCGAACCGGCAACGTCCACATGATCATCGGGAAGAAGTCCTTCAGCGAGCAGCAGCTCCTGGAGAACTACCTCGCGGTCGTGGACGAGATCCTCCGGGCCAGGCCGTCGGCGGCCAAGGGGAAGTACGTGAAGAGCCTCACGGTGGCCTCCACGATGGGGCCGGGGATCACGATCGACACGAACCGGATCAAGGAGACGGAGGCCGCGGCCGTTCCCTGAGTCTCTCGGCGGGTGCGAGGCCGCCAGGCAGGGCGGGCCACCGTCCCGTCGCGGGATGGGAGCCGTCCCGTGCGAACATGGCGCCGTGTCGACGGAAGCGCCCGAACGCCTCGACCGCGCGGAACCCCATCGCGCCCTCGGCCACCAGGGCGGCCGCCCGGGGTCGATCTGGCCGATCGTGGTGGTCGCGATCGCGATCGTGTTCAACCTGTGGGTCCTGCGCGCCGAGGCCCGCACGGTCTGGTACCCGAACGACGCGGCCGTGCACCGTTCGATGGTTGCCTGGGCGGCCGACCGGATCGAAGGCGGGCACCTCCCGCTGGACGGCTGGTACCCGGACCTCGCGCTCGGATCCTCGAGGTTCCATCACTACCAGAGCCTCCCGCACATCCTGACGGGGCTCCTCGCGCTCCCGCTCGGGAGCGAGCGCGCGGTCGCGTGGACGCTCTACCTGCTCCTGTCCCTGTGGCCCATCGTCGTCTACGAGGGCGGCCGCCTGCTCGGATGGGGCCCGTGGCCCTCGGCCCTGGCCGCGCTCCTGTCACCGCTGATCGTCAGCGAGCCGGGGCTCGGCTACGAGTGGGGGAGCTACGTCTGGCGGGGTTACGGGACCTGGACCCAGCTGTGGGGGATGTGGCTGCTCCCCCTCGCCTGGGGGTTCGGATGGAGGGCCGTGCACGAGGGTCGGTCCTACGCGGTCGCTGCGCTCGTGCTGGCCCTCACGGTGGCCAGCCACCTCCTGACGGGCTACCTCGCCCTCCTCTCGCTCGCGGTGTTCGTGCTCGTGCAGCCGCGCGACCTGCGCCGGCGGGTCGGACGCGCGGCGTTGGTGGGCGTCGGGAGCCTGCTGGTCGCCGCGTGGGTGGTCGTGCCGCTGCTCGCGGACCGGTTGTGGACGATCCAGGACGAGTTCTCCCGGAACAAGCCCTTCTACGACTCGTTCGGGGCTCGACGCGTCCTCGGGTGGCTCGTCAGCGGTGAGCTGTTCGACCGAGGGCGCCTCCCGGTGATCACCCTCCTGGTCGGGACGGGGTTCATCTGGTGCGCGCTGCTCGTGCGCCGCGAGGTGCGCGCGCGGGTGCTCCTCGGCGTCGGGCTGCTGTCGATGCTGCTGTTCTTCGGACGCCCAACCCTCGGGACCCTCCTGCGGCTGCTCCCGGGATCCGGCGACCTGTTCCTGCGCCGGTTCGTGTTTGGGGTGCATCTGGCGGGGCTGTACCTGGCCGGGATCGGGCTGGTCGCCGTCGGCGCGCTCGCCTCCGCCGGGCTGAGGCGCCTGTGGCGGGAGGAGGTACCCGTGCGGGCGCTCGCGGTCGCGGCCTCGCTCGCGACGCTGCTCCTGCTCGCTCCCGCGTGGATCGAGCGGGGTGGCTACGCGCGGTGGGGAGCCACGTGGATCGACGAGCAGGCGGCGTCGGATGCCTCCGATGGCGCGGACGTCACCGCGCTGATCGCCGAAGCGGAGGCGCTCGGCCCAGGGCGCTTCTACGCGGGCATGCGATCGAACTGGGGTGCCCGGTACGAGGTGGGACAGGTCCCCATGTACGAGGTGCTGCTCGCGCACAGCGTGGAGGGCGTGGGATTCACGCGCCCCACCTGGTCGCTGTCCTCTCCCATCGAGTACCGGTTCTCCGATGTGAACCCGGCCCACTACGACCTGTTCAACATCCGGTACGTCATCTTGCCGCAGGGCCGAGAACCGCCGGTCGGGGCGGAGGAGATCGCGCGCCGAGGGCGTCACGTCCTCTGGTCGGTCCCGACGGAGGGATACGTCGAGATCGTGGACGTCCTGCCGGCGATCGAGGCCGACCGGCTGGACCTGGGTGTCAAGGTGGCGCCCTGGCTCCGCTCGGATCAGCCGGCCGCGGGTCTGTTCCCCGCGATCGCGTTCGCCGGCCATGCGCCGGCGGCCCCGACGTCGGCCGAGGGCCCCAGAGGCGAGGTGCTGGACCAGTCCGCCGACCTGCGGAGCGGTCACGCCGACGCGCTCGTCGACCTGGAGCGACCGGCGATGGTGATCCTCAAGACGTCGTTCGACCCGCGCTGGCGGGCATCGGTGGACGGAGGGTCGGTCGAGCCTCGCATGATCGCGCCGAGCTTCGTCGGCGTGACGGTGCCCGCGGGCAGGCACTCGGTGACCTTCAGCTACGAGCCGTTCCCCCGCTACGACGTGCTCCTGCTGGTGGGGGCGGCCACCCTCCTCGGCCTGTGGTACGTGGAGCGTCGGCGCGCCCGGACGCGCGACCCCCACGACCCCGCCACCGGGTCCGTCATGGGGCGCCGATGGCCGATCGGGAGCGAGGGCGATCCGCGGTAGCCGCCGGGCGCTGTTGTCGCCCCGAGCCCGCGACGGCTACCCTGGGGCTCCGCCACAGACCGCAGGGGCATGTCGCGTAATCCGGCTCGCCGGTACCTGCCGAGGCGCAACGGGGTTCGGCGTGTCCACGACGCCTCCGCGGTCTGCGGAGGCGTTGTCGTTCGCAGGAGGCGCGATGCCGAACGCTGAGAAGGTCGAGAAGATCGATGCGCTCAAGGGGCGGATCCAGGGATCCCAAGCGCTGCTGCTCGCGGACTACCGGGGCCTCACGGTCCATGACGCCACCGAGCTGCGACGGTCCCTCGCGGGCCAGGCGCGGTTCTCGGTGACGAAGAACACCCTCCTCCAGCGGGCGGCCAGCGAGGCGGGCGTCGAGGGGCTCGATGAGATCCTGACGGGCCCGACCGCGGTCGCGTTCGTCGAGGGTGACGTCGTCGCGACTGCGAAGAAGCTCGTCGAGGCGGCCAAGCGGTTCCCGGCGCTCGTCCTGAAGGGTGCGTACGTGGACGGCCGGGTGCTCTCGGGCGACGAGGCGAAGGCGCTCGCGGACCTCGAGTCCCGCGACGTCATGCTGTCGAGGGTCGCGGGGATGCTGAAGGCGGAGATGTCGGCCGCCGCGTCCATGTTCCAGGCGGTGCAGAGCCGTTTCGTCGGACTCATGGAAGCCCTGCGGGACAAGCTCCCTGCCGCAGCGGAGCCCGAGCCCGCATCATCCGACGCAGGGACCGCGGCCGAGCTGCCGGAGGCTGCGCCCGAGGCAGAGGCTGCGCCCACAGGAGAGCCAGGACGACCCGTCGAGCCCATCGAGGAGGCGGGGTCGACGGGTGAAGGGGCATCGTCGGACACGTCGGCACCCGAGGCACCCGACGCGGGAGCGCCGGAGGGCGGGTCCGCGGACGCCGATCGGGACGATCAGGGACAGGAGGAGTGAACCATGGCCAAGATGAGCGCAGACGACCTGCTCGAGCAGTTCAAGGAGATGACGCTGCTGGAGCTCTCGGACTTCATCAAGAGGTTCGAGGAGACCTTCGACGTCAAGGCGGCCGCGGCTGCGCCGGTGATGATGGCCGGTCCCGGCGCCCCGGCGGCGGGGGCCGAGGAGGCCGAGGAGAAGACCGAGTTCGACGTCGTCCTGACGGCGGCCGGTGACAAGAAGATCCAGGTCATCAAGGAGGTCCGGGCCCTCACCAGCCTCGGCCTCAAGGAGGCCAAGGACCTCGTCGACGGGGCGCCCAAGCCGGTCCTGGAGAAGGTGAACAAGGAGGCCGCCGACAAGGCCAAGGAGCTCCTCGAGGCGGCGGGCGCCACGGTCGAGATCGCGTAGCGAAGGACGGGCCGGGTCGGAGGCGCATCGCGCCCCGGCCGTCCGCCCGATGCGAGCGTCGAGCCGTGGGAGATAGGATGCCTCGGCGATGCGTGGTTGGGGGTCGAGATGAACGGTGAGCGCGCGTTCGGCAGGCGGCTGCGCGAGACGCGGATCAAGGCGGGGCTGTCCCAGTCCGATCTCGAGGAGATCTCGGGGATCCCCAAGGCGCGGCTCTCGCGGTACGAGAACGGGCACGTGGCACCCTCGATCCAGACGCTCAGACGCCTCGCTCGAGCGCTCGGTGTCTCGGAGGCATCCCTCCTGACGGACGAGCGCGCCTTCATCGAGGAGTTCGTCGGGGTCCTGCAGGCTCGAGGCGTCTCGATCGGCTCGAGCGAGCAGGCCCGGGCGCTCGGGAACGCCGTGGCCGACGTGCTGGAGGCCTTCAAGGGGGGAGCGGTCACGGTGGGAGGCTCGCTGGACCCGAGCCCGGCGATGGCGAGCGCGATGGCCGTCGCGAGGGAGTGGCTCGACGGGGGCGGGTCGTCCCGCGAGGGTTGACCCGGAGCATCGCCGGCGGTAGCCTTCCGGCGGTTCGACCGGGAGCTTCCCCCCGGCTGTTGACGGTGCACGCCGGCATGCGTACACTATCCGTTTGCCGTGCCGCGTTCCGCATGCCCTGATCCCAGGCGCTTCTGCTCACCGTAGGGGGGATAGTCTTTGCCTGACTCGCTCGTACCTGTCCGCGACCGTGTCAGTTTCGCCAAGCTCGAGGAGGTGCTGCCGCTCCCGGACCTCGTGGGGATCCAGCGCGAGTCGTTCGACTGGCTCCTCGAAGAAGGCCTGAAGGACGTCCTCGAGGAGGTCTCGCCCATCGAGGACTTCACCGAGCAGTTCCAGCTCCACTTCGGCAAGCACGCCTTCAGGGAGCGCAAGTTCTCCGAGGAGGAGTGCAAGGACAAGGACCAGACCTACTCCGCGCCGCTGTTCGTCGAGGCCATGTTCGTCAACAAGACCACCGGCGAGATCAAGGAGCAGGAGGTCTTCATGGGTGACTTCCCCATGATGACCGAGCGCGGGACCTTCATCATCAACGGAACCGAGCGTGTGGTGGTCTCCCAGCTCGTCCGCTCGCCGGGCGCGTACTTCAGCCGCGAGCTGGACAAGACCTCGGACAAGGACGTCTACGTCGCCAAGATCATCCCCAGCAGGGGGGCCTGGCTCGAGTTCGATGTCGACAAGAAGGACACGGTCGGCGTCCGTATCGACCGTAAGCGGCGGCAGAACGTCACCGTGCTGCTCAAGGCACTGGGGTGGAGCGAGGAGGAGATCCTCACCCTCTTCGACGATGCGGCGTCCATCCGCAACACGCTGGAGAAGGACCACGTCCACACGCCCGAGGAGGCGCTCGAGGACATCTATCGCAAGCTGCGCCCCGGTGAGCCGCCGACGGCGGAGTCGGCCCGCACGCTGCTCGAGAACCTGTTCTTCAACCACAAGCGCTACGACCTCGCGAGGGTGGGGCGCTACAAGGTCAACAAGAAGCTCGAATCCCCCCGCGGGGTCGCGCTGGCCCAGCTGAAGGCGCGGCACAAGGCGATGCTCGAGCTGGACAACCCGGACAAGAAGGCCTGGGACCAGCCCAGGTTCCGCGTCTGGGCCGAGCTGCAGAAGGACGAGCAGGGCGAGGGTGGCCCCAAGTACAAGGGCATCCTCTCGTACGAGGACATCTTGAAGACCGTCCGCTACCTCGTGAAGCTGCACGCCGGCGAGGAGGGCTACGAGCCGGACGACATCGACCACTTCGGCAACCGGCGCCTGCGCTCCGTCGGGGAGCTGATCCAGAACCAGATCCGGATCGGCCTGTCGCGCATGGAACGGGTCGTGCGCGAGCGCATGACCACGCAGGACGTGGAGGCCATCACGCCCCAGACGCTGATCAACATCCGGCCCGTGGTCGCGGCCATCAAGGAGTTCTTCGGGACCAGCCAGCTGTCCCAGTTCATGGACCAGACCAACCCCCTGGCCGGGCTGACGCACAAGCGGCGTCTGTCCGCGCTCGGGCCGGGCGGTCTGTCACGCGAGCGCGCCGGGTTCGAGGTCCGCGACGTGCACCCCAGCCACTACGGCCGGATGTGTCCGATCGAGACCCCGGAGGGTCCCAACATCGGCCTGATCGGCTCGCTCTCCAGCTACGGCCGGATCAACCAGTTCGGGTTCATCGAGACCCCCTACCGGCGCGTGGTGAACGGAAAGGTCACCGACAAGATCGACTACCTGTCGGCCGACGAGGAGGATCGGCACGTCATCGCGCAGGCGAACGAGCCGCTCGACAAGAACGGCCACTTCGCCAACGCCACGGTCCTGGTGCGACGCAAGGGTGGCGAGGTCGACTCCGTCTCCCCCTCCGAGATCGACTACATGGACGTCTCGCCCAAGCAGATCATCTCCGTCGCCGCGGCGCTGATCCCGTTCCTGGAACACGACGACGCGAACCGTGCGCTCATGGGCGCCAACATGCAGCGGCAGGCCGTCCCCCTGCTGCGGTCGGAGGCACCGCTCGTCGGCACGGGCGTGGAGTTCCGCGCGGCCGTGGACGCGGGCGACGTCGTCCTGGCCGAGGAGGCGGGTGTGGTCGAGGACGTCGCTGCCGACGAGGTGGTCATCCGGGAGCGCTCCGGCGAGCTGCGCACCTACAAGCTGCAGAAGTTCCGCCGGTCGAACCAGGGCACCTCGATGAACCAGAAGCCGCTCGTGGCCGAGGGCGACAGGGTCGTGAAGAACCAGGTCATCGCCGACGGCCCCTCGACCGAGGCCGGCGAGCTCGCGCTCGGCCGCAACCTCGTCGTGGCGTACATGCCCTGGGAGGGACACAACTACGAGGACGCCATCATCATCAGCGAGCGTCTGGTCAAGGACGACGTCCTCACCTCGGTCCACATCGAGGAGCACGAGGTCGACGCCCGCGACACCAAGCTGGGGGCCGAGGAGATCACCCGCGACATCCCCAACGTCTCCGAGGAGATCCTCAAGGACCTGGACGAGCGCGGGATCGTCCGGATCGGCGCTGAGGTCAACCCCGGCGACTACCTCGTGGGCAAGGTCACGCCCAAGGGCGAGACCGAGCTGACGCCGGAGGAACGGCTGCTCCGCGCGATCTTCGGCGAGAAGGCCCGCGAGGTCCGCGACACCTCCCTCAAGGTCCCGCACGG
>Ga0073934_10007852_pt1 | contig 14544 bp, 13 predicted proteins | sample LarsenN4metaG_FD_76834 | JGI IMG/M metagenome (GOLD analysis project Ga0073934, IMG submission 76834) | Hot spring sediment bacterial and archeal communities from British Columbia, Canada, to study Microbial Dark Matter (Phase II) - Larsen... ...
GAATGTGCTCAAGCGAAGCAATATCTTTCTGAACAACTCACTGGAACTGAATCATGAGATTGAATTGTTCAACGGTGTCACTATTATGAACACTTTTGAAGTGGCATTACGTCGCTCTGTTGCTGATTATAAAGTGGGTAATAATGCTGACAGCCTTTTTGGTATTGCCAATGATCCTCCCGTAGAATTTGATCCTTACAATGCCACTTATAACCAGGTGAAATTATATTTCACTCCCCGGATGCGGTACATCAGGGAACCGAAAGAGAAAATCCATTTGGGTTCCCGCTGGCCCACTTTTTATGTCATCTGGAAAAAGGGCATAAAGGGGTTACTCAAAAGTGAAATAGATTTTGATTACCTGGAATTTGGGGTGGAACAGAATATCAACTTTGGTGTCATGGGTAATACCAGTTACAATGCCAAAACAGGTGATTTTCTGAATACGAATGATCTGCGGGTAATTGATTACAAATTCATGCGGCAGGGCGACCCGCTTTTTTTTAATAATCCCAAATATGCCTTCCAGGCACTGGATTCCACTTTTCCCGTATTTGACAGGTATTTCCAGGGAAACCTGGTGCATGAGTTTAATGGTGCATTAGTAAACAAAATCCCTTTCTTCAAAAAACTAAAAATACAGGAAGTGGCCGGTGGCGGCATGCTGATAACGAAGGAAAGAAGTTTACGCTATGCTGAATTCTTTGCCGGCCTGGAAAGAGTATTTAAATGGCCATTTAATCCTTTGACAAGATTAAAGCTGGGTGTTTATGTCGTAACTTCTGTGGCGAATAAATTCAATAACCCTGTTCAGTTTAAAATTGGACTAACGACATGGGACAGGTTCAGGAACCGATGGAGATAATTTTTTTGATTTTATTTACCTTATCCTGAATTCATAAGCCAATTTTATTGCAGCAAATGCTCTTGTACGATCCGTGACCCATGCTTCGTGGCGTATACTCAAATCAAGACTATTTTTATTCTTTTTATTAGTAATTATTTCATTTCCGATAAAGAACGAATAAGCAAATCCATTATTAGATTCAAATCCTGATTGGTTCAGGTAGCCTGCATCACCACCGAAATAAAAATTTCCCAGATAATATCTTAAACCAGCTTTTACAGGTGTGCCCCAAACCCTCCTTGCATCAGAATTCAGCAAACTTGTTTTACCTGACAAAGTATAAGTACCGGCAGATACAATAAGGCTGGTATGCTTATCAAAAAGATATTCGGCTTTTACAGTTCCTCCATAGCCCCAGCTATGTGTTTTTCTAAAAGTGTTTTCAGGGTAAATGACATCGGCGCCGACACTAAGATTCCATGTTTTACGGTTATTTACCTGGGGGTGAGCAGAAAGGGAAGATGTCAGCAGGAATAAAAGAAATAGCCCTATGATGGAAAAATATTTCATTGTCGGCTTTTCTTAATAACACCGGGGTTTTATGATTGTTCAGGGTTTGGTAAATAATAAAAGGCTGGTCGAAATGTCTGGTAATTACCACCTCGCTACAATTTTAAAATTGATCAGCCTTGGTGTCAGCCGGTTGGGCAATAGGTAAACGGTATTGGAGAAATCTTTGATGAATAAGTAAGAGATAGTATTGGGTCTGTCAATTACATTAAAAATTTCCAGGCTGGCCCAGATATTATCAAAATTCCGGAAAGGAGAGTGGCTTCTTCTTTTACTGCGGTCATCATCCATCAATAAAGCACTGAAACCAATATCTGCCCGGATGTATGGTTCAATCACAGCCGCATTCCGATAGCGAACTGCTCCGGGTATATTATAAGGAAGGTTACTGCCGTACAGTAAATTCAAAAACATTTTAAAATTCTTATTCGTTGGCAGGTAGTCCTGGAAATACATGCCAAAAGTGATGCGACGGTCAGTAGGCCGGCGCAGCCAGCCAACATCAAACCTGCTGCTGTCTGCAATTACCTGGTCAGTGCTTTGTGCAGTAATAAACTCACCGGCTGCATTTTTATAACGGTAATAATGGTCGCCATTAATATCTTCCTGTGTTTTCATAAAGCCAATACTGATCCAGCTTTCTGCATCGGGAACTAATTCGCCATGCAATCTCATTTCTACACCGGCTGCATAGGCTTTTGCATTGTTTTCTCCGAAATAGCGGATGCGAACATTGTCAATATCATAAGGCACGACATCAGTCATGCTTTTATAATATGCTTCCATGGTCCAGCGCATCGGCCTTCCGCCAATGCCTATGAAGTTGTAATCAAAGCCTGCAACACCCTGCCAGCTTTTCTGTGATTTCAGTGTGGTATTAATGGTTCCGTTATTTCTTCTGAGTTCCCTGTAAAAAGGTGGCTGGTTATATGCTCCTGCTGAAATACGGAAAATGATATCGCTCTTCCATTTTGGTTTCCAGCTGGCACCAACTCTCGGTGAAACCAAAAACTCCTGGTTAAGAGAGTTGTAATTGAAGCGTACACCAATGGATAGTGTGGTGGAATGAGTAGAATCGCTTCCCAGTAAAATATTATCCTGTAAATAACCGGAGAACTTATTGATGTCAAGATCTGCTGTTGATTTCAGCACTTTGTTCAGCTGCAGCATATTTGGCTGGTAAGGCAACGCATATCCTGCAGAATCCTGGAATTCCCATTCATTCAGCCTATCAGTGATCAATGATTTATCGTAGCCTAAGCCCCACAGAAAAGCATGTTTGCCTTTGTCATAACTTCCTTTGTGCGATATATTCCAGTTTTCAACGGTCAGCTCATTTCTTGCCCAATTTTGGTAAATGCCGGCACCCAGCGGGTTTACAATTAAACCGTAAGTAGGATTTCTTTTATCAAAATCCCTTTCGCCAAAAAGATAAGCACCGATTATATCAATATTTTCTGATTCGTCATTTTCAAACCGGGAAACCATCCATTTTAATTTCAATTTTTTATTTACCTGGTTGGTCAATGCAAAACCCAGCATATTGGTTTGATAGCGGTCTTTCTCCCTTCCTTCAAAATTGATATCAACACCAATAGTAGCGCTGAACACAGGAGAGAATACAGAGGTGGTGAGCTGGCTTGTTTGCGGAATAAGCGTAAATTTTGTCTGCGAAATATTGCTCAGCAGTTCGGCTTGCCATTTTGAGTTGAGCTGATAACTCAGCAATGCCTGGAAATCTGCAGAAGAAGGAACATAATTACCTTTCGTATCCTGCCTGCTGAGCAGGTTTCGGTTGCTGCGGTTACGGATGCCCAGCAGGTAGCTGAATTTACTGTTCTTGTTCGTGCCTTCGAATTGCAGTCCCTGCTCCAAAATTCCAACGTAAGCAGAACCGCCAAACTTCTTAGGTTTCTTGTATTGAATATCCAGGACACTGCTCATTTTATCACCATACTTTGCCTGGAATCCCCCGTTGTAAAAAATGATGCTTCTTACCATTTCCGGGTTGATAAAACTTAATCCTTCCTGTTGGCCACTTCTTATTAAATAAGGACGGAAAACTTCAAAATCGTTAACATAAATGAGGTTTTCGTCATAACTGCCGCCCCGGACCGAATACTGAGAGGTTAATTCATTGTTGGAACCAACGAATATTTTAATAAGGCTTTCCACACCGCTCACAGGTGCTGGCAGATTAAGGATGGTTTTAGGGTTGGGTTTAATTAAACCGGCTTCTCTTCTGTCCCGCTGATCGGTGACTACTACTTCCTGCAGCACTTTTTCACCTCTTTCCATCCGGATGGTGACGGTTTCTTCTTCTCCCTCATTCAACAGGAAATTCTTTTGCTCCGCTTTGAAACCTGTATAAGTAAAAATTAAAGCGAAGGCTTTATCGGCAGCTACTTTAATACGGAAATAGCCGGAATCGTTGGTTACAATTCCTTTTGACTGACCAAGTATTACTATTGAAACTTTGGCAAGAGGGTTTTCATTTTCATCCACCACTTTGCCGGATACGAAAGCAGATTTCCCTGCCCGTCCGGAAGGCGGGTTCTGAGTAAAAGAAACGAAGGAGGTAAGGCAACAGGTCAGTAAAAGAAAATAGCGCAGCCGGTTCATCGCAATAAAAATAATTCATTTTTGATGAAGGGCTGCGCTTTTGTTGGTCACACTTGCTATTTTACGATTAACGATATGCTGTTGCAGGTATTAGCCGTTACATATTTGGTGTCTTGCCAGTTGTATTGCTCATCTGACGCTTTCCATCGGTAGCTTCCTTCTGTTATAGTAAGGGTGATGCCGGCACCATCGCCGCAGGAAGGAGTATAGCTGTTATTATTTACAAATTTTGTGATCTTGCCGGTATAATTATCCGCCAGCCAGAAATTGATATCGCCTGATGATCCATAACGGGAATATATCGTTAGCCTGCCCTGGTTTTTCAGTTCGTAGGTGTTGACGATATCACTGTGGTTATAGGATGACTTTGTATAATTTGAAAGGCTGAGCCCGGTAAAGCAGAAGGCAGTTTCGGCACAATCACTTTCCTGCAGGTCAAAATTGCTAAGGTTGGCAGGCAGGTTAGAAAAAGTAACGGTGAACCGGGTACTCTCTCCGTCAAAAACGGCCTTGGGTGCATCGGCTCCCGGCAAATTAATATTGCTTGCACTGTAGTATTTCTGTGTGTTGCGGTCAAACAGTTTGTAGTTGTCCATCCAGATGGTCATCATGGAATTGTTTCCGCTGTTATTGGTATAAGTAAAACAAAATACTGTTTCGTTGCCGTTTCTGGTGATATAATCCAGCGTAAGAGAATTCAGGTTGTCTGATTTTTTTGCTACCAGGTAGGAACCGCTGCCTTTTATGGAAGACCCTGCTATTTTCGGAGCCGGTGGTGGGGTGGTGGTGTAGGGCTTTGTTACTTCTTTTTTCTTTGTCTTCAGCGTATTCAGGTATTTGTAAGGGATAGCGAAATTCAGGTTTTGTCCTTCCTTGAATTGCATCACACAAACACCGATCACTTCACCTTCTTTATTGAAAACAGGGCCGCCGCTGCTGCCGGGTGATATCGGTGCAGTGATTTGAATAAGGTCACGACCTTCATCTGTACGCAGGCCGCTTACAATACCATCTGATATGGTTGCCTGCAAACCCTTTGGGGTGCCTATTACAAATATCTTTTCACCGGGAACGATCTGCTCAGCAGATATTGACAGCGGTTTTTTTGAAATGCCATTAACCCGTAATAAAGCAAGATCATTAGCGGCATCCACAGCCACAATGCTGACATTGTATTTGGATCCGGAGTTGTTAAAACCAACATTTACATTATTGGCATTCTCTATAACGTGGTAGTTGGTGGCAATAACATCCTGTTCGATGAAAAAACCGGAGCCAAATCCGTTGCTGGTGTAAACAGTAACGGTGGAACCGACTGAATTCTGATAAATAAGAGAAGCGTCCTGGGCATTTACACTGCTGCTCAGCAGGGCCAGGAAAGCGGTAGTTGCAAGTGTGTTTGCTTTCATAACCTGTGATTTTAGTAACCTAAAGCTACTATCCGGCACAGGGGGCAAACATCCGTACTGCCACTGATTTGAAAACCATTAACAGATTTGTAAAGAAATTATTAAGTACTGAAATGACTAAACCTGCAAAGCTCTTGTTTTTCCGGTGATATGGTATTGTAACAGTTCGCCCAGCCTCCGGGCATTTATTTCAAATTGAAATGACCCGATTAATAGAGGAGGTTTATCAAATGATTTAACTAATAGCCTGTTCTGTGTTTGTGAAAAGATAGAATACTTACTGTATTGAACTTCAAAATGCGAGATACCGGTAAATGGAAGTGATACCGTCTTTCCGGCAATTTTCCGGATACGGGTTACAATCCATAATTTATTATGAAGTGAAATTTCTTTGTAGTTAAAATCTATAGTTATCTTATCGAGCAACGAGTAATAATTATAGATAAGTGACGATACCGATATTGCCAGGAGAATAGCGATAAAAATTACCGGTGGGTTAATAAAGAAAATAAAACCAAGAATACCGGTAATGCCAATCAGTAATGCCAGTTTTTGGAGAAATAATATTTTTGGCTTTATTTCAATAGTGTTGAAACCAAAGTCTATCAGCTGTATATCAAAAAATGTAGTGTTGAATTCCTTTTCAATTTCACCAGCTATATTAATCGCCATACTACATAGCTTTTAATAATTGTATAGTGCCGGCAGGGTCAGCAGATTTAAATACGGTATTACCTGCTACCAGCACATCTGCTCCTGCCGCTATAATGGAGGGGGTATTTTCAAGGGTTACACCACCATCAATCTCAATCTGTACTTTCAGACCTCTTTCATTGATCATTTTACGCAACTGCTTTATTTTTTCCAGTGTGTAAGGAATGAATTTTTGGCCGCCGAAACCGGGGTTTACACTCATCAGGCAAACAAGATCAATATCATGAAGAATATCATTTAAAGAAGAAACCGGTGTATGAGGATTTACGGCCACACCTGCTTTCATACCCAGTGATTTTATTTGCTGAATATTCCGGTGCAGGTGGCGGCAGGCTTCGATATGCACTGAAAGTATATCAGCCCCCGCATTTTTGAATTGCTCGGCATATTTCTCCGGTTCTTCGATCATCAGGTGTACATCACAAACCTTGGTAGTGGCCTTGCGGAAGAATTCGATGATCATAGGTCCAAAACTGATGTTGGGTACAAAACGACCATCCATTACATCCAAATGATACCAGTCTGCCTGGCTTTCATTCAGCATTTTACAATCGGCATCAAGGTTCAGGAAATTAGCAGACAACAGGGAAGGGGCAATGATCGGCATCAGAATGTATTTGCCCTGCAAGATACGTTTTGTGCAGTAAGTTTTTAAAGCCGGGCTGCCGCCTCTTTTGCCTCAGTAAAGGTATTGTCCAGCCCATAAGCCCTTTGGTAATTTAGTTTGGCTTCTTCTTTTTGCCCCATTGCTTCCTGGCTGCGGCCCATCCAGTAATAAGCATCAGGGAAAGTGGCAGAAATGGTATTGGCCAGCTCAAATACTTTTAAAGCCTCTGTATATTTCTTTTGTTCAAAATAAATCCGTCCTTTCTCAATATAGGCGTTGAGATAGTAGTAATCATGTTGTATAGCTTCATTAAACTGGTTCAATGCAGCGGTTTTATTACCGGTATTGGAGTAATAAATGCCTTTGTAGTAATAAGGTTCCGCATGAATCTTCAGCGAATCTTTTTTAATGAGCGAATCGCAAAGGCTAAGCACTTTCGGGTTTTTTGTTTCGGCATATTTATAGGCCAGCTCGTAGTTTAGTTCGGCATCAAATGGTGTGATAGCATAGGCTTTTTCCAGGATGCTGATTGCTTCGCTGCTGTTTCCTTTTTTATCGAGCAAGGAGGCTTTCATTTTGAGCACATCCACCTGCTGAGGATTTTTTTCCAAAATGCTGTTACACAAAACAAGGGCTTCTTCATTTTTATTTTGCGTTTCGTAAGCCCTGGCAAGTGTTAATTGTAAAAGGTTGCTGGCAGGCAGTTCCTTTATAGCTTCCCGCAAAAAAAGTATGGCAGAGTCGGGTTTCCGGTCAAGCAAAAGGTTACCAATCCCAAAGGCATAACGTTCATCTTTTTTCAGGCTCCATGCTTTTTTGAAATCGTCCAAAGAAGGTTCGGGCAGTTCGTTGGTATTTAATAATACTGCTCTTTTGAAATATAATTCATCATTATCCGGCTCTTGTTTAATGCTGTCGGTCAGGCTGGTATAAGGTGGTTTTGACAATAAATCGCCGTAAGGGGAAGCAGGGGTTTTATCAGTACAACTGCTGATAAATATCAGTAGTATGCTAATAACGGCTACTATTTTTGCAAACTTGTTCATAAGTCAAAACTAACAGATTTTTTATGCCGAGGTATGACAATTCGCTGACAAAGCAGCCTGTTATTGAAAATACCTTTGCGACTCAAAAAATGGTGTTGATAAAACGAATAAAAATGAAAAAACTTGTATTACTGCTTTTGATCGTTTCTTCTGTACTGCTTGCCTGCTCCGGCGGGGCTAAAACAACCGGCTATACAGCCGAAGCGGATACATTACGCTACCCGGAGGAATCACATTTGAAAAATGTGCAGCAGCTGACATTTGGTGGTGATAATGCCGAGGCTTACTGGAGTTATGACGGAAAGTATCTTGTTTTTCAACGCACCAATCCCAAAGAGGGTGTCAACTGCGACCAGATTTTTGTAGGAAAAGTACCCACAAAGAAAGGAGAGAAGTTTACTTATAAAATGGTAAGTACCGGTAAGGGCCGTACTACCTGTGCCTATTTTACCAAGGATGGAAAGCACATTATTTATGCTTCCACACATTTGGGAAATGCTGATTGTCCGCCGGTTCCTGACAGGGCAAAATATGGTAATAAGTATATATGGCCTTTGTACAGCAGTTACGACATTTTCATGGCTGACCTGGATGGTAAAATTGTTAAACAACTAACCAATTCTAACTATTATGATGCGGAAGCTACGTTGTCGCCGGATGGAAAAAAGATGATCTATACCAGCACCAAAGACGGCGATATTGAATTATACATCATGGATTTGGAAACCGGCGCTGAGCAACGTATTACTAATACTCTTGGGTATGATGGCGGAGCCTGGTTCAGTCCGGATGGGAAAAAATTGATCTGGAGGGCTTCAAGACCTAAAACAGAAGCCGAGATTAAAGAATACAAAGACCTGCTGGCAGATAATATGGTAGCTCCGACCAATATGGAAGTTTGGGTGGCTAACGCTGATGGTAGTAATGCTAAACAAGTAACTTCCTATGGCCAGGCAAACTGGGCTCCTACATACATGCCGGACAGCAAAAGGATCATCTTTGCCTCTAATCATGAATACAAAAGAGGATTTCCTTTTAACCTTTATACAATAAACGAAGACGGCACTAACCTGCAGAAGGTGAGCCGAGATAAAGGTTTTGATGCATTCCCTATGTTCTCACCCAATGGTAAAAAGATTGTTTTTTCCAGTAACCGTAATAACGGGGGTACAAGAGATACCAATGTTTTCATAGCAGATTGGGAGGAATAAACAGTTTTTCATATTTCAGCCCGAAGCCTTTAGTTTTGTTGCAAACAAATAGCTTATGTATTCCGGAATGCTTCACTTACATAATTTTTTAAGGTGGATAATCCTGATCTTATTATTGGTTGCTGTCTATAAGCACCTCGTTGACCGGCATAAGCCATTTACTGCAGGACACAAAAAAATTGATCTTTTCCTGCTCATCAGTTGTGATATAATGTTACTGCTGGGTATTTACCAGTGGGTTGCCGGAAATGCCGGTCTGAAAGCGATACAGACTTATGGAATGGGAGATGTTATGAAAACCCCGGGCCTGCGCTTCTTTGCCGTTGAGCATTTTACGGCCATGCTGCTGGCGATTATTTTGGTGCATTTGGGATATTCTTATGGTAAAAAAGCTGTGCCGGATGCACAAAAGCACAAGAGAATATTATGGTTTTTTGGAGTGGCTTTATTGCTGATATTAATTTCAATTCCCTGGCCTTTCAGGGAGAATATCGGAAGACCGCTTTTCCCGGGGATGTAAATTTTTTAGTTAAAAAGGCTGACAGTAAAAAGTCAGCCTTTGTTATCTTTTGCCCAGTTCAATTACTTCGCAATTTTTTATATCCTTTCCGTCAATTACAAACCGGATGATTGTTCTTACTTTATGCCAGCCCTGTTTTCCCGCAGCGCCGGGATTCATGTACAAACAATTAATCTGACTATCATACATGATTTTTAAGATATGTGAGTGACCACACACCAATAACTGCGGCTGATGAACAGCCAGTTGCTTTTTAGTTTCAGGGTTGTACCTGGGTGGCGAGCCGGCAATATGCCTTATCATTACTTTCACCCCTTCGCACATAAAAACCAATTGCTCCGGAAAAACTGAACGTATCTGCTGGTTATCTATATTCCCGAACACTCCTTTAACCGTCCGACCGCTTTCAGCGTTCAGACGGTTATCAACTCCTTCGCCAAAATCGCCTGCATGCCAGATTTCATCACATTGGTCAAAGTGCTCAAAGATCGCTTCATCCAGGAAGCTATGTGTATCTGATATGAGTCCTATTCGTGTCACAGAAGATTTGTAAGTTTGGTGTACCAATCTAAAACAAATCCCGATAACTATCGGGACTGAAATATAAAATCTGGTTATGACCATTCACCGGAATTTTACATATTATGTAGACAAAAGAAAGTGCCCGCCCGGCTGAACGCCGTTCGGACGGGGAACTATGTTTTTCTGCTTGCTACTTTAGAACTATCAATAAGATAATTTTGCTTGCCGAAATTGCCCAGCAGCATTCAGAAAGGTGAAATGTGCGAGGCAACAGCAGGTGATAGCAGCAGTACTTCAGCCGGTAACAAAATATTCAATTCACAATCTTCAATAATAAATAGTTATGCCTCATTATTATAAACTCGGAACGATCCCGCATAAACGTCATACTCAGTTCCGCAAACCAGATGGAAGCTTGTATAGCGAACAACTTTTTTCAACGGAAGGCTTTAGCGATGATTACGCCTTATTATATCACTGTCATCCTCCAACCCAGATCATCAAAACAGAACCGCAGGTAGATGTAAGTCCGCAGATTGCAGAGGAAAAAATGCTCAGCCACCGGTGTTTTGAAGGTTTTAATATAAAGCCGGGCGGAGAATTTTTGCAAAGCAGAATTCCTGTTCTGGTCAACAGCGACTGCCACATAGGGCTGGCCGCCCCGCAAAGTGGCACAAAGGACTATTTCTATAAGAATACCGATGCCGATGAAATGATCTTTGTGCATGAGGGAAGTGGTGTGGTAAAAACCCAGTATGGACAGTTGCCTTTCAGTTACGGTGATTATATCGTCTTGCCAAGGGGAACCATTTACCAGATAGAATTCAAGGATGATAAAAACAGGTTGTTCATAGTAGAATCTTTTTCGCCGCTCCGGTTTCCCAAAAGATACATGAGCAAATACGGCCAGTTGATGGAACATTCGCCTTATTGTGAAAGAGATATTCGTCCGCCGCAGGATCTGCAGACTTTTGATGAGAAAGGTGACTATCTCATAAAAGCCAAAAAGAAAGGTGTTTTGTACGGCCTGCATTATGGTACACATCCATTCGATGTGATAGGCTGGGATGGTTGTTGTTATCCTTATATCTTTTCCATTCACGACTTTGAACCTATTACCGGAAGGGTACACATGCCACCGCCTATTCACCAGACCTTTGAAACGAACTCCTTTGTAGTCTGTTCGTTTGTGCCAAGGCTCTATGATTACCACCCCAATGCCATACCAGCTCCTTATAATCACAGTAATATTGACAGTGATGAAGTATTGTATTATGTGGATGGTGATTTTATGAGCCGCAAGCATGTTACCCGTGGTATGATCACCCTGCACCCGGCTGGTATTCCGCATGGCCCGCATCCGGGAGCTGTACAAAAAAGCATAGGTGCCAGGGAAACCAAAGAATTGGCCGTAATGGTAGATACTTTCCGTCCGCTGATGCTGACGAAACAGGCGCTGGAGATTGAGAACCGGGATTATGTGATGAGTTGGGCGGAATAATCGTAAACAAGTCTATTAGTGAAGGCCTGATTTTCAGGCCTTTTTATTTGCCTGGAAAATAATTTGCTGGGTAATCTGAGCTTTTCTACTTTTGTTAACCATTTGGTTAAATCATATGGTTAATAAAAAGAAGGATCATACAACGGAGCAACTGATACTGGATGCCGCCAAAAAGGTATTTGTACAAAAAGGTATGGCCGGTGCCCGTATGCAGGATATAGCTGATGAGGCGGGTATTAACAAAGCATTGCTACACTATTATTTCCGGAATAAAGAAAAACTCTTTGAAGTGATCTTCATGGAGGCGGCTGAAAAGCTATTTCCAAAAATCAATACCATTTTTGAAGCAGACCAGCCTTTGTTTGAAAAGATTGAGAACTTCTGTGAGGAATATATTGCCATAGTGATGGAAAATCCTTTCCTTCCTTTGTTTGTACTTAATGAAATCAACCAGGATCCCGATTATTTCCTTAAAAAAGTATGGACAGGAAAATCTAAACCTAACCCGGTCAAACTACTGGACCAGATTGAGAAGGAAGTGAAAAAGGGAACTATCAAAAGGGTGAACCCCATGCACCTGTTGATGAACCTTATATCAATGACCATTTTTCCTTTTGTGGCAAAACCCATGTTTCAGAAAAACCTGGGTATGAGTGAATCGCAGTTCCGTATGGCTATGGAAGAAAGAAAAAGGGAGATACCCCGGTTTATCATAGACTCGATAAGAAAATAATTTTTTGCTATGAAAAAACTAGTCCTGTTACAGTTGGTTTTACTGCCTTTGTGGCTGATGGCTCAGCCTTTGCAAAAGCTTACATTGAATGAAGCATACGATCTGTCTGAAAAGAACTACCCGGCAGTAAAGCAAAAAGAGTTGATACGACAAACGGCCGCCATCAATTTAGAAAATTTGCATAAGGGGTTTCTTCCGCAGTTTTCACTGAACGGACAGGCTACCTATCAGTCAGATGTTACCAGTGTTCCGGTATCCTTGCCCGGGTTGAGTATTGATCCTCCGTCAAAAGATCAATACAAAGTTGTTGCCGATGTAAGCCAGCTTATTTTCGACGGTGGCTTGACAAAAGAACAAAAGAACCTGCAGCAGCTTAACGCTACTGTGGAAGAACAAAAAGTGGAAGTGGAACTCTATAAACTCCGGGAAAGGATCAGCCAGTTATACCTGGGTGTATTGTACCTGGATGAACAGTTAAAGCAAGTGGAACTGGTAAAACAAGATATTCAAACAGGCATTAACAGAATAGAGGCGCAGGTGCAGAATGGTGTCGCCTTTCGTTCAAACCTGAATATGCTGAAGGCAGAACAACTAAAGGCCGGGCAGCGGGCCATTGAGATCAGGGCATCTAAAAAGGGATTGTTGGATGTGCTATCACTTTTTACCGGCAAAGAATTTATGCAGGATATTGTTTTTGAGAAACCTGTTTTTTCAGGTGCTCTGGTGCAAGAACATATTGAAAGACCGGAACTCCGTCTTTTTGCAGAACAGCAAAAACAGGTTGGCATGCAGGAAAGGTTGATAATAGCAAAGAATTTACCTAAGGCCAGCCTTTTTGCACAGGGAGGTTATGGACGGCTCGGCTTAAATATGTTACTCAACGAGTTTGATTTTTTTTATATCAGTGGTATCCGGTTAAACTGGTCGTTGGGTGGATTGTACACAAAGAAAAAAGAAAAGGAGCAGGTAGCAGTCAATAAAAAAATGGTAGAAGTGCAAAAAGAAACTTTTTTGCTTAATACAAACACACAGCTAAAACAACAAAAAACAGAAATTGAAAAACTGGAGCAGCTTATTGCTTCTGATAATGAGATCATCGCTTTGCGAAAATCAGTTACTGATGCGGCAAAAGCACAATTGGAAAACGGTGTTATTACGGCGAATGACTATTTGAAGGAAATCAATGCGGAAGACCAGGCCCGGCAAGTGCAGATTACTCACCAGGTTCAGCTTTTACAGGCCCGGGTAAATTATCAAACCATTTTGGGAAAACAATAAACGGAATTTATGAAGCAATATGTTAAACTGATAATTGCAGGTTTTATATTGACCTTAGTGTCCTGTGGTCGTGGAAACGGTAAGTTTGATGCCAGTGGTATATTTGAAGCCAACGAAGTGATCGTATCATCGGAGTTATCTGGAAAGCTGCTCAGCTTTACCGTAGAAGAAGGCCAGGTATTGCCAAAGGATACCGTAGTGGGAATTGTGGATGCAGCCAATATTACCCTGCAGAAGGAGCAGGTAGAAGCCAATATACAGGCATTATCAGAAAAAACGGCAGATGTATCACCACAGGTGAAACTGCTGGAGAACCAACTTGCTGTTCAGCAATCACAATTGAATAATCTCTTGCATGAGCAGGTAAGAATACAGAACCTCCTTAAGCAAGATGCAGCCACCGGTAAGCAACTGGATGATATTAATGCACAAATCGATGTGGCAAGAAAAAGTCTTGCTGTTACACAGCAACAGATCAATGTACAGAAAAGTAATATTGCCACGCAGAACCGCAGCATCCTGAGCGAAGGCAAACCCCTGCAGAAAAGAGTAGCTCAGTTGGAAGATCAGTTGAAGAAGTCAGGCATTATCAACCCAACTGAGGGTACAGTGATTACAAAATATGCAGAAGAAGGAGAGTTTACTACTACCGGAAAAGCATTGTATAAAATTGCTGATCTCAAGGTGATGACATTAAGAGCTTATGTCACCGGGTCGCAATTGTCACAACTCAAACTGGGGCAAACTGTAAAGGTTATGGTAGATGATGGAAACAAAAAGTACAAAGAATTGCCCGGTACTATTAACTGGATCTCAGATAAGGCTGAATTTACTCCCAAAACGATACAGACAAAAGAAGAGAGGGCTAACCTTGTGTATGCCATCAAGATCAAAGTGCAGAATGATGGATATCTGAAAATAGGTATGTATGGTGAAGTAAAGTTTAATTGATCAAATGCCGGTA
>Ga0073934_10007853_pt1 | contig 14543 bp, 10 predicted proteins | sample LarsenN4metaG_FD_76834 | JGI IMG/M metagenome (GOLD analysis project Ga0073934, IMG submission 76834) | Hot spring sediment bacterial and archeal communities from British Columbia, Canada, to study Microbial Dark Matter (Phase II) - Larsen... ...
ACTTCGACCATCTCGGCATCATCGAGGCCACACCGACCCAGCCCGGCGCCGACCCGGAAACCGCCGCCATCGAGGCCGGCGCCCGCGACCTCGAACCCGGCGACGCCGGCGCCACCACCTTCTACACCGATCCCGCCGACCTCGACGCCGTCGCCAAGGCGCTTCCCAACCACGGCTTCACCGTTCACTCCGCCATCCTCGGCTGGAAGGCCAGAAACCCCGTCACCCTCGGCGCTGCCGAACGCGCCGAGGTCGAGGCCTTCCTTCAGGCCATCGATGACGATGATGATGTGCAGAATGTGTATGTGGGGTTGGCGGGGTGAGAATCATGCATCCGATCACGCTGCGCTAATCGGGCCTACACGTGCAGGTTTGAGTTGGCTGAACAAGAAGTGAACGTGGCGCCACATTCTGCAAGCAGTCTTTTCGATAAGAATATCGAAAGCGCCGCACATTGCCTCACGCTATACGATGGGGCAAGTAAACTCAATCCCAAAGTGGTCGACCTGACTTGGATCTTATGCGCGGGTATCGTGTTCGTTGTTTCTGCACTCGACACGTATTTTCACGACAAGATCAAATACCGCGTAGGGAAATATTCGCTTCAGAACCGCCATCCCTCGGGAAGTCTGAGATTCCTGTTTCGAACATAGCGGCTTGGGAACAAGCGAAGCGGAGAGGAAACGTTCTTCGTAACTGGGTGACTGACTTCCTCGCGGCGAAGCCGCTACAATCGCCCGACCGCATCGCAGATGCAATGAATTCAGCAGCTATTGATGGTCTTTGGGTTACCATTGAACCAGACGATGTGATGTCATTCGAAATCAGCTGCTTGATCAGTTTAACGCCCCGATCAAACGCCGAAACCAGATTGCTCACGGGGGTGATCGCCAGCAGTCTCGAGAAAGTGGCAAGAAAACCAGGAAAATCACACGCCAGTACGTCGAAGATTCAATCAGCTTCGCAACTGAACTGGTTGAGAAGATTGAAATCGCCTTTCCGAAATAGCCCGCGTCGGGCGCAATGAGCGAAACGAATTGCGCCGGATGTCTCTCTGTCGATGGTGGGTTACGCACACTTCACGCGCTAACCCGCCCTACACTCAACTAACCAACCCGACATGTACAACTAATTACCCATCGGCTCGGATGTGTCGGTCACCTCGCGGCACGATGCCAGGGTAGCTAGGCGCTGGCGAATAGCTGTTTCAGCTTGCGGGTAAACCACCCGCGCTTCTCCTTGCGTAGCCGTTCTTTCTCGCTGGTGAGCCAGGCGACCTGGATCACGCGGCGCTCGCCCTCGTAAGGCATGTGGCCGTGCCAGGAGTTGTCGCTGCGGCGGAACGCCAGGAAGGTGCCGTACAGTGGTTTCACCTCGGGCGCCGCGACGTCGTCGAAGCTCTTCGACGAGTTCAGGATCCGGAAGCAGCCGCCGCTGGTTTCCGGCCAGGTTTCGTTGAGATAGAGCAGGGCCGTGACGATCTTCGACTTACTGTCGACGTGAATGCTGCCGTCGCTCGCCTTGCTCCACTTGCGCAGGTGGGCGATGGTCGGGTATTGCCCGAGGTGCTCGACGCCCAGGCGTTCCCCGAGGGCGTCAGCGAACTCGGGGCTGCGCATCATCTCCACGACGCGGCTCACGCTTGGGCCGCACTCGCTGCTGTCCACCGGGAAGAAGCCGGCCTTTTCGAGCCGGGGAAAATCGGCCGTGATCCGGTTCCGCCAAGAGCCTGGCAGGAGATCGCGCACGATCACGTAGGAGTAAGGTTGCGTATGCACCTCGGCCTTGGCGCTCTCAAACGCGCGATGGTCGAACGGCAGCTCGCGGGACGGATTCAGGCGGCTTGCGGGTTGCATGGGCGGTTCCTCCTTATAGTGGTTGGGCAGGCTGACTCGATGGGGCGAAAATGTCCACGCAATCCGGGAATGGGTAAATGATCTGGATCATGCTTGCCCCAGAAAATGGCAGGCCCGCACCCTCAAGTGAGAACCGAGGCACGACGTATCGAGTTCGGTCGATCGCTGGGTTACGCGCACTCCGTACGCTAACCCACCCTACGCCTGATATCTCACCTTGCCGTTGGTTTTGACTTTGGGTACTCGTCTGTCGCACCCGAGCACCGCAAGGCTTTGGGGAGAAGCCCGAAGGGTCGCGCGCAGGAAGCGCGCGACGGTCCCAAAGCCGAGGAGCGGAGGGAAAGTGCGGCAGCCGGGGCGCGCTTTCTTTCGGTTACATGGTGAAACGGGGCCCCCTCGCACAAAGCCGGCGCCATTCCTGTTCCGCAACACAGGACGATTCGCCGATTGACTCAGCGAGGCGCGACCATCCATGATGGCCAGGGCCAGTATCCATGCCCGTCAACAGGCCGGATATACGGATGCAACCTCCTTCCTTCACGCAGACGGCGTGGCTTGCAAGTCGGGAGGGGCCATATACGGGATAACGGCAAAGGGTCGGAGGTGTCGACACATCTCACCTTCCCCCCCTGACGGGAGAAGGGAAACGGGCAGCAAAAAAAAGGAGCCAGCGGCCCCTTTTTTTGGTCACAGCGAAAACTGAAAATTAACCGGCTCGTTCTTCCAGTGCCTTCATCGATAGCCGGATGCGGCCCTGCTTGTCGACCTCCAGCACCTTGACCTTGACACTGTCACCCTCGCTGAGCTTGTCGGCGACGCGCTCGACGCGCTCGTGCGAGATCTGCGAGATGTGCACCAGGCCGTCGCGGCCCGGGAGGATGGTGACGAACGCGCCGAAGTCCATGAGCTTCACGACCTTGCCCTGGTAGACGCGGCCGACTTCGACGTCGGCGGTGATCTCCTCGATGCGGCGCTTGGCTTCCTGGGCGGCGGCGTTGTCGGCCGAGGCCACCTTCACGGTGCCGTCGTCCTCGATATCGATGGTGGCGCCGGTTTCCTCGCACAGCGCGCGGATCACCGCCCCGCCCTTGCCGATCACGTCGCGGATCTTCTCCGGGTTGATCTTGAAGCTGATGATGCGCGGTGCGTACTCGGACATCTCGGCACGCGGCGCCGGGATCGCCTCGTGCATGATCTTGAGCAGGTGCAGGCGCGCCTCGCGGGCCTGCTTGAGCGCCGTGTCCATGATCTCGCGGTTGATGCCTTCGATCTTGATGTCCATCTGCAGCGCGGTCACGCCGTCCGAGGTGCCGGCCACCTTGAAATCCATGTCGCCGAGGTGGTCCTCGTCGCCGAGGATGTCGGTGAGCACCGCGAACTTGGCCTCGTCCTTGATCAGACCCATGGCGATGCCGGCCACCGGCGCCTTGATCTGCACGCCGGCGTCCATCAGCGACAGGGTGGCGCCGCAGACGCTGGCCATCGAACTGGAGCCATTAGACTCGGTGATCTCCGACACCACGCGCAGGATGTACGGATAGGTGGTCATGTCCGGGAGCACCGCGTTCATGGCGCGCTTGGCGAGCCTCCCGTGGCCGATCTCGCGGCGCTTCGGCGAACCGACGCGCCCGGTCTCGCCGGTGCAGGACGGCGGGAAGTTGTAGTGCAGCATGAACGGCTCTTTGCGCTCGCCTTCGAGGGCGTCGATGATCTGCGCGTCGCGGCCGGTGCCGAGGGTGGTGACGACCAGCGCCTGGGTCTCGCCGCGGGTGAACAGCGCCGAGCCGTGCGCGCGCGGCAGCACGCCGGTGCGGATGGTGATCGGACGCACGGTGCGGGTGTCGCGGCCGTCGATGCGCGGCTCGCCGTTGAGAATGCGCCCGCGCACGATCTTCTTCTCGATGTCCTTGATGTAGCCCTTGATGCGCTCCACCTGGTCCGGATCGGTGGATTCATTGGTGGTGGCGGCCAGCACCTTGGCCTTGATCTCGGCGACCTTGTCCTGGCGGGCGGCCTTTTCCTTGATGCGATAGGCGTCGGCGATACCGGCCTCGCAAAGCGCCTTCACCTTATCGATCAGCGCCGTGTCCTTCTCCGGGGCCTTCCAGTCCCAGGGCTGCACGCCGGCTTCCTTGGCGAGCTCGCGGATCGCGTTGATCGCGGTCTTCATCTGTTCGTGACCGAACAGCACCGCACCGAGCATCACCTCTTCAGACAGTACCTTGGCCTCGGATTCAACCATCAGTACAGCGGCCTCGGTGCCGGCGACCACGAGGTCGAGCTGCGAGGTCTTGAGGGCCTTCATGCCCGGGTTGAGCAGGTACTGGCCGTTTTCGTAGCCGACGCGCGCCGCGCCGATCGGACCCTTGAACGGAATGCCGGACAGCGCCAGCGCCGCCGAGGTGCCGAGCATGGCGACGATGTCCGGGTCGATGTCCGGGTTCACCGACATGACGGTGGCGATGACCTGGACTTCGTTGGTGAAACCCTTCGGGAACAGCGGGCGGATCGGACGATCGATGAGGCGCGAGGTGAGAATTTCCTTCTCCGACGGGCGGCCTTCGCGCTTGAAGAAACCGCCGGGGATACGGCCGGCGGCATAGGCGCGTTCCTGGTAATCGACGGTCAGCGGGAAGAAGTCCTGGCCGGGTTCGGCCTCCTTCATGCCCACCACGGTGACGTGCACCACGGTGTCGCCCATGCTGGCCATCACCGCGCCGGAGGCCTGGCGGGCGATCTCGCCGGTTTCGATAGTGACCGTGTGATCACCGTACTGGAAGGTTTTGACGACTTTCTTCAAGGCTTGATCCTCGGTCCCGATGGCTGGAGTTTCTGATTACTTGCGCGGGATTACTTGCGCAGGCCGAGTTTCTCGACCAGGGCGGCGTAGCGCTTCGCGTCCTTCTTCTTGAGATAGTCGAGCAGCTTGCGGCGCTTGCCGACCATGCGCAGCAGGCCCATGCGCGAATGGTTGTCCTTGCTGTGGGCCTGGAAGTGGCCGCTGAGCTCGTTGATGCGCGCCGACAGCAGCGCCACCTGCACTTCCGGCGAGCCGGTGTCGTTCTTGCCGGTCTGGAATTCCTTCATCACGCCGGCCTTCTGTTCCGCCTTGAGGGTCATGGGTCTAGCCTCGGGTACCAAATTTAAGGTAAAGGGGTTCGTTCGAGGGGCGGTATTCTAACCGCCGGAAGGTCCTGCCTCAACCGTTTTCGGCGCCGAATCAGGCCCTTCCGCGGCGTGTAGCAGACGGCGCGGGGCCGCCCGGCCATCGGCGTCGACCTCAGCCAGCCCCAGGAACCGTCCGCCTTCCTCCCCGCCCTCTTCATAGACCCGCAGCCAGCCGCCGCCCGGGGGCAATGGCCGGGCCACGACCGGCTGGCCCTGGCAGAAATAATAGGCGGCGTGGCGGGAAATAGTCACCGCCGGCACGGTTTGCAGGGCCAGGTCGGCCGGCACCAAGCGGGCGGCGCGGGCCTGCGCATCCGGCAGCGCCTCGAAATCGGCGAGGGTGATGGTTTGTTCGACAGTGAAACCGCCCATGGCGGTGCGGCGCAGCTCGGCGACATGCGCCCCGCAACCCAGCAGCTCGCCCAGGTCATGCGCCAGACTGCGCACGTAGGTACCCTTGGAGCAGCGGATCTCAACGTTCAGGCGGTCACCCTCGAAGCCCAGCACCTTGTACTCATAAACGGTCACGGTGCGCGGCTCGCGCTCGGTGACGATGCCGGCGCGGGCCAGCTTGTAGAGCGGCTCGCCGGCCTGCTTGACCGCTGAATACATCGGCGGGATCTGCTCGATGGTGCCGGTGAAGCGCTCGATCGCGCGCTCGAGGTCGCGCCGGCCGACGCTCACCGCGCGCGTCTCGATGACCTCGCCGTCGGCATCGCCGGTAGCGGTGGTCACGCCCAGCCGGAACACCGCCACGTAGGTCTTGTCGGCCTCGAGCAGGAAGCGCGACACCTTGGTGGCCTCGCCGAAGCACAGCGGCAAAAGGCCGGAGGCCAGCGGATCGAGGCTGCCGGTGTGCCCGGCCTTGCGGGCCTTGAGCAGGCGCTTGGCCTGTTGCAGGGCCTGGTTGGAGGTGAGCCCGACCGGCTTGTCGAGCAGCAGGATGCCGTGGACGTCGAGCAGGTCGCGTTTGGCGCGCTTCAATGAAATTCCCCCCGGAATCGGTGTCACTCGCGCTCGGCGCGCGCCTTGGCCAGCAGCCGCTCGATGCTGTCACCGCGCTCGACGGACTCGTCGTATCGGAAACGCAGCTCCGGCACATGGCGCAGCACCACCCGCTTCAACAGCACATGGCGCAGGAAACCGGCGGCGTGATTGAGCGCCGCGACCGCCTTGCCGGCCTGCGCGGCGCCGGCCAGGTGGGTGATGTACACCTTGGCGTGCGACAAATCGGGGGCGACGTCGACGGCGGTGATCGTGACTCCGGCGGCGCGCGGATCGTCCACCTCGCGCGGGATCAGGCCGGCCAGCTCGCGCTGCAGGAGCTCGCCGATCTTGCGGGTGCGGCCGGTGTCTTTACGCATGGTTACAGTACCGCTGATCCGGAGAGAGAACATCTGCCGCAAAGAACATCAGAAGTCAGAAAACAACGCCTGGACAACCGTGCCGGCGCCCACGAATGCCGGTCGCACGACGGCCCACAGCGAGCAGATCTTTGCGTCCTTTGCGCCTCTGCCGCAGATGTTGAATTACAACGTCCGCTGGACCTGGACCTTCTCGAACACTTCGATCTGGTCGCCGACACGGATGTCGTTGTAGTTCTTGATGCCAATGCCGCACTCGAGGCCGGCCTTGACCTCGGAGACATCGTCCTTGAAGCGCTTCAGCGAGTCGATCTCGCCCTCGAAGATCACCACGTTGTCGCGCAGCACGCGCACCGGGCGGTTGCGCTTGATCGAGCCTTCCGACACGTAGCAGCCGGCGATCGAACCGATCTTGGGGGCGCGGAACACCTCGCGCACCTCCGCCAGGCCGACGATCTCTTCCTTGAACTGCGGCGCCAGCATGCCGACCACCGCCGATTTCACTTCCTCAACGGCATCGTAAATAACGTTGTAATAGTGCACGTCCACGCCTTCGGATTCGATCAGGCGACGGGCGCCGGCATCGGCGCGCACGTTGAAGCCGATGATGACCGCGTTCGAGGCGCGCGCCAGGTTGACGTCGGACTCGTTGATACCGCCGACCATGCCGTGAATAACCTTAACACTGGCCTCCTCGGTCTTGATGTCCTCGAGCGCCTTGGTCAGCGCCTCGACCGAACCCTGCACGTCGGCCTTGATGATCAGCACCAGGGTCTTGGTCTCGCCTTCCTTCATCTGGCTCAGGGCATCCGCGAGCTTGACCGAGCCCTTGGCGGCGAGCTGGATATCCTTGTACTTGCCCTGTCGATAGAGGGCGATTTCCCGCGCCTTGCGCTCGCTCTCGACCACCACCACTTCATCGCCGGCACTCGGCACGCCGGACAGGCCGAAGATCTCGACCGGAATCGACGGGCCGACGCTGTCGGTGGCCTTGCCCTTTTCATCCAGCATGGCGCGCACCCGGCCGAACTCGCGACCGGCCAGGACCACGTCGCCCTTCTTGAGCGTGCCCTTCTGCACCAGGATCGACGCCACCGGGCCGCGGCCCTTGTCGAGCCGCGCCTCGATCACGAGGCCGGTGGCCGGACCGGTCTTCGGGGCCTTGAGTTCCAGCACCTCGGCCTGCAGCAGCACCGCTTCGAGCAGGTCATCGATGCCGGCACCGCTCTTGGCCGACACGTTCACGAAGATGTCCTTGCCGCCCCACTCTTCCGGCACCACCTCGTGCTTGGTGAGTTCCTGGCGCACCCGGTCCGGCTGGGCCTCAGGCTTGTCGATCTTGTTGACCGCCACCACGATCGGCACGTTGGCGGTGCGCGCGTGGTGAATGGCCTCAATGGTCTGCGGCATCACGCCGTCGTCGGCCGCCACCACCAGGATCACGATGTCGGTGGCCTTGGCACCGCGGGCGCGCATGGCGGTGAACGCCTGGTGACCGGGCGTGTCGAGGAAGGTCACGACGCCGCGCGGCGTTTCGACGTGATAGGCGCCGATGTGCTGGGTGATGCCGCCGGCCTCGCCGGCCGCGACCTTGGCCGAGCGGATGTAGTCGAGCAGCGAGGTCTTGCCGTGGTCGACGTGGCCCATTACCGTCACCACCGGCGGACGCGGCTCGGCCTCGCCGTAGGCGGCGCCGGCGGTTTCGAGCATCGCCTCCGGGCTCTCCGGCTTGGCCTGCTTGACGACGTGGCCCATGTCCTCGACCACGATAGCGGCGGTGTCGCGGTCGATGACCTGGTTGATGGTCACCATCATGCCGAGCTTCATCAGAACCTTGATGACCTCGGCGCCCTTGACCGACATCTTCTGCGCCAGCTCGGCGACCGTGAGGGTCTCGGGCAGGATCACTTCATGCACGATCTTCTCGGTCGGCATGGTGAAGCCGTGCCGCTCGCCGCCCTTGCCGCGCTTGAGCAGGCGCTGATCGTGCTCTTCCTGCTGGCGGTCGCGGCGATCCTTCCAGCCGCCCTTCCTGGGCTTGCCGAAGGCGGGCCGGGCGCCGGGCGCCGGGCGCTTGACCTCACCGGGCCTGGGCGCCGCCGGCATGCGGTCCTCGGCCACCGAGGCGCCGACCGCGGCCTGCACGACCACCGGCTCGGCCGGCTTCGGCTCGGGATGGACGATCTCCGACACCGCCGGCACTTCGACCGGCGCCTCGGCCGTGGCCTGGGCCTCGACCGCCGCCTGGGCGGCGGCCTGTTCTTCCTCGATGGTGGTGCGCTTCACGAACGTGCGCTTCTTGCGCACCTCGACCTGCACGGTGCGCGCCGGCCCGGTGCGAGTTGCCTGTTTGATCTGGCTGACCGACTTATGCTTGAGCGTGATGCGGGTGGTGCTGCCCTCGCCGCCGTGATGGGTGCGCAGGTAGCCGAGCAGGGTCATCTTCTCGTCGTCGCTCAGCGAGTCGTCGATCTGCTTGCCGGCGATGCCGGCCGCCACCAACTGCTGCAGCAGCCGATCGGGCGGGACGCCGATCAGGGTGGCAAATGCCTTGATGGTGGTCTCGGCCATGGATGGTCAGTCGTTTTCCGCTGTCACTGCTGCGCCTGGTTGGCGAACCACGGTTCGCGCGCCTTCATGATGAGCTGCCGCGCGCGCTCCTCGTCCATACCCTGGATTTCCAGCAGATCGTCAACCGCCTGCTCGGCCAGGTCCTCCATGGTCACGATGCCGTGGCTGGCCAAAAGCCGTGCGGTGTGCTCGTCCATGCCCTCCATCTCCAGCAGATCCTTGGCCGGCTCGGCCATGTCGATCTTCTCCTCGAGCGCGATCGCCTTGGTGAGCAGCACGTCGCGGGCGCGCGAGCGCAGCTGCTCGACGATGTCCTCGTCGAACTCCTTGATCTCGGCCATTTCGTTCTTCGGCACGTACGCCACTTCATCAAGCGTGGTGAAGCCCTCGCGCACCAGGATCGCGGCCACGTCCTCGTCGACACCCAGCTGGTCGATGAACATCTGCTTGGCGGCATCGGCCTCGGCCGCGCCCTTCTCCTGCGCCGCCTGCTCGGTCATGATGTTGAGCTCCCAGCCGGTCAGTTCCGAGGCGAGCCGCACATTCTGGCCGCCGCGTCCGATCGCCTGCGACAGCTGCGCCTCTTCCACGATCACATCCATGGCGTGGGTTTCCTCGTCCACCACGATCGACTTTACCTCGGCCGGGGCCAGGGCGTTGATCACGAACTGCGCCGGGTCGGGCGAGAAATGGATGATGTCGACGCGCTCGCCGCCGAGCTCGTTCGACACGCTCTGCACGCGCATGCCGCGCATGCCGACGCAGGCGCCGATCGGGTCGATCCGGGGGTCCTTGGAGCTGACCGCGATCTTGGCGCGCAGGCCCGGGTCGCGGGCGGCGCCGTGGATCAGCACCAGGCCCTCGCCAGCCTCCGGCACCTCGAGCTTGAACAGCTCGATCAGGAGCTGCGGATGGGTGCGCGACAGGAACAGCTGCGGGCCGCGCGGCGTCGAATACACGTCCTCGAGATAGGCGCGCACCCGGTCGCCCGGGCGCAGGCCCTCGTGCGGGATCATGGCGGTCTTGGGCAACAGCGCCTCGGCGCTGCCGAGGTCGATGATCACCTCGCCGCGCTCCATGCGCTTGACCACACCGGTCACCAGCGTGCCCTTGCGGTCCTTAAACTGGTTCACGATCTGCTCGCGCTCGGCCTCGCGCACCTTCTGCACGATCACCTGCTTGGCGGCCTGGGCGGCGATGCGGCCGAACTCGACCGGCTCGATCGGCTCCTCGATGAACTCGCCGACCTGGATATCCGGGTTCTTCTGGCGCGCGTAGCTCAGCAGCATCTGGCGGGTCGGGAACTCGAAGACCTCGGATTCATCGTCCAGCACCTCCCAGCGACGGAAGGTGTCGTACTCGCCGGTGTCGCGGTGGATGTCGACGCGCACGTCGATGTCTTCCTTGTGGCGCTTGCGCGTGGCCGTGGCCAGCGCCGCCTCCAGCGCCTTGAAAATCACCTCGCGCTCCACGCCCTTCTCGCGCGAGACCGCATCGACCACCATCAGAATTTCGTTCGCCATGATTCCTCCAACAACCCCTACCACCGCGGCACCAGCCGCGCCCGCTCAATGTGCATCATCGGCAGGCTGTACCGCTCCTTGTCCACGTCCACCAGCACCTGGTCGTCCTGCACGCCCACCAGGGTGCCCTTGAAATTCTTGCGTCCCAGCACTGCCTCCAACATCCGGACTTTGATCGTCTCGCCGGCGTGGCGTTCAAAATCCTCGCGCTTCACCAGCGGCCGGTCGAGTCCCGGCGACGACACCTCGAGCACATAGGACTCGGGGATCGGGTCCTCGACGTCCAGTACCGCGCTTGCCTGCCGGCTCACGGCCGCGCAGTCGTCGACCGTGATGCCGCCCGGCCGGTCGATATAGATCCGCAGCACGTTGCGGCCGTGGGCAGTGGTGTATTCCACGTCCACCAGCTCGAAACCGAGCGCCCGAACCCCGGGCTCCAGCAGCGCCCGCAAACCGGCCAGCGTGATGCGCATATTTACCGCCCCAGAAACGCAAAAGTGGGCACGCGGCCCACTCCCAATCCAACCACCAATCTTTAAAAGCTGCAGTCTTTTAACACAAAAGCCGCCAGCCCGGCAACCGGAAAACAAAAGCCCTGCTTGGGCAGGGCCTGGAATTGGTAGCGGGGGCAGGATTTGAACCTGCGACCTTCGGGTTATGAGCCCGACGAGCTGCCAGACTGCTCCACCCCGCAGCAGAGCGCGGCACTATACCGGCAGGTTTAACCGATTACAAGGCCGATCAGGGGCTTAAGAACGGGATCGCGAGAGAGAAAATCAACCGAGCGCACGGATCGCCCGGGTGCAGAGGTCGATGAGCGCTCCGACCCAGGGCAGGATCGCGACCAGGGCCAGGGCGTTGACGCTCAGGAGCATCCGCATGTCGGGGCCGGCGGCGAGCGGAACCTCATCGGCCGGCTCCTCGAAGTACATGAGCTTCACCACCCGCAGGTAATAGAACGCGCCGATCACCGCGAACAGCACCGCCACCACCGCCAGCCACACCAGCCCGGCGTCGATCACCGCCTGGATCACCGCGAGCTTGGCGTAGAAGCCGACCGTCGGCGGCACGCCGGCCATGGAAAACATGGTGACCAGCATCAGGAACGCGAACCATGGGTTCTTTTTGTTGAGGCCGCGGAAATCGTCGAGCCGGTCGGCCTCGAAGCCCTGGCGCGACAGCAGCAGCACTAGCCCGAACGCCGCCAGACTCATGGCCGCGTACACCAGTATGTAGAACATCGCCGCGCCGTAGCCGTTCGGGCCGGCGCTCAGCATGCCGAGCAGAAAGAAGCCCATGTGCGCGATGGTCGAGTACGCCAGCATGCGCTTGATGTTGCTCTGGGCGATGGCGATGACGTTGCCGGTGGCGAGCGACAGGATGGCCAGCACCATCAGCATCTGCTGCCAGTGCGGCGCCAGCCCCTCGAGGCCGCCGACCAGCAGGCGCATGAACAGCGCGAACGCCGCGAGCTTGGGTGCGGAGCCGAGAAACAGGGTCACCGAGGTCGGCGCGCCGTGATACACGTCCGGCACCCACATGTGGAACGGCACCGCGCCGAGCTTGAAGGCCAGCCCCACCACCACGAACACCAGCCCGAAGATCAGGATGATGTTGTCCGGCGCCATCGCGCCGATCGCCTTGCGCACGCTGGCGATGTCGAGCGCGCCGGCGGCGCCGTACAGCATCGACATCCCGTACAGCAGCATGCCCGAGGCCAGCGCCCCGAGCACGAAGTATTTCATCGCCGCCTCGGTGGCCGGCACCGAGTCGCGCTGCAGCGCAACCATCGCGTACAGGCTCAAGGAGAGAAGCTCGAGGCCGAGATAGAGCGTCAGGAAGTGCGCGGCCGACATCATGGTCATCATGCCGGTCACAGCGAACAGCGCCAGCACGAAATACTCGCCGCGGTAGATGCCGCGGGCGTGCAGGTAGTCGCGCGAGTAGATCATCACGAAGAACACGATCAGGTAGAGCGCCAGCTTGAGCGTGTCGGACAGCACGTCGCCGATGAACATGCCATTGAAGGCCGGCCCGCCGGCGCCGAAGTGCTGGAGCGTGAGGAAGCCGGCACCGATCAGGGTGAGCAGCGTCAACCCGCAGGTCACGAACCGCCGTTCCTCGGCCAGGAACAGGTCGGCGAGCAGGATCACGCACGCCATCGTGAACACGAAGAGTTCCGGATAGGCGGGACTGAGACTGATGAGCAACGGGGACATGGCCTTCCTCGGTCTAGCGTGCGGTCAGGACTTCGAGTTTGGTGGTGCCGGCCTGGCGGAGCAGCTCCTCGACCGAGACGTGCATCACGTCCAGGAACGGTGCCGGCCAGACGCCCATGACCAGCACCGCCGCGGCCAGCAGCGCCAGGAACACGATTTCACGACCGTTGGCGTCCTCGAGCTCCGCGACATGGTCGTTGGCCACCGATCCGAAGATCACGCGCTTGTACATCCAGAGCGTGTAGGCGGCGCCGAACACCAGGGTGGTGGCCGCCAGGAACGCGATCCAGAAACCGTTCTGGAAGGCGCCGAGGATCACCAGGAACTCGCCGACGAAGCCGGAGGTGCCCGGGAGGCCGGCGTTGGCCATGGCGAACAGCATCAGGAACGAGGCGAACACCGGCATGCGGTTCACCACCCCGCCGTAGTCGCGGATCTGCCGCGAGTGCAGGCGGTCGTACATGACGCCGACACACAGGAACAGCGCGCCGGACACGAAGCCGTGCGAGATCATCTGCACGATCGCGCCCTCCACGCCCTGGGCGTTGAAGATGAAGAACCCGAGCGTCACGAAGCCCATGTGCGCGATCGACGAATAGGCGATCAGCTTCTTCATGTCCTCCTGCACCAGCGCCACCAGCCCGATGTAGACGATGGCGATCAGCGACAGCGCGATCATGAACCACGCCAGCTCGTGCGAGGCGTCCGGCAGGATCGGCAGCGAAAACCGCAGGAAGACGTAGGCGCCCATCTTCAGCATGATCGCGGCCAGCACCACCGAGCCGCCGGTCGGGGCCTCCACGTGCGCATCCGGCAGCCACGTGTGCACCGGCCACATCGGAACCTTGACCGCGAACGCCAGCAGGAAGGCGATGAAGATCCACTGCTGTTCCTGGAGCGTCAGGACCACCTCGTGGAAATCGGCCAGCGCGAAGCTGTCGGCCTGGGCATAGAGGTACAGCAGCGACACCAGCATGAACACGGACCCGAGGAACGTATACAGGAAGAACTTGATCGTCGCGTACACGCGGCGCGGTCCGCCCCAGATCCCGATGATCAGGAACATCGGGATCAGCATCGCCTCCCAGAACACGTAGAAGAGGATGGCGTCGAGCGCGCTGAACACGCCGACCATCAGCCCCTCCAGGATGAGGAACGCGCCCATGTACTGGTTCGCACGGTCCTCGATCACCGTCCAGCCCGCGAGGATCACCAGCACCGTCGTGAACGTCGTCAGCAGCACCAGCGGCAGCGCGATGCCGTCGATGCCGAGGTGGTACTGGATCTTGAACGCGGATATCCATTCGTGGCGTTCGGTGAACTGCATCGCCGCGGTGGTCGGGTCGAAGTCGCGGTACAGCAGCAGCGACACCGCGAACGTCAGCAGGGAGATGAACAGGGCGTCCTGCTTCACCGCGCGGTCGATCACGCGGCTGCCGGCGAAGATCACCCACAGCCCGCCGACGATCGGCAGCCAGATGCAGAGACTCAGGAGCGGGAGGTCAGTGTGCATAGTGGATTGCCGATGCGCGGATTGCGGAAGAGGGCCGGTTCATACGAACAGGTGATGGACGAAAACGCCGAGCAGCGCGAGCAGGCCGATGATCATCGCGAACGCGTAGTGGTAGAGGAACCCGGACTGGACCTGCCGCATCACGCCCGAGAACCACCCGACGAGCCGTGCCGATCCGTTCACCAGCAGGCCGTCGATGACGGCGACGTCGCCCCATCGCCACAGCGCACCGCCGGTGCCGCGCGCACCGCCCGCGAAGAACCATTCGTTGAAGCGATCGAAGCCGTACTTGTCCTGCATCAGGTTGTACAGCGGACGGCACGCGGCCG
>Ga0073934_10007854_pt1 | contig 14543 bp, 14 predicted proteins | sample LarsenN4metaG_FD_76834 | JGI IMG/M metagenome (GOLD analysis project Ga0073934, IMG submission 76834) | Hot spring sediment bacterial and archeal communities from British Columbia, Canada, to study Microbial Dark Matter (Phase II) - Larsen... ...
GCAGCTCGGGCGCTACGGGCTACGCCCTGCGCGCCCGAGCTGCGCGATCAAGAACGCCAGGGTGGGTCAGATTTACTTCGGCGATCAAGTGGAAAGTGGGTCAGATTTAAGTCGGCGTTGACAGTAATGTTTACCTTCACACGCACCGTCGAATGCCAAGCGGGAACAACTTCAGACAACTCAACTGACGCCACCATTCTTTGCGAGTCGTCATAGAAGGGTTTCGAGCTCGGACCACGCCATATATACATTGAGTCTCCTCTCAACGAAGCGTCTTGGTGGCAACTAGCGCAAGTTCGACCGCAGAGGCTTGGCAACCCGACGACACCCGCACGGACCCGCAACGACTGGATCTTATCGTCGCACCCCCTCGGCAGGAACCCCTCCCGGGAGGATGATGCAAGGCGCATCAGGTTGCTGCGCACGGAGCAGGCCAATGTCGATCGGGCGAAGCGATTCATCCGCTTCCACGCGCTGCATCATGCGTGCGCAATGCCATGCAAGCGCGATGCACGAGTCCGACGCGGCAGCATCTCGGTCACTTCCCGTCCGCCATCGCATCGCACTCGCATCCCCTCGACACGACGTGACGCCCCCGCGCCCCCTCACCCCGGCCGATACCGCCGCAGCCGCTCCAGGTCCATCACCCTCACCCCGCCGTACTCCACGCGGATGGCGCCGGCGGCTTGCAGCGCGGCGAGCGACTCGTTCACGCGCTGGCGCGACAGGCCCACGAGGTAGGCCAGTTCCTGCTGCGTGATGCGCAGCACTTCGCCCACGCCGGGGTACAGCACGGGGTGGAACAGCGCGGCCAGGCTGCGGGCGACGCGCACGTCGGGGTCGTTCAGGCGGTCGATCTCGCGCGCGGCGATGAACTGGCCGAGCCGCTCGTTGAGCTGGTTCATGACGAAGCGCGTGAACGGCAGGCTGTGCTCGAGCAGCCAGTGGAAGGTCTCGACGGTGATGCCGGCGATGAGGCTGCGGCGCAGCGCCTGGATGTTGTAGCGGTACGGCTCGCGCTTGAGCACGGTGCCTTCGCCGAACCAGCCGCCGGGCGGCACGCCGGTGAAGGTGATGGGGATGCCGAGCTCGCTGTCGTTGCTCATCTTCAGCAGGCCGTCGATGAGCCCGAACCAGTAGGTGGGCGCGCGGCCGACGCGGCACACGTATTCGCCGGCCTCGGCGCTGACGACGCGCAGGTCGGCGATCACGCGCTCGCGCTCGTCGCCGGTGAGCTGGCGCAGCCACGGGATGCCGTCGAGCTCCTGCGGCTTGGGGCCGCGCGCGCGCTCGGACAGCGCCTTCGCGCTGCGGGCTTCGGCCGCCGCGGCGGCGGCGGGTGCAGGTGCGGTGCGGTGCTCGGCCATGTCGCGGGAAACACCGGAGAGGGATGTCCCGGAAATTGTCGTCACAACGACAACCGGGCGTCAAACTTCTTCCTAGCATCCGCCTCGAAGGCGGCCGTGCCGCGCGTACTCACCGTGCGCGCGACGCAGGGCACCGCAAGGAGACGACGGTGGAGTCGACGTTCCCCCGACTGCTGCTCGAGCACGCCAAGGTGCGCCCCGACGCGCCGGCACTGCGCGAGAAGGTCTACGGCATCTGGCAGACGCTCACGTGGGCGGAGCTGGCCGCGCTGGTGAAGCGGATCGCCGGCGGCCTGGCCGAGGCCGGGCTCGCGCGCGGCGAGCACGTGGTGGTGGTGGGCGAGAACCGGCCGCGCCTGTACGCCGCCATGCTGGCCGCGCAGTCGCTGGGCGGCATTCCGGTGCCGCTGTACCAGGACGCGGCGGCCGCGGAGTTCGTGTTTCCGCTGCAGAACGCCGAGGTGCGCTTCGCGATCGTCGAAGACCAGGAGCAGGTCGACAAGATGCTCGAGGTGCGCGCGCAGTGCCCGCTGCTCGCGCGCATCTGGTACGACGACCCGCGCGGGCTGCGCAACTACAGCGAGCCGGGGCTCGCGTCGCTCGACTCGCTCATCGAGGCGGGCACCGCGTACGAGCGCTCGCACCCGGGCTTCTTCGACGCGGCGCTGGCCGCCGGGTCGCCGCACGACGTGGCGGCGATGTTCTTCACGTCGGGCACCACGGGCAACCCGAAGGGCGTGGTGCACACGCACTTCACCTTGCTCGACCGCGCCGCCGCCGGTGCGCGCTTCGACAAGCTGACCGACAAGGAAGAGGTGCTGGCCTACCTGCCGCCGGCGTGGATCGGGCAGAACATCTTCAGCTACGCGCAGTGGCTGGCCACCGGCTACGTGGTGAACTGCCCCGAGTCGGCGAGCACGGTGATGATCGACCTGAAGGAGATCGGGCCGACCTACTACTTCGCGCCGCCGCGCGTCTTCGAGGGCCTGCTGACCAGCGTGATGATCCGCATGGAAGACGCGGGCGCCGTCAAGCGCTGGCTGTTTCGCCGCTTCATGGACGTGGCGCGCCGCGTGGGCCCGGCCATCATGGACGGCAAGCCGGTGTCGTGGGCCGACCGGCTGCGCTACCGGCTGGGCGACGTGTTCGTGTACGGCCCGCTGCGCAACACGCTGGGCTTCTCGCGCGTGCGCGTGGCCTACACGGCCGGCGAGGCGATCGGGCCCGACCTTTTCACCTTCTACCGCTCGATCGGCATCAACCTCAAGCAGCTCTACGGCTCGACCGAGACGGCGGTGTTCGTGTGCCTGCAGCCCGACCACGAGGCCAAGGCCGACACGGTGGGCATCCCGATCGAGGGCGTGGAGATCAAGCTCGAGGAGTCGGGCGAGATCCTGGTGCGCTCGCCGGGACTGCTGCGCGAGTACTACAAGAACCCGCAGGCCACCGCCGAGGTCAAGACCGGCGACGGCTGGTACCGCACCGGAGACGCCGGCTTCCTCGACGCGGGCGGCCACCTGAAGATCATCGACCGCGCCAAGGACGTGGGCCGCATGGCCGACGGCTCGATGTTCGCGCCCAAGTACATCGAGAACAAGCTGAAGTTCTTTCCGCACATCAAGGAGGCGGTGGCCTTCGGCGACCGCCGCGACAAGGTGTGCGCGTTCATCAACATCGACTTCGAGGCCGTGGGCAACTGGGCCGAGAAGCGCAACCTGCCGTACGCCGGCTACACCGACCTGTCGCAGAAGCCCGAGGTGTACGAGCTGGTGCGCGAGTGCGTGGAGAAGGTCAACGCCGACCTCGCCGCCGACGAGAAGCTCGCGGGCAGCCAGATCAGCCGCTTCTTGATCCTGCACAAGGAGCTCGACGCCGACGACGGCGAGCTCACCCGCACGCGCAAGGTGCGCCGCGGCCACATCGGCGACAAGTACCAGGTGCTGGTCGACGCGCTGTACGGCGGCAAGTCCAAGCAGTTCATCGAGACGCAGGTGAAGTTCGAGGACGGGCGCACCGGCACGGTGTCGGCGACCTTGAAGATCGTCGACGTGAAGACCTTCCCCGTCCTGCGGAGGGCCGCGTGATGAGCCGGCACCCGCGCATCTCCCACCAGCGGAGCGCTCGCTGACATGGCCGAACGACGCATCGGCGAGGTGATCCTCGACGTCCGCAACATCAGCCTGCGCTTCGGCGGCGTGAAGGCGCTCACCGACATCAGCTTCGACGTCCGCGAGCACGAGATCCGCGCCATCATCGGCCCCAACGGCGCCGGCAAAAGCTCGATGCTCAACTGCATCAACGGCGTGTACCAGCCGCAGGAAGGCTCGATCACCTTTCGCGGCAAGACCTTCAGGCACATGAACTCGCGCCAGGTGGCCGAGATGGGCGTGGCGCGCACGTTCCAGAACCTGGCGCTGTTCAAGGGCATGAGCGTGCTCGACAACATCATGACCGGGCGCAACCTGAAGATGAAGACCAACCTCTTCCAGCAGGCGCTGCGCATCGGCGCGGCCGAGCGCGAGGAGGTGGAGCACCGCGCCTTCGTCGAGCGGATCATCGACTTCCTCGAGATCCAGGCCTACCGCAAGACGCCGGTCGGCCGCCTGCCCTACGGCCTGCAAAAACGCGTCGACCTCGGTCGCGCGCTCGCGATGGAGCCGCAGGTGCTGCTGCTCGACGAGCCGATGGCCGGCATGAACGTCGAGGAGAAGCAGGACATGTGCCGCTTCATCCTCGACGTGAACGACGAGTTCGGCACGACCATCGTGCTGATCGAGCACGACATGGGCGTGGTCATGGACATCAGCGACCGCGTGGTGGTGCTCGACTACGGTCGCAAGATCGGCGACGGCGCACCCGACGAGGTGCGCGCCAATCCCGACGTCATCTCGGCCTACCTCGGAACTTCGCACTGACATGAGCACGACGCAACGGCACACGACGAGCGCCCGCCGCGACACCGGCCTCGCCGGGCCTTCGAGGGGGAGCCGGTAGCCATGGGATTCTTCCTCGAGACCCTGATCGGCGGCCTGATGGCCGGCATGCTGTATTCGCTGATCGCGCTGGGCTTCGTGCTGATCTTCAAGGCGAGCGGCGTGTTCAACTTCGCGCAAGGCGCGATGGTGCTGTTCGCCGCGCTGGCGATGGCGCGCTTCGCCGAGTGGATCCCGCAGCTCACGGGCATCCAGAGCAAGTGGCTCGCCAACACGCTGGCCTTTGCCGGCGCGATGCTCGTGATGGTGATCGTGGCCTGGCTGATCGAGCGGCTGGTGCTGGGCAAGCTGGTCAACCAGGAGGGCATCACCCTGCTGATGGCCACCCTGGGCATCACCTACTTCCTCGACGGCTTCGGCCAGACCCTGTTCGGCAGCGACATCTACAAGATCGACGTCGGCCTGCCGAAGGACCCGATGTTCCTGATGGACAGCGTGTTCCAGGGCGGCGTGCTGGTGAACAAGGAAGACCTGTACGCGGCCGTCATCGCCGCCGCGCTGGTGGCGCTGCTGTCGATGTTCTTCCAGTACACCGCCACCGGCCGCGCGCTGCGCGCCGTGGCCGACGACCACCAGGCGGCGCAGTCGATCGGCATCCCGCTCAACCGCATCTGGGTCATCGTGTGGAGCGTCGCCGGCTTCGTCGCGCTGGTCGCCGGCATCATCTGGGGCAGCAAGCTCGGCGTGCAGTTCTCGCTGTCGCTGGTGGCGCTGAAGGCGCTGCCGGTGGTGATCCTCGGCGGCCTGACCTCGGTGCCCGGCGCGATCATCGGCGGACTGATCATCGGCGTGGGCGAGAAACTCTCGGAGGTGTACCTCGGCCCGTCGCTCGGCGGCGGCATCGAGATCTGGTTCGCCTACGTGCTGGCGCTGCTGTTCCTCCTCGTGCGGCCGCAGGGGCTGTTCGGGGAAAAGATCATCGACCGGGTATGAGCGGCGCACGACTGTCCGATGCGTGCAGGCCGAGGCGCCGGAGGCCGGGTGCGGGTGGGCGCGCGGTTGCGCGTGCGCGTTGGCGTGTGCGCGCGGTCGTGCGCGCGGTCGTGCGCGCGGTCGTACGTGCGGTCGTGCGTACGCCTGCGCTTCGACGGGCTCGGCGCGAACGGAAGACTGCGCGATTCGGCCTCGCGTGCGTTGCGGCCGGCGTCGCGCCACGCCGCCCGCCAGGAACGCACCCCGCCTCCCCCACGCCGTTCGGGCCGAGCCTGTCGAAGCCCGCCGCGCACAGCTCCCACGACACCACTGACCGCTGACCGCGAACGGAACACGCACGATGCTTTACCGCGAAAACGGCCAGTTCAAGACCAGCTACCGCGCCGACCAGCAGATCTTCCCGATCGCGCAGGACCGCATCGCCATCGCGCTGCTGCTCGTGCTGGCGGCGGTGGTGATCCCGGCCACCGCGTCGGAGTACCTGTTCCGCGCGATCCTGATCCCGTTCCTCATCCTCTCGCTGGCGGCGCTGGGCCTCAACATCCTGGTCGGCTACTGCGGACAGATCTCGCTGGGCACCGGCGCCTTCATGGCGGTGGGCGCCTACGCGGCCTACAACTTCCAGGTGCGCATCGAGGGCATGCCGCTGGTCGCGTCGCTGCTGCTGGGCGGGCTGTGCGCCACCGGCGTGGGCGTGCTGTTCGGCATCCCGAGCCTGCGCATCAAGGGGCTGTACCTCGCGGTGGCGACCCTGGCGGCGCAGTTCTTCACCGACTGGGCGTTCCTGCGCATCAAGTGGTTCACCAACAACTCGGCCTCGGGTTCGGTGAGCGTGGCCAACCTCAACGTGTTCGGCCTGCCGATCGAGACGCCCGTGCAGAAGTACCTGTTCTGCCTGGCCTTCGTGGTGGTGTTCGCGCTGGTCGCCAAGAACCTGGTGCGCGGCCACATCGGCCGCGAGTGGATGGCGATCCGCGACATGGACGTGGCCGCCTCGGTGATCGGCATCCGGCCGGTCTACGCCAAGCTCACGGCCTTCGCGGTGTCGAGCTTCATCGTCGGCGTGGCCGGCGCGCTGTGGGGCTTCGTGCACCTCGGCTCGTGGGAGCCGGCGGCCTTCAACATCGACCGCTCGTTCCAGCTGCTGTTCATGGTGATCATCGGCGGGCTCGGCTCGATCATGGGCAGCTTCTTCGGTGCGGCCTTCATCGTGGTGCTGCCGATCATCCTGGACAACCTGCCGTACTGGTTCGACATCCCGATCGACACCGCGCTGGCCTCGCACCTCACGTTCATGATCTTCGGCGCGCTGATCGTGTTCTTCCTGATCGTCGAGCCGCACGGCCTGGCGCGGCTGTGGTCCATCGCCAAGGAAAAGCTGCGGCTGTGGCCCTTCCCTCATTGACCCCGTCCTGATTTCACCCACGCACCGTCGAGTGCTTTTTCACCTCTGGAGGCAGACATGAAGTTGAAGTCGATTGCCATGGCCGCCGCGATCGCCGCGGCGGGTCTCGCCGGCCTGGCGACCATGCCCCCCGCCTTCGCGCAGGCGAAGGAGCAGTTCTTCCCGGTGCTGGTGTATCGCACCGGCGCCTACGCGCCCAACGGCGTGCCGTTCGCCAACGGCTATGTCGACTACCTCAAGCTGGTCAACGCCAAGGGCGGCATCAACGGCGTGAAGGTGACGTGGGAGGAGTGCGAGACGGGCTACGCCACCGACAAGGGCGTCGAGTGCTACGAGCGCCTGAAGGGCAAGGGTGCCACGGTATTCCAGCCGCTGTCGACCGGCATCACGTTCGCGCTGACCGAGAAGGCGCCGATCGACAAGATCCCGCTCATCACCGCCGGCTACGGCCGCAGCGAGAGCACCGACGGCAACGTGTTCAAGTGGAACTTCCCGCTGACCGGCACCTACTGGGACGCGGCCGACATCCTGGTGCAGCACGTCGCCAAGAAGGAAGGCGGCTTCGACAAGCTCAAGGGCAAGAAGATCGCGCTGGTCTACCACGACAGCCCGTACGGCAAGGAGCCGATCCCGCTGCTGCAGGAGCGCAGCAAGATGCACGGCTTCGACCTGCAGACCATCCCGGTCACGCACCCGGGCGTGGAGCAGAAGGCCGCGTGGCTGCAGATCCGGCAGAGCCGGCCCGACTACGTGTTCCTGTGGGGCTGGGGCGTCATGAACTCCACCGCGCTGAAGGAGGCGGTGGCCACCGGCTATCCGCGCGACAAGATGTACGGCGTGTGGTGGGCCGCGGCCGAGCCCGACGTCAAGGACGTGGGCGACGGCGCCAAGGGCTACAACGGCCTCGCGCTGCAGCACGGCGCCGAGCCCAACGCCAAGGTGGTGAAGGACGTGCTCGACCTCGTGCACGCCAAGGGCCAGGGCACCGGCCCGAAGGAAGAGGTCGGCAGCGTGCTGTACATGCGCGGCCTGGTGGCGGCCATGCTCGCCGTCGAAGGCGTCAAGCGTGCGCAGGAGCGCTTCGGCAAGGGCAAGGTCATGACCGGCGAGCAGGCACGCTGGGGCTACGAGAACCTGTCGCTCGACCAGAAGAAGCTCGACGCGCTGGGCTTCTCGGGCGTCATGCGACCGATCAGCACCTCGTGCGCCGACCATCGCGGCTCGACCTGGGCGCGCATCCACACCTGGGACGGCAGCAAGTGGACCTTCACGTCCGACTGGTACCAGAGCGACGAGTCGATCATCAAGCCGATGATCAAGGCCGCCGCCGACAAGTACGCGGCCGAGAAGAAGATCACCCGCCGCACGCCGGAGGATTGCCAGAGCTGAGCGAACTGCCCGGGCCGAGCGGGTTGCGCTCGGCCCGGGCGCAGCCGGCTCGCGCTGACCACGGTCCGTTCGGGCCGAGCTTGTCGAAGCCCCGGCCGCTGTCGAGCCACCCCCCCGACAGAGCCGGGGCGCACGGGACCACCGCCACCATGTCCACCGTCTTACTCAACGTCAACGGCATCGAGGTCATCTACAACCACGTGATCCTCGTGCTCAAGGGCGTGTCGCTGCAGGTGCCCGAAGGCGGCATCGTCGCGCTGCTCGGCGGCAACGGCGCGGGCAAGACCACCACCTTGCGCGCGGTGAGCAACCTGCTGGCCGGCGAGCGCGGAGAGGTGACCAAGGGCTCGATCGAGCTGCGCGGCGAGCGCATCGAGAAGCTCACGACGGCCGACATGGTCGAGCGCGGCGTCATCCAGGTGATGGAGGGCCGGCACTGCTTCGCGCACCTCACGATCGAGGAGAACCTGCTGACCGGCGCCTACACGCGCAAGGACGGCAAGGCCGCGGTGATGCAGACGCTCGAGAAGGTCTACGCCTACTTCCCGCGGCTGAAGCAGCGGCGCGGCTCGCAGGCCGCCTACACGTCGGGCGGCGAGCAGCAGATGTGCGCCATCGGCCGCGCGCTGATGGCCAACCCGAAGATGGTGCTGCTCGACGAACCCTCGATGGGTCTGGCGCCGCAGATCGTCGAGGAGGTGTTCGAGATCGTGAAGGATCTCAACACCAAGGAGAAGGTCACCTTCCTGCTGGCCGAGCAGAACACCAACATGGCGCTGCGCTACGCCGACTACGGCTACATCCTCGAGAACGGCCGCATCGTGATGGACGGCGAGGCGAAGGCGCTGCGCGAGAACGAGGACGTCAAGGAGTTCTATCTCGGCATGGGCGGCGGCGACCGCAAGAGCTTCCGCGACGTCAAGAGCTACAAGCGCCGCAAGCGCTGGCTGGCCTGAGCCCGCGCGACGCACCGGCCGCACAGGGAGACGAGTTCATGAGCGAAGACTTCTTCGCACCGCCGCCGTTCCGGCCCGACGACGCCATCGCGGGCCTGAAGCGGCAGTTGCGCGAGCTGCGCCTGGCCGAGCGGGCCGGCGTGTTCGAACTGAAGGGCCAGGCCATCGCGGCCGTGGCGCTGAAGGACGGCGCGATCGAGGCGCGGCTGGTCAAGCGCCCCGCGCGCACGCCCGAGTGGACGACCCGGATGCTGACGAACGCCGCCGACGTGCGCCGCTTCGTCGAGACCGCGAAGCGCCAGCTCGCCGACTGGAGCAGCGACGAATGAACGCCGCCGCATCGACGTCACCGTACCTCGACGCGCTCGAGACGCGCGAGCCGGCCGAGCGCGAGCGCGCGCTGATGGCGGCGCTGCCGGCGCTGGTGGCGCACGCGCGCGCGGCGAGCACGGCGTTCGCCGAGATCCTGCGCGACGTCGACCCCGCTGCGCTGACGAGCCGCGCCGCGCTGGCGAAGCTGCCCGTCACGCGCAAGCACGAGCTGCTGCAGCGCCAGCAGGCCGCGCGCGCGGCCGGCGGCGACCCCTTCGGCGGCTTCTCGACCGTCGGCTGGCGCGGCCTCGTGCGCGGCAGCGGCGCGGCCCGCGTGTTCCAGTCGCCCGGGCCGATCTACGAGCCCGAGGGCGGCGCGCGCGACTACTGGCGCATGGCGCGCGCGCTGTACGCCGCCGGCATCCGCGGCGGCGACCTGGTGCACAACAGCTTCAGCTACCACCTCACGCCGGCCGGCTCGATGATGGAAAGCGGCGCACTGGCGCTCGGTTGCACGGTCTTCCCCGGCGGCGTGGGCAACACCGAGCTGCAGCTGCAGGCGATCGCCGACCTGAAGCCGCGCGCCTACATCGGCACGCCGAGCTTCCTGCGCATCCTGCTGGAGAAGGCGGCCGAGTCCGGCGCCGATGTCGGCAGCCTCGAGCGCGCGTCGCTCGGCGGCGAGGCCTTCCCGCCCAGCCTGCGCGACTGGCTGGCCGAACGCGGCGTGCAGGGCTACCAGTCCTACGGCACCGCCGACCTCGGGCTCGTGGCCTACGAGACCGAGGCGCGCGAAGGACTCGTGCTCGATGAAGGCGTGATCGTCGAGATCGTGCGGCCCGGCACCGGCGACCCGGTGGCCGACGGCGAAGTCGGCGAGCTGGTGGTGACCACGCTCAACCGCGACTACCCGCTGGTGCGCTTCGGCACGGGCGACCTGTCGGCGGTGATGCCGGGGCACTGCCCGACCGGCCGTACCAACACCCGCATCCGCGGCTGGATGGGCCGCGCCGACCAGACGACCAAGGTGCGCGGCATGTTCGTGCACCCGGGCCAGGTGGCCGAGATCGTGCGGCGGCACGCCGAGGTCAAGCGCGCGCGGCTGGTGGTGAGCGGCGAGATGGCCGACGACCGCATGACCTTGCGCGTCGAGGTGGACGGGCGCCCCGAGGGCCTGGCGCAGCGGCTGGCCGAGTCGGTGCGCGACGTGACCAAGCTGCGCAGCGAGGTCGAACTCGTCGCGCCGGGCAGCCTGCCCAACGACGGCAAGGTGATCGAGGACGCGCGCAGCTACCGCTGACGGCGGCCGCGCCCGGCGCGACGCCGGGTCAGCGCGGCGCGGCGGCGCTCAGCAGGCGCGCGACCCGTTCGGCCGTGGCACCGTCGCGGCGGTGCGGCGCGGCCATGGCGCCGGCGGGCGCGTCGTCGCGCAGCACCAGCCACTGCGGCACCGGCAGCCGCGCCGACGCGGCCGGGTCGAGCGGCAGGCCGTGCGCCTGCCACTCGGCGGTGCCGCCGACCAGCCACAGCACGCGCACGCCGGCCACGCGCTCGAGCGAAGCCGCCAGCGTCTGGGCGCGCGGATCGCCCGGCTCGCCGTAGATCACCACGTCGCGCGAGAGGTCGAGGCCGGCCGCCGAGACCGCACGCGCCAGCGCGCCGACGTCGCCGTCGGCCAGCCAGCGGTCGAGCGCCGCCGGGTCCACGCGCACGGTGCCGGGCAGCACGCCGCCGGGCGTCGCTGTCGAGGCGCCCGTGCGCACGTCCCACGCCAAGGCGCCGCGCTGCAGCGCCGCGGCCGCGTCGTGCGCCGAGACGGGCCGGGCCGCGTCGGCCCGCGCGACACTGCCCGCGAAGACGAAGGTCGCGGCAACGGCGAGGCCGACGAGAACGCGCAGGCGGGAGCGGTGGCGGCGCATGGTGGGCGGATGATCCCGGCCGCGCGGAACACCGTCCAATACGGATTCGCAGTTTGGTTATTGCGGACGGCGATATGTCGGCGGGCGCGTCGGGCTGCACGCGTCAGGGTTTGGTACGTCGGCATCGGGCGCGTCGGTGGCCCGCCCGGCCGTGCGCCGCCCCGCGAGACACCCCTCGCCCCCACGTTACGTAGTTCCCGCGATGGCGCCGTCTCGCGCAACGCCTAGCATCGCGCCACTTCCACCCTCCGATCCCGGACCCAGGAGATCACGTCATGAAGAAGCTGTTGCTCGCCGCAGTGGCGACCTTGGCCGTCGGTGCCGCCGCCGCGCAGGACTACCCGACCAAGCCGGTCACGATCGTCGTGCCGTTCGCCGCCGGCGGCCCGACCGACAAGGTCGCGCGCGACTTCGCCGAGGCCGTGCGCAAGCACCTGGGCAACGCCACGGTCGTGATCGAGAACGTGGGCGGCGCGGGCGGCACGCTCGGCGCGGCCAAGGTGGCCAAGGCGGCGCCGGACGGCTACACCCTGCTGCTGCATCACATCGGCATGGCGACCTCGCCGGCGCTGTACCGCAACCTGCCGTACAAGACGCTCGACGACTTCGAGTACGTCGGCATGATCAACGAGGTGCCGATGACCCTGGTCGGCCGCCCGACCCTGCCGGCCAACAACTACGCCGAACTGGTGAAGTGGCTGGAAGCGAACAAGGGCAAGGTCAACCTCGCCAACGCCGGCCTCGGCGCGGCGTCGCACCTGTGCGGGCTGCTGTTCCAGCAGAGCCTGAAGATGGAAATGACCACGGTGCCGTACAAGGGCACGGGCCCGGCGATGACCGACCTGATGGGCGGCCAGGTCGACATCATGTGCGACCAGACCACCAACACCACCGCGCAGATCGAAGGCGGCAAGGTGAAGGCCTACGCCGTCACGACCAGCAAGCGCCTCGCGACCCCGGCGCTGGCCAAGCTGCCGACGCTCGACGAGTCGGGCATGAAGGGCTTCAACGTGTCGATCTGGCACGGCCTGTACGCGCCCAAGGGCACGCCCAAGGCCGTGGTCGACAAGCTGAACGCCGCGCTGAAGCTGGCGCTCAAGGAGCCGGCGTTCGTCAAGAACCAGGAAGCGCTGGGCGCGGTGCTGGTGACCGATGCGCGGCAGAACCCGGCCGAGCACAAGAAGTTCGTCGAGGCCGAGATCAACAAGTGGGGCCCGGTCATCAAGGCGGCGGGCCAGTACGCCGACTGATCGCGCCGATCGGTTGAGTCGTGCGTACGGGCTGCCCTCGGGCAGCCCGTTCTCGTTGGGAGCTGCGCATGCTGCTCGTCGACAGCATCACCGAAGCGATCGGGCGCGGCGCGCGCGTCGTGGTCAGCGGCTCGCACGGCGGATTGAGCGCCGGGCGCTTTGCGCTGCAGGCGGGCGCGCGCGTGGTGGTGTTCAACGACGCCGGCATCGGCCGCGACCGCGCGGGCGTGGCCGCGCTCGAGCTGCTGCAGGCGCACGGCGTGGCGGCCGTGGCCGTGTCGCACGACAGCGCCCGCATCGGCGAGGCGCGCTCGACGTACGAAGACGGCATCGTCTCGTGCGCGAACGACGCGGCGCGCGCGCTCGGCGCGGCGCCGGGTCTGCGCGTGCGCGACTGGCTGGCGGCCGTCGACGCCTGAAGGCGGCAGCGCGTCCGCGCGCGGCCTCAGGCGATGCGCAGCGGGATCGTCACCGGCCCGTCGTTGACCAGCGCGACCTTCATGTCGGCGCCGAACACGCCGCAGGCGACCTGCGGATGCGCGGCGCGCGCGAGCTCGACCACGCGCTCGTAGAGCCGCCGGCCGACGTCGGGCGGCGCGGCGGCAGCGAAGCCCGGGCGGTGGCCGCCCGACGTGTCGGCGGCCAGGGTGAACTGGCTCACGAGCAGCAGTCCGCCGCCCACGTCCTGCACGCTGCGGTTCATCTTGCCGGCGTCGTCGGGGAAGATCCGCAGCTTCAGCAGCTTGTCGACGAAGCGCGCGGCCTGCGCGTCGCCGTCGGCCGGCTCGGCGCACACGAAGACCAGCAGCCCGCGGCCGATGTCGCCGACCACCGCGCCGTCCACCACCACGCGCGCCTCGCTCACGCGCTGCACGAGGCCGATCACAGCGGGTCCTTCGGGTCGTCGAAGTGCGCCTCGACATCCTGCGGCAGCAGCTGGATGGTGGCGCGCAGGCCGGGCACCGTGCTCATCAGCGCCTGCTCGACCGAGGCCCGCAGCGCCGCGGCGCGTCCGAGGGTCCAGCCGGCCGGCATGTGCATGTGCAGGTCGACGAAGCGGCGCTGGCCGGCGCGCCGCGTGACCACGTGATCGAAGCGGATCGCCGGGTGGCGGAAGGTGTCGAGCGTGCGCTCGATCTGCTCGACCACCTCGGGCTCGAGCGCGCGGTCCATCAGGCCGTCGGCCGAGCGACGCACGAGCGAGACCCCCTCGCGCACGATGTTCAGCGCCACGCCGATGGCGATCGCCGGGTCGAGCCAGAGCCAGCCGGTGAACTGCACCGCGATCAGGCCGGTCACCACGCCGGCCGAGGTCCAGACGTCGGTGAACAGGTGGCGCGCGTCGCCTTCGAGCGCCATCGAGCGGTGCTCGCGCGCCTTGCGCAGCATGGCCCAGGCGAGCGCGCCGTTCATGGCCGAACTCACGACCGACAGCGCCAGACCGAAGCCGAGCGACTCCAGCGGCTGCGGCTCGAGGAAGCGCTGCACTGCCGCCCAGATGATGGCCAGCGCCGCCACCAGGATCAGCACGCCCTCGAAGCCGCTGGAGAAGTACTCCGCCTTGTGGTGGCCGTAGGGGTGGTCGACGTCCGGCGGCTGCGCCGCGACCGTGACCATCAGCAGCGCGAACATCGCGCCGGCCAGGTTGACCAGCGACTCCAGCGCATCGGACAGCAGGCTCACCGAACCGGTGAGCCACCACGCGCCCGTCTTCAGCGCGATGGTCGCGACGGCGACCGCCACCGACAGCTTGAGGTAGGAGCCGACCTGCACGCTCGAAGCCGCCGGCGGGCTCAGCGCCGCGTGGCGCTCACGTCAGGGTGACCCGCGCGAACTTGCGCTTGCCCACCTGCACGACGTAGGTGCCGGCGCCGAGCCGCAGCCCGCGGTCGGACACCGCCGAGCCGTCGATGCGAACGCCGCCCTGGTCGACCAGGCGCAAGGCCTCGCTCGTGGACGGCGCGAGATTCGCCTGCTTCAGCAGCGCGCCGATGCCCAGCGGCGCGCCGCCGAGCGCGA
>Ga0073934_10007855_pt1 | contig 14542 bp, 14 predicted proteins | sample LarsenN4metaG_FD_76834 | JGI IMG/M metagenome (GOLD analysis project Ga0073934, IMG submission 76834) | Hot spring sediment bacterial and archeal communities from British Columbia, Canada, to study Microbial Dark Matter (Phase II) - Larsen... ...
GATGGATCACGTCCTAAAATTGGCACAAATGGCAGGTGATGCGGGTGAAGTGCCTGTAGGTGCTGTTATTATTGATTCATCAGGTTATTTGATAGCGGAAGGTGAAAATCGCAAACAACGTGACCAAGACCCAACAGCCCACGCAGAAATTATTGCTTTGAAAGCAGCAGCTAGAAAGTTAAAAACTTGGCGTCTGAACCAATGTACTCTCTATGTTACTCTCGAACCTTGTCCGATGTGTGCAGGTGCAATAGTCCAAGCCCGTATTGGACTTCTCGTTTATGGCGTGGACGATCCCAAAACTGGTGCAATTCGTACTGTTGTTAATATCCCTGATAGTGCGGCTTCTAATCACCGTCTGCGTGTAATTGGAGGCATCATGGAAACTGCTTGTCGTCAGCAGTTACAAGCATGGTTTGTAAATCGGCGACACAGCAGCGAATAACGGACAGAGGTAAAACTGTCCAGCTGCAACAACACAACTTTAGGAAGAAAATCTACGGTGTATCTAATTCCTATTTTGATTACATTTTCTACCCTACAGTCAGTTGCCACCCTCATCATGGAACTTCACTCTTCCGAAGATCAGATCTACCATCCAACACTAGCCCATACTCCAGCCAATGGTGAGACGGCGATTTCTACTAGTACTTCATGGCTGTCTCCCTGGTTAACGCCTTTGGCCTATTTCTTGGGACACCATTTTCTACCTTTATTTTTTGGTCAGATTAGAATTACCGGACAAGAAAATATCCCTGCAAAAGGTCCTGTTATCCTTGCACCTACCCATCGCGCGCGCTGGGATTCACTACTGTTACCCTACGCGACTGGTCGTTTTGTTACAGGTCGTGACCTGCGGTTTATGGTGACTATTAGCGAATGTCAAGGTTTGCAGGGTTGGTTTGTGCGACGCTTAGGAGGTTTTCCTGTAGATCCACAACGCCCATCGATCACTACTCTTCGCCATGCAGTAGAATTACTTCAGCATGGAGAAATGTTAGTTATTTATCCTGAAGGTGGCATTTTTCGCGATCGCGAAGTTCATCCCCTCAAGTCTGGAATTGCTCGTTTGGCTTTAACTGCTGAATCTAGCCACCCAGATTTAGGAGTCAAAATTTTACCTGTTGGTATCAACTACAGCCATCCTTACCCCGAGTGGGGTACCGATGTTAGCATTCACATCGGGTCTACGATTAAGGTAGCGGATTATATCAATGGTTCTGTAAAGCAGGATGCTAAACGTCTGACAGCTGATCTAGCAAATGCACTTAAAGAATTAAGCCATCATGAATCAACAATTACTGCTCATACGTTTGCAGAAATGCCAAATTCGTAATTTTTGTTGATAGTTGATAGTTGATAGTTGATAATTGATTGGTGTTTATTCCAGCCAACAACGAACCACCAACAAACAACTAAATTCCCAAAATTAATTCCCAACTATTGAGTTTCCCTGTATCTTTTAATGCATAGTCAATGACCCACAATTGCCAACGTCCTTTGGCTGGTAAAGATAATAACTGTTGCAGGACTGGATGCGATCGCACGGTGTAAGTTGCTTGCAATTGAATGCGACGACCCAAGGTGCGATTTTGCAGTAGCACGAGGTGATTATTAGGGGCTATTAAGTAAATTTCTAAATCACCTAAAAAATCATGGGTAATATTGACGCTGACTTGAATATCTTTGACTAGGCTAGAATCAGTTATCGCGATCGCACTTTTAATTCCCTGTTTGTCATTGTCTGGAATCGCGACTTTATTAGTGTTCTCTCCTCTCAAAATCCCAGTTGTGCTAAATGTGGCTGTACGAAGTTTTTGGGCTGCTTGTACCGCCCGCCAAGCATTCACCTTTCCATAGCCGAACCATTGCGAATGGCCATTTTCATCATAAGTACCATAACGCATCTTTAATTGGGGGTCTGGTTCCAGGTCAACAATTTTATCGGCGGTTTCTTCTAAAATACGTTTGACTTCTTTAGCAGTTAAGTCAGGATTCACTGACAAAACCAATGCTGCTACTCCTGCAACCACAGGGGTAGCACTAGAAGTACCGCCAAAGTTGCTAGTAAAGTTACCTGGGTCGTAGCCAGCAGCCCCTATTTGATCGGTTGTCAATATTCCTCGTCCAGATAGTGCTGTATTGATGCTTGGTTGAGTGTATACGTAACCCTGGTCTTGAAACCACATCCCTGGTAAAGCATTGTTACTAGGCGCACACACAGAAATATTATTTCCCCAGTTACTATAAGCAGCTTTTTTATTCAAGCTTGTGGAAGCAGATACCGTAATTACATCAGGATGCACAGCAAATCCACTGAGCCACTTAGTATTTCCTTTGACTAAATCTTTCTGCCAACCTTGTTCATTCACAGTTCCACTGACTGGGCGATTGGCATTGCCTGCGGAAAAGAAAATAACACAGCCTTTACCATTACGTCCTTTGGTAGCAGCGCGGGTAATAGCAGCGCGTTGGCGTAAAGAAAGGGGAAAGTAAATTGCTGATGCTCCCCAACTGCAAGAAATTATACTTGCTCCTTTTTCGACCGCCCAATTGAAAATATCTTCTATTGACTCATCATCTAAAAACCCTGTGCTGCGAATTGGCATAAAAGCACAACCAGGTGCAACCCCAGCAATACCTGTACCATTTTCTTCTGCTAAGATGATACCTGCACAAGCTGTACCATGACTGGCTTCTTTTTCATTGGGTAAGGGTAAAAAGTCGTTTTCTTTTAAGTCTCTAGGGGCAACAATTTTGCCGCTACCTTGAAAATCTGGATGATTTAAATCAAAGGAATCATCTACTACCGCCACGACAACCGAACGAATACCGCGAGTGATATCCCAAGCTTTTTCTACAGAGATATGAGAACCATTAGCTAATTGATTTCCGCCGTTGTGGTTGAGATACCATTGTTGGGGATAGAGGGGGTCACGGGGTTGATAATGGGATTGCTGATGGGTGATGATATTAGGCTCAGCAACTACAACTTCTGGTAATGCAATTAATTGATTAGAAATTTTAATAGGATTTGCCTGTGCTTGTTTACCGACAATGAAAACAAAAGTGTTGGGAAGACTAGGAACAGATTTTTGTTGGATTAAACCAAATTTAGTGGCGATCGCATTAATAGTGCTACTGTCTACCCAAGTGGCGAATTGAATTGTGATTTGGTCAGTCAGATAAACTCTGGTGCTAGGACTATCTTTGATTTGATAAACATGACTAGCAAACGCCACATCGTCAGAAGCCCGCGCCACAGACATAGCCCCTTCTAGCTGGGAAGGTGGAACAGCGAATAATGCTAGCTGTGCTTTGGGAATATTGCGACGCCAATTACCCCAATTTGCCTGAGATAAATCTTGCGGTGACAAATTATCCTGAGGACGGACAGTAAAGCGATCGCTCACTTTTTCTAAGATTAATTCTTCGCCACCACGTTGTAAGATGAATCCTTGGCTACTAGTAGGTATATCTGTGGGAGGATAATCAGAGGAATTTAGGCGATCGTTCATAGCAGTGATTCAAGCTACTGTTAAGCTACTGTCAGGAAATAATGGGAACATGATTTCACCGATTTTCGTTTTAGATCGGAGAAACTGTAGTAGACCTGTGGCAAAAGAAACTTTTGCCACAGATGGGAAAAGCTTAAAAGCTAAAGGAAAAAAGTTTCTGAATGCCTTTTTCCCTTATCCCTTTTCCAGCTTCTGCAAAAAGTCTATTTTGTGGCTTTATTTTGTTAAAGTCCAAAACAGAGTTAAGATACCCGAAGTTTCTATCCTTTTTTGTTAAGTTGTTGCATAAATTCATCCCATGAAGTCTTTAGCTAATGTTCCCTTGATTCGCTTCACTTTTTTGTCAGTCATAACAGCCTTTGGTCTGCTGTTACCTGTTCATGCTCAACAAGCACAGATTATAAACATTCCCAACCAAGCACAGCCTATAGACCCCAACAACCCCAATACCCTACGTCCAACAGTCCAAAATAATAGCATCTTAAGTGTTGATGGTGGTAAGCGCCTGATGGCAGAGGCTAGTCAAGCTGTCAATTCTCAAAACTATGATGTCGCCGCTAAGAAACTTCAGGAAGCAAGATTAGTTTTTAATCAGCTATCAAATTTCTATCAAGAACTAAATTCTAGCTTTGCTGGAATTGACAATAGAGTAGCTGACTCCCAGCGCAAACTGGCACTAGAAACAGCCCAAATGCGCGATGAAGCCACTTATCAACTAGCATTAGTACATCGGGCGCAAAATAAGCCAGAATTAGCAGTGCCTTTGTTGGTTCAAATTATCAAAAGTCAAAACCCCACACGGGATTTAGGAAAGAAAGCTTATCAGCAATTATTCGAGTTGGGTTTTGTGGATGCACCTTTCCCAAGAGGAGGAAGCAACACCTCTTCTTCGTCTCAGCAAAAGAAATAATTAAAAAATAATACCTACCATTAATTCCTCTAATAGACCGCCGCCAGCAGGTGGGCGGATTTTTAGGTGTCTAAATGCTAGGATGTTTTTGTTTGTGAACAGTCTTGACACTCAGCCTTCTAGAAACTCGCAGATTGGCAATGTATTAGCGTCATTATTGATAATAATAGAAAAGAAGTTTGATTAGGAATCGCGATGATTAGTCCGCAACAGATTGAGGAAATGATCAAGGCGGAACTGCCAGATGCCCAAGTTCAAGTACAAGACTTGACTGGTGGTGGTGATCACTACCAAGTGACAGTAGTTTCATCGCAGTTCGCAGGTAAAGGATTAGTGCAGCAACATCAGTTAATTTACGGTGCTTTACGACAAGCTATGTCCACTGAAGCAATTCATGCTTTAGCACTGAAAACATATACACCAGAAGCATTTGCTAATAATAGTTAATAGTTGTTTGTTAATTGTTGATTGTTGTTTGTTCTACGCTGCACTGTAGGGCATAGCTCTTCTCTATAGTAGCCAAGTAAAGGCGTGTCAATGGAACAACTATCTACCCACCAACAACCAACTACCAACCACAAGCAAGTATAGAGAGTAGGAACACGAATACTATGACACCAGAACTAAAAGAAAGAATTGATAATTTACTCAAAGAAAACAAAATTTTGGTTTTTATGAAGGGAACCAAATTAATGCCCATGTGTGGTTTTTCCAACAATGTGGTACAGATTTTAAACACATTAGGAGTTCCCTTTGAGACTGTGAATATTTTGGACGACTACGAACTCCGCCAGGGAATCAAAGAATATTCCAACTGGCCGACAATTCCCCAAGTTTATATTAACGGGGAATTTGTTGGTGGGTCAGACATCATGATCGAACTTTATCAAAAGGGTGAATTGCAGCAAATGGTAGAAGTGGCTTTAGCTTCTTAGTCATTTGTTGGTAGTTGGTGGTTATTAACCATACCCGATCCCCAATCCCCAAGTACCAAAAATCCCCCCTGTCGAAAAGCCGAAACGTCACAGAGGGGATTGTTGCTCAAAAATCTCCAAATTTCACACCGCCAGCATCATTGACTAGGGCAGACAACGTGCTATAATTGTCTGCGTCAATCAGGAGTGAGCATCTTGTGACTGACCGAAAGTCACTTGTAGTAGTCTGGCTCTGGCTCTGGTTGCGTCATTGTGAAGTTCGATACATCGTATAAATAGCGGGTAGCTTCCTCCTCTAGGCGATGGATCAAATAAGGCTCAATGGCGTTACCATGTCGCAGCGCGGCTAGATAACCATCCAAATACATCCGCATATCATCAGTGCGATAACCGCGATTCCATAACTCGACGAAGGCGTCAGTGAGTCTTTGGTAATAGCGGATGGTTTGTGTGTCTTGGAGCATACTGCTGTAAAAATCTCTTTGGAATGAGAATTGTAAATTATTCAAGCTGAAATGTGAAGTACATTTCAGTTTGACATTTATTTAAAATCCCTATCTTCTACTGTAGGGAATACCCCTGCTTGAGCTACAACCTAAACTGATCCTATTCCAGAAAAACATGAATTTGAATGGGTCGGTAAGTTATTTTTATATTTGGCTATCAAAACAACGCTTTTACATTAGCTGACGTACTTGGCTGTTGTTTGTGCCTGGCAATATCTGTTGTTCTCAGACAGACGTGACTTTAAGTGACACCCTTATACCCAACGGAATAGCTAACTATAAAAAGATTTAATAATTATAACAAAAATTTAAGAATGTTACCAACTGAGCTTGAGATAAGGCTTTTAGTTCGATGCATTGCCAGCTTATGCATGATTAAATTAAAAATTATTGGCAATTGAAGTAACAAGGGTTACAAAACCCAACACATAGGCTTTGTTACTTTGAAAGTCATGCACGCTAAGGGGTCTTGCCACCGTGGGTTCGGTTTGTATTGAAATCGTAGAGGGAAATCCCCATCTGAGGTCGTTGCTTGGCTGGCACTTGCAACAACTGGACTATCGGGTGCATCAAGCCGCAAGTGTTTATCAAGCCAGGGAAGTTTTTCTAACTCACCATCCGACACTAGTCATTTTGGATGCGGACTTGCCAGATGGAGATGGCATTGAGTTTTGCCGATGGTTGCATCGTCAGCAGCAGCCATTAATCTTAATGCTATCTGCCCGTAGTAATGAAGCTGATATTGTTGCTGGCTTGAAGGCGGGGGCAGATGATTACCTGACCAAGCCATTTGGAATGCAGGAATTTTTAGCACGGGTAGAGGCGCTAATACGCCGCAACCGTACACCTGTTGCCCCAGCTTATCTCGATTATGGAACATTGCAAATAGATTTAGTGCAACGCCGTGTCCGTTTCCAAGGAGAATTTATAGATTTAACACCACAGGAATTTAGTTTGTTATATGTTTTAGCACAAGCAGGAGGAGTACCCTTGAGTAGGTCGGAATTGCTGCGGCGTGCCTGGCCTGATGCAATTGATAATCCTCGTACCATTGATACTCACGTTTTATCGCTGCGGAAAAAAGTAGAACTTGATCCGCGCCAACCTAGCTTAATTCAAACCATCCGTAATGTAGGATATCGGTTTAACATGGAGATTTTGAATACCAATTTGCCACAATCACTGACAAAGTTAACAGCAGAAAGATTCAACAATCAACCTTCAACATTGAGTAGTCAAAGGTAATTGTCGTTTGTTGTATGTTGTTTGTTGTTTGTTGTTTGGAAAAATCCATCAACAACTAACAACTATCAACTATCAACTAACTCCATTCTTCAGCAATTTGTGTTTCTGCCTGTATCAAGCTTTCTCGTAACTTAGCCCAATTTATATCAGTAGCATTTTGATTTGCTATTAGCCGTCCCTGTTGTAAGTGCAACAGTCGATCGCAAAATAATTCAGCCATTTCTAGCTGATGATTTACCATTAAAACTGTAGTTTGACGACTTTGGGCTAGTTGATTAAGAATTGCCATCACACGAGAAGCAGTACCCACATCCAAGGTAGAGGTAGGTTCATCTAATAATAAAATTTGTGGTTGAATGATTAATGCCCGGGCGATCGCAATTAATTGCCGCTGTCCAACAGAAAGTTGCACTTCCATTTTTCCTAACCAGTCATCGGGTATGTGCAGCTGTTCCATCCAGTTACTGAGTCTTTGCTGAATAGACTGTTTAGGCAAACCACGCAAAACTAGAGGATACTCCAAAGCTTCTTTGACTGTCATTCCTAGCAGTTTTGACTCTTGGAGAAGCAGTGTCACACAAGCACGTAACTGTAAAACGGGTATTTGACGGTATTCCTGATGAGCTAAATAAATTTTGCCACTAGTAGGTTCACTCAAACGGTTGAGGAGGCGTAATAAATAAGTTTTTCCCGCGCCGGATGGTCCGACAATGGCAATGCGATCGCCCTCAAATACCTCAAAGGAGATATCCTGTAATATTGGGTATCCCTGCTGTTTACCCTGTAAAGTTGTATAAAGACTAACTTTTTCTAGTCTTAGTTTTGCTGTCGGCAAAGTTTCCAAATTCAACCTTTAATCAATTATGAATTATGCCTGATGTGAATTGAAACTGTGACAAACATCTATGGTTTTAGAAATCGACCACAGATGAACACAGATGCACACAGACACACACAGATAAACTTTCCGTTTGTGGCTAAGTGGTGGTTGCTTATTGATGGTTATTATAGTATTTATATCACCGCTAGTTTTAGACTCTTTTTTACATTTATTTTTAACTTAAATTACCCTGATTTAGACTAATCAAAATAGTCCAAGCATCTATCAAAAGTAATATTACTGTAAATAATAGTAAAATTAAATACATCCATGGCTGTGCTAAAGGATAGACATCACTGGTATCAATACCTGTCTTTTGTTGTACCAGTTTTACCATCCGAGCAAAACCTGCCACACGCATGGGCAATAAATAAGCTTTTCCGTCTTTGCTGAGAAAATAGTAAACTAGTCCTCCCTGTCCGGTTGTGCGGGGTTTTAACTGTTCGGCTTCCGACCAAGGTAACGACCAACCTTTACGAAAAAAACGTGGAACCCAATTTGGATAAGTTACCTGAATTCCTTGGTCATCTAAAATTACACGTTCTGTTAACACTGCATACAAGCCAACTAAACCAATGCTAATCCCTAACCAAAGTAACTTTGGTGGAATGGGTGCATTTGTGACTTCAGACAGAAAAGGTAAAGGTAGGGTTAGGGCTACATATAAACTTAAAAGGGTAATCCGAATTAGAGGAGATAGGCGAAAAATTGCAGGCGAGGTATTATCTGAGTTTGCTGTCACGGCTCATTACAATTGTTAACTTTAACTATATACTAGCTAGAATTCTATGGGTTAATAGCTCATAACAAGGGTGTGAAAAGCGAACACCGATGCACACCGATAAAAAAGACAGCCAGTCCAGGCAAAAACCATCTGTGTACCCTAAGGGAAGCCGCCCTTGGGTGCGTCTACATCCGTGTTCATCTGTGTTCATCTGTGTTCGACTAATTATTATCCCTCCCGCTACGCCATAATCTTTTTCCACCTGACAAGATTTATTCAATGTTATCAACAACTAACAAACAGCGTTTTGAGTGTAACTGTGCCATGAGGCTGTTAATTGAAGCTTCTGGGATTGGAGTTTTATTGAGAAGGACAAGAGATTCAAGAATTTATTTTTACTCATGAGATTCAGTTATGGAGATGTGATCGTTCGTTAACAGAGCGATCGCACTTCAGGGAAATTAACTATCACCTTCTGCTTCCCAATCTTTAATTTTTAACTCATCGACACGACTAAATTCAGCTACATTATGAATTACTAAGGTCAAGTCGTTTGCTAAAGCAATAGCGACAATTTGAATATCCTAAGCACCAATGGCAGTAGCTCGTTTGGCTTATTGCCAAGATTTAGTTTGATTTTATCTAGTTGAAAAGTGTTTCAATAAAGCGATCGCAACTATTAGGTCATATCTCAATTACCAAGGGAAAATGATATTAAGGTAAATACTTTTGCACCACACTCCAACCAGTTATTGATACCCAAGCAAAAGCAAAGAATATGGCAATATTAGCGCCGATGTGAATACGTCTAGCCCAAGGATGTCCAACACCAATTTGTGTAGCACTCCCAGCTGATAATAAAACTAACATCACAGTCGTTAATCCAGCCCAGAGGTGCTGTGAGTGTCCTAAAGAACCAAAGTGACCGTAAGTACCAACAATTCCAATCAGTAGTAATAATAATACCAAGCTGACCAGGCAGATACCAATTTTATAGTGGAGAGAGCGCAACCAGCTTGATTCTCTTTGCCACAACGTTCTGGCACGAAGCATACGTATACCGATGAGCGCTAATAGCACATAGGCTACTAGCGACAAACCCATTGACCACGCTGCTATTCTCCACAACCACAAAAATGAAGGTAGATCCATAATTAATGATTGTAGATGAGGAGGTGGGGCAGTGGGGAGTGTGAGGAGTGGGGGATATGAGAGGTGGAGAAATACTACTAACCACTAACCCCTAACAAATGACAAATGACAAATGACTATAAATGAAAAAGGGCTGCTAAATGATGCAACCCTGCCAGAAATTAAATGAATTTTCTTAATCAACGGATACGAAACCAGCTACTGTTAAGGGTTTTGTTGTATCTTCGGTTCTTGTATTAATTGGCTGTGCCATCGTTTTTTTATTGATAGAGTCACTTGCTTGTTCTGAGCCTTCCAACTCATAACTGCTAGGTTCGTTGAGTGCAAGGCGATCGCACGGAATTCTATCCGACAAAATTGCACTTGCCATCATACCCGTATGAATTTCAAGTTGAGCTTCAACGGGTGCTTCAAACACTAGCCTTTGTCCAGGGAAAACAACCCTTTCAAAGTACCAGTTAGGAATGTTAGAGATGCGAGCCACCTGGATTTTGCTCGTGGCATTTACGTAACAGCAGAGAATCTTTCCCGATTGCTCCGGTGGTAGAGGATCTAATATTTGAGCCATAACTGCTGAGGAGCTTTACGCCACATTTTTATCTTACATATGCAACGCTAACACTGAGTGATCCCCAGTTGCTGTAACCCCGACTACCAACTGAAGTTTTCTAAATTATTTCTACCTAAAGAAATACAGACTGTAGTTATGAAATTTTCGTAAAAATCTATGCTTTTATCGCAATTATACATTATGCGTGAACAATTCATCAATAATTTAGAGGTAAATCAATCAGGTGTAACTCTTATGGACATTGGGATCAGGACAAAGCAAATAACTTACACTTTTTTCTCCTGTTGATTGTGTGATCCCATTCATTAAAAACTGTCTAGTTACTTTACATTAACCTTAAGACTTATTTTGTATTTTTCCTGCTCAGACGTATCAAGTGCAGCTTATCGCTTACAGAATGAACTCAATGTTATTGTAAAGCTATAGATATATTACTTTCATAAAACTTAACTTATGCTATGCATTTGTGATACCGGACAATATTAGCTATTTTGCTCATCATTTAAAAAATGTCTTTACCAATAATCGTCATTAATGTCAAGTACGATTGTAATAGAAGACAAAAATCAAAACAAACCGATTACAGAACCAAAATTTGCTCTTTTACCCCAGACAATCGGCAAGATGGAAGCTAAAACATTCAACAGGATTCTCTATGTTCGCCTTCCTTGTAACCCCATCTTTCCTATTGGGGTTGTATATCTTAGCGATCATGTCCACAAACAGTTTCCTAACATTGAACAGCGGATCTTTGATTTAGGAACAGTGCCACCTCTAGATTATGCTAAAGCCCTAGATCGCTGTATCGATGAATTTCAGCCGACACTGCTAGTATTCTCGTGGCGGGATATTCAAATTTATGCACCAGTAGGCGGACGTGGCGGTAATCCACTACAGTATACCTTTGAGTTTTTCTACTCTCGCAATCCATTTCTCAAGCTACAGGGAGCAATGGGTTTGCTGCGGATTGCATCAGGATACTACGGCGAACTGTGGCGGAATCTAGGCTTACTAAAGCGGGGTATCAAACGCGCTCAACGTTATAACCCTAATGCTCGTGTAATTGTCGGTGGTGGTGCAGTCAGCGTCTTTTACGAACAACTAGGCAAAAGCTTACCAAAAGGAACCATTGTTTCTGTGGGTGAAGGCGAAACTTTGTTGACAAAACTACTGAGCGGACAAGAATTTCGGGATGAACGGTGTTATGTTGTTGGCGAAGAAAAACCACGTGATCGCCTCATTCATGAACAACCCACACCATTAGAGAAAACCGCTTGTAACTACGACTATATCGAAACAATCTGGCCAGAGTTTAAATATTACCTGCAAGACGGAGACTTTTACATTGGTGTCCAAACCAAACGCGGCTGTCCTCACAACTGCTGCTATTGTGTTTACACCGTTGTTGAAGGTAAGCAAGTACGCATTAATCCCGCCGATGAAGTCGTTGCCGAAATGCGACAATTATATGATCGCGGTGTTCGCAATTTCTGGTTTACCGATGCCCAATTTATCCCCGCCCGCAAATTTATAGATGATGCTGTTGAACTCTTACAAAAAATCGTCGATTCAGGAATGACAGACATTCACTGGGCAGCATATATTCGGGCTGATAACCTCACACCCGAGTTATGTGAATTGATGGTGAAAACCGGAATGAACTACTTTGAAATCGGTATCACCAGCGGTTCGCAAGAATTGGTGCGGAAAATGCGGATGGGCTACAATCTCCGTACTGTTTTACAAAACTGTCGGGATTTAAAAGCCGCTGGGTTTAACGACTTAGTTTCGGTGAATTATTCCTTTAATGTGATTGACGAACGTCCAGAAACAATTCGTCAAACTATTGCTTACCACCGCGAACTAGAACGGATTTTTGGTGCAGATAAAGTCGAACCTGCCATCTTCTTTATCGGATTGCAACCCCACACCCACCTAGAAGAATATGCTTTCAAAGAAAATATTCTCAAACCAGGGTACGATCCGATGAACATCACACCTTGGACTGTCCAAAAGATGCTGTGGAACCCCGAACCCCTTGGTTCCTTCTTTGGCGAAGTCTGCTTACAAGCTTGGCAACAAAACCCCAACGACTTTGGACGCGAAGTTATGAAAATATTAGAGGAAAGACTAGGGTGTGCTGAACTAGAAGATGCACTTTCTGCACCCATCGAAACAAAACCAAAACAATTGGTGGGTGTTTGATAGCAATAAGTCTATTTTCAAAAAAACTAACACAGATGAACCTGATTTTATCGGTGTTCATCTGTGTGCATCTGTGTTCGTAATTAACCTAACTCGATCCCATGTTTGAATCTAAATTCTTCGCTTCATGATCTGAATCCGTGTTTTTAAGCGATTCAAAGTTTACTGAGTGCGGAGCTTGGGTACAGCATAGCAATTATGTCTTCTGCGTCGTCCAGAGTCAGACTGATTGTATTCTGGCAAGTGGTAGTGCCGATCAGATCGTGAGACTATGGGATATCAAAACAGGTGAGTGTCTAAAAACTTTAAAAACTCCTAGATTATATGAAGGCATGAATATTACAGGAGCTTATGGTTTAACTACAGCACAAAAATCTACCCTAATAGCTTTGGGTGCTTTGGCTTAAGTTGTTTACAGAATATTAGGACTCTAATTAGATAGCATAATTCAGTATCAAACAGTAAACTAAAGTGTCATAAGCCCTTATTTTCTCTCATTGCCCAGAGGCATCACTCGCGGTTCGTTTAATCAAACCTCATGTTAGAAGGCTCCATACTCCAACAGCTGGAAATAGCTCATCGCCATAGCAAAAGACCGATTAGATTCGGGGTGTACTATAAAAATACCCTAGTCGCCCTCTGTCATGCTCTAGAAGACCATATATTGAATGATGTCACCTCACCCTTGGTAATTACCGCCTTTGAACGAGGAAAATGGTATCTCCAAGAGGCAGAACGATACGCAGACATCGCCAAAAAATCGCGTCAAATAGCCATCATGGCAGCCCCAGATACTGGCTGGGCAGAACATTCCACAAGTCAGTTACCTAATGTCAACTTAGTTGCTTTAGATCCGGCTGATCCGGTAGCCCAAGAATGGCACTTGATTATTTTATCACCTAAATACACAGCAATGGTAATTTGTCAAGAACTATCTGCTGCTGATTATGGTAGTTCTGGATTGCCTGGGTCAGATTTAGAAAGAAAATTTTACGGCTTGTGGACATTTGAGCCAGAGTTAGTCAAAGAAACAGCCACATTAGCGATCGCTCACATCCAACGCTACAATCCAGAATTAGCAGCAAAACTCACTGCTGAGCAACAAGCTATTCAACCTAGCTTAGCTACACCAGAAGAATTAAGTGCAGTAGTTTCCCGCGTAGTTGATTACCTCCAAACCGAACAAGTAAACATATCCGTTCCCACCACCATCCGCCACCAAGCCCTAGATAATAACCTAGTTTCTAATGAAATCCAGGCATTTTTGCGGATGGCACAAATTATAGATGCTGCTGATATAACCAATCCCATGGCAGCAGCAGAAGTTGTAGCGTTGGCAGAAACAATGGGGCAACTTTTAGATTTACCCGCATGGCAAATCAAAAGATTGCGCTTAGCCGGATTACTACACCGTATTGAGCCACTACAAAGAGTAGAAAGTGTACTCACTTCTGGTATCACTACCTCTTACCAAGAAGATGCACCCAGTTGTTCCTTAACTTGTCCTCTTGTACCAGGCGTGCAGGTACTGCGAACCATGCCCAGGCTACGAGCAGCAGCACAAATTATAACTCACCAAAGTGAGTGGTGGGATGGAACTGGTGAACCTGCGGGACTAGCTGGCGATGAAATTCCTCTAGAATCGAGAATTTTGGCGCTCATAGTTGAATTTCAATGGCGAGTGCATCAAAAACAATCATCTCAGTTAAGCCGTGAAGAAATCATCAATCAAGCTTTAAAAGAATGCAGACAACAATCGCGACGGTTCGATCCAAAACTGATAGATACCTTGACACTATTAGTTATGGGCTTACAACAAGGACTAGAGTTACCCATAATTACACCCAAAGTCAGTGCTGGTATGTGGTTATTAGATTCTCGACTAGATAGTGAAAC
>Ga0073934_10007856_pt1 | contig 14542 bp, 12 predicted proteins | sample LarsenN4metaG_FD_76834 | JGI IMG/M metagenome (GOLD analysis project Ga0073934, IMG submission 76834) | Hot spring sediment bacterial and archeal communities from British Columbia, Canada, to study Microbial Dark Matter (Phase II) - Larsen... ...
CGGGCTCTTTCCGGCTGGACGAACATGACACGCGCTTCGTCGTGATGCGGCGCGATGCCTCAGAGGCGGGCTGGACGCCGCAGTACCGGTTCGATCTCGCGCCGTACGAGTACGCCGATTACGAGCCGATGTGCCGATACCACCAGACGTCCCCCGACTCGCACTTCACGCGCGGCCGCGTCTGTTCCATGGCGACGCTGGACGGGCGCGTCACACTGAGCGGGACGCGGCTCATCGTGACGGCCGCGCACGGGCGGCGGGAGCAGGAGCTGGAGGCGGAAGCCGACTGTCTGGCTGTCCTGCGCGACCATTTCGGGATGGATCTCGCCGCCTCAGGTGCATGAAAGCGCCGGTCGCACAATGCCGGCCCCGCAGGCCGGCCCGTGTTCCGTTCGAGGAGGATGTGATGCCGAAACGCCGTCTTGTACCGTTGCTCCCGGTCGTGGCTCTGGTCTGCTCGATGACGTGGCCGGCGGTCGCACAGGCGCCGCAGGGCGATGCGGCCTTTCTGCTGACGATCTTCCTGCGGCACGATCAGACGAAGACGCTCGATGAAATCAACCAGCACCTCGACAAGACGGGCTTCCGGGAGGAGTTCCCGCCGCATGGGGTCGAGGTGGTCTCCTGGTACGTGATGATGGGCATCGGCCAGGTCGTCACGCTCAGGGTTCCTCCATCGCGGCTCAGGGACGTGAACCTGGCGATCGAACGGAACGCCTGGGGCGCGTTCCGCACCGAGTTCTATCCGACGTACGACTTCAAACCGATCTACGAGGCGTCGAGAAAGGCGCGCTGACGGGGCGACGCTATCCGCCTTTCTTCTTCCCGACTGCGCGCTCGTCTGGCACGAATCCATCGCGATTCGGCATTCGGATCTTCGGCAGCGTCTCGGCATCGACGACGTCGCTCGCCGAGACGATGCCGTTCAGCTGAAGCACGTACGCGACGACGGAGTACACCTCATCCGCTGACAGAACACCCGGCCGGTCGAAGGGCATCGCGCGCCGCACGTAATCGAACAGCGTCGTCGCGTACGGCCAGTAGCTTCCGACGGTCTTCTGCGGGTTCGCGGATGCCAGCGACCCGATACCGCCCACGAGAACATCCTCCGGTCCCTCGCGGCCGGTTGCGCCATGGCAGCGCGCGCACTGCGCGGCAAACACCGCCTTGCCCCGCTCGCCGGTCCCGCTGCCGGGCGGGAGCCCTTCACCCGAGGGGGAGATCGAGATGTCGAGCCTGCGGATCTCCTCGGGTGTCACCGGGCGCCCGAGGCCGTAGGTGGGCCCTTGCGCGCCATCCGCCTGTATCGCAAAGGCGGCGAGCCAGAACACGAGGCCTGCTGCCGCCCACTCAGAGAACCGCATCCACCACCGTCCCATCCGGCTGTACCCGCCAGCCCTGAATGCCGTTGTAATGATATGCCGCGTTGATACCGTGTTCGGCGACGAGCTGCGCGCGGGTCGGCTGCACGTAGCCGGTTTCGTCCGTGCAGCGCGCCGCGAGCACCGCCTCGCGTCCATCCCAGCGCCACGGGCACGTGAACCGCGTGTGCGCTTTCGGCAGCACCGGCTCCTGGAGCGTCGCCTCGGCCCACGTGGCGCCGCCGTCCGTAGACACCTCGACGCGCGCGATTCGCCCGAGACCCGACCACGCCAGCCCGGAGATCTCGTAGAATCCCGGCCCACCCAGCGTCTGTCCGCCTGACGGGCGTGTAATCGTCGACTTGGCCTCGATCAGAAACGTGAACTGCCGCGCCCGTCCGTCCGGCATCAGGTCGGTGTACTTCGAGGTCTCATCGCGCGTCATGTACGGCTCGCTCACCACCTTGATGCGCCTGAGCCACTTGACGTTCGCGTTCCCCTCCCAGCCAGGCAGGAGGAGCCGCAGCGGATACCCCTGCTCCGGGCGCAGCGCCTCCCCGTTCTGCGCGTACACCACGAGCGCATCGTCCCACGCCTTGGCAATCGGGATACTCCGCGACAGGCGGCAGGCGTCGGCCCCCTCCGCGACGAACCACTCCCCTCCGGGCGCGATGCCGGCTTCCTCGAACAGCACGGAGAGCGGCACGCCGGTCCACTCGCTGCAGCTCGTGAGCCCGTGCAGTGCCTGAGCCGATGGCGACGCAACACCCAGCCAGGCCGGACCGCTGTTGCCGGAGCACTCGATGAAGTAGATCCGCGATACCGAGGGCAAGCGTCGCAGGTCGCTGACCTTGAATGCCAGCGGCCGCTCGACGAGTCCGTGAATCACGAGCTCGTGTTCCCTGGGATCGAGCGTTGGCACTCCCGCGTGATGCCGCTCGAAGTGCAGAGAGGAGGGGGTAATCATTCCCTCGATCTCGCCGAGCGGCGTGCGGCTCGATGCCTCCTCGGGTGTGGTGGTCTGCGAAAGCAGCCGCGCGGCTTTCTCGAACGGCGCGCGCTCGCCGTAGCGGCTGACCGGAGCCCCGAGCAGCGAGGGCTGAGGCTGCGGCTGCGGTGCGCCGCCGCGGCACGCCGCGGCAATCGCGCCGCTGACGGCAGCCGCGGCGCGCAGGAACAGGCGGCGGGAGGTCTCCATCGCACGAATTATCGCTCAGGGATCAATCTCCCACGACCGCGCCTGGCGATCGGCAGCTCGAACCCCCGCATCCCCGGTACTCACGGGTCGGTCACGAGAAGGGGCTGCGCCGCGAGACGGTTCCGTAGGATCATGTTCGGCGGTGCCGTACACGATATCGCCCGCCTTCAGCCCGGCTCTGCTCACCGACCTGTACGAGCTGACGATGCTTCAGGCGTACTTCGTCGAGCGAATGTCGGACACCGCCGTGTTCAGTCTGTTCGTCCGGCGCCTGCCGCCGCAGCGCAACTTCCTCCTGGCGTGCGGCCTCGACGATGTGCTGTCGTACCTCGAGCAGCTGCGGTTCGACCAGCCGGCGCTGGAGTACCTCGAGTCGCTCGGCCGGTTTTCCAGGCCGTTCCTTCGATCGCTCGAACAGTTCCGCTTCACCGGCGACGTCTACGCCGTCCCGGAGGGCACCCCGGTCTTTGCCGATGAGCCGCTGCTCGAGATCGAGGCGCCGATCGCGGAAGCCCAGTTCGTCGAGACGTTCGTGATGAATCAGATTCACCTCCAGACGCTGCTGGCGTCGAAGGCCGCGCGCGTCGTCGAGGCGGCACGAGGGCGGCAGGTCGTGGACTTCGGAATGCGGCGGATCCACGGAATCGACGCCGCGATGAAGGCGGCCCGCGCCTTCCACATCGCCGGCGTGCACGGGACGTCGAACGTGGCGGCCGGTCAGGCGTACGGACTCTCGGTCTCGGGCACACAGGCGCACAGCTACATTCAGGCGCACGATGCCGAAGCGGATGCCTTTCGCGCGTTTGCCCGCCTCTATCCCGATACGGTGCTCCTGGTCGACACCTACGACACGCTCGAAGGCGTCAGACAGGTCGTGGAGCTTGCACGCGAGCTGCGCGACGCCTTCCGCGTCCGGGCCATCCGGCTCGACTCGGGCGACCTGTTGGCGCTGGCTTCAGGTGCGCGGCGGCTGCTCGACGACGCCGGCCTGCATTCGGTCAGGATCTTCGCGAGCGGCAGCCTCAACGAAGAGCAGATCGATCGCCTTCTCTCGGCAGGCGCGCCAATCGATGCCTTCGGCGTCGGGACGGACATGGGCGTGTCGCGCGACGCGCCAAGCCTCGACATCGTGTACAAGCTCGTCGAGTACGCCGGGCACGGCCGTCTGAAGCTGTCGCCTGGCAAGAGCCTGCTGCCGGGCCGGAAGCAGATCTTTCGCGTCGAGCGCGACGGTACGGCGGACCACGACATTCTCGGGCGCCGTGACGATGCGGTGGCGGGCCGGCCGTTGCTGGAACAGGTCATGGTGAACGGCCGCCGCTGCCGCACGGCTCCCATCACGCTCGACGAAGCGCGTGCGCATGCCAGCGGCGAGATCGGCCGACTTCCCGCACGGGTGCGTGCACTGCTCCCTTCCGATCCTCCGTATCGTGTCGATCTCAGTCCGGCGCTCGCGCGCGACCGGGACAGACTGGAGCGAGCTCATGAAGCCTGAGACACCGCACGAACCGCCGCCGCGGGCGGCGCTCCTGGTGGTCGACGTGCAGAACGACTTCTGTACCGGCGGAGCGCTGGCCGTCCCCGGCTCGGAACAGGTGGTAGCGGCGGTGAACCGCTACGTCGAAGAAGCCGTCGCCCGGCGCTTCCCGATTTACGCGTCGCGTGACTGGCACCCCGCGACCACCAGCCACTTCCAGCCGTACGGCGGCGAGTGGCCGATTCACTGCGTGCAGGGCTCCGAGGGCGCGCGGTTTCACCCCGCGCTGCGCCTGCCGGCCGACACGATCGTCGTGACGAAGGGAGAGGACCCTCAGCGCCCCGGCTACTCCGCCTTCGACGGCCGCACGCCCGAGCGGAAGCCGTTGCTGGACGACCTGCGCGAACGCGGCATCACGCGCCTGTACGTGACCGGCCTCGCCACTGACTATTGTGTGAAGCACTCGGCGCTCGACGCGCTGGCGGCAGGCCTCGAGGTCACGGTTCTCGAGGATGCGGTCGCCGGCGTCGACGTCAGGCCGGGAGATGCCGCCCGCGCTCTTGCCGAGATGCAGAGCAAGGGTGCCCGGCTTGCGAGCGGACCCGGCGCCCTGACCGAAGCGCCCGGCGCCGCCCGCAATCGGTAGTCAGAACGCGTCGGTCGTCGCCGCGACGCGTTCGATCGCCCGCGCCCGGCCGTGATGCCGCTTCTCGAGTTCCCGAAGCTCGGCAACGAGATCGTCGTCAGCGGCACCGGAGATCTCGGGCTGTCCAGGATGTGGCAGGGATAGTCGTGGGGCGGATCTCGCGGCGGAGTCGTTCGATTTTCCGCCGCGCAGCCGCAACCCCGTGATCCGGCGATGCCTCACGATCGGTGGCACGCATCACGTCGGGTCTCCCGGGCCGGAGGCATTCTGACCGGCGCGCTCTCGCATTCCGGCGCGCGCTATGCCGCCTTCGGTTTCGCCGGCTCCAGGATTTCGACCTTCCGGGTCTTCACCGCCGGCTTGGCCGGCAGCGGCACGGCGACTTCCAGCACGCCGTCAGCGAACGATGCCTTCACGTCTTCGAGCTTCACGCCCGCCGGCAACGGCACGGCGCGGAAGAAGCTGCCGTACTCACGTTCGCAGCGGTAGAAATCCTCCTTCTTCTCCTCGGCCTCGCGCTTCCGCTCGCCGGAGATCGTCAGCTGCCCCTCGCTGACCTCGACCTTGATGTCTTCCTTCTTCAGGCCGGGCAGGTCGATCCGCGTGACGAGCTGGTTGTTCTTCTCGAACACATCGACGTCGGGCATCCACGCCGCCGGTTCCGCCCCGCCGAATCCCCGAAACGAACGCCAGAACGGCTCGTCGAACACGCGATCGAGCTCCGACGCCATCTGCCGCAGCAATCCGAACGGATCACCGAGCCGGCGGGGAGCGAGGCTGGTTTCTTTCTGCGTGCGCATTACAGACCTCCCTCTCACGAACATGAACTGCTCTGAGCCATCGAGGAAGGGAGGCAATGACCGTGCCTTCCGGTTTTCGCGCCGACTGCCGGATCGCGGGGCGGCATTCCGCCACCTCCGCGAAAATCCCTCCACGCCCGCTGAAAATTCCACCGGGACAGCCCGCCGTCCGATGGCGCCGCCATCTCCGGGCGGGCGTCTGCTCTGGCACGTAAATCGCCGGCGCGTGCGGTATGGAGAAGATTCGCATCGAACAACACAGCTTCGGCGGGCTGCTGTGGATCACCGGGTGGCTCTTCACAATGGGCTTCCTGAAGCTGACGTTCGGCAAGGGGCTGGCGGCTCTCTTCATCTGGCCCTATTACCTCGGGGTGTTCATCGCGTCGCTGTGCCCGTAATGGCTGTCGCCTCGCCTCTGCCGGCCGCCGGCGCCCGCGCCGGCGCGACTCTGCCTGACTCCGCAGAATCGGATCGCGTGCTGCTCGAGGGTCCCCACTCCAGGAGCCGGGAGCTCTGGCTGGTCGTCCGCGCGGTACGCGACTTTCTGGCGGGCTTCAGAACACTGCACTTTGTCGGCCCGTGCATCACCGTCTTCGGCTCGGCACGGTTTCCGGAGGACCATCCCTATTACGCGCTGGGCCGCGAGGTGGGCAGACGCATCAGCGGCCTCGGCTTCACCGTCATGACCGGCGGAGGTCCGGGCCTGATGGAAGCGGCAAACCGCGGCGCCAGGGAGGCCGGCGGCCGTTCAGTCGGCTGCAACATCCGGCTGCCGCAGGAGCAGGCCCCAAACCGCTACCTCGATCGCTGCGTCACCTGTGAGCACTTCTTCGTCCGCAAGGTGCTGCTCTTCAAGTACTCCTACGGGTTCATCGCGCTGCCGGGCGGACTCGGCACCGTCGACGAGCTCTCTGAAGCGCTGACGCTGGTGCAGACCGGAAAAATCGAGAACTTCCCGATCGTGCTCATCGGCACCGACTACTGGGGCCCGCTGCTCGATTTCCTGCGCCGCATGGTGACCGCCGGCACGATCGACGCCGACGATCTCCGGCTGATTCTGGCCACCGACAGCGTCGACGAGGCGATGCAGCACATCGAGCGGTACGCCATCCATGCGTTCGGGCTGCGGCGGCGGCCGTTCGGGCCCTCGCGTCTGTTGGGCGAACACAAGACGCGCGCACAGCCGGCGGAGGAGTCATGGTCAGAGTGACACGATTGGCCTCTCGCGCTGGAGCTCGGAGCGATCCATCACCACATCGAATCGCGAGCCGCGCCGGTATGCGATGAGTGCGCCACGGCGGGCGGCTGTGAATTCAGTTCGGCCGGGCCGAGCGCCACGACCCGCGACTGTGCGTCGCCATCGCTCACTGCTCGGCGGAGCGATCAATGTTCCCGGGATCAGGCTTCAAGCTGCATTCGGCGTTCGCCGGAGGCGGTGCCGGCGGCGCAGCTTCGCGAGCGCCTGCTTCTCGAGCTGACGTACGCGCTCGCGGCTGATGCCCAGACGCCGTCCGATTTCGAGCAGCGTGTGCTCGCGTCCGTTGCCGATGCCGAACCGCAGCTGGAGCACCGTGCGCTCGCGGTCCGACAACGAATCGAGCGACCGGGCCACGACCTCGCGAAGATCCTCCTCCAGCACCGGGGCATCCGGCTGCAGCGTGCCGGAATCCGGCAGGAACGCCCCGAACACGGCGTCATCCCCGACCGGCGCGTCCAGATCGGCCAGCGGCGCGGCCGACCGCAGGACCAGCAGCACCTTGTCGGGCGGCATCTCCACGCGGTCGGCGAGCTCGTGCACCGTCGGATCGCGCCCGAGCTCCGCGACAAGGGCTCGGCGAGCGGCCGAAATGCGATTCAACGACTCGACAAGATGCACCGGCAGCCTGATGGTTCGGCCGGTATCCGCAATCGCCCGGGTGATCGCCTGCCGGATCCACCAGGTCGCGTAGGTCGAGAACTTGAAGCCGCGCCGATACTGGAAGCGATCGACCGCCTTCATCAGGCCGAGATTGCCTTCCTGGATGAGGTCGAGCAGCGAGAGGCTGCTGTGCCGGTACCGCTTGGCGATCGAGACGACGAGCCGCAGGTTGGCCTGAATGAGACGGCCCTTCAGCGCGTCGAGATGCGCGAGGCGCGCTCGGACGCGCTCCACCGGCTCGCCATCGCGCTCGGCCGCGACCTGCCTCGCGAGTCGCTCGACGAGATCCGGGCGGAGCGGCACGGTGGTGAGCGTACGGTCGAGCGACGCGAGCAGCAGGGCGGCCTCTTTCCGAAGCTCGGCCCTGCGCCGCGCGCCAATCCGCTTGTCTGCCATCGCCGCGTCGAGGCGCCGGAGCTTCTGCGCCGTGCGGCGCGCGCGGGCAAGCGCGTCAAGGGCCGCTCGCAGTTCCCCTTCCGGCAGCGGGCGCCCCTCCGGCGACTGGAACAGCGATTCGTGCGGAACCCGGCCCGCCTGAACGGCGGCGGCCATGTCAGCCAGCGTACGGCCCGCCGCGGGCGCCGCGAGCAACGTGGCCGCGAGCTGCCGGTGCTCGTTTTCAATCCCCTGGCAGATCTCGATCTCCTGTCGCTGTTTCAGGAGCGGCACGCGGCCGATCTGCTGGAAGTAGTGGCGGACTGAATCGTATTCGCGCGCGGCCGCCTGCTCCTCCTCGACCGGTCTGTCGGGCGTGCCGTCGAAATCGCCTTCTTCCGCCACATCGGGCGGAAGCCAGTCGTCTGCCCATGATTCGTCGCTCACGGCCGCACTCCCTGGCGCGTCCTGTTCCCGCCGCCCGTCGATGCCGCTCGAACCTGCCGGGATACGACGCAAGGGGCGTACCTCGGCGGTCGGCCGGCCGCACGAGAGTTGTGCGCGCCCGGGGACGCCCATGGGCAGATTTGCCGCGGTTCCGGGGAAATTTCACCACGATGGTTCCACTGCAGCTCCGCGCGTGTCCGGCCACCCGCACGGCCTTCGATTGGTCGGGCGATGCAGACAGCTGCCGGCGACGGCGCGCCGTCCGCGAGCGCGGACGCACGGCCTACGTGGTCCTCGGCCAGCGCCAGCCGCTCTTGGCCGAGACCGTCAGTCTGCTTCGACGCCCCGAGGCATCGGTCCGGTAGGCGCGAACCTTGACCTCATGGAACCTTCCGTCAGGGCGGACGTCCGGCACGTACACGAGGCGATACTGGTGGTCGATCCGCTCGGCAATCTCCCGTCCGACGTCCGCGAACGCGGTTTCGAACGCCGGGAACCAGCTCGCGCCTCCGCTGGCGGAGGCCAGCGACCGGAGCGCCGTCTCCCGCTCGGTGGCGGCCAGTTGCTGGGCCGGCGACCAGTAGGGCTCCCATCGATTGCGGAGCTCGGCGCCCAGCCCGCACGCGAACACGACGATGGTGGTGCGATCGAGGAGGCCACGCACGTCCGCGCGGCTGTGCGCGCTCAGCGTGTCGGCGCCGCTTGCCACCACGAGAAGGATGCGCCGCCCCGGCAGCCTCGCCAGACGATCGAGCATCTCGTACATCGCATCCCACAGGTCGATGTCGTTCCAGAGCGGCTCCGCCAGGCTGTCGTAGCCGCTGGCGATTCGCGCGCGCTGCCTGGTGAAGTCGACGTCGATCGACAGCGTGTGGGCAAAGCTCGCCAGCGCGTACCAATGGTCCCCGGAGGCGGCCTCGCCGAACCCGCGGAGGGCCCATCGAATCTCGCGCGCGAAGAGAGCGCGCGAATCCTGTGCATTCTCCACCAGCACCGCGATGCTGGCCGGGCGCTCGGCCGGCTCGAGGCGGAACGGCCGCGGCCGGTCGTCTTCGAGAAGCTCGAAGTCCTTCGACTCGAGCCCCGACACCAGCCGCCCGTGGTCTTCGACCGTGACGTAGATCGACTGCTCGCCTTGCCCGGCGCCGCCGGCGGTTAGAAGCGTGGCAGCGGCGGCACACACGACTGCAACGACGCTTGCGTGGTGCCGACGAATGGCGGAAGCGGACATAGCGACTCAATAGGCTGGTCGGCCTTGTACTCGAGCACCGGCGGCGGCGGGCATCCCTGCTCGGGCGTCAACAGACTCGGCCGGCCCTCTTCTCTCTCGCGCGCGGCAGCGGTCGAGGCCGACAACGCCTGCTTCATCTGGCTGAACGCTGCGCTCGTGAAGACCGCGTCGGTCTTGCGCGGCAGAAACGAGAGCTCACGCTGGGCGTCCACCATCCGCTGGTAGAACGGGGGGTGCTGATGAAACCAGCTCAGGCCGTTGACGTACCCGCGACGGGTTGCCATCTGATCGAAGAACCGGATGAACCCGGTCGGATCGAAGCCCGCCTTCCACGTGTATTGGATGCCGAGCTGATCGGCTTCGAGCTCGTACTCGCGGCTGATGCCGAGGAGCCGCAGGTCGATCGCAAGCCCCACGCCGTAAAAGCCGTACTTGAGCGCGTAGTAGGCTCCAATGCCGGCAGCGCCACCGGTCAGGATCACCGCGGCAATCTGCGCGGCCTCGTAGAATATCGACGCAATCGTCGCGGACTGCCGCAAGCGATGGCTGTGACGGGCCGCCACATGCGCGATTTCGTGCCCGATGACGCCCGCCAGCTCGGCTTCGTCTTCGACCGCCTCGAGCAGGCCCCGTTCGATGAACAGGAAGCCGCCCGGGAGCGCGAACGCGTTGATCTCGCTGGAGTCGAGCAGCGTCACACGCACGGGCACCTGCACGTCCGAGCTCTGCACGACGCGGTTGGTTAACGTCCGGACGTAGGCGCTCACGTCGGGCGCCTGCAACTCCTCGGGGAGCAGACCGGCACGTTTCAGCTCGCGAAGGGCCTCCTGGCCGTCGTCGATGTCGCGCTCCTGCCCTTCCTTGATCACGCGGAACCCGATGTCGGCGACGTCTGCCCATCGGCGCGTCGCGTACGTGCCGTCCGCACGCGCACGATCGATGGCCCGCCGCTCGGCAGGCCATTTCTCGATCAGCTCGAGCTTCGCCTCACGGTTATCGAAGGCCACCGGAACGCCATGCCTCAGCAGGACTTCGACCTGGCCGAGCAACATCCGGGTGTTCTGGATTGTGCAGTGCAGCTCGTGGCGCTTGGGCTCGCTGAGTCGAGCGCCCTCGCGCCGGAGGCGATCCTGTGCGTCGCGCAGCGTTCGTTCGTGCTCGGTCCGGCGCGCCTTGAATCGATCGGCGCAAGCGTCCTCGGCATCCTCGAGGTATTGGCGGGCGGCTGCGAGATCGGCAGCGCCGTACGTCATGTCCGGCGCCGACGCGAACAGATCCAGGTACGACCGACGCAGCTCGTTCAGCAGCCGGGATCCGACAGCATCCGCGGCCTGGGATCCTGCCGTGGCCGGAATCAAGGCTGCCGTGAGCGCGGCGGCGCACGCCGCCGCGGCGCGCAGCGAAGGGGCGGGGGGCATAGCTACGCGAACACGCGCAATTCACGTGCCGCCGCCAACCCTCGGACTCGCGCCACGGCTGGCGGGCATGGGGTGCGAACGTCGCCGTGCCGCACGGATTTCTTCGCAAGGCGACGCGCGGAATTACGCCGCGCCGCCAAGGGGCGGCAGCCGCCGCCCTCGCTGCGGCTGGCGCACGCCGGGCATGTGAGGCATGCGACTTGCGTCCTCGTATTTCACATGAAATTCGCGGCTCTTGCGCTCGATTTCGACGGAACGATCGCCGTCAACGACACGATGGACCCGGCCGTGCGCGAAGCGATCTCGGAGCTGCGCGGGCGGGGGATCGCCGTGGCGCTCGTGACCGGACGACGGCTCGCCGAATTGCGGCAGGTCGCGGGCGATCTCACGTGCTTCGACGTCGTCGTCGCTGAAAACGGCGCCGTGGTCGAGTTCCCGTCCAGCGGCCGCCACGTGGTGCTCGGACATGCGCCGAGCCGCGCCTTCCTGGACGAGCTGCGCCGGCGCCGCGTGCCATTCGCGGCGGGCGAATGCGTGGTCGAAGCCGATGCGGCGCACGCGCGATCGATGCTCGAGGTCATCCGCGCCCTCGAGCAGCCGCTGATCCTCGCCTTCAACCGGAGCCGGCTCATGGTCCTGCCGCAGGCGGTCGGCAAGTCGACCGGGCTTCGCCACGCACTGTTCGAGCTGCGTCTCTCGATTCACAACACCGTTGGCATTGGCGACGCGGAAAACGACCACGACCTGCTCGATGCCTGCGAGGTGGGCGTGGCCGTGCAATGGGGCAGCGCGGCGCTCCAGGCCGTGGCCGATGAAGTCATCACGGGGACGGGACCACCCGCCGTGGCCGAGTACATCCGCACGCTGGCGCGGCAGCCGCGCCTCGCCGCCGCGCAGATGGGGCGGCGCCGCCTGATCCTGGGCCACCAGTACGACGGCGCTCCGGTGAGCCTGGCTGTCAGGGGCCGCACCGTCCTGATTGCGGGAGAGCCGGGCACCGGCAAGTCGTGGCTGGCCGGCCTGCTCTGCGAGCAGCTGATCCTGCAGGGCTATTGCCTGTGCGTCATCGATCCGGAGGGGGACTACCGCTCGCTCGAGTCGCTGCCGGGTGTGATGACGCTTGGCGGCGACGATCCCCCGCCGCAGGCCCGCGAGTTGATGCGGGCGCTGCGTCACCCGGACGTCAGCGTCGTCCTCGACCTGTCGAAGCTGTCGCACCGCCGCAAGAGCGAGTACCTTCGGACGCTGCTGCCGCTGCTCATCGCGCTTCGCCGACGGACGGGGCTGCCGCACAAGATCCTGCTCGACGAGGCGCACTACTTCCTGGGAGGTCCGGACGCCGCCGAACTGATCGACCCCGAACTGGCGGGCTACATCCTGGTGACGTACCGGATCTCGGGTCTCAGCCCGTCCATCCGGATGACGAGCGACGCCGTGGTCCTCGTGACCCGCGAGTCGGATCAGGAGGAGATCCAGACGCTCATCGAGATGTGCCGGCCGTGCCGCGCGGCGCCGTCGCCCGACACGTTCGCCAATCTCCAGACGAGCGAGGCCGCGCTGCTGCCGGGGGCCGAAGAAGCCCGGGGCGTGGTTCGCCGCTTTCAGCTGGCTCCCCGCCTCACGGCGCACGTGCGTCACTGCGCCAAGTACCTCGACATGCCGGTCACCGAGGACAAGGCCTTCGTGTTCACCGACAACGGGCACGCCGGCCCGCGGGCGCGGAGCCTGAAGGAGTTCGTGGGCTTCCTGACCACTCTGCCCAACCATCGCCTGGACGGCCATCTGCGCCGCAGCGACTTTTCACGGTGGATCGGCGGCGTGTTCCGGGATCACGCGCTCGCGGCACGCGTCGCGGCGCTCGAACGGCGGATCGAGAGCGACCCGCCGCGTCAGATTGCGGACGCGATCGTCCAGACGATTCGCGCGCGGTACGACACGGTGGCGGATGTCCACCTGGCGGGCGAGGCCTTCGCGAGCGGCGACGCCCCGGCCGGAGAGCATCATACTGACCCTCCCACAGATCACGTGTCGTAACATCGCTGCCGGGCGAGGACGGCGCCCGGCGCTTCGCCGGGATCGGTGCCTGCCAGGACGTACGAGGCGGTTCCCATCGTTCCGCCGATGGGATCGGCTGCCCTGGGGCCCGAAGCGCCGGCGGCAGATCCGGGCGGCCCGGTTCAGGCGCTCGCGTGGCGCCTTTACACCGGCTTCGCGGCCCCGTCGCAGCGACGGGTCTCGAGCTTGCCGATGTTGTGCGACGCGTCGTACCGCACATGACGGAGCGCGATCGCACGCCGCCGGAAATTTTGCGCGCCCCCGCGAAGATTCACACACGAATCCGAAAGACGCCACCCGGACACGCGGACGCCGGCGCCTCATCCGGTTCCCCGAGACTTGCATACGACGTGAGGGTCGTACGCAACCTGGCGCTTGCCGATGAACTCGCTGGATCAGCAGCATGAAGTCGTGGAATTTCTGATGCAGCCGGCCACACACGGCGGCGCGCCGGTCGAGCGCATCGATACGCACAGCGCGATCGTGTTTCTGACAGGGAGCCGGGCGCTCAAGCTCAAGCGTGCGGTGCGGTTCGATTACCTCGATTTCTCCACGCCCGCCCGGCGGCAGAGCGCCTGCGAGGCGGAGGTGCGCATCAACCGCCGCACCGCGCCCTCGCTCTACCGGGGTGTCGTTCCGGTCGTGCGGCGCGCCAGCGGCCGGCTCGCCCTTGGAGGCGAGGGTCAGCCGGTCGACTGGCTCGTCGATATGGTCCGCTTCGATCAGGAGGCCCTCTTCGACCGGCTGGCCGCTCGCGGCGCTCTCGACCTGGAACTGATGCCGTCGCTCGGCGCCGAGGTCGCGCGGCTCCATCTGTCGGCCGAGCGCCGGCCGGCGTACGGCGGCCGGCGCGGGATGACGTGGGTGGTTGAAGGCAATGCCGCCGGCTTCGCTGAGCAGGGCGAAGGCATCCTCGATCCCGTTCAGTGCGCGGCGCTCACTGCCGCGGCCCGCACGGCCGTCGAGCGGCACGCCGGCCTGCTCGATCGGCGGCGCGCCGATGGACTCGTCCGCCAGTGCCACGGAGACCTGCACCTGCGCAACATCGTGCTGCTCGACGGCCGTCCGACGCTGTTCGATGCGGTGGAATTCAACGACGAGATTGCCTGCGTGGACGTGCTGTACGACGCGGCCTTCCTGCTGATGGACCTGTGGCACCGGCGGCTCCCGCGCCACGCGAATGCGGTCTTCAACGGCTACCTGGCGCAGACCGCCGATCTCGAAGGGCTGGCGCTGCTGCCGCTCTTCCTCTCCTGCCGCGCGGCAGTTCGAGCGAAGACAAGCGCGACAGCCGCGCGCGTGCAGCCGGAAGCGCCGCGCCGCCGGGAGCTGCAGGAGCTCTCCCGGGAGTACCTGCGCATGGCGCGCGCCCTGCTCGAAGCGCCCGGGCCGCGGCTCATTGCCATCGGCGGTTTTTCCGGATCCGGAAAGTCGACGCTCGCGCACGGCGTCGCGCCGTCGATCGGGGCGGTTCCGGGCGCGCTCGTGCTGCGCAGCGACGAAATCCGGAAGGCGCTCTGCGGCGTGGCGCCGACCGTGCGGCTGCCAGCCTCCGCCTACACGTCTGACATGTCCGTTCGCGTGTACCGCGCGCTGTGCGAGCGCGCGGCACGTGC
>Ga0073934_10007857_pt1 | contig 14540 bp, 16 predicted proteins | sample LarsenN4metaG_FD_76834 | JGI IMG/M metagenome (GOLD analysis project Ga0073934, IMG submission 76834) | Hot spring sediment bacterial and archeal communities from British Columbia, Canada, to study Microbial Dark Matter (Phase II) - Larsen... ...
CAGGATCGGGACCCCGCGCTTCAACGCGTGACTCTCCGCTTCCAACACAAGGATGCCTGCTCCTTCCCCTAAAACCATCCCATCCCGGTCCGCGGAAAACGGTCGGCACGCTTCTGACGGATCGCCTGCGTAGGTCGAAACGGCGCGCAATGCTACCCATGCCGCTACAACCGCGGGCGAAAAGGGGCTATCTGCCGCGCCCGCGACAGCGATTTCAAGATTTCCGTTTCGAATCATGCTGAACGCTTGACCGATCGAGTGCGCCGCTGAGGAACATGCCGCATCCACATTGATGAGGGGACCGCGAAAGCCATATTTGATCGAGATGTTCGAACCGGGACCGACATTCATAGAGATCGGAATCGTAAACGGGCTAAGGCGATCTGTTTCGAAAAAAGATTTGAAATAGGGTTCCGAGCCGCTGAATCCGCCTATCGAACTACCGACGAAAATGCCCACGCCCTCGCGGGCAATATTTCCGTTGTCGAGTTTTGCCTGCTGGATGGCCTGACCCGCCGCGACCAAACCGAGCTGCGAAGACCGGCTCATTCGACGGATATCTTTGGCGTTGAAGTGTTTGGCATATTCGAGTCCATTCACGACCGCGCCGATGTTCGTCTGCATACCGGAAAAGATTCCGCCCTCCAGCGATCCCACCCCTGATTTGCCTTCCAGCAATCCATCCCAAAATTCTTCTACACTGCAACCGAGCGGACTGGCTACGCCCATCCCGGTTACCACCACTCGTTCCATCTTTCCGGTCATTCACTCTCCTCTTGACTCGCCGATCTCTTTGGAGCCGGAACACGTACTGATTCCGTGAAAATAACCTGACCAAAGTCAGGAAATTCTAACATGATTATCGCATTACAATTGCAAGATGAACCGCCCGTTTGTGTTCATCAATGTCGCGATGACGGCTGATGGCAAAATAGACACATCGGCGCGCAAGGGCGCGGCGATCTCCTCTCCACGCGACAAGGAACGCGTGGACAAACTTCGCGCCGAATCGGACGCGGTGATGGTGGGCGGCAGAACCCTCCTCGACGAAGACCCAAAATTGACCGTGAAATCCGAATCGTTGCGCGCTGAACGCGTTGCGCGCGGGCTGTCTGAGAACCCAATGAAAGTTGGAGTTATTTCAGACGCGGACATTGAAACTCATTCAAAATTCTTACGCGAAGGGCAGGCGCGGGTCGTAATATTCACCACGAATCGTACATCTAAAGACAAACTTGACCTGCTCCGTTCGCTCGGCGTGGAGGTGTTCGTCCATGTTGGCGAACGTGTGGATTTGACCCAAATGATGCAAGCGCTCATCGAACTTGGCGTGAAGCGTTTGATGGTGGAAGGCGGCGCGACCCTCAATTTTGAGTTGCTTCGTCTTGGACTTGTGGATGAAGTGTACGCGTTCGTTGCGCCGATGATCTTCGGGGGCGAATCCGCTCCCACGCTGGCGGCAGGCACAGGTTTGGAACGAGGCGAAGCCATCCCGTTGAAATTGATCGACGCGGAGAAGTGGGACGATGGCGGAGTCCTGCTAAAATATTTGGTACAGAGGTTAGCATGATTACAGATCTGCATGAAAAATTCGACGTGTTGGTTCAGAACGAAGGCGAACACGAATGTGAGGGGATCGGCAAAGACAAGGTGTGCGTGCGCGTCGTGGCGATGGCGGAATTGCCCACGCGCTTCGGCGATTTTCACATCATCGCGTTCGAGAACAACCGCGATGGTAAAGAGCATGTTGCGATTGTCAAAGGCAATGTGATCGGCGCAAAGGATGTGCCGGTGCGTTTGCATTCGGAATGTTTGACCGGCGATGCGCTCGGCTCATTGCGCTGCGATTGCCGCGACCAACTCGAAGCCTCGTTGACGATGATCGGCGGGATGGAACGCGGCATGGTCTTATACCTGCGGCAGGAGGGGCGCGGCATCGGCTTGATCAACAAGATCCGCGCATACAGTCTGCAGGATCAGGGACTTGACACTGTCGAGGCGAATCACGCGCTCGGTTTCCGCGACGATGAGCGCGATTACGCCGTCGCCGCGCACATGTTGATGTCGCTCAAGATTCAATCGGTGAGGCTCATCACCAACAACCCGAAGAAGATCCAACAGCTCATCGACTACGGCATCAAAGTTTCGGACCGCATCCCCCATATCATGGAGTCGAACGAGTACAACCGTTTTTATCTCGAGACGAAAGCCGCGAAGTCGGGTCATCTTATTGATTTCCGCGGCAAGGAACACCTGCCCGAACAGAGCGACCGCCCGTTCATCAAGGGCATGAGCGAGCTGGAAGTGGGCGTGTTGAATGAATAGAACGATCGTCGTTACCGGCGCAACGGGTGCGCTCGGAAGTTTGACCGCCAGGACATTTGCTGCGCGCGGTCATTCCCTCGCGCTGCTCGATTTCGACCAAGGCAAACTGGATTCTCTCGCCCGCGACTTGAACCTGCCCTCAGAGAGACTCTTCACCTCCGTTGTTGACCTGCGCGACGCGGAAGCGGTTCATTCCGCCTCTGAGGCTGTGTCCGCCAAATTGGGCGGAGTCCACGCTTTGGTTCATCTCGTCGGCGGCTGGCTGGGCGGTAAGACGATTCCCGAAACCACCGAGGAAGATCTCACTTCCATGCTCGGTCAACACGTGTGGACGACGTTTCATCTCTTCCGATCGTTCATGCCCCTGCTCGAAAAAAGCACATGGGGACGCGTGATCACGGTCTCGCCTTCTACAGTGTCCAATCCATTGCCCAAACGTGGAGTCTACACCGCCGCCAAAGCCGCGCAGGAGAATCTTGTGCTCACGCTTGCCGCGGAACTCAAAGAGTCCAACGTGACGGCGAACATCATCCAAGTCAAGGCAATTGACGTGGAAAACAAAGGCACGGGCACAACGCCCGATGAGATCGTCGCGGCGATGTTGTACCTGTTTTCAGACGAAGCAGGGAAAATCAACGGAGCGAGAATACCGCTGTATTAAATCAAAAACTCCGAGTTCTGAAAGAACTCGGATTTTTTTTACAGGTGCTCTTTACGGTTCGCTGATCTTGAACCAGTCCACTTCGAGGATGATCCGAAACACGTTCAGGGATGAAATGTTGAACCCGACCAAGCCTTCGCGGAATGAGTAATCGTCCTCCACCCTGGTCTTAAGCTCCTTGCCGTTGACGAACAACGTGATCTCCTCGCCTTCGCAGAGCATGCCGTATTCGTTCACTTCCTTGCCCTGTTTGAGAGATGCCGCGCCGCCGTTGTCGATGCGGTTGTATACGGCTTTACCATCCTCGTTGAAGGTCACGGCATACAAATACCACAATCCGCCGCCCTCGGTGCTGAATTCATACCAGCCTTCATCGCTCATGCGGCAGATCAAACTGACGTTGTTGTTGTTCTTGCCGCGGTTCTCGGCGCGGATATCGATGCGTACATCTTCGTAGGTATAGTCGTCGAACATGTAATAGGCAAAGATGCCTGTATCCTGGAAGTCGAAGATCATTAAGCCGTCAGTGAACTCGACGCTGATGTTATCTGTCTTTTCCTCCCCTTGGGTGAGGAAGTACCACCAACCTGGATCCTGGTCGAATTCCTCCGTGAAAAATGCCGAACCAGACGGCTGTTCATTGGAGGGAGATTGCGGCTCTTCCTGTTGGGTGGGAGGATTCTGCGGCTGTTCCAGCTGAGTCTGTGATGGCGTATCCGACCCGCCGCCGGAGAGTCCGCACGCCAGACCTACGATAAGGATCATTACTGTTAACAAATATAAGGGGCGAAACGTTTTCATTTTTTCTCCTCTTAAAAAATAGAATTGTGGAAGTATAGCATGGATTTTTCGTGCAATAGCTAAAAAAATACCCCGAACTTTCGCAGAGTTCGGGGTATTTTTTTGTTTTGTCGAGTGTTGTTTACGGCTCGCTGATCTTGAACCAGTCCACTTCCACGATCACAGGCGTGACATTGAGGGAGGAGATATTGAAACCAACCGTCCCATCGCGCAGACCGTAATTGTTATCGGTCACCGGGCTTAATTTCAGTTCAACGCCATTGACGAACATGGAGATGGTCTTGCCCTCACAGATCATCGTGTATTCGTTGATTTCCTTGCCCTGCTTGAGGGAAGTAGTGCCACCGTTGGAGATCAAGTTGTATTTATCTGTGACTGCATACAAGTACCACAAGCCGTCGCTTCCCACACTCCACTCATACCAGCCATCCTGACTGCTCCTGCAAGTGAGGCTGACATTGTTGGTGTTCGCGCCGCGGTTATCGGCGCGCAGGTCGATGCGCACGTCTTCGTAGGTTTGACCCGTATAATCGTAATAAAAGTACAGGTCATCTTCGGGAAGTTCGATGCGGAAGCGGCTGTTATCAAAACTGGTGACGACCGAATCGGCGTGCGCGTCGGCACCGGGTCCAATAATGCTGGTCACCCAGTTCGAACCGGGGTCAGAATCGAATTCTTCTGTGAAGAATTCAGAAGCCGTCGGCGGAGGGGCAGGCGCTTCCGTGTTGGTCGCCTGAGGTTGGGCGGGTGCTTGAGTCGGGGGTTGTTGTTGCGGCTGTTGTGGCTGTTGCGGTTGCGTGGGGGTGTCGCCGCCACCGCCCAGGGAACAAGCAAGCCCGACGATCAAAACGAACGAGGCTAAGAAGTATAAGGGTTTGAATGTTTTCATCACATCCTCCAATAGGGTATGTGTGCAAGTATACGCACCGGGCGAATAAAAAGCAACAGTTTGCTGGCTCTCTTTTTGTGGTACATTCGTCCAGCCTATGTCCCTTTTTGCCATTTTCATCCTGCTGATCAGTGCGGTGCTTCATACCGCATGGAACCTTCTCATCAAACAAGCCGAGGATAAGTACATCGTCACGTATTGGATGGTAACCTTTGGAGGTCTGTTCGCGCTGGTTGCCCTGTTCTTTACGGGTTTGCCGCCGCGCGAGATGTGGCTCTTTGCCATTATCAGCGTGTGCATCGAAGTGGTGTATTTCACCACCTTATCCTACGCATACCACGATAACGATTTTTCACTTGTCTACCCCATTGCGCGCGGCGCGTCGCCTGCCTTTCTTGTCGTGTGGTCATTCGTGTTTTTACAGGAGAGGTTGACCAGCGGTGGGATACTCGGTCTCGCGCTCATCATCGGCGGATTGTTCATCATCGGAGTCAATACGCTGATGCAGGCGGATGTGACGCGCGTCCACTTCAAGGGTGTCGCGGTGGCGGTGTTCATTGCCTTCTTGATTTCGGTTTACTCCGCCATTGACGGGTCGGCGGTGAAAAATGGATATGCGTTGCAATATGTAATGGGCATGTTCGCATTCGTACCATTTGTCTTCTCGCCGTTCATTTTTCGACAGTACGGCTGGTCGCGTATCAGGGAGGTTTTGGTGAAACAGCCGATCCGCGTTCCGCTTGCCGGTGTGCTGGGTGTGCTCGCTTATTTAATGGCGGTGTTTGCCTACTCGATTGCCCCGCTAAGTTATGCCGGTGCAGTACGGGAGGTCAGTGTCGTCTTCGGCGCGCTGACAGGTTGGTGGTTGTTGAACGAACGATTGGGAGCCATCCGTGTGATCGGCGCGTTCGTTATTTTTGCGGGAATTATTATGATCGCGGTGTATGGGTGATGTTATTCCGCTTCCTGCCTGATTAATTCCCACACTCCTTCCACATGATGTCGTTCGGTCAGCAAAGACCCGATGGAGACGCGTACCATCCACCGGCTATCGAGAATCGCGGGCGTTAGATATGCCTGACCGGAGTCGTTGACGCGCTCCACCCAATCGACGGTGTGCTTGTCCAGCGCTTCGCCTTCGAGACCGGGCGGCTCGTGACGGATGCAGATGGTTTGCAGGTGAACTGGATTTAACACGCGCCAGTTTGAAGTTGACTTCACTTGTTCCGCAAACCATTGCGCGTTGGCGAGGTCGCGGCGCAGGCGGGCTTGCAATTTTTCAACTCCTTGTTCACGGATCAAGCACCACAACTTCAATGCGCGGAAGCGGCGTCCCAGCGGGATGCCCCAATCGCGTAAATTTTTCACTTTACTATCCACCGCGCTTTGCAGGTAACTGGGGTTCGTACTCATCACGCGTATGAGATGTTCGGGGTCGCGCACGAAATACAACGAGCAATCGAACGCCGCGCCCAGCCACTTGTGCGGGTTCATCACGATGGAGTCTGCACCTTCGACGCCGTCCCACATCCAGCGGCATTCGGGTAGGATCATCGCCGAGCCAGCCATCGCCGCATCGACGTGCAGCCAAATTTTGTATTCGCGCGCGATCTCCGCAATGGCTTTGACCGGGTCCAGCGCGGTCGTGGTGGTGGTCCCTGTGGTGGCGACAACGGCGCAGGGTGTGAATCCAGCCGCAAGGTCGGCTTGAAGCGCTTGTCGAAGAGAGTCGGGTTTCATCGCGAAGGAATCATCCACTTCGATGAATCGCAGGTTCGCGCGTCCGAATCCCGCGAGCAACGCGGCTTTTTCAACCGAACTGTGACTGTGACCCGACACGTACACGATGAGCGGATTGGCTTCCCCCTGCAAGCCGCCGCGCGATAACGAATAATTCGACGCGCGCTCGCGGGCACACATCAACGCGACCAGTGTGCACGTGGAGGCGGTATCTTGAATCACACCGCTCCACGATTCAGAGAGACCCGTCATCTGCCGCATCCAATCGGTGACGAGTTCTTCGAGTTCGGTGAGCGCGGGTGCGGATTGCCACGAAAGCCCAAGCGCGCCCAAGCCCGTGCTGAGGTAATCGCCAAGCACCGATGACAGTTCGCCGTTGGCGGGGAAGTAGCCGAAAAATTTCGGTGATTGAAAATGCGAAATACCGGGCACGAGGATGTTTTGGAAGTCGTTGAGAATCGCATCGAACGATTCGGGTTTAACCGGCGGCACGCTCGGTAGCTTCGCTCGAATTTCACCGGGTTGCGCCTGCGACCGCACTGGATATTCGGCAACGCCTGCGCGAAAATCCGCGACCCAATCAATGAGTTGATGACCGGCTTTTCGGAATTCTTCTGGGTTCATAGGAGACTCTTTCTTTTAAACACGAAGGACACAAAGAGCACCAAGGTTTTATTATCATTGTTGGTGGAATGCCCTTCCGTGGACTTTCACCTTGGTGGCTCAGAATTAAACTTTGTGTGCTTCGTGTCCTTTGTGGTGAACGAGGTCTTGATTACGATTTCGCCAGTGTCGTCTGATTCCCCGCGGCTTTATTTTCCAGCAACTCCAATACAAAACACAACGACGACAAACGATTCAAGTATCGTTGTAGATCAGGGTTCGACACTTCCTGCTCATCGTGCAGTTCCACCACGCGGCGTTCAGCGCGGCGGATGATGGCGCGTGCCAGCGAGAGCGCCGCGCCTGCCAGCGAATCGCCGGGCAGGATGAATTCCTTCGGCATTTCGACGACTTCGCTCAACGCATCGGTTTGTTGTTCCAGCCAGTTCACGCGTGAGGCATCGATGAAGTGGAATTTTTCCGCGTTCTCCGGCGTCGCCGCCACCTCCGCCATCAACTTGTACAGATCGCGTTGCGCTTCGAGAATGATCGGCGCGGAACGCGGGTCCAAACATTGTGCGCGCGCCAGCCCCAGCGCGGCGGATGATTCGTCCAGTGTGCCCACGGCCTCGATGCGCGCGTGATACTTCGTCACGCGCCCCTCACCGAGCAGGTTCGTTGTACCGTCGTCGCCTTTCGATGTATAAAAACTCATGGCGGCATTATAACCGCTTATAATCGGGCAAATGCTCACCGAATACCACATCGAGATCATGTTCGAATCGCTCGGCGACCATCTCGGCACGCGCGCTCTTGGTGTAATGACCAACGCCAACGTCAACCAGGATCGCCTCGCCGGGCAATTCTGGCACGACGAATATCATTTCGACAACAACGCCTTCGAGAAAACCTATAATTACATCGAAGAACAACGCGCGCTCACGGTTGACTCGCTCAAAAAGAAAGATGCGATGTCTGCATGGGCGGCATTCGGTCGGATGACCCATACCGTGCAGGATTTCTATGCCCATTCGAACTACGTCACCCTGTGGCTGGATCGCTTCGAAGGGAACACGCCTCCTCCGCCGGGTGATATTGACCCGCTCCACCCAGACCTGATCCACAGTCCCGACCTTCGCTCTGGCAAAACATATCCACCGCTGGAATGGTTGTACTATGTAAAGAGGCTCCGCCGTTATGTGCTTCCGCTCATCCCTCGCGACTCACACGCGTGGATGAACCTCGACTCACCGGCGCAGGGATTCAAATTCGACTATGCCATGCACGCCGCCATCAAACGCACGCGCATCGAATACGAGAAGACATTGTCCGGGCTCTCGCGGGATTTGATCGGGTTGTTCGTCGGGTGATCACCATGCCAAAAAGAAAATTTTCCGAGAATACCTCCACCACATCCTTTGGGTCGCCGGGACGCGAGGGGCACGACGCGTCCGCGTTTTACCGCACGCGTCTATACGGCGACCAGCCTCAAGCGGAGTCTGAAGCGTATGTCGAGAATCCGATTGAGACTCTGGATGTCATCTTCCATCGTTCCTCCGAAGAAATGAAAGAGTTGCCGGATAATTCCGTTCATTTGATGGTCACATCGCCGCCATACAACGTGGGCAAGGAATATGATGAAGACCTGACGCTGGAGGAATATCTCGCGTTTCTACGCCGCGTGTGGAGCGAGGTCTATCGAGTGCTTGTCCCCGGCGGACGCGCGTGTGTGAACGTTGCCAACCTTGGGCGCAAGCCGTACATCCCAATGAACGGCTTGATCGCGCGCGAAATGATCGACTTGGGTTTTCTGATGCGCGGCGAGATCATTTGGGACAAGGCGTCGAGCGCGAGCACATCCACGGCATGGGGCTCGTGGCAGTCGGCGTCAAACCCCACCTTGCGCGACACACACGAATACGTGCTTGTGTTTTCCAAAGGGACGTTCAAGCGCGAACGGATCGAAGGACGCGAAAGCACGATCACAAAAGAGGAGTTCCTAGAGTTCACCAAATCGGTCTGGGATTTTTTCTCCGAGTCGGCGAAGAAGGTGGGTCACCCCGCACCGTTTCCTGTTGAATTGCCATATCGGTTGATTCAACTGTACACATATTCCGATGAAGTCGTACTCGATCCATTCATGGGGAGCGGTCAGACCGCGCTTGCCGCGTTGAAGTCGGGGCGGCGTTACGTGGGCTACGAATTGAACGAAGAGTATATCGCGTTGGCAAAGAATCGGATCGAAAATATCAAAACGGATAAATAAACCTATGCTCGACACCTCCAAACTCTCCCTGTTCATCCTCGCGGCGGTTGCCTTGCTCCTCGTGCCGGGACCGGCGGTCTTGTACATCACTGCGCGGAGCGCCAGCCAGGGACGGACCGCCGGGCTGATCTCGGTACTTGCCATCGAGACGGCGAATTTCATTCAGGCAGTCGCCGCCGCGTTGGGTCTTTCAGCCATCCTGCTCTCGTCCGCGCTTGCGTTCGATGTGGTGAAATATCTCGGCGCGGGGTATTTGATCTATCTTGGGATTCGTAAATTGTTCTTTTCAGAAAACGGTTCGGAGGAGGAATTCAAAGAAGAGAGCCTTGCCCGCATCTACTGGCAGGGACTTGTGATCAACCTACTCAACCCTAAGACGGCATTGTTCTTCCTTGCTTTTCTGCCCCAATTCATTGACCCGGCACGTGGAAACGTTATTTCTCAAAACCTTATTCTCGGTATGATCTTCGTCGGGCTGGCAATAGTCACCGACAGTATTTACGCGTTGGTCGTCAGTTCGTTCGCGGACAAATTGCGCAGCAATCAGCGATTCCAAACCGGCGGGCGGTATTTTGCCGGGCTGGTGTATGTAGGGCTGGGGATTACGACCGCACTGACTGGGGCGAGGAAGTAATATTTGCTTCTGCTATAATCTTTGTCAATGTGATCGATAGTATTTTATAAGAAAAGTATTGAATCATCTGAAGGAACAAATGAAACCAAAACTGCCTCACATCCTGTTTCTCTTTGCCTTTGTCTCCCTCGCCTGCAACCTTTCCGCTGGGGCATCAACCCCACCGGCGAGTGAAGCGACCACAGCCGAAGCAGTTTCCACGTCTGTGCCTGAACCGACTTCCACGCCGTTGCCTCCCACTGCCACGGTCGCGCCACCGTCGAATCTTTCTGATTTTTTGGCGGATGTCCGCGTGACTGTGTTCGATGATTTCTCCACTGTGGATGGCTGGACGACATACAACCCCGGCACTGGTGTATTGTTGGATGGAGTATTCCAGATCACCGGTCAGGAGGATTGGAGTTCCGGGCTGGTCAGGCATAACACGTTCGGAGAGGGACAGGGTGTGGTTCTGGAATTCAAATACGACAAGGGATCGAAATTCGAATTCATCCTCGAGGCAGGAGAATACGAGACCGATTCCTACCGACGGTTCGGCGTGTTCGGCTTCGATTATCCACAAGCCAACCTGACGCAGGGACCGAACGCGCTCGGACATAAAATCCTGCAGGGCAACTTCCAACCCCACCCCGATACTTGGTACAACTTCATGGCGGGAATCGGGTTCGATGGAAATTTCATTGCGCTGATGTGGCAGCCCTCCGACCCATCCGATTACATCATCTACAAAGAGACCATCGGCGAAAAATGGGACGGGCTCACATGGACGTTCACCGCGAAGGCGGCGGATACCGGTATGACTCTGTATCTCGATAATTTCTCCGAGATTTCTTTCAGCGCGATTAAATGATACACGACTAAAGCCTACCCTTCCCGCCTCCATCTGGAATACCATAACGTGACACTTGAAACGTGACACGTTGAACTCTCTGCTATAATCCTCCCCATGACGATCAAAACACAACTTAACGATTCCATGAAGGACGCCATGAAGAGCGGCGACGAAATCCGCAAGCGCACGGTGCGGATGGTTCTTGCCGCGGTCAAACAGGCGGAAGTGGACAAACGAGTCGAACTCGACGAAACGGCCGTGATGAACTTGATCCAAAAGGAGGTCAAGAACCGCCGCGAGTCGCTCGAAGAGGCGAAGAAAGCCAACCGTGCGGATCTGATCGAAGCCAACGAAGCCGAGATCAAGGTGCTCGAAGCCTTCCTGCCGAAAGCCATGCCTGCCGAGGAACTGCGCGCGCTCGTGCAAGCCGCCATCGCGGAGACGGGCGCATCCGGCCCCGGCGATATGGGCAAAGTAATGAAAACCGTTATGCCCAGAGTGGCGGGACGCGCGCCGAACGACATGGTCAGCGCGGCAGTGAAGGAATTGCTTCAACCCAAGTAATGTTTCAATCTATTATTGCCACCGAGATGCGGAGACGCGGAGAATTATTGAAACTCCATGACTCCGCGACTCAGCGGTTCCCTTTCTCTACCTGACATGGGGACAATTCCCGCGCGGCATCGGCACACGCCCCCGCGCATCCGTGTACTGCAGACCGTCCTGCTCCTGTTGGTGAGCGCCATCTCATACATTGCGCTCATCCTGCCTGAATGGTTAAGCCCCACAACAACGACATTGCAAGCGGGGGATGTGTCACCGGAGGATTATCAGGCTCCGCGTGCGCTTCAATATGAAAGCAAGATTCGCACTGAGGAGGCGCGAGCCGCCGCAGAGAATGCGGTTGCGCCGGTGTATGCCGCTCCCAACCCCGCGATCGCGCGTCAGCAGATCGAGAGCCTTCGCGCGGACCTGCGATCCATCACCTTTGTGCGCGAGGATCAAAATTCCACCCGCTTGAAGAAAGAAGCGGATATCGCCGCGTTGAGCGACATCGCATTGCAACCGGAGACGATCACACAGATCGTCCTGTTAAGTTCGGTGCGCTGGGATGCGGTTCAGCAAGAGGCGTTCGATGTGTTGGAACTGGTCATGCGGCGGAGCATCCGCGAAGAGGATGTGGAAACGGTACGCCGCAGTGTGCCTCCGCTGGTGAGCCTTTCGATGAACGAACGCGAAGCCAGCATCGTGGTGGAACTGGTGACCGCGTTCGTCGCGCCGAACAGTGCGTACAACGCCGAATTGACGGAAGCCGCAAAACAGTCCGCGCGTGAAGCGGTGCCGCCCGTCATCGTGGAATATAAATCGGGGCAGATCATCATCCTGCGCGGACAGCTCGTCACGCCTGCACAACTCGAAGCGCTCGAACAATTCGGTTTGATCCGCGCCGAGAACGCGTGGCAGGTGTACGCCGGCGCAGGCGCATTGGTGTTGGGAATTGCCGCGTATATCCGACTCTATTTTTCGCGGCGACGTATGCTGTTCCTTTTTGATGGTCGCAGTCTCACAGTGATCGCTTTGATCTTTGTCATATTCATCGTTAGCGCGCGTTTGAGCATTCCGGACCGGACCGTTGTACCATATGCCTTTCCATTACCCGCACTGGGATTGTTGATCGCGACCCTGTTCGGTGTGGAAGTGGGGATCGTTTTTTCGGTGGCGATCTCGATTCTCGCTCCGTACGGCTTGTCGAATACCCTGGATTTATTGCCGTATTATCTTGTTTCCTCGTTGATCGGCGTGCTGGTGCTGGGCGCGGCGCGGCGGGTGTGGACGTTCTTCCGCGCGGGCCTGGCAATCTCGGTGACCGGCGTGGTGGTGCTGGTCGCGTTTCGCATCCCGTTCACACCGACCGATGGAGCTGGCTTGCTCGAACTTTCCGGCGCGGCGATCTTCAGCGGACTTGCATCTTCAAGTATCGCGCTTCTCTCGCAGTATTTTCTCGCACAAACCCTCGGCTTGACGACCGCGCTGCAACTCATCGAGATCTCGCGTCCCGATTCGCCGTTGCTGCAATTCTTCCTGCGCAACGCGCCCGGAACCTATCAGCACAGCTTGCAGGTGGCGAACCTTGCCGAACAGGGAGCCGAACTCATCGGCGCGGACGCGCTGCTCACGCGCGTGGGCGCGATGTTCCATGATGTGGGCAAAGCCATGAACCCGATGTTCTTCATCGAGAACCAGCCGCAGGGACAGGTGAACACGCACGAAGACATGGACCCCGCCGAGGCGGCGAAAACGATCATTGCACACGTGAACGATGGGGTGGCGCTGGCGCGTCAACACCGCCTGCCGCGCCGCATCGACGATTTCATCCTCGAACATCACGGTACAATGATCACACGCTATCAATACAACAAAGCCGTCGAAGCCGCAGGCGGCGATGCAGGCAAAGTAGATCCGGACAGATTCCGTTACCCCGGTCCGCGCCCGCGTTCGCGCGAGACTGCTCTGCTCATGCTCGCCGACGGCGCCGAAGCGCGTGCCCGCGCCGAACGCCCGCAGGACGAAGAAGCCCTTCGAAAAGTGGTGCTTTCGACCATTGAGTCCGCGCAGAAGCAGGGACAACTCGACAACACGCAGATCACCTTGCGCGACCTCAACATCATCACCGACGCGTTCGTGACCATCCTGCGCGGCACACATCACCCGCGCGTTTCGTACCCGAAGGACGAGTCGGCGGTGACAAATGTGCTGACCGCACCCAGGAAATAATAAGGCGTGTCATTCTGAGTGAAGCGAAGAATCTCCCCACTGCGGTAGAGACCCTTCTCCTTCGGCTCAGGGTGACATGTGCGAATATGATCACTATCGAATCGAAATTTGCTTTTCCAAAAGAACTGCTCGAGCGCGCGGCCCGTGCGGCGTTGACCCATCAAAAGCAGTCACCGGATGTTGATCTATCCATTGTGTTGACGGACGACGCGCGACTACGACAACTCAACCGGGATTATTTGGGAATCGACGCGGCTACTGACGTGTTATCCTTCCCCGCCTCCGAATCGGACGGGTCAGAAACCGACCCGGAAACTGGTTCGCCTTACCTCGGCGACATCCTCATCTCGATTCCGCGCGCGAAGGCGCAGGCGAAGGCGGCTGGTCACGCGCTGGAATTGGAAGTGCAATTGCTCGTGGTGCATGGCGTATTGCATTTGCTGGGTCACGACCACGCAAAGCCCAAGGAAAAATCAAAGATGTGGAAGGCGCAGGCGCAGATCCTGGAATCGCTTGGGCTGGGTGAGTTTCAAATTCGTGAGGAGTGATCAAGTTATCGATAATCGATAATCGAAAATCGTAAATGGTAAGTCGTAAGCCTTAAATCGAATGAATATCAAATCCTTTTTCCTCTCACGAATCACTGCGATTGGTCACGCGTTGCGCGGCTGGCAGTATGTGTTGAAGACTCAGCACAACGCGTGGATTCATTCCAGCGTGGCAACCCTCGTCATCCTCATGGGTTTTTGGTTGAAGATTCCCGCGCGCGATTGGGCTGTCCTTGTGCTGGCGATCGCCATGGTGTTCACCGCCGAATTCATCAACACCGCCATCGAAGCGGTCGTGGATCTGGCAAGCCCGAAGAAACATCCGCTGGCGAAAGTGGGCAAGGATGTAGGTGCAGGCGCTGTACTCGTCGCGGCATTGGCGGGCGTGTTGATCGGTCTGCTGATTCTCGGTCCGCCGTTGTGGGCGAAGGTGAGTATTTGGTTCGGTTTTTAGCCACAGAGCACA
>Ga0073934_10007858_pt1 | contig 14540 bp, 13 predicted proteins | sample LarsenN4metaG_FD_76834 | JGI IMG/M metagenome (GOLD analysis project Ga0073934, IMG submission 76834) | Hot spring sediment bacterial and archeal communities from British Columbia, Canada, to study Microbial Dark Matter (Phase II) - Larsen... ...
CCTGTGGGCCGCGATCGACCTGGACTCTCGACAGGTGCTCGCCGTGCACCTGACGACGACACGGTCGTACTTCGACACGATGGTGTTCCTGTCGAAGCTCGTCCGGTCGTGCTCGAATCGGCCCCTCGTCTACGTGGACGGCGGGCCCTGGTATCCGTGGGCCCTGAAGCGGTACGGCTTTCCGTACGAGTGGCGCACGTTCGGACCGCGGTCGGCGTTCGAGCGGTGGTTCGGCCTCCTGAAGCGTCGTACGAGGAGGTTCCACAACGTCGTTCCGTACAGGTCGTCGGAGCGGTCGGTCATGGGCTGGATGGAGGCGTGGGTTCGTCTCTGCAATTGGCGGGTGTTAAGTTGACAGTCTCAAGCCATGGCGTCCAAAGGTAGATATGGGAACCCTCGGTTGGCGCGGTGCAATGCGAGGGACTCGCGACCCCCTCGACAACGAACCCTTCGACATCGCCCATGTGTCCGAGGTCTTCGCGCCCGGGCAGGGCGGCATCGAAACCGCGCTGCAGACCCTCATCGCGGCCTTGCCCGAGTTCCGAACCCTGGTCCTGACGGTTCCCCATCCTGGCCAGCCAAGGACATCCTGGTTCCTCCCTCACTGCAGGGTCGAGCGGATCCCTCCCACGTTCGTCGGCCTTGCGGAGGCGATCACCCGAGTCCTGCCGGCGGACGCCCGGTCCTCGGCGCGGCTCGCGGTACACCTGACTGCGTTCCTGGAGCGGGAACGGCGTCGCCGGCGACGGACCCGAACCGCGAAGGACATCAAGCTGGTCCACCTCCACAGCCTCTCCCAATGGACCCGGCTCGCGTCACTAGAGAAACGACGGACCGGGCTTCCCATGCACGGAATCCTCAGGTGGCTCGGGGATTTCGGAACGTACGGGCGTCCCGTCGTATTCACTGACCACTCGCTGTTCGGTGGGCCCGAGGAACAGTTCGAGGCCACGTACGGCCCGGAGCTGGTCAGGCGGCTCCGCAGGATTGTCTGCGTTGAGGAGAGCGGGGTCCGCAACGTGAGGCGCTTCATTGAGGACGAAGGCCTCGACATCGACCTGCGCCGGATCCCGAATCCGATCGACACCGCGCAATTCCGACCCATGCCTCTCCCCCCGATGGATCGCCTCATCGTGGGGTACGCGGGCCGTGCCGCGAAAACGGGTCTGGACCTCGTCGTCGGCCTCGCCAGAATCGCGCCGAGCTGGCTCCAGATTCAGACCGCTCTGGCCGTCCCAGGGTGGAGCGAACGGCCGTCCCTGCCTCCCGGTGTGGACGCGCGGTGGAACCTGCCTCCCTGGGAAATGGCGGGCTTCTACGGCTCGGTCCATGTTACCCTGGACCCATACACGTTCGGCCTGCCCCGAACGACCCTCGAAGCCCTCGCTTGCGGCCGGCCGGTCGTGAGGATTCGGGAGAACGACACGGATCCCTTGCCCGACCGCGCATCGCCGGTCGTCCGGGGTCGGGAGCCCGAGGAGGTCCTACATGTGCTGAAGCTCCTCCATGCGGAGCCACAGCTCCTTGAAGAGTCCGCATGGGCGGCGCGCACGTATGCCGTCGAGACGCATTCCGTGGAGCACGTGGCGAGCGCCTACCGCTCCCTCTACGCGGCAGCCATGGAGTCACCGCGTCCGTGAGTTCGAGTCGCGCGCCTCGTCACCTCAGCGCGAGGGAAAGCATGTTCTTCAGATCGGAAAGGAAGTGCCCATCCGTCAACATTTGCCACGCCACGATGTAGACGGCGCTGAACGCGGCCGCCCCTAGCAGCAGGGTGGTCCAGGCGGTTAGACCGAGGACCGTGACCGCGCCCCCTGTGATCGCGGCGGACCCGGCCACGATCGCCGACTGAATGCTCAAACGGCGGAACTCGACGACGATCCCGCCCAAGGTCCTTGAGGCACGCCGGGTCATCGCAGTCGCGACGAACACGGCGCCGAGCAGGGCGGCACAGCTCGTCCCGACGATCCCGAACAGAATCGTGGCGGGAGGCGCGAGGACGAGGATGAGGATCGCCTCCTCCGAGAACACCACGAAGGGGTCCCAGGGCCTCGCCGCGGCATTGAGTGCGTCGCTGGAAATCGCGCTGTACCCGATCAACAATCCTGCCGGCGCCAGGATCTGGATCGGCAGGACAATCGGTTGCCAGGCGTCTCCATAGAAAGCCAGGACGAACGTCGGCGCGAACACGACGATTCCGACGCTCAAGTAAAGCGAGAGATAGATGTAATACCTGAAATTCTCCGTGAGGACGCGCCTCATGCGCGCCGTGGAGTCGGAGACGCGCGAGAGGATCGGGTACGTCATGGAGTTAATCACGGACGAAAGGCTTGACACGAAGGCGACACCCCACGAATAAGCGACGACATAGTAGCCCAGGGGCATCACGCCGAGGAAGAACCCGACGATTGCATTGTCCACGGAATGGGCCACGAGGTTCGCCATGGCGCTCAGCGTCACGAACTGGCCGAACCGGACGATGCTCCTCGCGACGTCCCGATCGAACCGGAGGATCGGCCTCCATCTCCAGACCGCGATCTGGAGGGACGTCCCGAGGATGAGCCCGAACAGGGTGCCGTAGATTGGGCTCCAGTATGCGAATCCGAAGACCGCGAGGCCGATTGTCAGGAAGACCCCCGTGATTTTCCCCGTGCTGTCAGGAACCGTGGCCTTCGCCATGTTCAGGTCTCGGAGCGCGAGGATGCGCGGCACCATCGCGAAGGCCTGGACGAGGATCCCCAGGGAGAGGATAATCACGGGGACCGTGAGCCTTGCCTCGGAGTAGATGAACGAGGCGATCCATCCGAGCACGACGGAGGTCGCGACGAGCACGATGGCCATCGCCGCCCGGAGTGTGAACGCGGTGGAGGCCGCCTCGGGGAAGCGGTCCTTCTCCCGCACGAGGTAGGCGCTCATGCCGAACTCGCCGATGAGGGACAGGAGACTCGAGAACAGGAGGGCGAGGGCGAACAGGCCGAAATCCGAAGGGAGCAGGTACAGGGGAAGGATAATCTGGGCGAGCCGGTCGACGATTGTCCCGAGAGCCTTCAGGGTCGCGATGACGAGGACGCCACGGGCGGCCGCCATGCGCAGCGGGACGGAACCCACGGAACTCGAACGGCCGAGTCTGGAGACCAGTAATAAGGCTGCCGACCACAGTCTCGAAGATGGGACGGATTCACTCCGGACAGCACCGGTGCATGACAAGGCGCTCACGTCGATCGCCTGGCCCAACCTCAATCTGCTGTCCGCAGAGGCCGGGGCACACGTCCGCCGTGGCATGGAACGGGTGCTACCTCACGGATGAGAATGGACCCACAAAGGATATCCATCCTGTGCCGCGTTTTCCCGTCGAATCCGCGGAGAATCCCTCACGAGCCGCTGTCGAAGAGGTGCAACTATGACCAAGGAACAACGCGCGCCGACCTACTGCCTGATTGTCCCGACGAAGGACCGGAGCTACCATATCTCCCGCCGCCTGCCAATCTGGACCCGCCAGGGATTCGACGAGGTCATCGTCGTGGACAGCTCTGCGGACCGGGCGCATCGGGAGCGGAACGAGGAGCTGTGTCGCGAGACCGGAGCCCTCTACATCTACGCGGAAGCGAACAGGAGCCGAGCCCGGAACATCGGGGCCCGCATCGCGAACGGCGACTGGATCTTCTTCTCCGACGACGATGAATCGGGTTCGGATCGATTCAACCGAGCCCTGATGGACCGGCGCATCCAGGAGGCGGACTGGCTCAAGGCGGGAACCTCACAGGTCATCACGATCTTCCGGCGCTCATTCTTCCTCGATCTGGGCGGGTTCAAGGAGAATCTCGTGCTGGGCGAGGACGAGGACCTTACGGAACGCGCGGTCTCGGCGGGCCGAGGAGGACCCATCGAGGGGGTGTTCGGCGACATCGCGTATGGCCCCGACAGATACGAAGTCTCGCTGGATTTCAAACGCCGCCTGTCCAACTACATGGAATACTCCTTCACCCTCTGGGACTATCTCCGAGAGACCGGCGATCCTCCCGGGACGGCCCTCAGCTGGGGTCTCTCGCTGCTACACATAGGTGCCGGCCTGTTCGCGGGACGTCTCGAGTCGGTCCCGTATTTCTTGGGCGGTGTGGCAGGACTCCTGTACGGCTTCCTCACGTTCCCCTTCCGTACCTCGAGACGGAAAGGACCCGTGAAGATTCCGGGGTCCGACCCTGGGTTCCCTGCTGTCGGCCTCCCGTCGAATTCCATCGGCACCTGTCGGATTGAGCATGCAGTGGAATCGGTTACGGAGGAGCTCACGCCGGAACGAGAAGGAGGGGATTCGGATCCTAGCTCGTTCCAGACGATGAGGATGTGAGAGGAACATTCATTATGAACCGATTCATCGGACGTCGTGTTGCAGCGGGCGACCAGACCGCTCCGGACTCGGTTCCGCTCGGTCCTCTTCCTCCTCCCTTCCTGGTTCAGTCCGTCCTCGCAGCTTCGGGCGGCATTCCATCGGGCGAGGGGCGCGAGAATCGCCAAGTCTGCTGAAATTGGATACATAGTGATGATCGACAACCTCTATCCTGAGAACGTCGTCGTAGAAGAGGATGCTACCATCGCCGCGATGTCGGCCGTGCTGGCGCATGATGAGTCTCTTGCATACACAGGACGGGGGCCCGAACGAGTCGCTGAAACACGCATTCGGAGGGGCGCGTTCGTCGGAATCCATTCCGTCATCCTTCCGGGGGTCACTGTCGGCAGACACGCGATTGTCGCGGCCGGCTCTGTAGTGACCCGCGACGTGCCTGACGGAATCGTGGTCGCAGGTGTGCCCGCCGCGGTGATACCGCACTCCGGACCCGGTCCAGAACAGAATTTCGACGTGTAGTCGGGCATTGAGCGCGTTATGGAATTCACTCTTTGAAAGCGAAGGCACATCGCGTAGCGAGCGGCAGCGCGATTCATAAACCCCGAGTATCGCGTTGGAGCCATCCGAGACCTACGTGACCATACGAGAACACGCTTCGCGTCATCTTCAGCTGGCCAGCACTACGCAGTATATTCTCCGATAACACCTCCCCACGTTGGTCATCCGCGAAACAACATTCAAGGTTGACATCACAAGGCCATATGCCAAGTTCCCCGGGGTGATGGACATTCCTACCTTCCATCTCAAACGAAGGAGTCTGATGTTCTCGTGACCCTTCGACTCGACGAGGACGGCGCGTTTCGCCGCCGCACATTCAGCCACGACAGAATCCAACTCCTGACCAGGAAGCCCGTTGGCAACATGCTCAAGACGCCAGTCTGGGACGGTACCGGCCCTGCGCTCTCGTTCAAGAGCCCATCGGTCATGGTCTTCTGCTGTTCGGCCGTAGGGGACACCGAGCAGGACTATCCGGGATGCGACGCGGAACATCTCGCGAACGGCGTCTGGTCTTGCGTCTCGTGGGAGATGTTCGAGGGTGTCCATGCTGGAAACGATCCCGAAGCTGCCATCCCGGAAGGGCAGGTGTATAATCGAGCCCTTCACACGTTGGGAGGGCCTGTGAGGGCTGATGCCAGGGAGCTCTGGAAATTGGACGTCGACTCCAACAAACTCGCCGGGCATGAAGTGTGCCAAGCCAAGAGGTCCGCATCCAACGTCAAGAATTCTTTCTGACCCGCTTGGAGTCCCAAGGTGCTTCGACAGGAGCCTTCTGCCTGCGTTATATCGAAGGCGAACATCGAACTTTTCGGTACGACTCCAGCGAAGGTACTGCTTGGCGAGTTTCACCGCACGTGGGTAGCGGGGGTTAACGCTCTCCCACCGCAGCCAGCTGCGAATGCGTGCTCGGGGAGATGCGTGGGGGACAGCCATCAACCTCCGGGGTTTACTGGATTCTCCACCATCTCGAATGCGCGCTCCACGGATTCGCGATGGGGGGCACAGTCCTGGGCATCGGCGACATCGAAGGCATCGTCCTCACGGGGTTGCGACGCGGCCTGGGTGGACAGTATAGGCGATGGACGCGAAGAGGCGACCTAGAAGCAAGCCGGGGAGGCCGGCGACCGATGTAAGGAACGACTGCCCATCTAAGCGGAGGGCTGCGCTCAGGGCATTGCGCGCCTCCTTAAGAGCGAAAGGCCAGAAAATTCCCTGAAGTCCTGCAACCTCTGGGTATTTTGCGAACAGTGCGCCCAAACCCACACGATACGCAAACCGTTTGTAGACTACCTCTTGAAGTCTGTCCATAGGCTCATGGTACACCAGCGCCGACGGGTCATAATCTATTTCGTAGCCGTTTGTAATCATCCGATGGAAGAGATCAAGGTCCTCCGCGGCCTTGAAGCGGGATCCTGGCCCCAGCCTGATGTCGAAGCCCCCCGTTTGAACCAACGCCTCTTTCCTGAACGCCATGTTGAGGCCGCCGCCAATCTTCCAAGGAGGCGCCGGTAGCGAGATGGACGAAAAAGTGCGTGGCCCACCATATGTATCCGGAAGGACTACGTAAGCCCCAGAACGCGTCGGCAGGACTCGTCCGGTCACACACCCGAGTCTCTGTCCGCGTGCTGAGAACCGACGGAGCACCGTGGATGCCCATCGGGGATCTGCGATGCAATCATCATCAATGAATGCCACAATCGGGAATTCTGCAGATCGCCAGCCTACATTCCGGGCGTTGGATGCACCCTTTCGAGGTTCGTATATGAAGCTGATCGCAGGGTCGCCTTCCACGTCCTCGATGCGAAGCAGGCTCACACACACTATCTGCAATTCTCGGAGTGTCTGCGACCTGAGACTCCTGAGACACCGCCTGAGCCAATCCTTCCTCGTACCTGCTGTCGCCACAACGACGGAGCAACCATCGACGATTGAATCAACTCCTCAAGACTTGGCGAAGGAAACGACTGAAACCCAGAAGATTGGACAACCTCCCCGACCGAGGGCGATTCGTCACCCAACCGCCAGCAGATTCGCCGAGGCCAAAGTCGAGCGTGTTCTGGCGGATGATCGACTCGAGATCGACTCCTTCATATTGTCGCGTGCTCCAGAGGTCCCACTCGCGCCTCACAAGCCTCGTGAGTTGTTCCATCTTTGAGTAGCGCGAAGAAAAATGATCGAACCGGCCTTCCGCTTCTGACTCCTTGAGATTGTCACCCATGGCTCTAGGATACCACCGCATTCGACCCAGCGCGTGCAACCTTAGCCAGAAGTCGACATCTTCGTAGATGTTGAGGCTCCTCTGACCTCGCACGAGATTCCAGAGGGCACGAGGGAACACGCCAAGGAAGATAGCCTGAAACCCGAATTCAGGGAACTCCTCGACACATCTCTGGACGAAAATGCGAGCTCTCGGGAAACACACGACGTCCGTGTCGACGACCACAATCACCGGCGCGCGTGTCATGCGCACCGCGATGTTTCGCCCCTCTCCTCTGGTGCAACGCTTCTCGAAGAAACGGAGATTGCCATGATCTCGAGCCCACTTTCGAAGAATCGACATGCTTGAGTCTCTGCTTCGGCTGTCTACCACGGCGTATTCAAATGGGACGTCAGCGAAAACTTCGTAGACAGATGTGAGATGACTCTCCAGCGCGTGGCCGCAATTGTAGTTTGTGGTGCATACTGCAAGACTCGGAAGGACCATGATTACTCGTCGAACAATTACCCCGCTAAAAAACATGAGGCTCCTGTTCGCTTTTGTGATCATTGAGAAACCAGGGTCGCATCCAACATGCGCCCGCTTCCTAGGACTGGGACAGCAAGTGCTCGACGTAGCCGAGAAGACGCTCCCTTCTGCGAGCAATCTGGAATTGGTCGACGATTCTTTTCCGGGCTGCGTCACCAGTGGGACGGTCCAGCGCCATTCGAACCGCTTCGTAGATGGACTCGAGATCGGAATACTCAGCATAGTACCCACTTTGTCCCACTACTTCTGGGATCGCCCCCCGGTCAGACACCACAGGCGTGCATCCGCACGCCATGGCCTCGGCGATCGCCAGGCCGAATCCCTCGTGGGCTGAGACCTGATAGTAAACCGAGGCCCGCTGAAACCGATCAAGGAGCTCGCAATCGTTCAGGCGACCCGCGAACAACACATTGGGCGGACATATTTTCCCGAGCGATTGCCGCACGGGAGGAGCCAAGTGCCCCACATGAACAAAGGTACGCCGGGGGAACAAGTGCGCCACCTTAACAAAACCGGATAGGCCCTTACGCTGCGAGTCGATTTCGTTGTTTGCGCCCGCGACCGTGAGGATGGATCCGTCCCTGGATCCGCCCGGCTGGAATCGCCGTGTATCGACTCCCAGATGGAGGACCTCCACCTGTCGGTCCTCCCAGCTTCGCGCCGCCGCAGCGATGTCCGAGGAGATCGCAAGGACGAGATCCGCGCGGCGGAGCGCGTATCGCGTCTTCCGAATCCTCGATTGCGTCGTCATGGCCCCGTAGCCGATCTCCGGGATGAGGCGGACATCCCATCCACCGGGAATGAGCACAACGGGTTTGCGCAGGGCCCTGCCGAGAAGAACGGAGGTAGTCGCATAACCGAGCACGAACCAGCACATGATGAGATCCGCCCGGGCAATTTGGAGAGCGAGTTGGGGAAGTTGGCGTCGACCCCGGTAGATGAGATGACGAACGTCGCCTATCTCGGCGAGGATCTCACGATCGAGGCTCACAAAAGAGGCATCGAGGTTCGAGACGAGGAGGACGCGCCGATTCATGGAACTCCGCCCAGGCGCCCGACTCGTTCGCCGATTGGATGGGACTCCCCCTCCTGAACACCCCGGGCTCTCGGGCATGGCTCACTGGCGCCGGAAAAGCTGCGTGAGGAATCCATCGGGGAGAGAGCCGTCGCGGGAGTCGTCCGACGCCCGCGGAGGAAGGCGGCATACGGCGCCGGCAGTCTCTTCGAGCGGAATCGAGCACAGAGAGAGGGAACTTCCCCGAAGTGTGCGCCGCTCGGCGGTGCCCGCGGCGCGGAACCACCCAGCGGGGAGGCGGCCATGTTCTCTGCCCGATCTGAGAGGTGATACATGAAAGTCTCCGTCGCCGGTTCGAGCACCAATCAGCGACGAAGGCGACCCGTGCAGAACAGGACGTCGCCCCGACCTGGGAGAATCGATCGAAACGCACGAGCGGCAAGGTCAACGGATGGAAGGCGAGGGCCCATCCGCGATGAGCCTGGAGGGCTTGGGACAGTCGGTAGACGGCCCGGTTCGGTCCGCGGACGATCGCCCGGATGGTGACGGGATCGCAGTCAGCCTCTCGCAGCCATGCAGCGAGCTGCTGAATCTCGAATCTCCCGGGCATGGTCTCCGCACCCGCAGAACCCCGACGATGGGGAGCCGTGAACGCGACCGTGCCCCCGTCCTCGGACAGGGATGTCAGTTGCAACAACCATCTCCGCGGGTCCGCGGAAAACTCGAGGACTCCCAGGGATAAGATGAGATCGAAGGGTTCCGGCTGCATCTCCTCGAGTCGCCGGAGCTGGAACTCGACGTTCGCGACGCCGGCACGAGCGGCAAGGCTGCGCGCGGAATCGACGGCGCGCGGATCGGGATCGATCCCCTTCACTCGTGAGCCTGGGAAGAGCCGGGCCAGGGCGACCGCGACGGCCCCGCCCCCGCAGCCGACATCGAGGATCCTTTCGAAGGACATCCCATCGAGCGATTCGAGGAGGGTTCGCCAGAAGATCTGGGATCGGAAGGACGGCACCCCGAAGATCGCCTGGTAGGCGGCGAGCGCTTTCCCGTCCGAGGGGAAGTCCCGGCCGAGCAGTCCGGGACGGAACGCACCCGCGCGCATCTTGGTCCGGGGATGCCCCGGGGGTTCTTGCGGGTTATGCAAGCTTAGCGCGTGACCTTCGGGGAGCGAAGGTCAGAGCTTGCCGAACGGGTGGACCATTTGAGGAAGAGTTCGAGGTAACGTCCGTCTCCGTCGGCGCCCTCCCGGAAGGAGAACAACACCGCGCGCGTTGCAGTCCACCAGCGATGGAAGTCCGATCCGCGCATCGGACGGAGCCCTCCGGAGGAAGCCCTACGCGCGGCAGCGCGGAGGACTCGGGAGAGACCCCTGGGATCGAGACGCCATGTGCCGTGGACGTGGCCTCGGTCTGCGCCGAGACTCATGTCGTGGTCGCAGAGCACGACCATGGAGGAGGACCGGGCGGAGGCCGCGATGAACTCCGCGATTCCGCGAGTCCTCCGGCGTCGGGTCCGGGCGCCCCTCAAGGGGCGTGGGCCGGCCTTGACCGCGCCGATGACCTCCACGCACGGGAATTCCCACAGGTCCAGAGGGTCTCCCGTCGCGGACACGAACATCCGATAGGGGACCGTGTGGAACGGCGGGTGCGCGAGGGACGAGGAGTCGTAACCGAGGCCGACGGCCGCGACGACGTCATGCGTGGTCGGGATCCGCTTCCACGAGGCGTAGCGGTTCCCGATGACCGGGGCGCCCGCCCATCCGGAGAGGGTCTTCATTCCCTCCTCGAGGGCGCGCCTCGTCGCGAGCGGATCCGCGATCAACGCAGGCCAGGCGGCGTGACCCCCAATGCCGGGCAGATGGAACGCCACGTCGTGCTTCGTGGCGGCCTCTCGGATCACCGCACGGTCCTTGTCGTCCACGACCGCGTTCAGGTCGATGTGGAACGTGCCGATGAGGCCGTGATGCTCTAGACGCCGCATCGACGTCCCCAGGCTGTTCTCCATCTTCGTATCCTGCGGAGACCGCGCGCGCGGACGCGTGGCGGCCCAAGAGCACCTGCCTGTCTTTGCATCGAAATAGGACGCGCCCGCCTCGACGTCCACGGAATACAGCAAGGGGGGCGCGTCGTCGGGCCACAGGCCCTTCCAAACGATGAATGGGGAGATCCAGAGGATGAGTCTCATGACCGCCGCAATCCAGTTCCCGTTCGTCGCGGCCTCCTCCGCGGACGAATCCTCACGAGCGTCGTGCCACAGAGCCCGGAGCGGATCGAAGCCAAGGATGATGGTCCCTGCGGCCCCGTCCTGGATCAGGCCGGTCGGCCGCCCGGAGGTCTCCACGAGGAGAGGCCTCAGGGGACCCCCATCGAGGAGGCGCAAAGGGCCGCGGTAGGGAATCGGCGCGTCCCCTGTGGGGAAGATGCCGCGACCGGCATTCGCGGGACGGAGGAGGTGCCATGCTGGGTCTCCCTGGGGCTCGAGGACGACGAGGGTGCCATGGGGCGGCTCCGCGGGTGGATCGCGGGTCAGGACGATGGACAACGAGTCCCGGCCGTGCTGCGTGGAGACCTCGGCATCAAGGCCGACGTAGTCCCGCAGGAACCATACCCAGGGGAGGGCGTAATACGCGTCGACGCCCTGGAGGACAATCCGCGGGCTCGGGGTCGTCGGCTCTGGGGTCCGAAGCCGGAGGGTCGGAAGTTCCTCTCCGATACGGACTCGGGACGTCCAGGAAGGGATCCCGTGGACTTCGGTGCGGGTCCATCCCCGGGACTCGACCTGAACGCCTTTGGGGATGCGGGCGAACAGGGAAAGCCGACTCCCGTCGGCAGTCATCCGCCGCAGACCTCCACGACGCGCCTTGCGGTGACCGTCCAGGAACAGTATCGCTCCGCGTAGTCCCGCCCACGTCGGCCCATCTCGGCGCGTCGACCGGCGTCCGCGAGCAGGGAGGCCGTCGCATCCGCGATGGACTCCAGGCTCCCTGGGTCCACGAGGACCCCAGCGCCTGCCTCCTCCACAATGTGGAAGTCGTACTCCGTCCCAGCGGAGGCGACGACAGGGCGACCGCACGCGATGTATTCCCTCACCTTCAGGGGTGAACCCGGGATGAGAGGGGGCTTAACAGAGAACGCCACGTCGAAGGCCCCAATATAGGTGGGCACCAACGAATGGGGAACTGCGCCAACGAAGCGGACATGGTCCTGAATTCCGAGAGACGCGGCCATGGCCTCCAGCCTGGACCGATCCGGTCCGTCGCCAACGATGAGCGCGACTGCGTCGTGCTCCCGGCGGACGAGGGGCAGGGCCCGCAGGAGGACATCGACGCCCTGCCATGGTGTCAGGCGACCCGCGAAACCAAGGATTTTCACACTCGCGGAGATCCCCAGCTGGTTTCGCGCAGCGCCTTGATCCATGGGGCGGAACCTCTCCAGATCGACCCCGTTCGGAATCACATGCAGGCGCGAATCCTCGATGCGGTAGACGTCCCGCAGCGTGCGGCGGATGCCCTCCGAGACGGTCACGATCGAACGGGCCCTCCGAAGGATTCGCCGGCGGGCCCATCGACGGAGGGGAGAGGGACCTCCTGTCCGTCCTTCCTGAATCGCCCGCTCCTCGTCGGGGAGTCCATTCACCTCCACGAGGAGGGGGATGTTCGAGAGCCGGGAGACCGCAAGGCCGACCTTTGGCGTGAGCCTGCGCTCGTAGATTACCTCGGGCCGCACGTCCTGCGCAATTCGCAGCGCATGGGTCACCTGTCGCCGCGTACCCTCCCCTGCTGCCCTCTCGATCCGAATCCGCTCTCCGACTCCGAGATCGTTTCCGCCCGATTCTGCGAGCACGTCGACAGCATGGCCAAGGGCCGCAAGGTTTCGGACCAGAGCGCGTACGTGGATTGCATCGCCAGCTAGGCGGTCGAGGTCCACATCGAGGGCCAAGAAGAGGAACCGCATCAAGCCACGTCCTCGTCGTGTACTGCTAAGGAATCACCCCGGCGCGAGGGCCGCGACACTCGTTTCCCCGCGCGAGCGGGGAACCTCCGCCGGCGCCCGCGGGGTTACGAGCGTCACCCGGATATCCTCGGTGCCGACTTTTGAACCTATGGGTATACGCAAAACGGGTTCCTCGGCACGGGGGGACCGCTGCTCCCCTAGGACGTCGGATATCGGACCCGATAGTCGCTGAGGAAGTTTCATATCTGAGAACAACGGAACGGGCCGCGTCGAGCGAGGCTTGACTCGGACTCATCCAGCTGAGGTGACTATGCCATGGCCGCCCCCAAGATCGTCGTCATAGGTCTCGGCTACATTGGTCTGCCCACGGCAGCCATGCTCGCGCTCGAGGAGCTCGATGTCGTCGGAATCGATAACGATCCTCGAATCATCGAATCCCTCAAGAAGGGAAACATCCCTGTCCGAGAGAAGGACCTCACGGCCATCGTCCGTGATGCGCTTGGAACGCGGCGGCTCAAAGTCGCACGCGTCCCGCCTCGAGGAAGCCACTACATCCTCTGCGTCCCAACACCTCTCCGTGGAAACAAGGCCGACCTCTCCTATGTCCAGTCAGCCGCAGCGTCCGTCGTGCCCTGCCTCCGTAAGGGCGTCACCGTGATAGTCGAGTCAACAGTACCGCCTGGCACGACAGGTGGGTTCGTCCGCTCGATTCTCGAGAAGTCGGGCCTGGCGGCGGGCGGCGACTTCCACCTTGCCTACTGCCCGGAGAGGGTCATGCCTGGCAACATCATCCGGGAAATCGTTGAGAACGATCGAGTCATCGGCGGGATTGACGAGGCTTCGGCGATTGCCGCGGAACGTATCTACCGGACGTTCGTCCGCGGGAGAATCCATCGCACCAATCTGGCCACCGCGGAGTTCGTGAAACTCATGGAGAACGCCTTCCGTGATGTGAACATCGCCTTCGCGAACGAACTTGCGAATCTTGCGGAGGCGCACGGTGTAAACGTGTGGGAGGCCATTAATCTCGCAAACCGACACCCTAGGGTCAACATCCTCCGACCCGGGCCAGGCGTCGGCGGACACTGCATCGCGGTGGATCCCTGGTTTCTCCTGACCCCCGACGTGGCGGCTCGTATCATCCCGGCCGCGAGGGCGACGAACGACCGCCGCCCGGGGGAGGTTGTCCTGCGGACCCTCCGGATTCTCGAAAAGATTCCGGAGCCGAAGGTGGCCGTGTTCGGCGTCGCGTACAAGGGAAACGCGGACGACGTGAGGGAGAGCCCATCCGTTGAGGTGATTCGCGGCCTTGAGGAGCGAGGATTGGATATGAAGGCGTACGATCCGCTCGTGCCGCAGGACCGGCATCCCACAAACTCGCTGGACGAGTGTCTGCAGGGTGCGGACTGCATTCTCGTCTTAGCGGATCACCGGGAGTTCGACTACCTGGACCCCTCCTCTTTGGGAAGACCGATGCGAACCAAGATCCTGTTCGACACCCGTAACTGCGTCGACCATGCGAAGTGGGTTCGAGCCGGATTCCGCGTACACGTACTTGGCAGAGCGGAAAGTTTCCCGGCAGGGCGCGCACCCGGTCGGGGAGCCCGGAATCGGGTGAGAGAGGCCCGAAGAGATGTCTGAAGGAGGGTTCCGCGGCAACCCCTCAAACCTGGGACACAGACTGCGGGAAATCTTTGGAGCAGGGGGGAAAGCGCGGTGTGTGGAATTGCCGGAATCCTCGGCTTGACCGGCCAAGGGGCAACGGCCAACGACCGGGCTCTTGTGGTGCGGATGGTAGAACGGCTCCGGCACCGAGGCCCAGACTCACAGGGCATCCACGTCGAAGGCGAATGGGTGGTCGGAGCATGCCGACTGCGGATTCTCGGGCTCGAATCTGCGTCGGACCAGCCGCTTCGGAGCCCG
>Ga0073934_10007859_pt1 | contig 14540 bp, 10 predicted proteins | sample LarsenN4metaG_FD_76834 | JGI IMG/M metagenome (GOLD analysis project Ga0073934, IMG submission 76834) | Hot spring sediment bacterial and archeal communities from British Columbia, Canada, to study Microbial Dark Matter (Phase II) - Larsen... ...
CCAGGGCGAGGCAAGGCTTGCCCTGGGCTGCTGAATCACGCACCTTCGGTGCTTATCTTAATGCCATTGCCCCTTCGGGGCTTTCAGCTTCAGGCTTTGTCAAACTACTTTTATTCCAGTGTACTTACCTGAGGGATAATCCCGATTCCCAGTCTGCTCCGATCACCAGGGCCGCAATACTATGCGACATACGGCGCTCTTGTCAATTTGATTTTTTGTCGCAGCCCTCCAGGAACGTCCGTACGTTTCCGTGCAGTGACAGCAGTGTAAAAATATTCTATGTTTTTTGTAAATTTGCTTAAGTTGCGATTATTCAACGTAGGTGGAAGGTAAATTCAGCGACTTAGCAAAAGGGCACGCTCCGCCTTCGCCGACGATGCTGAATCCTCCCCGAAACCGGGGGACGCTCACAACTGAAGTTATTCTGACTCCCGACCCGCAAGGAGTCGGCTGAGGGGAATTTTTTGTGCGCAAACAAGATGGGAACCCCTTCCGAGTAGTTCTGCTGCTTGCCTTCTGTATTTTCTGGTTGCCGCAGGCCAGCCCTCACATTTATGGGGACGGTGAAGCCGGTATGAGCGACCTGCGGGCTTCTTCGGCCCCTGCCGTGGCAAGCAGCGAGGTCAAATCGGAGGAAAGCTTACCCGTCGCGACCAGCTTTGAGCCTCTGCTGTTGCTCTTGCTAGGGTCTGTCCTCCTGCTCCTTGCTTCAGGCATCAAATTATCTTTGTCGCGGAGGGTGAAGATCCTCAGGAATCGACTGCTCAAGAATTGATTCCGAGGCTTTAACCTGTTGGGCGAACTCAGGCTCTTTGTGACCGCCCAGCTCAATAAACAGAGAGGATGAGAAGATGGCAAGCTTAAGACCCCGTTCCATTGCTGAGTATGCGCAGATACTGTGGCGGCGAAAATGGCTGATTTTCTTGATCGGCGCGACAATGTTGGTTTCAACATTTCTTGTCATCGCCGACATCCCCAACGTGTATGAGTCGCGCGCGTCGATAGTCGTCGCGGGACGGCAGGAAGACCGGTATGCCATTGCGGCCCGGGTCGCGGCGATTACCGAAGGAATGATGAGCCGTTCTTTCCTCGATGATATCGTCCAGCGTCACGGTCTGGGCCGCGACGACGGGGCCGTCTCGGACGCAGCGATTAACCGGGTGAGAAAAAACATATCCCTGGATACGAAATGGCGCGACGATCGGCCCGAGAAGTTCGCCATCGCCTACCGCCACACAGACCCCGCAACCGCCCGCGTCGTAGCTGCCGATCTTGTCTCGCTGTTCGACAAGATGAATCGGGATATCGAGAAGCAGACGTCGCAAGAAGCTGCGGCAATGCAAACCGAGATCGCTGAGATCGAAACCCGCCTCAACGAGATCGGACGACAGCGCGCGTCAGCTACGCAGAATCGGAGCTCGTCCGGCCGGGCCTTCAGCGTGGCCACCGCCACGCGCGCCAGGCGCGAAGCGGCAAACGCTTCGCTCGCGACACTGGCCGACAAGCAATATGCCCTCGAACAGCAAATAGCCGAGCAGAAATCGCAGATTGCCGAGCAGGAGAAGATCCTAAAGAGCGCGGCCTCTGATGTTAAGGCTAACAGCTCCTACGGCGTGTTGCTCGTCCGTAAAGCCGAGCTTGAAGCCCAGCTCAAGGATTATACCGCGCAATATACCGACAAGAACCCGAAAGTCGTTCAGACCCGCAACCAGCTTGCGGAGATCAACCGCCAGATCGCGGAGCTGAGCGCGGGCGGGGGGCCGGGCGGCGTCTCCGCTAATTCGGCTGAAGCGCGCGAGCTTCGCTCGCTCAACCGCGAGCTTGCGCGGCTGAAGATCGAGCTTGGGGTCGTCCAGCGCGAGATCGAGCGCAAAAAGCTGGGGGCGGGCAGTGTAGCGGAGTACGGAACAAGTGTGCCGAGCGCCGTTGTTGGGTCTGCCGGGTCGGGCGAGGCTGACCCGCAAACGCAGACGGAACAGGAGAGGCTGCGCAACCGCTACGAGTCTCTTCTCAAGAAGCAGGATTCGCTCAAGTCTCTGCAGATCCCCGCTGCCGGTTTCGGCCCTGGCCTGTTCCAGGTCGTAGACGCGCCCGCCGAGCCGCAGTTGCCCGTCGCGCCGAATCGTTTCAAGCTGAAGATGTTCGCCGTGGGACTCTCTATTTTCGTCGCCTTGCTGATCGTGGCCCTGATCGAGCTGCCTCGCCTGTTCCGCATACGCGACGACCGGGACGTGGAATACTACCTGGATGCGCCAGTGCTTGCGCTCATACCGGAGGTCACGACGCCCTCCGAGCGCACGCGAAGCCAGAGGCTGCTGGTGGCGCGAGGGCTCGGGGTCTTAATACTGGCGGCCATCCTCGTGCCTTCGTTTTTCGTGCTTCTCAGTCGCCTGCAACTGTTTCAGCTCTTCGCAGGCCAATAGGAATAATGGGATCGAACAGTCCGGGAACCGAGTAGTCTGATGATGTCGAGAAGTCGTTCGCGCACCCTATGTCTGATGATCTTTGAAAGCTTCCTCACAAGCCTGTGTGGAATAGCATCCCTCTACATAAGGTTCGGCTCCGACGCGGATACGGTGCTTCCGTACCGGGGGGGGCGGGTGAAGATACTGCTCGTCACGATGGTCGTGGAGGGCTTCTTTTATATCTTCGACCTCTACGACCTTCGCCTGATCAAGAACAGGGGGATGCTCTACATCAGGCTGCTACAGGCCACGGGGCTTGCTTCGATAGCGCTCTCGTTCATCTTTTACGTGCTGCCCGATTTCACGCTCGGACGCGGGGTCTTTCTTCTGAGCTTGATCCTTATGCTCACGCTGATGGCGTGCTGGCGGGTCTTGGCGATGTGGCTGCTCGGACATCCGCGACTTGCCGAGCGCGTGCTCATACTGGGGACGGACCAGACGGCGATCAACCTGGCCCGCGAGATCCTTGACAGGCGCTCGGACGGTTACGAAGTGGTCGGGTTCGTAGGCAATGACCCGCGCCTGGTGGGCCAGAGCCTCATCAACCCGTGCGTGGTCGGCGTCACGTCAGACATAGAACAGATTGTCCGGCAGCACCGCCCCGACCGGATAGTCGTCGCAATCGCGGACCGGCGCGGACAACTGCCTATAGACCCGCTCTTGAGGATGAAGCTGCGCGGCGAGGTAGTGATAGAGGAATCGGCGTCATTCTACGAGCGCATGGCGGGCCGTATAAGCACCGAGATGCTGCGCCCGAGCTGGCTGATCTTTTCCGGGAATTCGCGGCGCATGCTCATATACAAGCGCGCGCGCGTCCTGCTCGACGCATTGCTTGCGCTGATCGGCCTTGTGCTTTCGCTCCCGGTGATGGCGTTGACGGCGATTGCGATCAGGCTCGATTCGCGCGGGCCGGTCTTCTACATACAGGAGCGGGTCGGGTTGTACAACAAGGTCTTCAAGATAATCAAGTTCCGCTCTATGCACACGGACGCCGAAGCGGGCGGGCCGGTCTGGGCGGGCGAGGCGGACCCGCGCGTGACCCGCGTCGGGCGGATCATCCGCAAGCTTCGCATAGACGAGCTGCCGCAGTTCGTTAACGTGATTCGCGGCGATATGACCTTCATCGGCCCGCGCCCCGAGCGCCCTGAGTTTGTCGAGGGGCTCGAACGCGAAATCCCTTTCTACTCGCAGAGGCACCTGGTCAAGCCGGGGCTCACGGGCTGGGCCCAGGTCCGTTACCCGTACGGCGCTTCGGTCGAGGACGCCATGCAAAAGCTGCAATTCGACCTCTACTATATCAAGAACCAGTCGCCGGTTCTTGACGCCATCATCATCTTCGAGACGGTCCGCATAGTCCTGTTCGGCAGGGGCGCGCGGTAAAGGTCAAGGGAGACGATTTATTGTCATCTTCAGCAGGAGGGCTTATGAGAATCGGTAACTGGCTTTCGAGATCGGTCTTCATCGCGCTGACGGCGGTCTTCGTGGCGCTGGCAGGAGCCACGGCGACGGCCCAGACGCAATCGGCGTTGTCCGGCAAATCGACGGAGGACCCGATAGGGCAGAACAGCATCAGCGCCCTCCCGGTTGCCGCCGATAACGACGACCTGTATTTCAAGAATATATACCGTCACTTCTTCGAGACCTACAGGCTCGGCCCCGATGACGAAGTGGCGATCCGGGTGCTCGGCCAGCCGGATTACTCGCTTGAAAAGGTGAGGGTCTCGCCTGTGGGGCGCGTATATCACCCTCTGCTTGGGGATGTCGAGGTGGTCGGCCTGACCGCCGACCGTCTGGCCAGCAGGCTCAAGGTCGAGCTCGGGCAGTACATCGTCAACCCGCAGGTGAGCGTGGCGTTGCTGGTAGCCAACAGCGCAAAGGTCGGCATCCTCGGCGATGTCAGCAGCCCCGGTATTATCGTGATGTCGAGGCCGATGAACCTGCTCGACGCGATCTCGGCGGCGGGCGGCGTGACCGACAGGGGCAGCAAGACGAACATCACAGTCCACCGCCGTCGCGGAGGGGATCGAATCTTCACGTATAAACTCAACCTCAAAAAGGTGCTCGAAGGCAAGGCCGGCGCCGAAGAGAACATTGCCCTTCAGGCCGGGGATACCGTGGTCGTGCACGGCAACTGGAAAAAGAAGGTCTCAACTGTCGCTTCGCTGTTAGGCTTCGGGCGCTTCGTCGGATACGTGGCCGACAGGTGGTGACCGCCGCGCGAGGAACAGAGGAGTGCGAATGAGTTCTGCCAACGAGCACATAATACGACCCGTAGTTGCGCAAGCAGGCCCCGTCGAGCGCGGCGAGCACGCCCTGGCATTCGCCGGACTTTTCCTCTTTACCCTGTTGCTCTACATGCGTCCCAACGAGATGTTCCCGGAGGTCTTCGGGGCCTTCCCGCTTATTAAAATCGTAGGCGTGCTCGCGCTTGCGACATACACGTTCTCAAGGCTCGGGCGCGGGCAAAGCCTGACAACCTGGCCGCTCGAATTGAAGATGCTCGGGGCGATCATTTTGCTGGGCGTGATCTTCATGCCTATTGCCAAAACCCCGCAGGACAGCATCGATGTGCTGACGGACGAGCTGCTCAAGGTAGCCTGCATCTTCGTGCTGATGATCAACCTATTAACCACGCGCGCCCGTTTACACTCGTTCTTCAAGCTGGTCGTGATCTGCGGCACGGTGCTGGCCGTCTTTGCCATCCGCAACTACATTATGGGCGAAGTCGGCGTCAAGAGCGGGCGGATATGGGGAGTGGTCGGCGGAATGTTCGGGAACCCGAACGACCTTGCGTCAAGCTTCGACCTGTTGCTGCCGCTAGGAATATTCCTTGCGATGTCGAATCGCGGGCTCAAGCGCGCTCTCTACCTGGTCGCGTGCGTCTTGCTCATCGTGGGCGTGATCCTTACGTTCTCGCGGAGCGGCTTTCTGGGCCTGCTCACTGCCCTCGGCGTCTCGCTATGGAAGCTGGGGCGCGACCGGCGGGCGTTGGCCGCCACCGTCTTCATCGTGTTGCTCGGAGCGCTCGCAGTCGTGATGCCGGCAGGGTACGCCACGCGAATGAAATCCATGTTTAACATAGATTCGGACCCGACAGGCTCGGCGCAACTTAGGCGCAGCCAGCTCGAACGAGCTTTCGACATGGCATTGCGCCACCCCGTCGTAGGCATAGGAATGGGCAACTATCACACCTATTCCCTGCGCGAGCAGCGGGCGCACAACTCTTACCTTGAAATCTCGGCCGAGCTTGGGGTCGCGGGGCTGATCGCTTATCTGATCCTGATCTTTGCGCCGCTGCGCGCGCTTGGGCGGATCGAGCGTGAAAACACGAGACCTGCCCCGACGCGAGCCGTCAGGTCCACCCGTCCGGGCCAGTCGCCGGGCGAGGACGACGACGCGCGCGAGTTTCGCTATCTGAGCATTTCGCTCCAGGCGTCTATCGCCGCTTACCTGGTCTGTAGCTTTTTCGCGTCGATTCAATACCAGTGGTATATCTACTACCTGATAGCCTACGCCATCGCGCTCCGCACGATTTATGAAGCCGCGACCATCGGCGCGAAGCCTGCCGAGGCAGCTACGACCCGGCAAAAGGTCAAAGGGGTCGCATGGAAAAAGAGCCGCCAACTCTCCACGACGTAGGCGGCTTGCGCGAGCGAAGAAGGAGGGGACGATCAAAGGAATGGAAATCGAGGTAGTATTTATCGCGTCGCTATCGCTTATCGCCTACGCATACGTCGGCTACCCGGCGCTGATTTTTATCATCAGTCGGCTATTCGGGCGCAAGCCGCGCCAGGCGGATATAGAGCCGACGGTCTCCGTGATCATCACCGCCTTTAACGAAGAGCGCGATATCGCCGCCAAGATCGAGAACACGCTGGAGCTGGATTACCCGCGAGAGAAGCTAGAGATCATCGTCACGAGCGATTGCTCGACGGACCGCACGGACGAGATCGTGCGCGGGTACGCGAGCCGGGGGGTGATACTTCACAGACAGCCGGCGCGTTTCGGCAAGACCGTGGCGCAGAACTGCGCGATGCGCGTTTCGAGCGGAGAGATACTGGTCTTTTCCGACGCAACGACGATGTACGAGCCTGACGCGGTCCGCAAGATCGTCCGCAGCTTTGCCGACCCGGAGGTCGGTTGCGTCGCGGGCCAGTTGTCATACGTCGACCGCACGCGGACTGCGGTCGGGCGCGGATGCCGGTCCTACTGGGGGTACGAAAAATTTCTCAAGCAGAGCGAGAGCCGGATGTGGTCGCTCATAGGGGTGAGCGGCTGCCTGTACGCCGTCAGGCGCAGCAGCTACGCGAAGCTGGCGAGGGACATGAGCAGCGACTTCGTGATCGCGACCGAAATCTACTTGCAGGGACTCAGGACCGTCTATGACGCGGAGGCCAGGGCGACCGAAGACACGAACAGGCGAGGGCGCGACGAGTTCCATATGCGCGTGCGGGTGATAGAGCAGACGATGACGGCCATGCGTCGCTACAGGGAAGTGCTCGACCTGCGAAAGCACGGGATGTATGCCTTTCAGATGCTGTCGCATAAGGTGATGCGATACGGGGTCGCCCCGCTGTTACTCATAGCATTCGCCTCGAACTTCTTTCTTTCCGGATCGTCGGATTTTTACGGCCTGACTTTCATCGGACAGTTCGTCATCTATTCGGCGGCGCTGATCGGGTGGGTCTGCGAGCGAGTGGGGCTGAGGTCGCGGCTCCTGGGATTGCCTTATTATTTCGTGCTGGCCAACGCCGCTGCGCTCGCGGCGCTCGACAAGTTCTTACGAGGCGAGACTCACATCGTGTGGGAACCCATACGCGATAAAGAGATGACCGCCGAGAGGCCGGGCTACCGGACGGCCGTTGAAGGGATGTGAAGGTGAAACTACTCTGGCTTAAGAGCGAGTTGCTACATCCCGTAGATAAAGGCGGAAGAATTCGCAGCTACCACATGCTCAAGCGCCTGAAGCGGGAGCACGAGGTTACCTACCTCTCGTTCGTGAGTCCTGATGACCCGGTCGAGGCGACGGACCTGGCCGACGAGTACTCGGACCGGCTGGTCCGAGTGCCCCGCGAGGAGCCGCAAAGATTCAGCGCGCGCTTCTACCGCGACCTCGCCTTCAATCTCGGGTCGCCGCTTCCCTACGCGCTGCAAAAGTACCGGTCCGCCGCGATGCGGCGCGCTATCGAGCGGGAGATCGCCGAAGGCGGGCACGCGGTCGTCGTCTGCGACTTTCTCGTGCCGAGCGTCAACCTTCCGAGCTGCCGCCCGGCGGTCTCTCTGCTCTTCCAGCACAACGTCGAATCCATGATCTGGCGTCGGCACTACGAGACCGAGACGAACATGGTGAAGAGGGCTTACTTCTTCGACCAGTGGCGCAAGATGTACTGGTACGAGCGGGCGGCATGCCGACGCTTCGACGCGGTGATTACCGTGTCGCGCGCCGACCGCGACCAGATCAGCGCCGAGTTTCGGGCCAATGAGGTCTATGACGTGCCGACCGGCGTCGACACAGACTATTTCAAGCCTGCGGATTGCCCGCAGAGCCCGACCGAGCTCGTCTTCACCGGCTCGATGGACTGGATGCCGAACGAAGATGCCGTCGTCTATTTCGCGGAGAGCATTCTCCCCTCAATCGCGCGCGTTGTGCCCGACGTATCGCTCACCGTGGTCGGTCGGAACCCGACTAAGAGGCTCCTCGCGCTCGCCGAGCAGAACCGCCGGATACGAGTGACGGGCCGTGTCGATGACATACGTCCGTATGTCGCGCGGGCCGCAGCCTTCGTCGTGCCGATCCGCGTGGGCGGGGGAACGCGGCTGAAAATATTCGAGGCTATGGCGATGGCAAAGCCCGTGGTCTCGACCACCGTCGGGGCCGAAGGGCTGCCGGTGCGCGATGGCCGCGAGCTGCTGATAGCGGACGACCCCGAAGATTTCGCCCGCGCAGTCGTCCGCGTCCTTGCCGACGCTCAACTGGCGAAGCGTATAGGCGAACAGGCCCACGCGTACGTCAACGAGCAATACGGATGGGGTCGCGCGGCCTCGGCCTTCGCCAAGATTTGCGAGAGGGCCGTCCGCCGCAAGTCGCCGGCGCGCGCTACCGAACGCGTCGCCGCACATTGAGGAATTGTGCAAAAGATTTTTACCGCAGAGGACGCAGAGGTTCGCAGAGGCAAAGATGATCTCGCCTCTGCGAACCTCTGCGTCCTCTGCGGTGATTTCCGCAATAATAAGAAACCGAGTTGAAGGCTGACGAGATGAGATTAAGCATATTCGGTTTGGGATACGTGGGATGCGTGAGCGCGGCCTGCTTCGCGCGCGCCGGGCACGAAGTAATCGGCGCTGACGTTAACCCTCTTAAAGTCGAAATCATCAGCGGCGGGCGCAGCCCCATTGTCGAGCCCGGCATAGAAGAGCTGATCGCTCAGGCGGTAAGAGAGGGGCGGCTTAGAGCGACGACCGATACGGTCGAAGCAGTCTCAAGCTCCGACCTCTCGCTCGTGTGCGTAGGGACGCCGGGCAGAGCGAACGGCAGCCTCGATCTTACATTCGTCAAGCGCGTCTGCCGCCAGATCGGCGAGGCGATGGCGGGCGTGCAGCGATACCATATCGTCGTGATGCGCAGCACGATGCTGCCGGGCACGATGGAAGAGATCGTCATCCCCACGCTCGAAGTCTACTCGGGCAAACGCGCGGGCCGCGACTTCGGCGTGGCCGTCAACCCCGAATTCCTGCGCGAAGGCACCTCGATAGAAGATTTTCAGAACCCGCCCTTCACGCTCATCGGCGCCGAAGACGAGGACACGGCCTCCACGCTCCGCAGGCTCTACGCGAACACGGATGCGCCGGTGCTTACCGTCGGGATAAAAGAGGCCGAGATGGTCAAGTACGCCTCGAACTCTTTTCACGCGCTCAAGGTGACCTTCGCAAACGAGATCGGAAACATCTGCAAGGCGATGGGGGCCGACAGCCATCAGGTGATGGATATTTTCTGCAAGGACACCAGGCTTAACATCTCTCCTATGTATCTGAAGCCGGGGTTCGCCTTCGGCGGCTCGTGCCTGCCGAAAGACCTGCGCGCGCTCAATTACCGGGCGAGAGAGCTCGACGTCGAGGTCCCGCTCCTCAGCTCGATCCTGGCCAGCAACCGCAGGCAGGTCGAGCGCGCGGTAGAGATGGTGCTACAGACCGGGCGCAAGAGCGTCGGCGTGCTCGGCCTGAGCTTCAAGTCCGGGACCGATGACCTGCGCGAAAGCCCTATGGTGACGTTGATCGAAACGCTCATAGGCAAGGGGCTGAGGCTCTCGATTTATGACCGCGACGTAGAGCTCGCCCGCCTGTTCGGGGCCAACAAGCACTACATCGAGCAGGAGATTCCGCACATCTCTTCGCTCATGCAATCCGATTTGAATCGGGTGGTAGAGTCTTCCGAAGTCATCATCATAGGCAAGAAGGAGGACGAGTTCCGCATGCTTGAGGAGAAGCTCAATAACGGGCGCGTCGTCATCGACCTGGTCCGGCTCTTGAACGGCGCGGACGGTCGAGCGAGCTATCAGGGGATGTGCTGGTGAGAGACGAAGTAATGATCACGAAGCCCAAGAAAACCCTTATCGTCCTGCTGCTGCTGACCGTGGCCCCGTTCGCTGTTACGTGCCCTCGCCGGGGCGATACGTCGAACACCGGCCTCGAAGCCAGGAAGCAGAACGCAGCGGGTAGCAATCAGCCGGGCGGCGGCATGCCTGCGTTGCCGTCCGTCATTCTCGATACCGCCTACGCGCGACCTTCCGGAAAGACGATCACGGTGCGAAGGGGCGGCGACTTTCAGGCGGCGCTCGACGCGGCCCGCCCTGGCGATGAGATCGTGCTCGAAGCAGGGGCCGAGTTTCTGGGCAATTTCAAGCTTCCCAAAAAGGACGGAAACAGCGACAGGTGGATCGTCATACGGTCCTCTGCGCCGGAGAGCTCCATGCCGCAGGGCAAGCGCGTCAGCCCGTCGCAAAAAGACCTGATGCCGAAACTGCTGACCCCGAACGCTAGCCCCGTCCTCAAGACCGCGCCCGCCGCTCACCACTTTCGCTTCGTCGGCATCGAGTTCTCTATCGCCCCTACGGTTAATCGCATATCCGCAATCATATCGCTCGGCGATGATAGGCAGGCTTCCCTCCCCTCCATCCCTCACGACCTTATATTTGATCGCTGCTTCGTCCACGGCACCCCTTCCGCCAACGTGCGTCGCGGCTTCGCGCTCAACTCCGCCCGCACGTCCATAATCGACTCGCACATCTCGGACTGTCACGAAGTCGGGGCCGACTCCCAGGCCATTGCAGGCTGGACCGGCCCGGGCCCGTTCAAGATAGTCAACAACTATCTCGAAGGCGCGGGCGAGAACCTCATGTTCGGCGGAGGCGACGCGAAGATCGAAGGTCTCGTCCCTTCCGACATCGAGATTCGTCGCAATCACTTCTTCAAGCCTCTCTCATGGAAGAAGGGCCACCCGGAGTACGCTGGCAAAGCCTGGTCAGTGAAGAACCTGTTCGAGCTGAAGAACGCCCGCCGCGTACTCATCGACGGCAACCTCTTCGAGCATAACTGGAAAGCCTCGCAGGTCGGGTATGCCATCCTGTTCAAGTCCGCGAATTCGACCGGGGACGCGCCCTGGAGCGTGACCGAAGACGTGACTTTCACAAACAATATCGTTCGTCACACTGCGGCAGGGATCAGCATACTCGGACGGGACTATCAAGACCCGAGCGAGCAGGTGAAGCGGATACTGATACGCAACAATCTTTTCTACGGGCTTGACAAGGGGAAGTGGGGCGGCGACGGAGCCTTCCTGAAGATCACCGACACGGACTCTGTCACGGTGGACCACAACACGATTCTTCAGACGGGCAACATCATCACCGCTTACGGAGAGCCGTCCACGAACTTCACGTTCACTAACAATATGATCCAGCACAACCGCTATGGCGTGAAGGGAGACAGCTCAGCCGTCGGCAACGAGACGCTCGAACGGTACTTCGCTTCCCTGGTGTTCAAAAAGAATGTGATCGCAGGCGGCAGAAGCTCTAGTTATCCGGCAGACAATTATTTCCAGGCGGCGCCAGAGGGCGCGCCGATCATGAATCAGGCCCGGGGCGAGATTCGCCTCACCGACCTCCCCTCATCGGACAAAATCGGGACCGACGGGAAAGCCATCGGATGCGACCTGGTCGCGCTGAAGCGCGCGGGCGTTCATCTTGAGAATGATTATGGAGTTACAGAAGAGAAATAACCGGGGCGATAGAGGCGCGCCCGCCGTGAGCGTCATCATCCCTGCCTATAATGCCGCGCGCTTCATCGGCGAGACCCTCGATTTGTTGTTCGCGCAGACCTATGCCGATTACGAGGCCATCGTCATCAATGACGGCTCGCCCGACACGGAGGAGCTCGAGGGCGTGATCGCGCCCTATCGCGAGCGCATCGTCTATATCAAACAGGATAATCGCGGGGTGAGCAGCGCTCGCAACACCGGGATACGCGCGGCGCGCGGCCGCTTTATCGCTACGCTCGACAGCGACGACCGGTGGGAGCCTGATTATCTCGCCGTGCAGGTGGAGATGCTGGAGCGGGACCCGACGATAGACGTAGTCTCTCCTGACGCGATCATCTTCGGCGAATCGCCGCATGCGGGGAAGAGATACTACGATATCAATCCCTCGGACGGCGAAATCACCTTCGAGCGCCTGGTCACACAACAGTGCAATGTGTGGACCGGCGTCACGGCCAGGCGCGAGGCAGTACTTCGCGCCGGCCTGTTCGATGAGACCCTGGGCGGTGCCGAAGATTTCGACCTCTGGCTGCGAATCCTCAAAAACGGCGGGCGCATAGTCACGCACCGGCGCGTCCTGGCGCATTTTCGAAAGCGGCGCGGCAGTCTCTCCTCCGACTCCGTGTGGATGTTCGGCCACGTCCTTCGAGTGCTCGAGAAGCTGGATGCAACCCTGGAGCTGACCTTCTCCGAAAGAAAAGCGTTGAAGCGTCAGCATAGGCGTATAACCGCGATGAAGCGGCTATACGAAGGCAAGAAGGCGCTCTTTCTCGGCCAGATCGAGGAGGCGACTCAGGGCCTCGCCGACGCCAACACTTATTTCAAGAGTCGTAAGATTGCCCTGACGCTGCGGCTAATAAAGCTCTCGCCGAGCTTGATCCTGCGCGCTTATGACATGCGCGACCGATTCATCTTAAAGGTCAGCACGCGGCTCTGATGTCTTTAAATGGTTTGATCTCATATGTGCGAGATTGCCGGATGTATCAACAAAAGCGGAGGAAATTGATGGGAACGAGTTCGCGCGCGGGAAAAGCGATGAGCTTGCCGCTGATGGAGATGGAGCGGGGCGAAAGGTTTGAGTTCGGCAAGAACTGGGGCCGATTTCTCGCGGTGCTTGACGAGGACCGCATCTTGAAATCGGAGCTCTCGTTAAAAATGATGCTCGATATCGAAGACCTGAAAGGCGCAAGCTTTCTCGACATAGGGTCGGGGAGCGGCCTTTCGAGTCTCGTGGCGCGACGCATGGGCGCGCGCGTGCATTCTTTCGATTACGATCCGCAATCGGTCGCCTGCACAGCCGAGCTCAAGCGCCGTTACTTTCCCGGCGATAGCGACTGGACGGTGGAAGAGGCATCGGCTCTTGACCGTGATTATCTGCTGTCATTAGGAAAGTTCGACGTTGTCTATTCGTGGGGAGTTCTGCACCACACCGGCCGGATGTGGCAGGCGCTTGATAATGCGCGGCTGCCGGTCGCGCCGGGCGGAAAGCTGTTCCTCGCCATCTACAACGACATGGGCAGCCAGAGCGTACGCTGGCGCGCGATAAAGCGATTTTATAACCGGTTGCCTCATTACCTGAAGGCGCCTTTTGCCGCCATAGTGATGTTACCTCAGGAAGGCAAATCGGCCGCTCGCTCCCTCCTCACATTGAAGCCAGGCCGGTACATCCAATCCTGGACTCATTACAGCGAGCGCCGAGGCATGAGCCACTGGCATGACATTGTGGACTGGGTCGGCGGGTATCCGTACGAGGTGGCCAGGCCGGAAGAAATCTTCGAGTACTATAAGGCCAGGGGGTTCACCTTGACGAAGTTGAGGTGTGGCGGCGTCGGGCTCGGGTGTAATGAGTTCGTGTTCTTGAACGATCTGCAGGACGGTTAGCGAATTTCAGATTGACGGTCTGATTAAATATGTGCGGAATTGCCGGTTTCATCAACAGGGAGAGTCTTCCGGACGAACAGGAGAGCGAGGCGACGCTCGTGCGGATGTGCCACGCGATCAGGCACCGGGGGCCGGACGATCAGGGCATCCTGGTCGAGCCGGGCGTCGCGCTGGGGATGCGCAGGCTTTCGATCATCGACCTTGCGGGCGGGCGTCAGCCGATATCGGGGGAGGACGGCAGTGTCACGGTCGTCTTCAACGGCGAGATATACAACTACCGCGAGCTGCAAGACCTCCTCGAAGCGCGGGGCCATCGCTTTCAAACCCGGTCCGACACCGAAGCGATTGTCCATTCGTACGAAGAGTTCGGTCCGGCTTGCGTCGAGCGGTTTCGCGGGATGTTCGCTTTCGCCGTCTGGGACTCAGCGGCGGCGAGGCTCTTTCTCGCGCGCGACCGGGTAGGCAAGAAGCCGCTTTACTACACCCTGACCTCCCGGCAAACCCTCGTCTTCGGCTCGGAATTGAAATCGCTGTTCGAGCACCCGGAGGTCGAGCGCGAGATCGACTACGAAGCGCTCGATGCCTACCTGGCATTCGGGTACGTGCCCGACCCGCTCACGATCTTCAAGGGTATTCACAAGCTTCCGCCCGGATGTCATTTGAGCTTCGCGGGCGGGAAGGTCTCGATCGAGCCTTACTGGGATTTCTCTTTCGAGCCGTTCAGGACCGGAAGTGAGGAAGAGTATCTCGAAGAGCTTCGCGCATTGCTCGACGAGGCCGTCAGCGCGCGGCTCATCTCCGACGTGCCGCTTGGCGCGTTCCTGTCGGGCGGCATAGATTCGAGCGCGGTAGTAGGTCTGATGGCCCGCCATTCGAGCCGCCCC
>Ga0073934_10007860_pt1 | contig 14537 bp, 10 predicted proteins | sample LarsenN4metaG_FD_76834 | JGI IMG/M metagenome (GOLD analysis project Ga0073934, IMG submission 76834) | Hot spring sediment bacterial and archeal communities from British Columbia, Canada, to study Microbial Dark Matter (Phase II) - Larsen... ...
CGCTGTACTCGGCGAGGACGGCGAGCTGCTGCGTGTCATTCGGCTGCAGCGACTGTTCGGCCGGCGTGAGATGCAGCTTGACCACCCGTGGCGAATTCGGCGCCGATGCCGGCGCGCCCGCCTGCAGCCAGGACAACATCAAACGGTACGGCTCGCTCCCGGGCTCGATGCGCTGGCCGCCGCCGTGAGGAATCTGCCCGGTCGCTTTCGCCAGTAACAGACTCCGCTCCGGTGCCGCGGCGAACACGCGGCGGCCGCGGGCTTCTTCCACCAGCGCGGCGTAATCGAAGACCGTGTCGAAGCCGAACAGCGACAGCTTGAACCCGTTCTGCCCCGACGCCTTGCCGTGACAACCGCCGGAGTTGCATCCGAACCGCGACAGCAGCGGCTGAATCTCGGTGGCGAAGTCGACCGGGCGAACTTGATCGAGACCACGCACATCCACCGGCACGACCACAGTCTGATCGGCCAGCGTGATTTCAATCTCCGCAACGCCATTCGCGATCGGCACCACATACCCTGCGGCATCGACGGAGGCGATGGCTGGCTGTCGGCTGATATAGCGGGCGCGTCGCGTGGCGTCTTTGCCGTCGATGGAGACGAGAAGTTGCCGCCGGGCGAAGGCATCACGCAGCTCGACCTTGTCCGGCGCGACTTGGAGGTCGGCGGCTGGCAGGTTAATCCCCACGACGAGGATCCAGGCAGTGGCGACGAGGCATTTCATCGGCATGAATCTCACAATTCAATCGACGTTGATGCAATTCTACGTCGAGAAAAAGCCTTGGGCAATCGGAGGATGCGGCACGGAAAAGGGATTACAATCACTCCGTCTGTCAGTTGGAACACAGAGGGAGTCGCGATGGACGAGCCATTTGACGAAGTGCCCGAATTTCTCACGGACTCAGAGCGGGAGCAGTTTGAGCGAACGGAAGCAGCACGGTTTCGACAGGCGATCCTCGAGGGCTTTGACGACGCCATTCATGGTCGCGTCGTCAACTACCAAGGCGACCTGCGGAAACTGCTGCGTGAAAGGCGGCGACGTCTGTTGGGAGATCATTGAACGCTCGGAAGGATCGCAATCGCGTGCAACCAGACGAGAGTGGCTTCAATGCCAAGGGCCTTGACAGCCCGCGAAAACGACCGCTGTCTCCTGACGGCGTTCAGGACGACCAGCGGACACAGAATCTCTGCGGGAAGCAATCCGAGAATGATCCAATCGAGTACAACTGCGACGCCAAAATCAACGCGGACGACCGCTCCACTCAGTGCAACTACAGCAGGATGCGAGTAAATCGCGATGCGCGGCACGAAGTGAGAGGACTTCGATGTTCGCCCGTCACAGTGTTCGTCGGATCGCACACCAACGCCGGCATGATCTGCGACGATCTCGGCGTCTTGCAATCCCGTGTGCATGAGTTTCGTGGCTCAATTCGCGTGGACCGCGGTGGCGCCCGATGGCCCCCTCACCCCATCCCTCTCCCCCACAGACGGGGGCGAGGGGACCGGACGCGTCGCTATTCCGGCAGTGCGAACAGGTGCACCGGCGAGTAGTTGCCGGGGTAGGTGCCGTCTTTCGCCAGGTTGCGGCCGTTGCCGTTGCTGCCGGCGTTGGTGGCGCTGATGGCGAACCGCGTGCCGTCCGGATGCCACGTGATCGAGTGGCAGTTCGGCAGCCGCGTGGTCTCGAACAGCGGCTTCTCTTCGTCGAGCTTGAAGAAGACCACTTTGCCCGTGCCGGGGTTGCCGCTGATGGTGGCGGTCCAGACGTCGTCGGCTGTGCAGGCGAGGTCGGTGACGTAGACGTCGCCTTCCTTGCCGAGCTCCAAAGTTCTCGTGAGATTCGCCGTCGCGATGTCGAAGACCAGGATTGTGGGCACACCCTGGACGTTGCCGCCATTTTTGGGTTTCGTGCCGGCGACGAGCAGGTGACCGGTGCGCGAAGCCGCCAGCGTTCTGGCGCCGCCGACTTCCTGCAGGCGATTGCTGAGATGCAGTGTCGTGGCGTCGAACTCGCGGATGATCGAACCGTCGGCGACGCTCCATTGCTTCACTTTTCCGTCCAGGTCGCCGGTGAACAGGGATTGACCGTCCGTTGCGAAGGTGATGCTGAACACCTCCGTCGCGTGACCGTTCAGTTCGCGCTGCTTTTCGCCGGTGGCAGCGTTCCAGAGACGAACAACGCGATCGTTGCCGCAGGTGGCGAGCTGTGTTCCATCGGGGCTGAGTGCGAGGCCGAGGATCCAGCCGTCGTGTGCGTTGGGCACGGACCACGACACTGTGGGCTGTTCGCCACCATACGGCCCGCAGCGCAGTCCGCCCCACGAGTCGGCGGAGATCACCTCTTCACCGCGAAACACCAGCGTCTGCACCCAGCCGTTGTGACTGCCGATCGCCGGCAGCTCCGTCGGCGTTTCTCCGCCGACCTCCCAGCGGTGGATGCGGCCGTCGTGTCCCGCGGCGAGCAGGAATTTGCCGCACGTCGAAAAACGCACCTGGTTCAACTGCCGATCGGGGCGGAGCTGCTGCGCAGATTTGTTCTTGGGGTCGAACAGGGCAGTGAGTGTGGTGGCGTCGAGGGACATTTCCATTGCTCGAGAAGAGACCCAGGGATGGCAATCCCTGGGCTTCAAAACACTATGCGAGCAGCTCCTTCACCGCGTGCGTGTCTTCGTGCGCGAGGGGCAGCGGCTGGCCGTGGTTGTCGTACTGCGTGGCCGCGGTGTCGATGCCCAGGCAGCGGAACCAGGTGTGGAACATGTGGCCGATGTCGAATGCGTCGCCGTCGACAGAGGTGCCCAGATCGTTCGTTTTGCCGACGACCACGCCGCGCTTCAGTCCGCAGCCGGCGAGCGCCAGCGACCAGCTCTCGGGCCAATGGTCGCGGCCGATGTGGCCGTTGATTCGGGGCGTGCGGCCGAACTCGCTCATGGCAATCACGAGCACGTGGTCCAGCATGCCACGATCGGCGAGGTCGGTCACCATCGCGGCAAACGCCTGGTCAAAGCGGGGCATAAGGCTTTTGTGTCCGTGGAAGTTGTCGCCGTGGGTGTCCCAGCCGTAGCTGGTGACCTTCACGAACCGCACGCCGGCTTCGAGCATGTTGCGGGCCTGGAGCATGTGCCGGCCGAACTCGTGGGTGCCGTAGCGCTCGACGTCTTTGGGATCGAGTTTCGCCGTGTCGAACAGATCCTGCCGCTTGATGAGCGCCTGCGCCATTTCGTAGACGAAGGCCTGAGCCTCGCTGTTCTGCGGGCGATGGTCCTTCGCGTACTGGGCATTGGCAAACTGCCGCAGTTTGTTCCGTGCGGCGTCATCATCTTCGGTGAGCGACGCCGGCCGCACGAAGTTTTCCGGCGGCTGGCCGTCGCCGAACGCCAGTGCGCCGTACTTCGGACCGAGGAACCCTGCATCCTGGTAGATGAACCCGCCGCTGCCCGGCTTGATCGAGACATACGGCGGCAGCCCGGTCTTCGTCGGTCCCAGCAGCTTCGCCACCGCCGACCCGAAGAACGGATACGTCACGCCGCGGTTCTTGGGATCGCCTCTTTGAATCCGCGGCACGCCGGCCGAATGCGAGTTGTCCTGCGTGCACATGCTGCGGACCACGGCGAGGTGATTCGCGATCTTCGCCGACTGGGGCAACAGTTCGCTGAAGTGCACGCCGGGCAGGGCGGTGGGAATGGTGCGGAACGGTCCGCCGAACTGGGTGTTGGGCTTGGGATCCCAGCTTTCGAACTGGCTCATGCCGCCGTCAATCCAGACGAACAGCACTTGCCGGTCGTTCTGTTCAAGTGCCCGCGCGGCCGCGGGGCAGATGAGTCCACCCAGTCCGCCGAGTGCGAGCGCTCCGCCGACGCCGCCGAGCCACTGCCGCCGCGAGAGGGCGTGTTCCCACGGTTTGCAGCGGTGATGGGACATGGATGCCCCTGCGACAAGTGAAGAGACCCCGGGGATCGCCATCCCTGGGCTTCTCTTGCGGACGTTCAATCGTTGCGCAGCTTGATCCCCAGCTCGGCCAACTGCTGGCGGATTTCGTTGAGCGACGTCACGCCAAAGTTCTTCGTGGCCAGCAGTTCGTCGGGGGTGCGCTGCGTGAGTTCGCCGAGCGTGGTGATGCCCAGTCGCGCCATGCACTTGCGGGCCCGGACCGACAGGTTCAGATCCGACACGGGTCGCGACATGAGCGCCTGCTCCTGGGGCGAGAGGTCGGGCTGGGCGAGGAAGCCCAGCGGCGCGCCCCACGTGGTCTCTTTTGCTTTGGCCTGCAGGTTCTGACCGATCCGCAGACCGTGCTGCGCCATCAGTTCGCGGATTTCCACGAGCGACGTCTCGCCGAAGTTCTTCCCCGCCAGCAAGTCGGCCTCGGTGACCTGCGTGAGGTCGCCCAGCGTAAGGATGTTCATCGAGGCCAGGCAGTTGCGGCTGCGGACCGACAGCTCGAAGTCGGTCACCGGCCGGCTCAAGAGCTGCTGCAGCCGGGCCTCGTTGCGGGCCAGGTCGTCGTCGAAGAACATCTCCTGCGTGGCTTCGATGTCCTTCATATACATGCGGGCGCGGGCGTGCTCGGGATCGTGGTTCAGCACGCGCCGAAAGCAGAACGCCGCCGCGGGATAGTTCCCCTTGTCTTCGTACAACAGGCCCAGGTTAAGCAGTGCGCCGATGTGAAACGGCGGCTTGCTGAGGCACTGCTCGTACAAGCGGATGGCTTCGTTGTCGTTGCCGTGCAGGGCATTTTCGCCGGCGAGACGGAACAGCGCCTGCGTGTGGTGCGGGTCCATGTCGACGGCGCGCTCGAAGTACTCGATGGCGCCATAGGTGTCGCCGCGGTCAGACAGAATGGCCCCCATCTGATACGAGTATTCGGCGCGGCGAGCGCCCTCCGTGCCGGTGGACCGCAGCATCTTCTCGGCGTCGTCCAGCCGGCCCTGCAGCCGGATCGCGCCGGCCCGCTTCAGGGTGCATTCGATGGAGTCGTAGCCGGCCTTGCCAGCCGCGGCAAACTTTGCCTCAGCTTCTTTCGGACGGTCGAGCGACAGCAGCGTGAGCGCGTGAACGTACAGCCCGACGGGATCGTTGCTCACGCCCGACAGCAGCCGATCGGCAATCTTCAACTGGCCCAGCAGATAGGCGCCCACGCCGGCCCGCGTCATCTGGCCCACCGGCGTGCCGCTGGCCTCCGCCGAACGGATCACCGCCTCGATTTCCACGCGTGCGGCGGCAACCTGGTCCGAGGCAATCGCCTTTCGCAGTTGAACCAGCTCGTCCGGCTGCATCGGACTCTTGTTGTGCAAAATTGCTTTGAGATCCACGAAGTTCCCTCATGGCATGAACAGACAACATCCCCGCTGGACGCCCGGGAATGGGCATCCCTGGGCGACTTGGGACGCGAGAATCCTCCACCAAACCCGGCAGTATAACCGAAAGAAAGCCCGCGACAACCGGCGCAATCGGATCATCTGTTCACTAGCATCCTCCAGCGGATGGGAACCAGCGACCATCTTCGATATCATAGAGGATTTGAATAAGACGATCCCCTGCCCCTCCTGACCCACTGGTTCAGACCCGCATGAATCGTTGTTCGCGCACGAGTTGGTGGTTGTGCCTGGTAGCGGCCAACCTCGCAAGCTTAGGATTTGCCGAAGACGCGCCGTCGACGCCGCATTGGGCCTTCCAACCGATGCAGCGGCCGTCGGTGCCCTCGGTAAAGCACGGCGATCGCGTGTTGACGCCGGTCGATGCGTTCATCCTCGCAAAGCTGGAAGCCGAAGGTCTGACGCTCGCACCCGCGGCGGACCGGGCGACGTTGTTGCGACGGGTCAAGTTCGACTTGACCGGGCTGCCGCCGTCACCCGCCGAGATGGCGGCCTTCCTTGCCGACGCTGCGCCGGATGCGTACGAGCGGCTCGTCGACCGCCTGCTCTCCAGCCCGCAATACGGTGAAGCGTGGGGACGGATGTGGCTCGATCTGGTGCGGTTCTCCGAGACCGCGGGCTTCAATGCCGACCCGGCCCGTCCCCTGGCGTACAAATACCGCGACTACGTGATTCGGGCGTTCAATGAAGATACGCCCTACGACCGGTTCATCGCCGAGCAGCTCGCGGGCGATGAACTCTTTCCCGCCGATGCCGACGCCCTCGCCGCCACCGGCTACAACCGCATGTGGCCCGACGAGAGCAACGCGTCGAACGTGCTGCTGGCACGGCAGGCGGCCCTCAACGATCTGACCAGCAATGTGGGTGCGGTGTTCCTGGGGCTGTCGATCGGCTGCGCCCAGTGCCACGACCACAAGTTCGACCCGTTGCTGCAGAGCGACTTCTACCAGCTGCAGGCGTTCTTCGCGGGGATCGTGCTGCAGGATAAGCGGCCGGTGGTGTCGCAGCAGGCGCTGCTCGAGTACGAACGGAAGAAGGCGGCCTGGCTTGCAGAGACCGCGCCAATTCGCCGCGAGTTGCACGCGATCGAGCAGGCTGGTCGGGCCGTGCTGGGCGAGATCAAGCGGTTGAAGTTTCCGCGCGAAGTGCTCGACGCCATCGATGCGCATCCCGCCGAGCGCACGCCGATGCAGCATCAATTGGCGTTCTGGTCCGAGCGGCAGATTGAGATTGACGACAAGGATCTGCCGAGCGTCATCGACGACTTCGCCCGCGAGCGCCGCGAGGTGTTGCTTCGCGAATTGGCTGCCGCCAAGAAGCGGGAACCGAAACCACCCAACGAAACCAGCGTGATGGCGGTGGCGGAAATCTCCGAGACGCCGCCGGCAACGCATTTGCTCGCGGTGGGCAGTTATGAAGATCCCCTGGAGGAAACGCCGCCGGGCTACCCCGTCGTGCTGCGCAACGCGACCGAAGCGGCGCCAACCATTGTGCCGCCGCGTGCGGGGACTTCCGGCCGGCGTTCCGCACTCGCCAAATGGCTGGCGTCGCCCGGCAACCCGCTCACGCACCGCGTGGTCGTCAATCGCATCTGGCAGGGACACTTCGGCCGCGGGCTGGTGGAGAACGCGAACGACTTCGGCACGCAAACGCCTCCCCCCACGCATCGCGAGCTGCTCGACTGGCTGGCCACCGAGTTTGTCCGCCAGGGCTCCTCGTGGAAGCAGTTGCACAAAACGATCGTGCTGTCGGCAACGTACCGGCAGGCGCCGTTCGTCACGCGGCCCGAAGCCCACGGGTTGCAACCCGTGGGCTTCTCACTCGATCCCGACAATGCGTTGTATTGGCATTACCCGCGGCATCGGCTCAGCTCCGAGCGCATCCGCGATGCCTGGCTGGCCGCTTCGGGGCAACTCAATGAGGCGATGTACGGCCCGGGCGTGCGGCCGGAACTGCCCCCCAATTTCGGCGGCGCGGCCAATTGGAAGGTCTCCGAGAACCCCGCCGATCGCGCGCGGCGGTCGGTGTACATCTACGCCAAACGCAACCTGCCCTACCCAATGATGCAGGCGTTCGATTTCCCGGACATGCACGAAAGCTGCGGCTGTCGCACGCAAACGGTGATCGCCCCTCAGGCGCTGCTATTGCTTAACAGCGAGCTGGTGGTGGATGCCGCGGCCAGGCTGGCCGAGCGCGTCCGCAGCGATGCCGACACGGCGGACCCGTATGCTGCGATTCGCCAGCTGTGGCGCACGGCGTACGGCCGCGATCCGTCGGAGAAAGAACTGCGGAAGGCCAACGAATTTCTGGGCCAACAACAGGCGGCCCTCGCGAAAGAAACCGAAGGCGGCGCCGCAGCGGAGGCCGAATCGTCCGCGTGGACCGATTTGTGCCATGCGGTGCTCAATTCGAATGAATTCCTGTATGTGGAATGAAACGAAGGGCATGATCGTGATCGATGCAATTCACAAGTCGGTTTCCCGCCGCGAGTGGCTCCTCCGCGCCGGCGGCGGCTTCGGGGCCGTCGCGCTGGCCGGCCTCATGGCCGAAGAGCGCGCGTTCGCGGCGCCGAAACCGTGGAACTCCGAAGCGCTCCCGCTGCCCCACACGATGGGTCGCGCCAAGAGCGTCATCTTCTGCTTCATGGACGGCGGACCGAGCCACATCGACACGTTCGATCCCAAGCCGAAGGTGAACGAATATGCGGGCAAGCCGCTGCCGCCCACCATTCGCCGCGTCATCACGCCGATGGGCGTTTCCGAGAACCCGCTGCTGGCGTGCCCGCGGAAGTGGACGCAATACGGCGAAAGCGGCATCCCGGTCTCCGACTGGTACCCGCTCGTCGGCCAGCACGCCGACAAGCTGTGCGTGCTGCGGGCCTGCGTGTCCGATGCGCTCAACCACGTGGGCGGCATTTCGCAAATGAACACCGGCAGCATTCTCGGCGGCCGGCCCAGCCTCGGCTCGTGGGTGAACTACGGCCTCGGCAGCGCGAACCGCAACCTGCCCGGCTTCGTGGTGCTGCTGGATAACGACAAAGAGCCGCCCGGCGGCAACCGCGTGTGGGGCACCGGCTTCATGCCCGCCACATATCAGGGCACCAAGTTCCAGCCGAGCGGCGCACCGATTCTGCACCTCGACAACCCGGAGGGCGTGACCGACCTCCGCCAGCAGCACAAGCTCGAATACATCCGCGAACTGAACCGGGAGCACCTCGCCGTGCGCCCGGGCGACGAAGAGCTCGAAGCGCGGCTCAAGTCTTACGAGCTCGCGTTCCGCATGCAGTCCCACGCGCCGGAAGCGATCAACCTGGCGGAAGAAACTGCGTCCACGCAGGCGCTGTACGGCCTCGACCGCAAGGAAACGAAGGCCTTCGGTCGCAACTGCCTGATGGCCCGCCGGCTGGTCGAGCGCGGCGTGCGGTTCGTGCAACTGTATTCCGGCTCGGGCAGCAAGTGGGACGCACACAGCAAGATCGAGCAGAACCACAGCGGCCTGTGTCGCGAGACCGACCGCCCCATTTCCGCCCTGCTCACCGACCTGGAGCAGCGCGGCCTGTTGGACGAAACGCTGGTGATCTGGGGCGGCGAGTTCGGCCGCACGCCGATGTCCGAAAAGGGGGACGGACGCGACCACAACCCCTACGGCTTCAGCATGTGGATGGCGGGCGGCGGCGTGAAGGGGGGCCAGATCATCGGGGCCACCGACGACTTCGGCATGCACGCCGTGAGCGGCCGCACCCACGTGCACGATATTCACGCCACCATTCTCGCGGCGATGGGCCTCGACCACACGGCACTGGTCTATCGCCACCAGGGCCGCCCCGAACGGGCGACCGTGAACGAGGGGTATGTGGTGGAGAAGGTGTTCGGTTGAGTGATCCTGCACGCGAGTTTGGACGCGATGTTTTGGCCATTCCAGCGCCGTCAGCGACCAATGGAGAAACGCGACGAGCCGGACGTGCGATTCATTGGCGAACAGGATGGGACTCCGGAGCGCGAACTCAAGGCCGAGTTCTGTCAACTCTTCGCAGACAGACCGCACATTCGTAGCGCTTACTTGGCCCAAGTTGCTTTTGTCGACTCGGAGCCAACCGAAGTCGTCTTCGCCGTGCAATCAACGACGGGCGACGATCTTGAGCTCGTTCGAGCCATTTGCGAATGCTTCGCACAAAGGTTTCGCCGCGACGCGCACCTCGACATCATGTTCATGACCGCCGAGCAAGCAATCGACGCTGCGGCTGTGTGCAAAGCGTTTTACTGCGTGCCTGGTCATGAGATCTGTACGCAGAGAAAGACGGACGAATGACGCCGTTACTTCGTCATGCCCTCGATGAGGTGGAGAAAGTTTCCGACGCCGAACAGGACGCGATTGCCGCGATCCTCCTGGACGAGTTGGCAGACGAGCGGCGCTGGGCGGAATAGTTCGCCCGCTCGCACGACAAGTTGGCGGCGATGACGGCGAAGGTGCACGAAGAGATCCGTGCCGGGCGAGTCCACCGCATCGGCATCGATGAGATCGAGCAATGACCGTCCGCGAGAGCGCATGGAGAGCGCTCTCCGTTGGATCTGACATCTCGAAGTGTTTCTGCCAAATCGAGTTTTCGGGCTGCGTTTTCGCCGGGAAATGCGTCCCCCGGCGACGTTTGGGTCCATCGCCGGGGGATCGCGTTTTCCCGTCTCAGTCGAACGCGGACAAATGCGGGCCGGCCCATCGGGGTTCGAGGAAACGGACGACCTTGGCCCGGCGTCCCGGGCCGTCTGGAAGCGCGCTTTCTGTACTGACGCGCCGGGTTGCGCGCTACTCCCGCGTGGTGACGCCAGGGGTTCCAAGCCCTCGACTTCCAGGACGTTCAACGCACCGCCACGGCTTGCAAGCGCTGCCAGTGTTTCTGTCCGACTTCATTCACGCGGGCGTCGTCCCACACGTCGAGCGGCGAGTAACGCGGATGCTTCGACTCCTTGTACGGGTCGTTGTGCCGGGTGTTGTAACAGCAGATGAACGCCCAGCGCGGGTGTTCGCTCTTGTTCTGGTCGGAGCGGTGTAGCGTGTTGGCGTGAAACAGCACCGCCGAGCCGGGCTCGAGCTCCACGTACACTGTTTCCAGCCGCTTCACGATCTCGGCGACGCGCTCGGCGTCGGCACCGGTCTGGTCGCCGACCTTGCCGTGATCGATGCGGCCCAGCTTGTGCGAGCCGCGGACCACCTGCAGGCAGCCGTTCTCGCGGGTGGCGCGATCGACGGCGATGAGGCAGCTCGCCATGTCGGGCCACAGGCAGCCGTTGTTGTACCAGTAGCCGTAATCCTGGTGCCACGCCCACGCGCCGCCGATGCGGGCCTCTTTGAGGATCATCTTGTGATGGTAATGATAGACCTCATCCCCCAGTACCTGCTCGGTGGCGGCGACGATACGGCGACTGCGGACGATCGCGCCGTAGATGGTGTCGTCGGGCAGGTCGTTGCGCACGACCAGCTTCACCGCGCCCCCTTCGCCGTCGGCGCGACTGCCGGCGTCGCGGGCCAGCTCGTGGTCGGCCTGGGCGATCTTGCGTAAAAGGTCGATTTCCTCGGTGTCCAGCAGGTTTCGCAGAACGACGAAGCCGTCGGCGTGGAAGCCGGCGACTTGTTCGGGCGTGAGCGGTGCGGCGGGCATTTTTTCACTTCGGAGAAGGCGACCCAGGGATCGCAATCTCTGGGCTTCGCACGATTCCATTCAATCGACGAACGCGAACTCGTTCAAGTTGAACAACAGCCGGCAGGCGTTTGCCAGGCCGTGACGTTCGGTGTAATCGAGCAGGACGGCGCGTTCTTCATCTGTGGGCGGGCGCGACAAGGCGCGTTGAAATGCCGCGTCGATCTGGTCGGCGAGCGTGCCTTGCCCGGCGAGACCCCTGGTGAACTCGTCCGCCATGACCACGGTCAGGCCGTTGTTCAACAGCGCCAGCGCCTGCAGCGCGTTGATGGTCTCGTTTCGCTTGTCGACCGACATCGACGGGTCCGCGCAATCGAGCGCGGTCATGAACGGCTGCGGCTGCGAGCGGACGAGGAAGCGATACACGCTCCGGCGATGCGCGCGAGGATCGCGCGGGTCGTGCAGGTGGTACTCGTAGTGCGGCGAGTGCTCGGGCCGCTCGACGACGAAGTCCTGAAAGCCCGGGCCGCCCATGCGGTCGTCCAGCCGCCCGGCGACGAACAGCAGGCTGTCGCGCACGGCCTCGGCATCGAGCTTGCGGCGATTGGCCCGCCACAACAGCGTGTTGCCAGAGTCTTTGACGGCACAGTCCGCGCGGTCGAAGGAGACCTGCCGGTAGGCGGCACTGGTGACGATGAGGCGATGCACGTGCTTCAGCGACTGCGTCTCGCGCAGCTCGACGGCGAGCCAGTCGAGCAACTCGGGATGCGTGGGCTGCTGGCCCATGCGGCCGAAATCGTTGGGGGAATCGACGAGCCCGCGGCCAACGTGGTACTGCCACAGCCGGTTCGCCATCGACCGCCAGGTGAGCGGGTTGTCGCGATGGGCGATCCATTCCGCGAGGGCCGCGCGGCGGTCGCTTTCGCGGTGGTGTTCGCCGAGCGCGAACTCTGCGGGCAGCCCGGGCACAAACGGCGGCGCCCCGGGCCGGACGAGTTCGCCCGGCTGGCGGACGTCGCCGCGCGAAAGCACGTAGATCGGCCGCGGCTTGCCACCGCTCGCTCCCGTCCCCGTGAAGTTGCCCGTGCCGCTGTGAACCGTTCCCGCATACACCAGGCTTGGGGCAGGTAGTTCAGCGGCGTGCCGTCGCAGGTGCTGCAGCTCGCGTTCGAGCTCGGCCGACACGGCACCAGAACGCGAGCGGTCGTGCTGTTGGGCGAGCAAATCCAGCTCCCGCGCGCGAAGAGCTTGTCGACGAGCGCCCACCGCGAGATCCCCATCAAACGGCGTGTCGGCCCGGTCGAGCGCCGCAAACACCGCCTGCAGGCGGTAATAGTCGGTCTGGCTGACGGGGTCGAACTTGTGCGCATGGCAGCGGGCGCATTGCACCGTGAGGCTGCAGAACGCGTTCAGCGCGTTGACCACCATGTCGTCCCGGTCGAGGCTGCGGGCAATCTGGCCGTCGATCTTCGACTCCGGCACCTCCACGTGGCTGATGAAGTCCCACGGTCCGGCGGCGATGAAGCCGAGCGCTGCGATGCCGTCCGGCGTGCCCGGCGCCACGACGTCGCCGGCAAGCTGTTCGCTGACGAACTCCCGATAGGGTTTGTCCTCGTTAAACGCGCGAATAACGTAATCGCGGTACGGCCAGGCGTGGGGGCGGGGCTTGTCTTTGTCGTAGCCGTGCGTGTCGCCGTAGTGAACCACGTCGAGCCAGTGCCTGGCCCAGCGTTCGCCGTAATGCGGCGACGCCAGCAGTCGCTCGACGAGCTGCTCGTAGGCATCAGGTCGCAAGTCATGAAGAAATGACTCGACCTCATCGGGCGTGGGCGGCAGTCCGCACAGGTCGAACGACAACCGGCGGATAAGGGTGCGTCGATCGGCTTCGGGCGACGGTGCAAGACCTCCCTTCACCAATCGCGCGGCGATGAAGTCGTCGATGGGATTGCGCACAAACGAGCTGTGGCTTACCTTCCCGGCCTGCGTAGTTGGAGACCGCGGCGATACGCCCCGGCTCTTGGGCAACGGTCGCAGCGACCACCAGTCGAGATCGGCCTGCGGACGTTCGGTGAGCGTGAGCTTCTCCGGCCAGGGCGCGCCGGCGGCGATCCAGGCGCGCACCGCGGCCACTTCGTCGCTGGTGAGCCTGGGGCCGGTCTTCGGCATGTCGGGAACGTCGCCCGTCACCGCGGCGAGCAGAGAGCTGCGATCGGGCTGTCCGGGAGTTAAGACGGCTCCGCTCTCGCCGCCGCGCAGCACTTGTTCGATCGATTGCAGCGAGAGGCCGCCTTTGCGTTCGGCGTCGTTGTGACAATTGAGGCAGCGGCGTTCGAGCACCGGGGCCACGCGCTCGCGGAAGAGAACCGTCGCGCCCGACGGTTCCTCGGCGAGCAACAGCACCAGTGGTGCGACAAACGCGGCGGTCACGAGAATTCCTGGAGAACTGGGAACGTTGCCGATTGCATTGTCCCCGCCGAGCGCGTCGGACACAAGAAGCGCAGGAGCCGGCAGATGCCCGGCTTTTCTGAAAGCCTGACTTCCGGATTGGGCCGGGAAGCCCGGCGTTCAGAAAAGCCGGGCTTCACAGTAGGTCACGAAGTGCAAGGCGTCTTGCGGCGACGGCGCTGCGGGCCGATAATTTGAGTGTGTGGACCAGAGCCACGGGCCAGGAGCGATTCCCATGATGGATCGGTCACTTGTGTTGTCTGCGGCGCTGGCGTCTCTGCTCGCGGTCAACCCGGCCGACGCCCAAGTCCGCTTTCCGCGCGTCTATGGCGCGACGGGCCATCTCTACGGGCCGACGCAGGCGCACTACCAGTACTATCGACAGTACGGCCGTCCGTGGCACGGCTACGGCGGCTACACGGCGTATGGTGTTCCGGCGACAAGCGTGGTGGTCGGCGGCTATCCGGCGTGGGGAGGCTATGCCGCGCCGTATTACTTCGCAACGCCGGTGGTGGTGTCGCCGCTCGCGCCGGTGTTTTCGTTCTACAGTCCGGGCGTGATCGGCGGGTACGGGATGTACGGCATGCCGGGGTACTACTGGCCGTATCCGAACTACGCCGCCGTTCAACCGGAGCTGGCCCCGACCGAACCGCTGCCCCAACCGTTGGCGGAGGCGTGGAAAGAAAACCTTGACCGGTGGGGACCGGAGCTGCCGCCGGCGAAGCCCGACCCGATCACGCTGCCCGTACCGCCGTCGTCGAACGAGGCGAAGTTGAAGAGCCTGCGTGCGATCCAGGACGGCGACGACGACCTGCAGCGGCAGCAATGGATCGCCGCGTACTCCGATTACAAGCGGGCCGTGCAAGCCGCGCCGGACAATGCACAGGCCTACTTCCGCCAGGGTCTCGCGATGACGGCAGTGCAGCACTACGACACCGCGGTGTTCTCGTTCAAGCGGGCGCTGGCGCTCGATCCCACGCTGCCGCAAACGGGGAGCGATCTGGAAACGATCTTCGGGCCGGACAGCATCATTGCCCGCAATTCCATCCTGCTGAAGGCGGCCGATTACGTGAAGGCCGACATCCGCA
>Ga0073934_10007862_pt1 | contig 14533 bp, 10 predicted proteins | sample LarsenN4metaG_FD_76834 | JGI IMG/M metagenome (GOLD analysis project Ga0073934, IMG submission 76834) | Hot spring sediment bacterial and archeal communities from British Columbia, Canada, to study Microbial Dark Matter (Phase II) - Larsen... ...
CGGCCTCGGCACGATCTACACGCTGCTGTTCAACGGCATCGTGATCGGAGGCGTCGCCGGATACGTCCTGGCGATGGGGCATGCCGAGCGTTTCCTGAGTTTCATCGTCTCGCACGGTTCGTTCGAGCTGACGGCCATCGCCATTGCCGGCGGGGCGGGGCTGATGCTCGGAGACGCCACCATCCACCCCGGCCCCCGCACGCGACTGGAAGCTCTCCGGGTCCGCGGGCTGGAGGCGGTGCAACTGGCGGGTGGGGCCGCGGCGATGCTGGTGATCGCAGCACTGATCGAGGCGTTCTGGTCGCCGGCGCCGTTTCCTCCCGCGTTGAAGTTCGCAGTGGGCGGCGCGTTGTGGCTGGTGGTGGCGGCGTATCTGCTGCTGTCGGGAGTCCGGCGATGAGGTTCACCGAAGCCGGGATTTCTCTGGAACCCCGCCCCGTCGGCGCCTGCGTCGATCTGGCATTGGTGTTGTTCGGTCGGCGGTTGGGGCCCTGCCTGCTCATCTGGGCCACGTGGTCATTGCCGGCGATGGCGGCCACCTGGATCGTTGCCCGGTCCACCGATTACGGCTGGTTTGCCGCCGCCGTCGCCACCGGGCTGGCATCGGCCCCGTTGGGGCTCAGCCTGGTCGCCTATGCCTCCGCGATTGCCTTCGCCGATCCGGGTGAAACCAAACGCTGGACCTTGCAAGCCCTCTTCGCCGCCTGGCCGGTGCTGCTCGCCCGACTGGCGCTGCGGGTGCTGCAATTGCCCCTGCTGATGGTCGGCGTTCTGCCGGGGCTGATGTTGATCGTCTCGACCTCGTTCTACGCCGAAAACCGCGTGCTCAAGGCCGCCCGTCGCCGCCGGCACGATCACCGCATCCGCGAGCTGATCCGCCGGGAATTCTCGGACCTCGTCAGCCGGGCCGCCATCCTGACCGCCTTTTGGGTGGTGTTGTGGTTCACGTTGTCGATCACTCTCGACGCCGCCGCGACGCTGCTGTTTGATCTGCCCCTGATTCTGGGAAGAATCAGCGAGGCCGTGCGGAATCCGTGGGGACCGCCGGAGGTGGAGACTTTGTTCGTCACCGCGTTCGACGTGCTGTTTCACGACCCGGTGACGCTGACCACGCTGACGGGCACGGCGCTGGCGGCCTACATGCTGTGCCGGCTGGCGTGGTTCCTCTCCTACGTCGACCTGCGGATTCGCCGCGATTGCTGGGATCTGGAAGTCGCGCTGGCGGAAGAAGCGCGGCGATGGGGGGCCGCCTCATGAAGTCCCGGACGATTGTTCTCGCGCTGACGCTGTGCCACGTCTTCTCCGCTCCGCGAGGGACCGCCGGGGCGGAAGTACCGGACCGCGAGCTGCGCGCAGCGGCCGAGCGGATTCTGTCGGACCCGGCCTTTCGGAACTTCGACCGCTTCCCCACGGGTTCGACCACGGCGCCGCAACCGACGCCTGCGTCCAGAGAATCCGCGGAGTCAACGCCGGAAGGTCCGACGGACGCGGGGACCTCGTCAGAGGATTCGTCGGCGAAGCCCCGCCCGGCCACCTGGTGGGAACGGCTCCGCGACTCGCGAAAGCGGAAGGAATCGCAGTCCGCGCCGCCAAACGCATCCCCCGGCACTACCCCGCCGGCCGAACGCTCGGGAGAACCCGGCTCATCAACACCCCCTCCTCCATCCCGCGAGCAGCCTGCCACCGTTCCGCCCCAGCGCGCTGCGAACGAGAAAGCCCCGTCCCGACGCGGTCACGACGGCATCGCGCGGCCGGTCCGCTTCGCCCCGAAGTCCCCCACCCCGCGCCCGTCGGAGGACAATGCCAATCCAGGCTGGAGAACTGGCGACGGCTGGCTGGCGGCCTTCGGGGGATTACTGGGACAACTGCTGCATCTCGTGGCCTACGCGGCGTTGGCAGCCGTGTGCGTACTGATTCTCGTGCTGGCCGCCCGGGCGCTGGCCGAGAACTGGCCGTCGCGAAAGCACCGCGTCGGACCGGCGATGGTCCCGGTTTCCCCACTGGCGCATGACCGATCCCCCGGAGAAACCGACGCCGATCACTTCCTGCAGGCGGCCCTGCAGTGGGCCGCGCACGGCGACTATCGGCTGGCACTCGGTCAGTTGGTGCTCGGTGCGATGAGCACCATCGAACGACGGAACTGGATTCGTTACCGCCGCGGCCTGACTCTCAACGACTACCTGCGGTCGGTCCGCTCGCGCCCCGAGCAACGGGACGGACTGCGGGCCGTCATTGACCGTTACCTGCCGGTCGAGTTCGGCCGCCGCCCGGCGACGGAGGATTCCTTCACGGCCGCTCTGGAGGGTTATCGACAGGGCTTTGGGGAGCAATCCGAAGTCCGAAATGCAGAATCCGAAGGCAGCTCCAAATCGGAAGCTCCAAACGTTTCTGACGGATGACCGGAGCCGCGACCGTGCGTTCAGGATTTCGTGCTTGGGACTTCCTTCGGATTTGAGATTTGGTCTTATCGGATGTCAACAACGACAGCACCACCGACCCGAGCGTTCCCACAGCCCGCCCTGTGGTGGCTGTGGCCCATCGCCATTGTGGCAATCCTGGTGCTCCACGTCGCGTATCCCGACACCGGCACCGGCGTGCTGCACGACACCTACAGCGCAACGGCCGAAGGGCAGCGGGCCTTCTACCGCCTGGTGTCCGAATACGCCTACTGGACCGACCGCAACACCCGTTCGCTGGCCCGCGTGCTGCCCAACGACGAGGTCGAGCCCACGCTGTGCATCCTCGGCCCGGAACGCTGGCCGACCGCCCCGGAATGGGACGCGATCCTGGACTGGGTCGACAGCGGCGGGCAGTTGCTGTTCGCCTGCGGCGGCAGCGACGAGCAGATCATCCCCCGGATCGGCCTCCGTTATGTCCCCCGGACGGAACCCGGTCCGCCCGATGATTCGCTCCCCCCGCAGACCGACCTGATCGCCAGCCGCACCATCGCCTGGTGGACCGACGGCCGACTGGTCGCCCCGAACCAGACCACCCTGGTCGAGTACGATGACACCACCCAGGCGGTCGCCGGCCGACTCGGCCACGGCCGGTACGTCATCTCGGCGAGCGCGCTGGTGTTCTCGAACCAACTGCTGACGTACGGCGACAACGCCGTGCTCGCCTACCGTCTGCTGGAGCAGACCGGAGACGTGGACGGCGTCACCTTCGACGAATCGCTCAATGCGACCGGCGCGCCGAAAGCCGTCGGGCTGCTCCTCGATCGCGAACTCAGGCCGCTCACGCTGCAGCTGCTGCTGGTGCTCGTCGGCTATGCCTGGTGGAACGGTCGGCGGTTCGGACCGGTGGTTCGGCCGTCCGTGACGGCGCGGCACGACATCGTCGTGCACACCGACACCGTTGGAGCCGCCTACTGGCGGTCGCGCGATTGCGGCCGGGCGGTGCAGGCGGTGCTGACGCTGCTGCGGAGCGAACTGCGCGAAGTCACCCACGGGACGTCGGCGTCCGCAAGGCTGTCCATCGCCGCGGACCGGATGGGCCAGCCGGTGAGCCGACTGCAGGCCGACATTCAGGCCGCCCATCGGGCCGTGGAATCCACGCATCTGGATCGCCGCGTTGCCGCCGGATTGATCCGCCGCCTGGCGATGATCCGCCGGGCGCTGCAAGGGCCGTCGCGGTCACCGTGACGATGAGGAGGTTGAGCGCGCGCGAGAAGCCGGCCGCGCGCCGGGATAACCATAGTTCATCGCCCCCGCGCCGGGATCGCGCGGGCCTTGCGGCAGCGTCTTCTGCCAGGCGATCACCTGGTCGCGGAGCTGTGCGGCCACGTCGGGATGATGCTCGGCGACGTTGTTGAGCTGGGTCAGGTCCGCCTTCATCTCGTACAACTCGACACGGCTGCCGTCCGGGTTGACGTACAGCTTCCAGTCGCCGTCGCGGATGGCCAGTTGGGGGCTGTGATGGAACGGCTCGCCGGCGATGCGGAACCGCCATTCCCACAAGAGCGGCGTCTGCCGGGGCCGCGACGGGCCGGTGAACACATCCAGCAGGTTTTCGCCGTCGAGACGATGGTCGGCGGGGAGCGCCACCCCGGCGAGCTGGCAGACGGTGGGCAGCCAATCGACGGCGGCGACGACCGAGGTGTCATCAATCCGCCCGGCGGGGACTGTGCCCGGCCAGCGGATGATGCCCGGCACGCGGATGCCCCCTTCGTACAGACTGCGCTTGCGGCCGCGGAACGGCCCGGCACTGCCGACGCCGCTGTGTCCGGCGTTGCGGATGTGAATGTCCTCCGGGCCGTTGTCGCTGGAGAACAGGATCAGCGTCTGTTCCTCGAGGCCGGCCGCCTTCAGGCCGTCCAGCAGCCGGCCAAACTGCTTGTCGAGGTCGGTCACCGAGGCATAGAAGATCTGGGCGGCGCTTTTGTGCGGAAAGTCCCGGCCGCCGGCTGACAGGCCGGGATACTCGGCCAGTTGTTCGTCGGTCGGCCGCAAAGTGGCGTGCGGGACGAGCGTCCAGAGTTGGAGGTAGAACGGCTCCGCCTTGTGCCGTTCGATGAACGCCAGCGCCTCGTCGACGAAGATTTGTGAGGACTTCGCGCGGAGGTAGGGATCGTCGTCGGGGCCGTTCGCGCCGCCGCGCTCCGTGCTGCCGACGTAGTCGAACCCGTAGGCGTCCGGTTCCGGCCCGCCGGAGTTGCTGCCCAGGTGCCATTTGCCGATGTGGGCCGTGGCGTAACCGGCGGCCTTCAGCAGCCGGGCGACGTTCGGCACGTCCGGATCGAGGAACTGCGACATCCCGCGGGCCTGGTTCTGCTGCGGCGTGGCGTAATGCCCGTGAATCTTGTGCCGGGCCGGATACTGACCCGTGAAAAACGCGCATCGGCTCGGCGAACAGACCGAGGCGTTCACGTAGAACTGCGTGAACAGCGTCCCTTCCTTGGCCATGCGGTCGATGTTCGGCGTGCGGAGCTGCGAATGCCCGTAGCAGCCGAGGTCTCCCCAGCCGAGGTCATCGGCAAGGATGAAGATCACGTTGGGCTTCCGCGCGGGGTCGGCGGCGTACAGTGCGAGGCTCACCGACATCACCGCGAGACACGCAACCCATCGAGCGCAGCATCGAAACATGGCGAGCGGTCCTCGCGTAGGTCCGGCGAGCCGAGCCGGACGCTACTGCCACGGGACAGGGATCACGTACGGACTCGGCCGTGCCGCTCGGCTCGCGGCAACGACAAGGCGACGTTCACTCGCCGAACTGCTGTGGCTTGAGCAGTTGCTGCATCCGTTCTTCGTTCATGTTGTCGGGGGTGGCGACGTACTCGCCGGTGCCGATCCGCTTCTCGACCGGCTCCCCCTTCAGGTGCTGCACCATGGTCATCACGGCCTGGTAGCCCATCGTGACCGGATCCTGCAGCACGATGCCGTCCACCTTGCCGTCTTTCAGGCCGTTGATGAGGGGCACGTTGGGGTCGAACGCGACGAACTTCACGTTGCCGGCGAGCTCCAGCTCCTCGAGCGCCGTCAGCACGCCGGTGGCGTTGGGTTCGCAGACGGCAAAGATGCCGTTGACCGTGTCGCGGTGCTTCTGCAGCACCTGCTGGGCCTTGGCGAGGGATTCCTGCGGCGTGGTGCCGGCGTATTCCTCCGTCTCCAGCAGCTTGATCCCGGGATAATCGCGGCGCATGGCTTCCAGGAACCCCTCTTCGCGTTGGTGCGTGCTTTCGCTTCCCTTGGTGTAGCGGAGCAGGACCGCGTTTCCTTCCTTGTTCATCGCCTCCGCCAGCCGGTGAGCGGCGAGCTCGCCCCCCTTGCGGTTGTCGGTGGCGACATACGAGACGATCTCATCCTCGCGATCCAGCCCGCTGTCGAAGATCACCACGGGAATCCCCTTCTCGACGGATTCCGACACGTATTCCACCAGCGCCTGCGAATCGAGCGGCGCGAGGCAGATGCCATCCACCCGTTGCACGATGAAGTCCTGCACGACCTGAATCTGTCCCTCGCGGTCGTTCTCCAGAACCGGCCCCTTCCACAGGATCTCGACGTTCCCCAGCTCCTTCGCGGCGTTCTCGGCGCCGGCGTGCACCGACTTCCAGAACTCGTGCGTGGTCCCCTTCGGAATGACCGCAATGCGGTACCGTTTCTCGCCGGATGCCGTCTTCGCCGGCCCCGCCGCGCCATCCGGCCCCTGCGACCCGCCGCCGCAACCGGCGCCGGCGACGACGGCCGAGACAACCATCAGGGACCACCAACGGGTCAGGAATTGCAGCCGCGTGCCGCGCATCAGCGATCACTCCCGGAAGTTGCAAAGGAGAAGCGGAAGGAAACAGGGGTGAGCGGGTATCGTACCGTTCCGCGCGGGCCGCAGCCAAGCCGAGCGGTTGTTGAGGACCGCGGGGAATCCTACAATTCCGCATGTCGTTCCCGGTCGAATGACCTTTTCTGCACACCCCTGGCGACATCAGGCATGGTTCCCCGCCGCGAGGTCTTTCCGCACGTCATCGAAATGAACTACCAGGCCCGGCAGCGCCTGGGGTGTTCGGTCTACCTGATCTTCGACGAGCCGGACTGGCTGCTGATCGACATCGGCTACGAGGACACGGCGGAGGAGATCGTCGACCTGATCCGTCAGATGGACTTCTCGCTGTCCCACTGCAAATACCTGATCTGCACACATGCCGACGTGGACCACGTGCAGGGGATGAAGCGGGCGCAGGAACTGTTGCCCTCCGCGACGCTGCTGGGCCATCCCGACTGCCAGCGCGACCTGGCCGGACCGGACCGGGTGGTCACGTTCGCGGAAATCGGGGCGCAGGGCATCTCGATCAACCTGCCTCCCATTCACATCCAGCAGACGATCACCGAAGGGGACGTCGTCGAACTCGGCTCCCTGAAGCTCGACGTCTGGAACACGCCGGGGCACACCCCCGGCCAGTTGTGCTTCAAGCTGGGCCGGCTGCTGTTTTCCGGGGACAACATCTACCGCGACGGCTGCGTGGGGAACATCGACGCGCACCACGGGTCGGACATTGCCGACTTCATCAAGTCGCTGGAACGGATTCGGGACGCCGAAGTGGACTGGCTGCTCCCCAGCCACGGCCCGATCTTCCGCAAGGACCGGAAGCTGATCCAGGGGACGATCGACCGCCTGACTGGTTACCAGCACATGGCGGACTTCGGCACCTGCGCCGTCGACTGGCCGCTGCTCGACGAGTGGGAGGACGAGCTGGTCCGCGGCTTCGATCCGGACAAGGCATGACCGGTTCTCAGCCAGTCGCCCCTTGCCGCGCGGCCACCTCCCCGTTTGCATTCTGCCGCCGCGGAGCTTACGTTGCACGCATCAACCGGGTTCCATTCCAGCACGGGAAACCACATGCTCCCACATCGGATGATTGCGGCCCTCGTGGCCGGCGGCGTGCTCGCCGCGACGTCGGTTGTTTCCGCCCAGGACGAGGCGCCGCCGTTGCCCAAGGCCTTCATCAACGGTGAAGGGCTGGGCTGGGTGACGCTCGGCGAAGCCGATTTCACCAACGTCAACTGCGATCCGGAAACGTGGTCCTGGAAAGACGGCATCGCCTACTGCACCGGCCAGCCCGTGGGGGTGATCCGCACGCTGAAACCGTACACCAACTTCGAGCTGGTCGCCGAGTGGTGTCACCGCAAGTCGGGGGGCAACTCGGGGATCTTCCTGTGGTCCGCGCCGGATGCCCTGGAGAACGTGCCGCGGGGGACGCTGCCCCGCTGCGGCATCGAGGTGCAGGTGCTCGACCACGGCTATGCCGAGCAGTACGAAGAGCGGACGAAGAAGAAGCCGGACTGGTTCACCACCAACGGCGACGTGTTCCCGGTGGGCCGGTCGAAGATGGAGCCGTTCCCGCCGGTCTCTCCCAACGGTCAGCGGAGCTTTCCGCGGAAGAACCTCAGCAAGGGGATCGACCAGTGGAACCACTACTACGTGCGGGCCATCAACGGCGAAGTCCGGCTGTGGGTCAATGGCGAAGAGGTCTCCGGCGGGAAGAACTGCGACCCGGCGACCGGGCACCTCTGCCTGGAATCCGAAGGGGCCCCGGTGGAGTTCCGCAACCTGCGGATTCGCGAACTGCCGTGAGAAGCCCTGTGTGACCGATGAGCAGATTCACTCTCGGACGAGCCGCCGCGCCTTCATCTCAAACCTCGGCAGCGTCCCGCACGGCACGGCTTCGACGGCGGCCTGAAAGTTCAGCCGGTCCTTGAGCACCCGGGCCAGTCGTTGCGTCAGTTCGGCGACGGCGGGCGAATCGACGTCTGCGGCTGGTTCGATCTCGATCCGCAGATGCTGCATCTCGCGCTGCTGCGTGCAGACGATGCGGTATTCCACGACCGCCGGCTCCTCGCGGAGCACCGCTTCAATACTCGATGGGAACACGTTGTTCCCCCGGATGATGAGCATGTCGTCCACGCGGCCGAGGATGCCGCCATCCAGCCGCAACAGCGACCGTCCACGCGGGTCGGGAGTGGTCGCCGCCCGGACCAGGTCGCCGGTGCGGAAGCGGAACACGGGGGAATCGGGCCGGCAGAGCGTGGTGACGGTCAGCTCGCCGGTCTCGCCGAGGGTCACCGCCTCGTCGCGGTCGGGGTGCAGGATCTCGGCAACGCACTCCGTTTCCAGGATCGTCAGATGCCGTTTGTCGCCGTTCGCGGTCACGCCGAGCGGGCCGATCTCGGTCATGCCCCAGTGATCGACGACGTCGGCCCCCCACGCGGCTTCGATCCGTTCCCGGACCGCCGGGATGTTGCCCCCCGGTTCGCCGGCGACGAGGATTGTCCGCACGCCGAGCGCGGCCAGATCCAGGCCGCGGTTTGCCGCGATCTCGGCGAGCCGCAGGGCATACGTCGGCGTGCAGCCGACGAGGGTGATGCGGTTGTCGGCGATCAGTTGCAGCCGGGCCTCGCTGCTGAGGCCTCCCGCGGCGACAACGAAGCGGCCCTCGCGCATCGCCGCCTCAAAGCCCGCCCAGAAGCCGAGGAACGGGCCGAACGAGAACGGAAAGCAGCAGCGTTCGTCGGGCCGCAAAGGCATCAGGCGGTAGATTTGCCGCCAGCATTCCATCAGCCCGGCCCAGTTGCGGGGCGTATCGAGCCACCGCAGCGGCTGACCGGTCGTGGTGCCCGACGTCTGATGCAGCCGCGTGTACGCCGCCACCGGTTGCGTGAGGTTCGTCCCGTAGGGGGGATGGGCCGCCTGATCGGCGACCAGATCGGTTTTGCGGAGCGTCGGCAACCGGCGGAGATCGGCGAGCGAGGTCAGGGAATCCGGCGTCAAACCGACGGCCTCGAACCGCGGTTTCCAGAAGGCGTTGGTAGCGATCACGTCGCCGACGACTTCCCGCAACCGGTCAAGTTGCCGGCGTTCGAGATCGGGGCGGGGGAGGTCTTCGGGGAACGGCATGGGACCACAGGATCAATTCGTCAGCCCCGAAGGGGCGACAGACCGTAGCCCCACGCGTAAGCGTGGGGAAAGTCGGAGCACACGGGATACAGCCCCGGAGGGGCGACAGACATCATTCGCGCAACGGCCGTTCTGCCGCCCCTCCGGGGCTTCACTGATACACACCGCCGACACCCCAGGCTGACGCCTGGGGCTACGATCTGTCGCCGCTCCGCGGCTGAACTTCCCTTCCTTTGGATTTCGAGTTTCGGATTTGGGATTACCTCCCTCACGGCGTGAGCACAATCTTCCCCCGCAACGTGCCCGCCTTTTGCAGCGTGTTCGACTCCTGCAGGGCGTGGGCTTCGGCGGCGGCAGAGAGCGGAAGCTGCTTGCCGATCACCGGCTTCCACTTCCCCCGCTCGAACAGTTCGTTCAGGTGCGCAGCGGCGGCCCGCTGTTCGTCCGGAGTGCCGTTGAACATGGCAAAGCCGATCATCCGCAGGTCCTTCACGTAGAACGGACCGACGGGAAACTCCGGCCGCGCCTGCCGGCCCGCCATGAGGATGATCCGTCCGCGGGGCGCCATCAGCGACACGGTGCGGTCGAACGTCGGCTCGCGCTGGGTCTCGAACCAGACCTGGACGCCGCCGTGCGGCGACGCGAACGAGCGAATCTGGTCATCCTTGCTGCCGTCGCGGTAGTTGACGGCGAGGTCCGCCCCCAATTGCCTGCAGATCTGCAGGCTCTCCTCGCAGCCGCCGGTGGCGATCACCTTCGCACCGCAACCTTTGGCGAGCTGGATGACCGCCGAACCAACCCCTCCCGCCCCGCCGTTGACGAACACCACCTCCCCCGCTTTGAGCCCCGCGTGCAGGAACAGCCCCAGGTCCGCCGTCAAACCGACGAGCGCCCCCGCAGCGGCCTGTTCGTCGGACATGCCGGCGGGAATCGGGTACAGCCACCGCTCGTCGACGGCAATCCGTTCGGCGAATGTTCCCTGCCGGCCGAACAATCCCTGGTTGCTCCCCCACACGCGGTCTCCCACGCGGAACCGCTTCGCCGCTTCGCCGCAGGCGACGACCGTTCCGGCGACGTCGCAGCCGATGATGTACGGGAACTGCGCGGCCATCTGCACGATGCCCGCGCGAATGTACGTGTCGATGGGATTGACCGCCACCGCCGCCACATCGAGCAGCACGTCCGTCGGTCCCGGTTCGGGATCGGGCAGTTCGCCGTATTCAATCACCGACGGCTCACCGGTCTGACGGATGAAGGCGGCACGCATGAGGCTGGCTCCTGGGCTGCCCTCAACCGGTCCGCGTTGATTCCAGGCGTGAGCGCCAGGCCACCCACGTCAGCCCTGCCAGAATCAGCGCGGCCAGCCCGGAGGCAGCCGCCCCCCAATATACGGACCGCGGGCGATACGACCAATCCACTTCGTAGCGGCCGGCGGAAAGATCGACCGCGCGGAACATGCCGGCCGTCGGCGGCGACGGCACAAGCTCGCCATCCACCGTGACTTGCCAGCCGGGGTAGGCCAACTCCGTGAGGACCAGCCGACCGCCGCGCACACTGTCCGCGCGCACGCGGACGTGGTGCGGGCCGTAACTGGTGATCTCGGCGAAATCGCCGGGGGCGCCGTCGTTCCAGAACACGCGCCCGCGGGCTTCGTTGAGACGGTAGAGATGCACCGGCTCGTCAAACCGGGCCCAGGCGGGGTTCAGCAGCGGATCGAACCCCGTCCAGACGTGCTCCACCGGCCAGCCCCGCAGTTCCAGCCGCTCGAAACTCAGGATGTGCGTCACGCCGCCGTTGCGGAGCCACTCCACGCGTTCCGGAGAATACGTGTGAAAGTCGTCCGGCTCGACCTTCGGAGCCATGTACCGCGGATCGAAGTATTCCTGCGGACCGAGTCCCAGATACACCGGCACCTGCGAGACCCCCAACAGATTCGGCAGGTTCTGCCCCGGCGCGAACAACCGCGGCGGCTGGTCTTCCTTCAGGAGCAACTGCCGAACCACGCTCACATCCCGCTGCCGGATCGGCGGGCTTCCCACCGCGACGGCATAGCTCACCACCCGCGGCGTCCACCACAAATCGAGCAGCGTGAGCCAGAACAGCAGCGACGGCCAGCGGCGACCGCGGCTCCCGTCGCGCAGCGTGTCGAAGTACCGCCCCGCCAAGAGCCCCGCCGCGAGCGTCGCGACGATCCCGGATCGCGCCGGGCCACGAAAGAAATTGAACCCCGGCACAGATTGCAGCACCATCAGCGGCCACCCGGTGGCATACACGACCGCGGCGAGCAGAATCAGCAGCCACGTGATCGTCCAGCGGTCGAGCGCACGCCGTCGCATCTGCAGCGCGACGCCGACGACGATCAGCAGCAGCGGAATCATCCCGAAATAGAGATGCGCTTCCGCCCGGTTGGTCGCCGCGGGGACGCAGCCGGGCAATCGGTTGAGCGCGGCGTCGAGGTCGATCGCCGGGTCGTACCAGTACCACGGTGCGACGAGCTGCGTGAGGTACAGCGGCGGCAGATGTCCGTAGAACGGCAGATGCTCCCCGCCGACGGTCGCCCGCTGGCTGCGGGCCTTGAGTTCCCACGTCGCGGACAACTGCACGGCGGCGAGCATCACGCCGAGCGCAAACGCGGCCGCCAACAGCGCAGCGCGTGAGAGCCGGGGCGTGCCGCCCCGGTCTTCCGTTGTCTCTTCGGAGAAGACAAGACCGGGGCGGCAGGCCCCGGCGCTGAGAAACCCGCTCAGGCGCACAGCGGCGTACGCCCCCAGCAGCAGCCACGTGAAGAACGCAATCTGAAAGTGTCCGCCGAGCAACTGCAGGCCCACTGCGATGCTCAAACCCAGCGCATAGCGCCAGCGGCCGGAGTGCAGGTACGCCTCGGCACAACCGACGGCCAGCGGCAGATACAGTCCGCCGAGGATCGCCCAGTCGAGCGACCCCCGCACCGGAAACCAGCCGCAGACGTAAACCACGGCGGCGAGGTTGGCCCCGCGGGCCGAGAGACCCAGCCAGCGCCCCAGCCACCACATCGCCAGAAACGTGGCGATGTAATGCCCGATTTGCACGATGTTGGTCGCGGTCTGGACATCAAACAGGCCGTAGGTTACCCAATGCGGCGGATACAGGACGCCGGTCTGGCTTTCGGCCAGCAGCGGATACCCCTGCCCCGTCCAGGTGTGCCACAGCGGCAGCCCTCCCTGCTGCAGGTGTTCGGCGAAATACAGCTTCTGCGGCAGCGCGTACGAGTACAGGTCGCCGCCGATCAGGCCGCCGCCCAGCCACAGCGGCCACCAGTACAGCCAGGTGATGAGCAGCGCGATCAACCCGGCGACGCACCACTCCCTCGCGGGATGCGGGCGCACGGCAGCGGTCGGGGGTGACGGGGATCGAGCCAACGGCGTGACATCGCGCAGGACACGGGATCGTGGTCTGCCGATTCTACAAACCGACGTCTCCGTCGAATACCATGCGGCCCCGCGTGCACCACAGCTCGACGGCGGTGGCTCGATTCTGGTCCGCGCTTCCCGGATACTGGCCGGCATGTGCGGGATCACCGGGTTCATTGACCTCACGAAGTCGACATCGGCCGACGACCTGCGGGCGGTCGTCACCAGGATGGCCGATGCGCTGCGGCATCGCGGGCCGGATGACGCCGGGACGTGGGTCGATCCGGCGGTCGGCGTCGCGCTGGGACACCGCCGGCTGTCGATTCTCGACCTGTCGCCCGCGGGCCATCAGCCGATGGCGTCCCACGACGGGCGCTACTGGATCGCCTACAACGGCGAAATCTACAACCACCTCGAACTCCGCCGCGAACTCGCCTCCCGCGGAGTGACATTCCGCGGCACCTCCGACACGGAAACGCTGGTCGAGGCCTTTGCGGCGTGGGGCATTCGGCCCACGATCCAGCGCTGCCGCGGGATCTTCGCCATCGCCGTCTACGACACGCAGTCGCGCCAGTTGACGCTGGTCCGCGATCATCTCGGCATCAAACCGCTGTATTTCGGCCGGCAGGGGAATGTGCTGCTGTTCGGGTCCGAACTGAAGGCCCTCCGCGAGCACCCGGCGTTTGAGGGGGAGATCGACCGCAACATCCTGCCGCAGTTTCTGCGGCACAACTATGTGCCGGGGCCGTACTCCATCTACAAGGGGATTCGGAAGCTGCCCGCGGGGACGGTGTGCACGATTGGCGTGGACGACCCGCGGCTCGAGCCGCAGCCGTACTGGTCGTTCACCGACTGTGCCGTGAACGGCGCCGGCCACGTGCTCCGCGACGACCCGGCGACGATTGCCGACGTCCTGCACGCGGAGCTGTCGCGGGCGGTGTCGGAGCAGATGCTGTCCGACGTGCCGCTCGGGGCGTTTCTGTCCGGCGGGATTGATTCGTCGCTGGTGGTCGCCCTGATGCAGCAGCAGAGTCCGCGGCCGGTGAAGACGTTCACCATCGGCTTCGAGCTCGACGACTACAACGAGGCTCCGTTTGCGCTCGCCGTGGCCCAGCATCTGCGGACCGAACACACCGAGTACTACGTGACCGCCGCGGAAGCCCGCGACGTGATCCCACTGTTGCCGGCGCTGTACGACGAGCCGTTCGCGGATTCATCGCAGATCCCGACGTATCTGGTCTGCCAACTGGCGCGGCGGCACGTGACGGTGGTGCTCTCCGGCGACGGCGGCGACGAGCTGTTCTGCGGCTATCTGCGGTACTTTGCGGCGCTCGTCGGCACGCGCGGGGGACGGCTGCCCGCGGCGGTGCGGCATCCGGCGAGTCTCGTCGCCCGCGGCCTGGCCCGTTGTCTGCCCGGCGGCAAATGGAAGAAGCTCTGTAACCGGGCCGCCAGCTTCCTCCGCGATGCCGATCCGGACCAGCGGTATCTGCGGGGGATGTCGCACTGGCCGCTGTCCGAGAACGTCGTCCGCCAAGCCGTTCCCGCGTCCACGATGTTCTATTGGCCTTCGGACTGGCCTGCGTTTCCAGAGCCGCAGCAGCGGTGGCAGTGGCTGGACACGCTCAATTACCTGCCGGACGACATTCTGGTGAAGGTGGACCGGGCCAGCATGGCGGTGTCGCTGGAAGCCCGGGTGCCGCTGCTCGATCCGCAGGTCGTGGAACTGGCGTGGCGGGTGCCGCACGAACTCAAAGTCC
>Ga0073934_10007864_pt1 | contig 14532 bp, 15 predicted proteins | sample LarsenN4metaG_FD_76834 | JGI IMG/M metagenome (GOLD analysis project Ga0073934, IMG submission 76834) | Hot spring sediment bacterial and archeal communities from British Columbia, Canada, to study Microbial Dark Matter (Phase II) - Larsen... ...
AGGGCTTGGAGCGCAACGTGCCCTCCCCTGCGATGGGGGGGAGGGTGGGGAAGAGGGCCTTAACTTAAGGGGATGGACCCTAGCCCCACAAAAAACGTGCCCTTGTGGGCCTCCCCCCTTTCCAGAGGATCTTTTTTCCTCCCCTGACCCCCTCCCTCTCTCCAGGAGTAAGTTTTTTTCTAACCTAACCCCCTCCCCTTCCCGCATCGGGAAGGGGAGGGCCTTTGCCTTAACTCTCGGAGGGGTTAGGTCAAAAAAATACCCTTGAAAACTCCCTTCCCGACGGGGGAAGGGGGAACCTGGGAATTGCACGGGCCCTGACCTTCCCCTCCCCTCGCAGGAGAGGGGAGCCGGAGGAGTTAGGTCCAAAAAAGATACTCCTCTTTTAAAAAATTAAAAAATAAGTTGACACAAATACAGTTTATACATAAACTATATGTATGGTGCGAGTTCAAAGAGCGCGTCGTTGAATATCCATTTATCGTCGAGGACCGCCCTACGTAGTGGCCAGAGGGGTGGCGGGAACGGAGCCCCGCTCCTCCATTATCTTGGGTGGAGAAGACCTATGAAGCTAGAACAAGAACTTAAACTGGACCATCCCCTGTCGAGCGCTAACCATGAGGCGTTGTTGAGCCTGGTTCGGACCACTCCGATGATCCAAAAGCTCGCCGACCGCTTCTTTGCACAGTATGGGGTCACCGATACCCAGTTCAACATCCTGATGATCCTTAAGGAGTATAAGGAAAAGGGGTTGAGCCAGCAGGAGCTGAGCGAGAAACTCATCGTGACTAAATCCAACGTGGTCGGGCTGATCGATCGCCTGGAGAAAGCAGGTTATGTCAAAAGAAGGTCGCATCCCACCGACCGGCGCTTCAATCAGATCGTCCTCACTTCCAAGGGCGAGGATCTGGTGAGGCGGGTCGAGATCGCCTATTTCCGAGAAGTCGATGAACTCATGGACGTGCTGAGCGATTCGGAAAAAGAAACGATTATTCTGGCCACCTATAAAATCCGCCAGCATCTCAAACAGAGGCAAAAAGAACAGGTATCCTTATGAAAACGAGCCCAGAGCCCGCCGGAGCATCTCGAGTTGAAGGGGAGCAGGCTTATCAAGAAAGCGTTCTCGCCCTGATGCAACTTAAATCTGTTCTCTACGGGAGTCGCGTAGCGCTGTCTTTGAAGGAGGAGGGTTGTTGGAAGGAGCTGACCTACGCAGAGCTCTCCAGGGGAGCGAAAGATCTTTCTGACCATCTCATCCGAAAGGGATTCCGGCGAGGGGAGCGCATCGCCATTCTCTCTGAGTCGAGGCCGGAGTGGGGGGTCGCTTTCTTTGCGGCAATTCGGAGCGGAGCCATCGTAGTCCCGCTGGATACCAAGTGGACCCCGGCGGAGTTGGCTTCCATTCTATCCGACGCCGAGCCCCGCCTCCTGTTCGTCTCATCCCAATTTGTCGAAACCGCCCGGGCACTCAAAACCCAACTCCCCTTTCTGGAGGAGGTGATTTTGCTCCATGGCGGCCCGCAGGCCACAGGTCTTGGCATAAAAAGCTCAGACCCTGCGGAGTTCCCGACTATAGATCGTCTCCGGGCCCGCGGGGATGACGCCGTTCCACCCTTGCAGGGAAAGGACCGGGAGATGGATGAAACCGCCCTGATCGTTTATACGTCCGGGACCACCGGAAGCCCTAAAGGGGTCATGATCTCGTTTCGGAACTTGATTTCTCAGATCCGGAGTTTTGAGGCGCTTCTGGGGCTTAGCTCCCAGGATCTGTTTCTGTCCATGCTCCCTCTGAACCATCTCCTGGAGCTGACCGTCGGGTTTCTGGGTGTGCTGTACGCAGGAGGTCGGATTTGCTATAGCCGGACCCTCTACCCGCAAGAGATCACCGAAATAATGCGCGAACGGGGAGTCAGCCTCGTCATCACGGTTCCGCTTTTCCTCAAGATGCTGAAGGGATGTATCGAAAAAGAGGTTCGTCGCTCAGGGATTCTCGGGGAGCGTCTGTTTCACATGGCGTTCGGTCTCGCGCGGTGGATTCCGGGGCGGTTGATGAAGAAGCTTCTTTTCCGGAGGATCCACAGGCAATTTGGGGGAAGGTTGCGGGCGTTCATTTCAGGAGGGGCGCCCCTTGAGGGGGAGGTGGCCGAGTTTTTCGACCGGCTAGGGTTTCCCATCTATCAAGGGTACGGATTGACGGAGACCAGCCCGGTGATCTCCGTCAACACCCCGGAGCATAACCGATTGGGTTCGGTGGGAAGGCCCCTCTCCGGGGTACGCGTTCGGATCCTGAGCGAGGAGGGGAAAGGGGGGGAAGGCGAGATTCTCACCCAGGGCCCCCACGTCATGAAGGGTTATTACAAAAGGGAAGATTTGACCAGGGAAGTCCTCGATGCGGAGGGATGGCTCCACACCGGGGATCTGGGGAGGATCGATGAGGATGGATTCCTTTACCTGACAGGCCGGGTCAAGAACCTCATCGTGCTGGGCGGCGGCAAGAAAGTCCATCCGGAAGAAGTAGAGGCGGCCCTCGCCAGAAGTTCGGTCCTCAAGGAGGTCTGCGTCATAGGAAAGCTTTCACAAGAAGGGCCCATGCGGGGGACCGAGGAGGTCTGGGCCGTGGTCGTCCCTTCCGAGGCCCTGGTGCAATCCGGGAGGGGGAATCCGGAGGCGCTCAAGGGGGAGATCCAAAGAGACATGGACCGCCTTTTGCGGGACCTGGCGCCGTATAAGCGTCCGTCGAGGATCTTTATCAGCTTTGAAGAGCTGCCCAAAACGGCCACCCGCAAAATCAAACGCGGGCTGGTCCTCCAAGGGCTCGAAGGTCGGGAAGGACTCTTCCTCCCATGAGGCAGAGGGGGGCAGATCCACCGAGCGTGGGTTTGACGTATACCCTGAAAGGCGGGTTTAAATCTGCGGCTATCTGCCTCCTCGGGGGGTCCCATGCCATGAACAAAGCCGTTTTTCTACTTTATCTTTTGAATTTTATGTGGATCGGCGCCCTTCCCATCGTTTTTTTCAAAAAGGATGGGCGTCTTAACCTCCTGTGGTGGCTGACGGCGGCTCCCTTTTTCCTCTGTACGCTGTTTCTCGTAGCCTCCTTGGGCGGGTACATCCCTCCCATCACAGGCTATGGAAATAGTTGGAGTGGAGCGCTGGGGCTCATTTCCGTGCCTTTCGGGGTAGCTTCTATAGCCTTGATCTCCTTCACCCTGGGCACCCATCGGGTCCCCATCTCCCTGTGGCACCAGGACAACGACGCCCCCCAGCATATCGTAACCTACGGCGCCTATCGACGGATCCGTCACCCTTTTTACGCGGCCTTTCTTCTGGCCCTTTGGGGAGCTTTTGTTTTCTGTCCCCATCTGGGAACGCTTTTTACCTTTGTTTACGGGTTTATCATCTTGAACTTTACGGCGGCCAGGGAGGAAAGACGCCTGAAGGCCTCCCCCTTCGGAGCAGAATATCAGGCGTACCTGTGCCGGACCGGGCGCTTCTGGCCCCGCAGGTCCCCCTTTCAAGGGTACTTTTTGGAACCTAACCCCTCCGACTCCCCTTCCCCTCCCAGTGAAACGGAGGGTTAGAGCCGGTAAAAAAGGGGACCCCTAAAAGCGCAGGCCCCCGGACGGGGAAGAGGGACCTTAAAAGGGTAGGTTTTTTATTCACCTAACCCCCCTACGCGCCAGGATAAGAAAAAAATCCCCCCTGACCCCCCTTTGTAAGGGGGGCCAGGCTCTGAATTCCCCCCTTTACGAAAGGGGGGCCAGGGGGGATTTTTCCCTGTATTTACCACCCTTTTCCTCCTTATCCTGGCGCTTATGCCCCTAACCCCCTTCCCTGGTAGGGAAGGGGGAACGAGGTCCCTTCTCCCCCTTGCAGAGAAGGGGGTTGGGGGGGTTAGGTCCAAAAACCTACTCCAGAAAGGGGAGAGGGACAGGGTCCTTAGAGGGAGGGACTATGGAGGTTTTCATCGATCGCTTATCATTTGCGTTGGGGGATGAGACGAACACCGTAGAGGAGGCGGTGGAAAAGGGAAGGACGGTCTCCACCGCTGCAGCTTTGAAGGAGGCGGGTTTCAAGCGGCACCATGTGTGTCGTCCGGGGACCACGGCGTACCATCTTGCGCGTCGGGCCGTTGAGGGGATCCGGGAAGATCTGGGCGATGTGGGGGCCATCATTTATTCCACCTGCGTTCCCATCAACGGAAATATCGGGGAGGAACGCAGGTTCCAGGAAACCCGAGACGTCAAGTATCTCATGGATTTTCCGGCAAGCCATTTGCAATCCGATTTTGGACTGGATCGGGCCTGGGTCATCGGTCTTAACCAACAGGCCTGCACGGGGATGCTGGGCTCCCTCCGTCTGGCCGGGGGGCTTTTGGCCTCTGAGCCCGAGGTAGGGCGGGTCCTATGCGTGACGTCGGACCGGTTTCCAGACGGAGCTCTGTACGAACAATCCTACAATCTGATTTCGGATGGAGCCGCCGCGTGCATCGTCTCCTTCTCACCGGGAGGCTTTCGGTTGCACACCTGCCATGGAATAACCAACGGAGCCATGGCCCATGCCTCGGATGAGGAGACGGTGGGGAATTATTTTAGCTACGCCCACCGGGTCATTCAAGAGACCCTCGGGAAGGGTGGGCTTAAAATGCAGGATATAAGCTGGATCGTGCCGCAGAATATGAACCTAAAGGCCTGGCAGATCCTCTCCCGTCTCCTTAAGTTTGATGTCCAGCGGGTTTACTTCCCCACCCTGGAGGAAGTCGCCCATGTCATCAGCGGCGATAACCTCATTAATCTTAAACGCCTGGGGGAGGAAGGAAAGGTCGGGCCCGGCGAGCGCGTGCTCCTTTTCATGGCGGGCTACGGACTTAACTGGCAGTGCACGATCCTGGAAAAGATTTAACGATGCCTGGGGATAACCTATGCGGGAACTTGCCAGAACGGTTGAAAAACTTTGTGAGGCTTCCAAAAGGGATTACCTCAATCCCTATGTTCAGTTAGAATGGCCCGAGGTCCTCGACGCGGAGCAGTGGTTTACAAGCCCGGAGCTCCTTTCAATTTACGGAACGGAAAGGTACGAGCGCCTGAGCGAGGCCGAAAAAAAGCGGTTGAGTTTTTATGAGGCGGTCAATTTTTTTAGCCTCAACATCCACGGCGAGAAGTCCTTGATCGAAGGGCTCGCCCGGCGGCTTTACAAAAGAAATTATGGGCAGGTCTCTCGGTACCTTCATCACTTTCTGGACGAGGAAAACAAGCACATGGTTTACTTCGGGGAGTTTTGTACGCGGTATGCCGGGAAGGTTTATCCGGAGAAAAAGGTGGTCTTCCCCAGAGACTATGAGCCCGGCGAAGAGGATTTTCTTTTTTTCGCAAAGGTCCTTATCTTCGAGGAGATCGTGGACGTGTACAATGTAAAGATGGCTAAAGATGCGCGCCTGGCCCCCATCGCCCGCCAGATCAACTTTCTTCATCATCGGGATGAGGCCCGCCACCTGGTTTTCGGTCGTCGGCTCGTCAAGGAACTTTTTGACCGTTACGCCCCTACCTGGTCCGAAGAGACCCTTCAGGGGGTGCGGGATTATCTCAAGGGGTATCTGACGGCCACCTGGAAGGAGTACTATAATCCCGAGGTGTATCAGGATGCCGGCCTGGCCGCTCCCTTCGATATTCAGGAAAGCGCTTTCCACGGGGAGAGGGGCCGCGAACATCGACGGAGGATCTCAAAAGGAGGCCTTCGCTATCTTTTGGAGAATAACCTTTTGGAAGAGGAGCCCTCTCTATGAAAACAGAAGCGGAAATCCGCCGGGCTTTACGGGAGTGGATCGTTCAGACCAACGGCAAGATTCGACCCGAGGAACTCAACGATGAGACCCCCCTCCTGGAACGAAGAATCCTCTCGTCCCTGCAAGTGATGGATCTCATCCTTTTTATCGAAAAGCTGTCCAATAAATTCATCGACGTGGAGCAGCTAAAAGCAGGCGTTTTTCGGGATATTCATGCGATATATCGGAACTTTTTTGAATCCTCCGGGGACCCGGAGGTACGCGGATAACGGCGGCATGGGGACATCTGCTTTATCTGCCCCGTCGGAGGATGCTACCATCTATGCCATCGGAGGATCGCTTTAAAAACCTGTCAGGGTATCGCTGGCTAGAGAACGGCCAGTCGGCTTTGAGTGGAGGGCTCCTCGACCTGTACCGCAGGCTCGACCGGCTCTTTCTCCGTTGGGCGGAGGAGGGCCGCGCGGTTGAATTTCTCTTTCCTACGTTTATTCCGGCGCGCGAGCTTGCGAAACTGGATTATTTTCGGTCCTTTCCCCATCTTGTGACCTTTCCGGTCACGTTGGATGCGGATGAAGAGAACCTCAAGCGCTTTATCGCGGGGGAACCCCTGGACGTCCGGGGGGAAATTCGGCTCGCGACCCCGGCGCCTATCCGAGACGTGCTTACGCCGGCGGCGTGTTATCATTTTTATATCCACTTCCAGGGAGAACATCTCCAGGGGCCCCGGTACGTCACGACCCGGGCCACCTGCTTTCGGAGAGAATCCCATTATCTGCCGCTGGAGCGTCAATGGAGTTTCTCCATGCGGGAGATCGTAGGCCTTGGGACCCTGGAGGAGGTGAAAGCGTTTCTGGCCCAATATCAGGACCGAGTGGACCGGTTCTTTAGGAAAATCCGGCTTCCCATCCGGTGGAAAAATGCGACCGATCCGTTCTTCAACCCTTCCCACAATCCCAGGTACCTTCTTCAGAAGCTCGACCCTGTCAAGACGGAGATGGTATTTCAGGATCGGTTGGCCCTCGGTTCGATTAATTTTCATCGGAATTATTTCGGGGAGGCGTTCCAGATCTTCCGGGAGGGAAAAGAAGCCTTCTCAGGCTGCGTGGCGTTTGGGATAGAGCGATGGATCTTTGCCTTTTTAACCCACTTTGGGTTAAAGGAAACGGATTGGCCGGATCTTAATTCCTAGAGGGTGCGGGATGAATACCAGGCACGTTTTGATAACGGGTGGGGATGGCTATTTGGGGTTGCGGTTGGCCAGGAAGTATCTGGAGTTGACGGAGAAGTCCTTACTTCTTTGGATGCGGGCGAGGGATGAACGTGAATTTCAAACTAAGAAGGAAAAGCTTCGTCACCAGCTGGGTCCCCTTGAAGGGCGCGTGAGCTACCACTGGGGAGATCTGGCTCAGGAACGCCCTTTTCATTCGATAGATCCCCGGACCATCCAGGCCATCCTCCATACAGCCGCCGTGACCCGGTTCAATGTGGATGAAAGAACCGCTCGAAAAGTCAATATCGAAGGGACGGAGAAGCTCCTCCATTTTGCAGATCGGTGCCCCTCTCTGGAAGGGGTAGGTCTGCTGAGCACCGTGTATGCTTCCGGGCTTAGATCCGGCGTCATCGAAGAGCTCCCCCTGGACGACAAAGACGGTTTCGCCAACCCTTATGAAAGGTCGAAATGGGCCGCTGAGGCCAAACTCCTGACCCAATTTGACCGACTTCCCTGGCGAATTTTTCGAGTGGCCACCATCATCTCAGACGACGAGGCGGGCTCCGTGACCCGGCAGAACGCCTTTCATAATACCCTCAAGCTGTTTTATTACGGCCTTCTTTCCCTCGTTCCGGGGAGGCCGGAAACCCCGCTTTATTTTGTCACCGGGGAATTTGCGGCGTGCGCCATTTTTAACTTGATGAACTCCCCGGCGAACCAGGCCATCTATCATGTGGCGCACACGCGCGGGGAGTCCCTTTCCCTCGGAGAGCTTATCGACCTCGGGTTTGAGGCTTTCGAACGGGAAAAGGATTTTACCTCGAGGCGAATCCTCAAGCCCCTTTACGCCGACGCGGAGTCCTTCGATCTCCTGGCCGAAGGGGCCCGTGCCTTTGGCGGGGGGGTCCTGGATCAGGCGATTTCCAGCGTGGCCCCCTTCGCCAGGCAATTGTTCGTCCAGAAAGACCTGCGGAACTCAAAGCTGGTCCTGGCTTTGACCCAAACGTCCGGCGCATGCGGCTACCGGGCCCCAGACCCCCGCCGGCTGGTTCGGAACACCTGCGAATACCTCGTCCGCACAAGATGGGGGAAATCCATAAACGAACCTGAATCGACGCTATCCCCGCCGGCTGCGACCTCCGATGAGCGCCGATCCCCCAGATGAAAGGGGCGTTCATCCGCGTTTATCTGCGGCTGCGACCTCCGGGGCGTATACCCATGCTGACCGAAAATGAACTTTGGATCCTCAGTTTTTATCGGACCTCCGAGATCAGCGGAGCGCTTTTCTTTGGAAGGCTGGCCAGGTCCCTGAAGCCGGGCGCCATCCAGCGGGATATGACCAAACACTTCTCAGACGAAGCGCTCCATGCCTGGTATTGGACCTCGTGCATCGAGAACCTGGGAGCACAACCCCTCAAGCTGAGCGAAGCTTATCAGGATCAATATCTGGCGGCGGCCGGCATGCCGGCGAATCTGATGGAAGTCCTGGCCATTACCCAGATCTTCGAAAAACGCGTCATCCATCAATATGCCCGCCATCGCCGGGTCCCGAACGTCCCGCCGCGGGTCCGGGAGACCCTCGACAAAATCACGGAAGACGAAAAGTGGCACATCACCTGGATCCGAGACGCTCTGAAGGGGATGGAACCGGAGTACGGAAAGGACCTCATCGAGGCTACGCTGAACCGCTTCTGGGAAGCGGATCAGGAAGTCTATCGGAAAACGATGGAAGAGCACGAGGAAAGAATTCGACATCTGATTAACCTGAAATAAAACGATCTGCAGGGAGATACAGATAAAAATCGTCTCTCCTCCACAGAGGATGCCGGAACGCACGGGTTGCAGCCCCTGTGGATCGCTTTTGGAGTCCGAACATGCTGGATAAAAACGCCGTGAAAGAGAAAATGGCCAGCTTCTTAAGGGTTCCGATCTCCAGGCTAGAAGACGAAGCTCCCCTGACCCATCTGGTGGCGGAGTCCTTCGTCCTGGTGGAGATGGTGATCGAGCTTCAAGAGGAATTTGGGGTGCGCCTGGTCCAGGAAGACCTGAAGGGCGTGAAGACCGTGGGGGATTTAGCGCAGGTCTTGGAAAGCCGCGCAAAAGCGTCATTGAATCCTTGAAAATCTGAAGATTTAGCTTTGGAAAAATATGCGCCAATAGCTGTCTACCAGCCAGTGGGTGATGGCCGCCGCCGTAACTTTTCCGGTCCTCATATAGGTCAATCCGTAAAACCCGCCGGCCAGGGTGGCGAGGATCATGTAGACCCAGTCCGGATGGTGGAGGGAACGTAGGTGCGACAGGCCGAACAGGAGGGCAGAGATCGCCAGGGCGGTATGGGGTTTCCCCTTCAGTCGCTTGGAGAGGAGGTTATGGAAGATGCCGCGAAAGAGCAATTCTTCAGGCAACGCGATGAAAAATGCGATGATAATCAACGAAGCTACCACCTCGGCGACCGGCTTCATCGTTTGCGTGGAGGCCGCGAAGTGGGTAGGGACCGCAATGGGGATGGCGAAGAAGACGGCGAACAGCGCGAAGTGGAGGCCCGCTTGCCGGACGTCTTCACGGCTCAACTGAAAGGTGTAGCCAACCCCTTCCAGGCGGCGCACCACCAGAAAGAGAAAAACTCCCCAGATCACTCCGAGGATTTTTCCGACCTCCTGCCCCTGTTCCACCGGAACCTTCTCTAGCTGCAGCCAGTCCAGCGCCAGGGGGAGGCAGAGGGCCAGGAGGGCCAGGACATCTGGAAGGGCTAATCCCTCTTCCCCAGGTCTTGTTCCCAGCAGGAGGATTGCCGGCACGAACAGGTACAGCGCGCAGGCCGCCACCTCCGTCCAGCGAAACCTGTCGACCAGGAGCGCGTAAAGCGCGTAGACCCCCACCAGTCCCAGAGCCAGGCCCAGGACTTTGACCCGACTGAAATCGATCTTCTCTCTGAGCTTTTCGACGAGCCGAGGAATCCCAAGCAGAAGATAAATGGATACGAAAAAAACGAACGCGGCGATCCCCGCGATCCGGCTTTGAAGCGCCTGCCCGGCCTGGAAGGTATACATCGAAAACCATGCGGTCAGGAGGACGATGAGCAGAACGACGATGCCGCTTTCCCGATTAACACCCATACGCTTTTTGCAATGCCTCTACCGGCGCTCGGCGACCGTTATCGCCCACCACGGCCCTCGCGTCTTGCCCAGGAGAGCCGCCCAGTACCATGAAGACACATCGGCCCAGCTAGTTCCGGTCCCGTCGTGGATCCTTTCGCAGACACGAAATTTTTCATGGCCCCGCGTGGCTTCAAAACACCCCCAGCGATGGTGGTCCGCGTCCACCCAGACCGGTCTGGGTTGCACAAAATAACCGAGCCCCTTAAAGCAATCCGAGCTGGCGTGAAGCTTCCGGGTTTCTTCTGTGATCCAACGGATCACCAGCTCGCGGGTTCCGTCCGTGAACCTCGCAGTACGTCCGGGAAACCCCGTATCGAAGCGCTTCTCGCGCTCCGTCAGGGGCAATTCCGTTAAAGGAAGGCCCTCCCATTGAGCTGGCCAGCCGGGGAAGGGAGGGGGGTCTCCCTGGAAACCACGGGGCTCCGCTAAGAAAGGTACGACGGCGGCCAGGACACAGGAAATTATGAAGACAGAGGGGTATCGCATGGGATTTCCTTTCGAATCCGTTGGATAAACCCGACGATAAAGATCGTCGTAAAAAGAAAGGTAACCAGGCCGACTCCCTGGTGGGTCCAGGGAGGAAGCGCGAGGATCCCTGCCTCTAGGTAGAACAGCGCAGCCGACCGGAGGATATTTCCAAGGATAACGGCGAGCAGGGAGAGGAGGGCCGCTAACCAGGTTTTCCACGCCCCGAGTCCGTAAAAAGAGGCCAGCGCGAAAGTCAGGTACAGGCCCGCCCATAGCGCTCGAATTCCGCTACAGGGGGCATCGATCCAGATGAGGTGCCCCCCCCAGTTCAGGAGGGTTCCCTCTCGGACCACCGCAAAGCCCGTGAGCTGGAGGAGAAGCGCCGTCGGCGCGGCGACCAGCGTGCGCAGCGGGTAGCCCAGGTAAAACTGCAGGGAAGGCATAATCGGCAGAGACCCCAGGAGACGTCCCCAGGTTCCCAGGTGCAGGGGCGTTCCGAGGCGGTAAGCGCTCACCGTGCAGGCTATGGCCGTGAAGGCGATCCCGGCCCGTAAGAGGGGCGGGAGCAGGGGATAGGTCGCCGTGTAAAGGAGCGTGAGGAGCGTGGGCAGTATCCAGGCATACTTTGCCGCGCCGGCCATTGCCGTCGTCCCGGCTTCAGATTTTTTCCACCCGCAGAACAGAACCGCTGTGCCCAGGGCCAGCAAGCCCCAGGGCTCCCCAGAGGGGTCCATGACCCGCGCGGCGTACCATCTCCAGACCGGCCAGAAGGCGAGGAGCTGGAGGGCGAGGAGAAGGAGCGGTGGCGGGTTGCGATGCAGGACGTTCCTGTTTCTCATGTCGAGTTATGAAAAACCGGCCCCAAAAGGAGCCTGGTTATCCGTAGCCCTCCTGCGATAAAACAGCCAGGCCAGCACCCCCGTAACCACTAAGAGGAGCATCCAGGTCTCCGGCTCAGGGATGGTGGGGACGGTGCCGGGGCTGACGGGTTCCAGGCCCGTCTGCTGATATTGCTGCTGGGTTTCGAGGACCACCGCGCCGCTGACCGGGGTTACCAGTTGATAGCTGACCGCGAGTTGAATAGCTTCTTCCACGCGGCTGTTTCCTCCTTTAGACGCTAACAATTTCGAGACTTCATCCCGGGCCCAGAGCCGGGCTAAGTGCCCGGAAGTTTCCTTGCCCTGGTCCGGGTCCTGGGGGCTTCCTCGTTCGACCCTTTCCCGGGAGAACACGGCTCGTTTGGACGTGCCTTTCCAGCTAGAGAAGAGTCCCTCTAAGTTCCGGGTCAGACCCTCCAGACGGGGTACCGGCTCTACGGCCTGGATGCCGTCTAATTTCTCGGCAATGCGGTTTGGCCCGTTTCTGGTCTGAATTTCATAGAGGCGGGGATTATCCGGTCGCCTTTCCCATTTCCGCACGAGCTCCTCGGGGCTTTGTAAAAGGATCGGGTGGGGTCCATGGATCCAGACGATGGCGCTGTTAGGGCTCTCCGCCGCGATATTCCAGGCCCGGGATAAAGCCGGAACGTTATCGCGTCCCCCTTCGCCGCTCAGAGTCCTTAACCGATCTGCGACGGCCCGGTAGAGTTGGCCGGAGCCCTTTTGTATCGGTCCGGAAAGCTCAACCACCTCGTCCGAGGCGAAGACCAGGCTAAACTCGATCCCTTCCGGGAGCTTGGGGAGGGCGTCGGCCACCTCGGGGAGGAACTCGTGCATGCTGCGCGAGCCATCTATCACTAGCACGACGCGCGTCGGAGGGAGGAACTCCTTTTCTTCGAGGGTCTGTCGGATCACCCCTCCATTTTTATCCACAGGGTCCGGCGTCCATGCCCGCACGACCTCCCCGGATCGGCTTACGCGGAGGGTTGTAAAAGGTTCTGCCAATTCGACGTGCTTTACCAGGCCACGAACTGAATAAAGTCCCTTCTCGGAATTCTCCAGCAGCAGGGGCGGCCCACCGGCAGGCCCTACGATCGCCTCAACAGGTTTCTCGGACTCGATCTGGACGGTATGGGAGACCTCCTTGGGGATGCCAAAGTTACGCTCCAGGAAGTAGGGCAGGCGGAGGAGCCCCTGCGTTTTGTTCAGGTCGGACGTTCCGGCCTCGAACAGAAGAGGCGCCGTAATCCCGATCCGAACCTTCATTTCACCCCCGTTGGGGGGGACCGGAAAGCACTGTACCAGAACGCGATCCGGGCCACTGGTCGTAACCAGGACCGGATCCCGTTTTTCCCGAACGACCTGTTCATAGGCCTGCCTAACCTTTCCTCGGGCGCCAAAGGCCGCTTCCCTTTCCTCCCCGTCGATCCAGAGCGTAAGTCGGGATACCACCCCCTGGGGAGGGAGGGCAATTTGTGCCCTGGCTTCGCGTTGCAGGCGTGAGGTGTTTTTGAAAACCAGCGTCCATTCCAGATAGACCAGGGCCGCGTCCGGGTCGATGGATCCCTCCAGCCTGGAGCCGGCTAGGGAAAGTCCTTTCACCCCGCCGCCGGCCATTTCGCCCCCCGGATCCGGATCGAAGGTGGCTGCCTCCTGTTCCCAGCGGCTAAGCCCGTAGAGCTTTGGAGGGGGAACTGTATTAAAAGGTCTTCCGGTGACGCGGTAATAAATTTTGCGCGCCTCTTCTGGCATCACCGGATCCCCGATCGTAAAAAGGAACCCGATCAGATCCATCGCGTCCCCGGGCCGCTCATAGCAGGCGCGGAGCATCGTTTCTTCGTTACCGATGGTGCGCAACCATCGGATGCCCCGGAGGCTGGTCTCCGGAGAATTGGAGGCCGCCATCTGCAGACCGAGTCGCGTTAAAGTCACCGGCAACTCAATGGATATAAGGATAATAAGAGAAAAAATCAGCCCCAACCCCAAACCCGGGGCCTTTGTAAGGGCCAGGGTCGCAGCCATCCTCCGAAGGTAGTTGCGACAGAGGAGCGCCGATATGAAGGAGAAAAGGGGAGCCAGCGGCAACAATCCCATCCCCAGGTACAGGATCGCGAGCACCGCAAGGGGGGTCAGGGGAAGGAAAAGAAGCGTGTAAAAAAAGGCCACCCCCATGGCCACCCCGTTGGCCAGCCCCAGGAAGAGCATCTGGCGGTAGACCTCTATCCCCGTTTCCCCTTTTCGGGCGGCCCTCCAGACGAGAAAATTGGCAAGCGGCACAAAACCGACCAAAAGGGTATGCCAGATCGTCGGGATCGGATCGAAAAAAATCTCCGCACAGAAATGGGCGCTCTCCTCAATGCCCAGGGTTACCAGCGGGAGCACGATCCCGAATAAAAGCACAAACGTACCCTGGGTTTTTTTAGAGACCCCGCGAAGGATCGGCTTCTCCGGGAAGGCGATCACCGGTACATCCTTCGGCGTTTCGGCAACGACCGGATTCAGCGAGCCCCATCGAGATAAGATACGCCTTACATCCTCTTCCGTTACAATGGGCCGCCTCGAGGCGCTCACCTCTTCATCGATACGCCGCTTAATGCCTGCAATAATGAGATCGGCCCCTAAGGGCTCCAGATTGGATCGAAGCTGGTGGGAGTAACGATCTAACTCTTCTCTGGCCGATTTCGTCCATTCAATCATGATATCTCTCCTCTTTGTGGTGTTCGATCAAAGCCTTTCCAGGCCGGCTCCCCGCCCAGGAGACCTTACCCGGGAGCGAGGGCGCCCGGGAGGGCTTAGTTTCGGCTTAGGATAAAGTTGGCAATCCAGCCGAAGATCGCCCATCCCATAAAAAAAAGGGCCCCCAACCCTATAGCCGCCGAGGATCCGGCTAAGGCGAGGCCTAACCCTGCAAGTCCGACCCCTGCCAGGAAGACGGTATAAACGCCCAGCACCTTCCGGCCCCGCCCGGCCTTGCAACTAAACGTCCCGGCCACCGGTAAGATCATGGCGATGCCTCCCACAGACGCCAAAAGCATG
>Ga0073934_10007865_pt1 | contig 14531 bp, 14 predicted proteins | sample LarsenN4metaG_FD_76834 | JGI IMG/M metagenome (GOLD analysis project Ga0073934, IMG submission 76834) | Hot spring sediment bacterial and archeal communities from British Columbia, Canada, to study Microbial Dark Matter (Phase II) - Larsen... ...
AAATCAATATTAATCAACTAGTAATACATAGTACATAAAGCGAAAACAAGCAAAGTCCGCCCACCCGCGAGGGGGCGGTTCAGGCCAGCAGGCGCGCCAGGGTGGCGGAGTAGACCCGGGACAGGCGGGTCAGGTCTTCGACCGCGACACATTCGTCGATTTGGTGGATGGTGGCATTGATCGGCCCGAGCTCGACCACCTGGGCGCCGGTCGGGGCGATGAACCGCCCGTCCGAAGTGCCGCCGCTCGTGGACAGGGTGGGATCGACGCCAAGCTCGGTTTTGACCGCAGCACGCAGCGCCTCGACCAGCACTCCAGGCTGGGTGAGAAACGGCTTGCCGGACAGTTGCCAGCGGACCTCATAGTCGAGCATGTGGCGCTTGAGCGTGTCCTCGACCCGGGCTTTGAGCTGATCCTCGGTCACGGCCGTGGAAAAGCGGAAATTGAACTTGAGGTCGAGGTGGCCCGGCACGACGTTCTCGGCGCCGGTACCGGCGTGGATGTTGGAAACCTGGAAGGTCGTGGGCGGAAAGAATTCGTTGCCGTGATCCCATTCGGTGCGCGCCAGGTCGGCCAGCGCCGGGGCGGCGAGATGAATCGGATTGCGCACCAGGTGCGGATAGGCGATGTGGCCCTGCTTGCCGTGCACGGTGAGCTGGCCGTTGAGCGAGCCGCGCCGGCCGTTCTTGATGGTGTCGCCGAGGCGCTGCACGCACGACGGTTCGCCGACCAGGCAGTAGTCGATCTTCTCGCCGCGCTGCTCCAGCCATTCGACCACCTTGATGGTGCCGTCGATCGACGGGCCTTCTTCATCCGACGTGATGAGCAGCGCAATCGAACCCTTGTGGTCTGGATGCTGCGCCACGAAATCCTCAATGGCGGTAACGAACGCCGCCAGCGAGCCCTTCATGTCGGCGGCGCCGCGGCCGTAGAGAAAGCCGTCCCGGATCGTGGGCGTGAACGGTTCGCTGGTCCATTTTTCCCTCGGGCCGGTCGGCACTACATCGGTATGGCCGGCGAAACACGCCACCGGCTTGGCGGTGCCGCGCCGCGCCCAGAAATTGTCGACTTGGCCGAAGCGCAGGCGATGAATCTCGAAGCCGAGCGGCTTCAAGCGCTCGATCATCAGTTCCTGGCAACCGGCGTCGTCCGGCGTTACCGACGGCCGGGCGATCAGTTGTCTGGCTAGCTCAAGCGTTTTATCGGTCATGGATTGCGGCTGGGCAGGCAACGCAAAGGTCGCAGAGGCGCAGAGAGCGCATAAGGAAATCCGGTTGTCATCCCCAACCCTTCGCGCCTTTGCGCGCTTTGCGTTGATGACTCAAATGTCACGCAGCAACTCGTTGATGCCGACCTTGGAGCGGGTCTTGGCGTCCACCTGCTTCACGATCACCGCGCAGTACAAGGAATACCTGCCGTCCTTGGACGGCAGGTTGCCGGACACCACCACCGAGCCGGCCGGGATGCGGCCGTAGGTGATCTCGCCGGTCTCGCGGTGATAGATCTTGGTGCTGCTCCCGATGTACACGCCCATCGAAATCACCGAGCCTTCCTCGACAACCACGCCCTCGACGACCTCCGAGCGCGCGCCGATGAAGCAGTTGTCTTCGATGATGGTGGGCGCCGCCTGCACCGGCTCGAGCACGCCGCCGATGCCGACGCCGCCGGAGAGATGCACGTTCTTGCCGATCTGCGCGCACGAGCCGACCGTGGCCCAGGTGTCGACCATGGTGCCTTCGTCCACGTAGCCGCCGATGTTGACGTACGACGGCATGAGCACCGCGCTCGGGGCGATGTACGCACCCTTGCGCACCGCCGCCGGCGGCACCACGCGGAAGCCGCCGTCGCGGAAGCTCTTGGAGTTGTAGTCGGCGAACTTGGACGGCACCTTGTCCCAGTAATTGGTGTAGCCGCCCTTGATGAAGCTGTTGTCCTCGATGCGGAAGTACAGCAGCACCGCCTTCTTGAGCCACTCGTTCACCACCCACTGGCCGTCCTTCTTCTCGGCCACGCGTACCTTGCCGGCGTCGAGCTGGTTGATCGCTTCGTGCACCGCTTCCTTGACATGGGTTTCGACGCTGCGCGGCGTGATCTGCGCGCGCCGCTCGAAGGCTTCGGTGATGACGGACTGGATGTCGCTCATGGTGCTTCTCCGTTTAAGGATTCGTATTTAGCCACAGATAAACGCAGATAAACATGGATGAAATCCATTTATGCCATTGATCTGCATGTATCTGTGCTCATCTGTGACTCATGCAATTCTGGTTTCAAGATGGTGGCGAATGCGCTTCGCGGCCTCGATGCACTCGTCGAGGCTCGCCACCAGCGCCAAACGCACGCGGTTCTGGCCCGGGTTTTCGCCCTGGGCATGGCGCGAGAGATAAGACCCCGGCAGCACCAGCACGTTCTCGCGCGCATACAACTCGCGGGTGAAAGTTTCGTCGTCCTGCGGCAGCTCCGGCCACAGGTAAAACCCGGCCTCGGGTTTCTCGGCCTTGAGCACCGGCTTGAGGATTCCCAGTACTGCATCGAACTTGGCCCGGTACAGGTCGCGGTTGGCGCGCACGTGGGTCTCGTCGTCCCACGCTTTGATGCTCGCCGCCTGAGCGGGCGGTGGCAGGGCGCAGCCCTGGTAGGTGCGGTACTGGAAGTACTGTTCGAGCACCTCACCGTCCCCGGCGACGAATCCGGAGCGCAGGCCGGGAAGGTTGGAGCGCTTGGACAACGAGTGAAACACCAGGCAGCGGCGGTAGTCTGGTACGCCGAGATCGTGCGCCACCTGCAGCAGTCCGACGGGGGGATGCGCCTCGTCGAGATAGATTTCCGAATAGCACTCGTCCGAGGCGATCAGGAAATCGTGTTGCTCGGCGAGCTGGAGCAGCTGTGCGAAGTCGTCGTGCTTCAGCACCGTGCCGGTGGGATTGCCGGGCGAGCAGACGTACACCAGCTGCACCTGCGGCCAGATTTCCTCCGGCACGCGCGCGAAGTCCATGCGGAAATTCGTCGCGGCGGTGGTGTTGAGAAAAAACGGCCGGGCGCCGGCGAGCAGCGCCGCGCCTTCGTAGATCTGGTAGAACGGGTTGGGCGAGATCACCACCGGCTGGTCGGCGTGCGCGCGCCGGTCGACGACCGCCTGGGCGATCGAGAACAAGGCCTCGCGCGTGCCGGCGCACGGCAGCACGTGGCGCTCCGGGTCGAGCGGGGCTTTGCTCAGTCTGAAGCGGCGGTTGGCCCAGTTGCAGATCGACCGGCGCAGCTCCGGCGAGGCCTTGGTGACCGGGTAGTGGGACAGGCCCTTGAGGTTGGTGGCCAAGGCTTCCAGAACGAACGCCGGTGCGGCATGCTGCGGTTCGCCCATCGACAGGCGGATGGCCGACTTTCCGGGAGGGGGAGTGAGGCCGCGGATCAGCCCGGCGAGCTTCTGGAACGGATAGGGCTGCAGGGACGCGAGCCTGGAATTCATGGGTCCGATTCGGATCGAAAGCGAGAATTATACGGAACCCCCCGCATGTCAGCCAACGCAACGCGCCGCTTTTTACCGGTGGCCAGCATTCTGTTCGGCGCCAGCCTGTGGGGCGTGATCTGGTTTCCGATGCGGCAACTCGAGGCCGGCGGGCTCACCGGCCTGTGGCTGACCCTGACCCTGTACGCCACGGCGTTCCTCGCCAGCCTGCCGTTCACCTGGGCAGCGCTTGCCGAGTACCCGCGCCGGCCGTGGCTCCTGTTGTGGCTGATGCTGGCGGCCGGCTGGACCAACATCGCGTTCGTCGAGGCGGTGCTGACCGGCAACATCCTGCGGGTGCTGCTGTTGTTCTATCTGTCTCCGCTGTGGACGGTGCTGCTCGGCCGGTTCGTGCTGCGCGAGATCCTGTCGCGCACCGCGCTCGCCAGCCTGCTGCTCGCCATGGGCGGCGCGCTCGTCATGTTGTGGAACCCCGCATCCGGTGCGCCGTGGCCGCACGGTCTGGCCGATTGGCTGGCGCTCAGCTCGGGACTGGCGTTCTCGGTGTCGAACGTGCTGGTGCGGAAGATGGAGGACATCTCGGTGCCGGCCAAGGCCGCGGCGGTGTGGGCCGGGGTGGTGCTGGTGGCGGCGGTCATGCTCGCGGTGCTCGATCTGCCGGCGCCGCGCATCGGATACTCAATCTTCACCGGCGCGGTGGCGCTCGGGTTGTTCGGCATCCTGTTCATGACGGTGCTGGTGCAGTACGGTGTCAGCCATCTGCCGGTGCACCGCTCGGCGGTGCTGGCGCTGATCGAGCTCGTGGTGGGTGCGGTGTCGCAGCAGCTCCTGACCGACGAGGTCGTAAGCGCACGCGAGTGGGCCGGCGGCGGGTTGATCCTGATCGGCGCCTGGCTCGCGGCACGTGCCGCGGCCAGCGATCCGGTTCTGCGTCCGCGCCGGCGCCGAAGCTGACGATCAGTCAGACAGGCTGCTCAGTTTCCGGTCGAACTCGTTCAGGAAGGCATCGACCCCGGACAGCACCGGATCGGCCGGCCCGCTCACGAGCGCATCGAACTCACGCGCCAGCTCGCTGGCCTCGAGCTCGATGCGGCGCGCACGGCTGGTGGCCGCCTCGGCGGCGGGTGACGCGAGGTAGGCGTAGTCGCCGCGTTCGAAGGCATGGTGCAGGCGGGCTGCCGCGTTGGCTTCATCGTAAGGAAGAAAACTGGCGAGCGATTGGTAGGCGGCGCGCAGGCCGCCGAGACCGATGCTGACGCTCATGATCCCGTCGCTTCCGGCGGTCCGCACCCAGTCGCGGATCGACTGCCGGATTACGTCACGCTCATGCGCGAGCAGGGAGTCCGGCACCCCGAAGGCCAGAAGCTCGGTGACGGTACCCAGGGTCTGCAGGTAATTCTCGACAATATGTTTCGCCTCGGCGTTCCGTGCGGATTCCATGGCGGACTCCTTTTGTTCTTGCTTGTTGTTCGATGTCTGTGCGGCTTGCCAGCCGGAAGTCCGGGCCCCGAACGCCGGTTTTTCGACAGCAACCACCCCACGCCACAGCTAAGCAATGACTGTGCCAGACTCCTGGCTATTCGCTCCGGTCCGGATAGTCGCGCTGCCCGAAAATCGCGGTGCCAATTCGGACCAGGGTCGATCCCTCGAGGACCGCCTCGCGGAAATCGTCGCTCATGCCCATGGAGAGCTCGGTGAAGCCGGGGAGGGCGAGGGTGTGCGCGCAGCGCTCGCGCCAGCCGCGCAGGGCGGCGAACGCCGCGCGCCGCTCGGTTTCGGTAGCCGGATGCGGGCCGATGGCCATGAGTCCGCGCAGGTTGAGGGCCGGCAGCCCAGCGTTCAGCAGTTGCTCCAGAAGCGGTAGCAACTGGTCGGGGTTGACCCCGTGCCTGGCCGGGTCGCGGCTGATATTGACCTCGATGAGCGTGTTGACCGTTGCTTGCGCCTCTGTGGCGAACCGCGCCACCCGCTCGGCCAGCTTGAGACTGTCGAGCGAGTGCAGCCAGGCGAAATGGCCGGGGATGTGTTTGGCCTTGTTGGATTGCAGGTGACCGATGAAATGCCATTCCAGTCCCTGGCCGGCGAAGGCCGGGATCTTGGTGAGCGCGTCCTGCACGGTGCTCTCCCCGAACCGCCGCTGGCCGGCGGCCACCGCCGCTGCCACCGCCGCCGCCGGCTGGGTCTTGGACACGGCGATGAGCTCGACCTCGGCCGGGCGGCGCCCGGCCTGGATCGTGGCATCATGGATCGCCGCGTTCACGCGCGCCAGATTGGCGGCGATCACGTCGGCGGGCGCAGGCTTCAGCATTCCGGTAGTATACCGGCTGCCGCCGCCAGCCTGCCCCGGCGATGACTTTTAAATGAGCAATTTCGGCGCCCGCAAGATCAGCAGCCTCATCACCGCGCTCAGTTTGCGCGAGCTCGGCCTGCCGGCCGATGTCGCGCGCCTGGCCGAGATCACCGCCGCTTGGAGCGCAGCGGTGGGCGAGGGGCTCGCCCGTCACGTGCACCCGATCCGCTACCTCGGCGGACGGCTGGTGCTGCGCGCCGATTCGGCGGTGTGGGTGAGCAGGGTGCGGCATTCGCACGAGACCCTGAGTCGCCAGCTGCGCCGCACGCCGCTGTTCCGCGACCTGATCGGCCTCGAGGTGCGCGCCGCGCCACTCACTCGCCAGGGGCGGCGCGAACCGCCGCGTGTGCGCCGCATGCTTTCCGAAGAAACCCGCAAACTGCTGCAAGCGGTGGCGAATGACATTTCCGACCCGCAGTTGCGCGCCACCTTGGGGCGCCTCGCTCGTCCACGCACCGACAACAAACAATGAAACGGTTTTTCTCTTTGATCCGCCAGCTCGGTTGGCTGTTCGTCCCGGTGTGGATGGCGGCTTGTGCCGCCCACCCGGCCGAGCCGGTGGCGGCACCGGCTGAGCAGGCGCCACCCGTTGCTCCGGCGGCCGTGCCGCCCGCAATGCTCAAGGTAGTGGCGGTGGGCGATATCATGCTCGACGGCACCTCCCGCCCGGTGTTCGCCCAGCACGGCTACGACCACGCCTTTGTCCAGGTGAAAAAGTTCTTCGCCGGCGTGCCGATCGTGATCGGCAACCTCGAGGGGCCGCTCACCACGCGCGGCACGCCGGAGCAGGACAAGACCTACGTGTTCCGCTCGCCGCCGGACAAGGTGAGCCGGGCGCTCCGGAACGCCGGCATCAACGTGGTGTCGCTCGCCAACAACCACACGCTCGACTACGGACCGGATGGACTGGAAGACACGCGCGCCGCGCTCGACGCCGCCGGCGTCGCCCACATGGGCGCCGGGCCGAACCTGCGCGAGGCGCGCCGGCCGGTGCTCATGCAGGCGGCCGGCAAGCGCGTGGCGCTGCTCGGCTACTCGGTCACACTGCCGGATCATTTCTACGCCCGGCCGGACAAGCCGGGCACGGCGTTCGCCCACGAGGCGCATGTGCGCGCCGACGTGGCCGCCGCCCGGGCCCAGGCCGACATCGTAATCGTGTCCTTCCACTGGGGTCAGGAAGGCAAGACTCAGTTGCGTGACTACCAGATGCACCTCGGGCGCGTCGCCATCGACGCCGGGGCCGCGGCGGTGCTCGGCCACCATCCGCACATCCTCCAGGCGGTCGAGCAGTACAAGGACGGCGTGATCCTCTACAGCCTCGGCAACTTTACCTTCGGCTCGTACAGCAGGCAGGCGCAGGTGAGCGCGGTCGCGGAGCTGACCTTCGCCGGCGACCGGCTGGCGGAGTTGCGGCTGCACCCGATCAACGTCAACAACTTCGATGTCGAGTTCCAGCCGCGGCCGCTCACCGGCGCCGCCGCCGAGCGGGTGGTGAACGATCTGATCGCGCTGTCGGCGCTGCACCAGACCCAATTGGTGAACGACGCCGGCACCGCGCTCCTGCGCCTGCCGGCGGCGGTCTCGGCGCGTTGAGGCGGCGCAGGGTTCTCGCCGTCGCGTCGCTGTGTTTTAATGGCCGCCTCATTCAATCCATGACCTCATCGCCTTCTCTGCATGGCGCGCCCCTTTGAGCTGCTGGTCGGTCTGCGCTACACCCGCGCCAAGCGCCGCAACCATTTCATCTCGTTCATCTCGCTGACCTCGATGCTCAGCATCGCCCTCGGGGCGATGGTGATCATCACCGTGCTGTCGGTGATGAACGGCTTCGGCGAGGAGCTGCGCTCGCGTATCCTCGGCGTCGTGTCGCATGTCACGGTGAGCGGCGAGCGCGGCGCGCTCGACGACTGGCCGGGCGTGACCGTCGCGGCGGCGAAGTTGCCGGGCTACGTGGCGAGCGCACCGTTCGTGCAGGGCCAGGGCATGCTGACCCACGGCCGCAAGGCGAGCGGCGTGATCGTGCGCGGCATCCTCCCGGCCGAGGAGCCGAAGGTCGCCGAGATCGGCGACAAGATGGTGGAAGGCAGGCTCGACGACCTGAGGCCCGATGGCTTCGGCGTCATTCTCGGGCGCGAGCTGGCATGGAAGCTCGGCGTGCAGGTCGGCTCGAAGATCACGCTGGTGACGCCCGAAGGCCAGCTCACCCCGGCCGGGCTCCTGCCGCGGCTCAAGCGCTTCACCGTGGTCGGCATCTTCGAGGTCGGCATGTACGAGTTCGACAGCGGGCTGGCGCTGCTGCATCTCGAGGACGCCGCGCGCCTCTATCAGATGCCCGGGCGGGCGACCGGCGTGCGCATCAAGCTCGACGACATCTACCAGGCGCCGCGGCGGGCGCTGGAGCTGGACGAACAGCTCGGCGGCATCTACCGGGTGCGCGACTGGACCCGCGAGCACGCCAACTTCTTCCGCGCCCTGAAGATGGAGAAGACCGTGATGTTCGTGATCATGTTCTTCATCATCGCGGTCGCGGCCTTCAACATCGTCTCGACGCTGGTGATGATGGTCGCCGACAAGCGCGCCGAGATCGCGATCTTGCGCACCCTCGGCGCCAGCCCGGCGAGCATCATGGCGGTGTTCATGGTGCAGGGCAGCCTGATCGGCACGATCGGCACGCTGATCGGCGTGGTCTCGGGCGTCCTGTTGTCGCTCAACGTCGAGACCCTCGTGCACGCCATCGAGGGCCTGTTCCAGATCCGGTTCCTGGCGGCCGACGTCTACTACATCAGCGATCTGCCGTCGCGCCTGCTGTGGTCGGACGTGGCGGCGGTGGCTTCGGTGGCGCTCGTCATGTGCTTCGTGGCGACGCTTTACCCCGCGTGGCGTGCCGCCCGCACCCAGCCGGCCGAGGCGCTGCGCTACGAATGACGACCGCGACCGACCACCCGGTGTTGCGCGTGACCGGCCTCGTCAAGGTGTTTCGCGACGCCGAGCTCAACGTCGAGGTGCTGAAGGGTGTGTACCTGCGCCTCGGCTGCGGCGAGCGCGTGGCAATCATCGGTCCCTCCGGGTCCGGCAAGAGTACGCTCCTGCACCTGCTCGGCGGGCTCGACACGCCGACCAGCGGCCAGGTCGAGCTCGACGGCCAGGACCTTGGTGCGCTCGGCGAGAAACAACGCGGGCTGCTGCGCAACCGCACGCTTGGTTTTATTTACCAGTTCCATCACCTGCTGCCGGAGTTCACCGCCGAGGAGAACGTGGTCATGCCGCTTCTGGTGCGGCGCATGCCGCTCGCCGAGGCGCTGCCTTCGGCGCGCGACATGCTGGTGCGGGTCGGGCTCGAACACCGCCTGCTGCACAAGCCAGGCGAGCTGTCCGGCGGCGAGCGCCAGCGCGTGGCGGTGGCGCGCGCCATGGTCACCCGGCCGCTGGTGGTGCTGGCCGACGAGCCGACCGGCAATCTCGACCGCCACAACGCCGAGCACGTCTACGAGCTGATGCTCGAGCTCAACCGCGAGCTCGGCACCTGTCTCGTGGTCGTGACCCACGACCCCCAGCTGGCGGCGCGCATGGACCGGGTGCTCAGGCTCGAAGACGGCGTGCTCAAGGATGCTTGAGGTGATCGCCGCTCGCCAGTCGCCGGCCGTCCGTCGCGGGACCGGCGACTGACCGGCGAAGACCAACGACCCGCTTGTGGAGCCAAGGAGGGCGGCCATTCAACTCTCGATCCTCGCCTTTCTCGCCGGCGTGCTGCTGGTGCAGCAGCTCGCCGAACTGCCGTCGCTCGCCGGGGGCGTGCTGATCGTGCCGCTGGCGCTCGCGGCCCGGCGCTGGCCCCGCTACGCGCTTCCGCTGTTGTTCTTCGTTGCCGGTGTCTGCTGGACAACATACCGTGCCGGTCTGATCCTCGCCGACGCGCTGCCGGCAGCGCTCGAAGGCGTCGATCTCACCGTGGACGGCCGGATCGCCGATCTGCCGGTGGTGCAGGAGCGCGGCGTCCGTTTCGTTCTGGATGTCGAACAGGCGTTCGAAGAGGGCCGGCCGGTCGCGATTCCGCAGCGCCTGCAGCTCAGCGTCTATGGTTCGGCGCCGGACCTCTCGGCCGGCGATCGCTGGCGGCTCACGGTGCGGCTGCGGCGCCCGCACGGGTTTCAGAATCCCGGCGGTTTCGATTACGAGGCGCATCTCTTCCAGCAACGCATCCGCGCCACCGGCTACGTGCGCGAGTCGCCGCCCGCGATCCGGTGGGCGGCGCTGGAAGACGATCCGGGCTGGCTGATCCAATACCGGCTCAATCGCTTCCGCCAGCAACTGTCCGGTCGCATCCGGAGCCTGCTGGATGATCATCCGTTCTGGGCCATGGTCACGGCGTTCGCGAACGGCGATGACGACGCCATCCCCGCTGCCCAGTGGGAGGTGCTGAACCGCACCGGCACCGGCCATTTGATCGCGATCTCGGGCATGAACATCGGGCTGGTGGCCGGGATCGCGTATTTCCTGGTGCGCTGGTTGTGGTCGCTTCCGGGCTGGACAGTGCTGTGGCTGCCGGCGCCGCGGGTCGCAGCGGGCGGGGCGCTGCTGGCGGCGTTGGCCTACGCGGCGCTCGCGGGCTTCGCGATTCCCACCCAGCGGGCGCTGGTGATGCTGGTCGCGGCGCTCGGCGGCCGGCTGCTCGGGCGGCGCACGGCGCCATCGGTGCTGCTGGCGCTGGCGTTGCTGGCGGTGCTGGTGCTCGATCCGCTGGCGGTGCTGGCCGCCGGTTTCTGGCTGTCGTTCCTGGCGGTGGCGGTGATCCTGTTCGTCATCGCTTCGCTCGAGGGCAGCGGCTGGCCGGCGCGGCTCCGCGCCTGGGGCTTCCTGCAGTGGGCGGTGGCGCTCGGTCTCCTGCCGGTGCTGTTGTTCCTGTTTCAGCAGGTGAGCGTGACCGGGCCGCTCGCCAATCTCATCGCCATTCCGGTGGTGGAAATCGTGGTGATCCCGGCGACGCTCGCCGGCGTGGTGGCGAGCCTCTGGCTGCCGGACAGCTGGGCGGCGCTGCCGCTGACCGTGGCCGCCAGGACGCTGGAGTGGCTCTGGCCACTGCTGGAATGGCTGGCGCAGTGGCCGGACGCACTCTGGACCCAGCATGCGCCGCCGTTCTGGGCGTTGCTCGCGTCCCTGGTGGGTGTCGCCTTGCTGCTTCTCCCGCGCGGCTATCCGGGTCGTTGGGTCGGGCTGATTTGGCTGGCACCGCTGTTCCTGGCCCGGCCGCCGGCGCCGGCAATGGGGGAGCTGTGGCTGACAATGCTCGACGTCGGCCAGGGCCTGGCGGTCGTGGCGCGTACCGCCGCGCATACGCTCGTGTACGACACCGGCGCACGTTTCAGTACACGTTTCGACGCCGGCCGGACCGTGGTGGTCCCGTATCTGCGGCACGCCGGCGTGCGCCGGGTGGATACGCTGATCGTGAGCCATGGCGACAACGACCACATCGGCGGCGCCGCGTCGCTGCGCGCCCTGCTGCCGGTGACACAAACCCTGTCGAGCGTGCCGGAGCGCCTGCTGGGCGCCGCGCCGTGTGTGAGCGGGCAGAGCTGGGAATGGGATGGCGTGCGGTTCGAGCACCTCAATCCGGACGCCGGCAGTTCTCTAACCGGCAACAACGCCAGCTGCGTGCTGCGCATCGTGAGCCGCCATGGGCGGGCGCTGTTGCCGGGCGATATCACCGCTCGGGCCGAGCACCAGCTGTTGCTCGAACACGACGGGCGGCTCCGGGCGGAGCTGCTGGTGGCACCGCATCACGGCAGCAAGTCGTCGTCGTCCGAGTCGTTCCTGGACGGCGTGCAACCGAAGGTCGCGCTGCTGCCGGTCGGTTACCGCAATCGCTATCACCACCCGCATCCCGCTGTGGTGCAGCGCTACCGGGAACGCGGTGTCGTGCTCGCGGACTCACCGGCGGCCGGCGCCGTCGAGGCGCGTTTCACCAGCACTGGGCTCGAGCTGCGGCGCTACCGCGACGAGCACCGGCGCTATTGGCATTACCGCTAGGGAACCTCTGATCAAGTCAGGGGTTCCTTAAACATCCTGACAAGCAGCAAATACCTGCTCATAGCCTTGTGATTGGCCGACAACCACCGATTGACCTGGAGTGCGGGCGCTGCCCCAAGCCCCCCATGCGCAGCACCCGGTCCGGGTTGGTGGCGCCGCCCTGGGTCTTGCGCTCAAGCCTAGCGTCGGTGAGCGCGCCCTGTTCGTTGCGGGTGAGCTCCTTCATGTCTTGCCGCTGGCGATGATCCGGATTATTGGAGCGAGCTGTCGCGCCTCGCTTTCCGCTTCCACGGCGCTCTGATAGATTACGCGCGGTTTCTGCGACTCAAGAGGGTGCCAGAGCGTGTTTGAACTCATCAAAGCCGGCGGCTGGGTGATGTGGCCGCTGATCCTGTGCTCGATCGCGGCGCTCGCGATCATCGGCGAACGCCTGTGGAGCCTCCAGAAGAAATCGGTGATCCCGCCGGAGCTCCTCAATCAGGTCCGGCAGTGGCTGGAAAAGAAGGAACTGGATACCTCGCGCCTCGCGCTGCTGCGCGACAGCTCGCCGCTCGGCCGGGTGCTGGCCGCGGGCCTCGCAAACCGCCTGCATGAGCACGCGGTGCTCAAGGAGGCGATCGAGGACGCCGGCCGGCACGTGGTGCCAGAGCTGGAGCGCTATCTCACCACCCTCGGCACGATCGCCGCGATCGCGCCGTTCCTCGGCCTGCTCGGCACCGTGCTCGGCATGATCGACATGTTCGGCGGCATCGGCGCGCGCGGCCTCGGCGATCCGTCGATCGTGGCAAGCGGCATCTCGCAGGCGCTGGTTGCGACCGCCACCGGTCTCGCGGTCGCGATCCCGAGCCTCATCGCCTATCGCTATTTCCGCGGGCGCGTGGACGAGCTGCTGCTCGACATGGAGCAGGAGGCGCTGCAACTCATCGAGATCCTGCGCGGCAAGCGCGAAAAGGCCTGAGTCATGCAGTTCCGCCAGCGTTCGCGCGAGGAGCCGGAGATCAACCTGATCCCGCTCATCGACGTGCTGCTCATGGCGCTGATCTTCCTGCTCGTGACCACGAGCTTCTCGAAGGAGTCGCGGCTGCGCCTGCAGCTGCCGGAGGCGGCGAGCGCCACCCAACTGGAGTCGGCGACGCTGCGCATCGCGATCGACGCCCGCGGCCAGTACTTCATCAACAACAAGCAGCTGCTCAACAGCTCGGCCGAGACCCTGCGCGCCGCCATGCTGCAGGCGGTTGGGCGCAACGCCAAGGATCCGGTGATCGTGGTGCAGGCCGACCGCAAGACCCCGCACGAGGCGGTGGTGCGGGTCATGGACGTGTCGCGCCGGCTCGGCTACACCCATCTCACCTTCGCCACCCAGGCGCCGGCCAGCGAGTGAGCCACGGCCCCGTACTGCTGTCCTCGCTCCGGCTCTACCGGCGGCTCATGACCTATGTCTGGCCGCACAAGTGGGTGTTCCTGGCGTCGATCCTCGGCATGGCGGTGGTGTCGGCCACCGAGGGCGGTTTCGCCTGGATGATGAAGCCGCTGATCGACGGCGGGTTCGTGAAGAACGACGCCGCCAGCATCCGCTACATCCCGATCTTCATCATCGGCATTTTCGTGGCGCGCGGGCTGTTCGGCTTCATGGCCGGTTACGCCACCAACTGGGTCGGGCGCCAGGTGATCTTCGAGATCCGCTCCCGCATGTTCGCGCGGCTCGTGCATCTGCCGAGCCGCTTCTACGACGCCCATTCGTCGGGCATCCTGATCTCGAAGGTGATCTACGACGTCGAGGAGGTGATGCAGGCCGCTACCAAGGCCTTCACCTCGCTGGTCAAGGACAGCCTGTCGCTGCTGATCCTGCTCGGCTGGATGCTGTATCTCAACTGGCAGCTGACCATGCTGTTCGTGTTGCTGGCGCCGGTGATCGCGGTGTCGGTGCGGACCATCAGCCTGCGGTTCCGCAAGACCGCCCGCCAGATCCAGCAGTCGATGGGCGAGATCACCCACGTGGTGCAGGAGGCGATCGAGGGCCAGCGCGTCGTCAAGACCTTCTGCGCCCAGCCGGCCGAGATGCGTGCCTTCGACCAGGTGAACCGCCGCAACCTGCGCCAGGCGATGAAGAAGGCGATCGCCGCCGCCCTGAACGTGCCGGTGATCGAGCTGCTGGCCGCGGTCGGCGTGGCGATTGCGATCTATTTCGCCATGCAGCAGTCCTCGGCCGGGCGGCTGACCGCCGGCGAGTTCACTTCCTACATCACCGCCATGGGCCTGATGATGCCGGCGATCAAGCGCCTGAGCATGGTCAACGAGGTGATCCAGACCGGCCTGGCCGCGGCGCAGAGCGTGTTCGGCCTCATGGACGAGATGCCCGAGGCCGATCCCGGCACGCGCGAGCTTTCCACGGTGCGCGGCGAGGTGGAGTACCGCAGCGTGAGCTTCCGTTATCCGGCCTCGACCGCGCCAGTGCTCGACCGGGTGTCGTTCCGGATCGCGCCCGGCGAAACCGTGGCGCTGGTCGGCGCCTCCGGCAGCGGCAAGACCACGGCCGCGAATCTCTTGCCGCGCTTCTACATGGTGGAGGAGGGCGAGATCCTGCTGGACGGCGTGAACCTCAATGAACTCAAACTCGCCAGTCTGCGCTCGCACATCGCGCTCGTGAGCCAGGAGACGGTGCTGTTCGACGACTCGATCCGCAACAACATCGCCTAC
>Ga0073934_10007866_pt1 | contig 14530 bp, 16 predicted proteins | sample LarsenN4metaG_FD_76834 | JGI IMG/M metagenome (GOLD analysis project Ga0073934, IMG submission 76834) | Hot spring sediment bacterial and archeal communities from British Columbia, Canada, to study Microbial Dark Matter (Phase II) - Larsen... ...
AAAAGAATTTTCTATTTAAACATTAATCTCATGATCAAATGGAAATGCGATACATTGCGAAGTTCAGTTACTTACCATACCTTCACTTACCAACTTAAATATCAACATTATTAAAGTATAGAAGAGGCGATAAGTATGCCAACAATAGTACATTTTGATATTCCAACCGACAGCATAGAACGTGCGAAAAAATTCTACAACGCATTATTTGGCTGGAAATTTGAGAAATGGGGTGGACCTGTTGAATATTGGCTAATCACTACGAAAGATGGGAAAGGTAAGAAAGGCGTTGGTGGAGGAATGATGCAGAGACAAGATCAGCAGCGACAAGGAATTCTTAATTATATAGATGTAAATTCTGTCGATAGATACATGGAAAAGGTCAAGAAACTTGGAGGCAAGGTACTTCTCCCTAAAATGGCAGTACCCAATGTAGGATATCTTGCTGTATGCATGGATACTGAAAACAACACTTTCGGAATATTTGAAGAGAACAAGAAAGCAAAGTAATTCGAACAAAACTACTTTTTATTCAATAAGATTTTATACGCTATCTATCATGTGATGCTCATGTCTGAGGCGGCAGGAACAGAGAAACAAACCGGGCAACATGTGCAAGATCTGATCAAGAAATTCGAGGATCTGGTTGCAAAATATGGAAGGACGCAGAACCTTAACATGTTCAAGTACTTTCATAGCCCGGGATTTTCAGTAAAGCATCCAGCTGATGTTAACACTATACGCTACATACTGGATGGCAGCAAGGTAAAGGTTAGCTGTATCTGTGGAGTATCACTGGATCTGACAGATTACACTAAACTGGGTAAAGTATAATCATTGTTTTGGAAAGTTTTCAATACTATCAATGCAACAAGACCATGTGCAAGTTTTGTTATATCGAAAACTGGTGCAAATTTCTTTATTAGACCAGTTTAATCATGCGGTCAACTCTCTTAACAGTAGGAACGCTAAGACTGGTCTGCCTTGCAACCTGTCTATAGGGTGCTCTGGCATCAGACATCAGGATGTTGAGAATAGCTACATCATGTTTGTCAGGTGTTACTGGCACAATGTTAGCCTGATTGCCAGATTAAAAAACTCTGCTATCAATGCGTTCTCTGCCTTGCAAGTTTGGCAAGTAGATCATTAAACTCTTTCTCTGTAAACAATGGTATCTGTGCTATTTTGATATTTTCTTGCACATGCTCCATCCTCTTATGTCCAACGAGCGGAATGACGCCGGTTGATCTTGCAAATTGCAAACACCTTAACGCTGGTGAATCTATGTTGCCAAACTTTGGGATGGTGTCATTTAACAAACGTCCCTGCAACAATGGCACGCTGGTAAATACTCCTATACCCAATCGCTTCGCAGCCTCAAGGAATGAAACAGTCTCGCCATCTACCTCCTGACTCTTTTGAGTTAATGCCTCATGCATAACCATGTTAAATGGCAGCTGCACAAACCTGAATCCATTATTCTCCCCTCCAACCTGCTTTGCTATATTTACAACATTTGTGAGGTTAAGATATTCTTTATTGCTATTATCAACACGGAAGCAGGTCCATGTTGCCATGCCATAGTATCTAATCTTTCCCTCTCTCCTCTTTTCTTCATAAAACTGGAATACTTCCTTTAGCATCTGCACAAATTTCATTATTCCCACATCATCAATCTGCCCTTCAACAGAATTGTGCAGATACATCAGATCTATGCATTCCAAACCCAAATTTCTCCTGCTCCTCTCCAACTGATCTGCAAGGTAAGGTATGGTCATGCAATGGTATCCTGATGATATATCATCGGGCTTTATCACCCCTCTCTTGACAAGTGTGTTTTGAATGTAGGCCCAGAACTCCACGGGAACATCGGCATCATTAGTTATGTAACCATTCTTTGTGCTAACAAAAACCTCATCACGATTTATTGCTTCAGATTCAACAAGTTCCTTCAATGCCTTCCCGATTGAACGCTCAGACTTTTGCGATCTGTAATTGATTGCAGTATCAATCACATTTATTGCACCTGCCTGTACGGATAACTTTGCAGCGTCTGTTACCATCTGATCCGTATTAGGATCTGGTTCGCCTAGATAGGTACCCATTCCCACACTGCTAAGATACAGATCATTTACTAAACGAAAATGACCTTGAGCGACAGATTTTTCATTTCTTTCCCTAAACCTAATAGTTCCTTCTCTGGTTGCAAAGCCATCGATCATGCCTTATTGCGAGTAATGATCTCTTAAATACTTGAGCCTTTAATTAAATTCCATTTTAAAGGTAAGAAACTAATTATACATCCATGTGTCAAGATTTTGTGGAAGATGATAGGGGACATTCAACAGTTGTTCCTCACCACAATGAAATTAAACGCAGCACTCAAGATTATTGCAGAAACTGGTCTTACTAAACAGTTCTTGGAATTACTGGATTAGATCATGGAAACAAGAAACTCAATACAAGTAATGCCCCGGCGACTCTTGAAAATGCTACTGTAGAGCTCATTGCAGGGATCATTGCCTTTATATCGTCATGCTCTCTTCTCAGTATACTCCCTGCTCTAACTGCTAATGGAATAGTGGTTAGGCAGATCAGAGAATAAACCGGCATCAAATTCAATGCTACACCAATTCCAATTAATGCATAAACTATGAATGGAAATGTAGCGAAGAAACTTGATGCCTTCTTCTTCCCCAGTATTATTACAAGTGTTTTCCTCCCCCTTACCTTGTCTGCATCGTGATCAGGAAAGGAGTTTACAAACAATACTGATGCTGATAGTACACCAACTATTGCTCCAACATACAAAGGCTCAGTAATTATTTGCGCTATTTGCACAAAAAATGTGCCCAGCACGATCATTGCTCCCTTGATGGCAACAAATAGTTCACCCAAGCCTGCATTGACTATGCTGGTTGAGTAGAAGTAGATAGCAAGGACAGCAAATACAAGTATTACCGCTATAGTAATTCCTCTAACGAATACAAAGTATATTCCAATTGAGGTTCCAATCGCAAGGAATGTTACACCTGCAGCATAAACACTTGCTGGTTTAAGCAAATTCTCCGGCAAAACTCCTGTTCCTCCACTGAAAGGAGTTCTTTTTGTAAGCTTATCGATGCCGCGCTTGTAATCCCAGTAATCATTTAACAGATCAACGCTTGCATGTAAACATACTACTCCAACATATGTTAGCAGAGCGTAAAATGGATCGAATTGCTGGAACTTCCACCAAGATATTGCTAGACCAACGCTTACTGCTATTACTGAAGCAAGCAGAAATCTTATCCTTACGACTCTTAACCAACTAGATAACATCAAACTAAAGATTCATCACTTGGTTCAAGTTAAATTTTTTGACAAATTTAGGTTATCTCCTTGATGTTAAGGCAAAATTTACGCCGGTATGGGTGGTCAAATGACCTTCCCAGTAATCGTGTAATAACGATGTAATCCGACAATATATGGTCAATTTCTGATAAATATGAATGTATTGTATTGGTCGGATTCGAACTATGATACTCCATTTTTATCCGCCTGCATTCTCTGTCGGAGTTCGGCCAGCTCCCTCCTGGCTTCCTCCAGATCATACTCCTTTCTTGCACTTTGAGAAAGTTTAAGGAACCTTGTAACAAGTTCCATGAACCTGAAGGTATTTTGATAATCTTTATTCTGATGAAGCTTCCTCGCCGCCTCATAGCATTCGTCAGCAAGTTGCTTTGCCAGCATGTTTTCATCAAGCCAGTTCAGAACTGTATCGCCGGCCTTTCCCTTCTCCACCGTTTCTGCTTCCTTGGTAACACAGGAATTAGATTCAACTTTTGCATCTTTAGCATCTTTACCATCATCACATTCATCTCCGTCTTTGAGTTTCGGTTTCGGTTTCGAACCTAACGGTTTCGGTTTCGGTTTCGATCTCAAATCCTGCAGCATCTTTCTTCTAAATTTTGAGATGAGCGCTCTTACACGGCCCTGTGCTGCTTCGCTAGCATCATCATAGAGCAGGAGGGCTATCGATCTTACACTATGCATATTTGCGATAATGTATACAATCTGAAAGTAAATCTTGCAATCCTTGAAGTTCCTGCAAAGCATCTCTGCTAGAACTGATAAGGACCTGTGCTTTTGTACTTTGAGCAAGATATCAGCATGCTCTGCAATTCCAGAGATAGTTTTTGCGACCATACCATAATATTCATAGCATTGCTAATAAAACCCGATTAAAATTCTAAAGAAAGAAAATTAATTAGAAAATAAGAAAGAAAATTAATTTTAAAGATAATTAGAAATCTAATAAACTAGATCATCTAACATAAATTCCAGTTCTCAGTAAATAGTGGTGTATACTTTGCCAGAACTTGATATTACTATAACACTTGCTAAACTACATATATCACTTCTTCTTCGCTGCAGAAATGATTGAAACCACATCTCTATCCTTCAAATGATAATCTGAAGGCAAACGCAAACCATCTCTAACATCTATAGCATATAGCAAGTTTTTAGCTAGTTCACTATGGATCTGCCGAGCAAGATCCTCCACAGTTGATCCTGATTGCAAAAGATACACATCGGGAAGCACGTTACCATGTTTATCGGTCAACTTTGATGCATCAGCCACTGGATAAACAGCGTTCATTCGCAGCAATTTGAAGACCGCAACGTTTATCGCATGTTGCACACCAGTTCGCATATACTCTCCAAGAACGTCTTTTCGTATGAAATTAAGCGCCCACTTCTGTTTCTCATTAAGCTCTTCTTGTTTCAATATGTCAAACCTTTCATCGCCGGGCACATATTTTATCAGACCTTTATTCTCTGCCCTTCTAAGCGTTAGTTCACCTTCTGCACTTGCAGGAACAACCATCATATCCTTGTACTCTTCCCTCAAACGTCTAAAGTTCTCCATCGCAACTGGAATATCGACCTTGTTTGCTACGATAAGCGTTGGTTTCGATATATCACGCAATGACCATGCAAATCTCTTGCTATCTTCAGTGTCATACTCCTCAAAACTCTTGTGCTGTAAACTTGCATCCATCACTGCCCTATTTACATCAGATTCTTTAACACCTATACCTCCAAAGATATCCGCTATAGCAGCACTCATCTTAACACCAGACTTTATTGCCCTGCTTATCTTATCCCTGTTACCCTCCAGAAGTTTAAGGTACCACATCACAAGTTCTTCCTCAATATCTGCAATGTCAGCAACAGGATCGCCAGAACCAACCTCTGCAACCCTTCCTGCAGCATCAACGCTCCCAGATGCATCGACAATATGTAGCAACGCATCAGATTGTGCTGCTATAGAGAGGAACTGGTTTCCTAAACCTTTGCCTTCCCAAGCTCCCTTTATCAAACCTGGAAGATCTATGAGCTCAATGGGTATGAACCTCCAGCCATCTATGCATGTTGAATTTTTGGGATTATCCTGCACCTTGAACTCCCTATGAACACATAGTGATATCACATTGGTCATGCCAATGTTAGGCTGCTTTGTGGTGAAAGGATATGTTGACACTTCTGCGTATTGAAGTGTTGCAGCATTGAAGAAAGTGGTTTTGCCCGTATTGGTCTTGCCAACGAGGCCTATTTTGATAGGCATGGTCTAAATCGTCATCATTCATTTATTTAAAGTGTATCATCTCTGCAATCTTTCCAGCATATTTTTGATCTCTTCCACTCTCCAAAGCAACTCGCTTAATTCATTATTATCTAGTTCATCATTCCATTTTTCAAGTGTAATCTTGCAGATCTCTACCGTGTGATAAACTATGCCCCAGTATGGATGGTGCTCTGCTGTGGTGTATGCTAATTCTGAGACCTCCTGCAATCCAGAGATCGCACGTTTGAGCATGTCAGATGCCTCGCCATAGATGCGTATCATGCCTGCTTCATCATCGTTCCTCACCTTTACAGTGATACCTTGCTTCTCTAGACTCTCAGCAAGTTTCTTCACTTCATCTAAAACCCTCTGCATTGACATGACATGTATCTTCCTTAGAGCATTATTAAATGAAGGGTATAGGAAAAAGAAAACCTATTACTTCAGCAGGTTCTTTTGTATGTATTCGACTATCTCTCCGCTTCTTGAAGGGTTGAGCGATATTGTATTGCCTCCTTTATGGGCAAATATGTAATCCTCCCCCAGAAGCTCTTTGACCGCCTGCCTTATTCTCTTCCCGTTGTTCTTTACCGCATGGGAGAGCTTGTTGACAAGCGTATCAAGGGGAAAGTAATGGGCGCCCCACCTGCCATGCCTCTCAAGCCAGTCCAGAATCAGGGCTCTAACTTGAGAATCTGTATAGTCACGCCTCATAGAGGTACACTAATCATACCATTGAATGGTTAAGAATAAATATCTTTATAGCCAACTTATTCTTGATGAAGATGGAGGAAAGGTACGACTCGCTATTGATCAGGGCTATAGGCAGCACTCCCAAGCTCAGGATTCTGGATTACCTGCTGGACTACAAGATTAACGACTTCACCAAGAAGGAGATTATCGATGCTATAGGTATGAGCAAGCTCACATTCTACAAGTACTTCAAGGATTTGGAAGTGTTAGGTCTGGTTACTACAACAAGGAAGATAGGCAGAGCCACACTGTACAAGGTTAACCTGAACAACCCGATAGTCAAGATGCTTGTGGAGTATGAAACAAAGCTCTCGCTCCAGATTGCAGAGAAGGAAGCGGAGAAGATGAAGCAGTCTGTCAAAGTAAGAAGTTGATAGTAATCAGATACTCGAAGCCAACCAGTTGTGGTTTGGAAGTTAGCCTTAATTCGCAATGTTCACAGGAAATAATGAATACTCTGAAGAAAGTTTTCCCAGATTTTGAATAGCCACAATTAAGAACACCATAACCCAATTAATTTGCCAATCCACACGAATTCCAAGTCAGTCTTGCATATTTTGCGTGCTAGTATGCCTGAAGAAATGTATACCAAAAATGAATACCAATCTCTGTTACTGCATCTTCCTATATAGTTATTTAATATCCAAGCAGTATTTCTTTATCTAGTGTTGCGGTTAGATGTGAAAGTTTTGATTTCTATTCCGAAGTTTTCGGTACAAGGCAGAGATGCCATATGCAGAAAAGATAGAGAAAGATGCTATTATAGAAAGAACGAACAGCGAGGTAGTCAACATAAGCAATAAGGAGTTGCTAAAAGATATTGCGACTAGAAGCGTTACCAAAGTACTTCCTAAAAGTGTAACAAAAAGAAGAGGATTCGGTTTCTTCATTCTCACTTGTTTAATGGAAAATGTGACGGGCGTGAAATACAGAGCATCTATCATAGAACTTGCGATGAATCCAGAAAACAAGCTTGAATATTCAGTATCGTCGCTGATGTGAAATCCCTTCTTTTTATATTCTGATAAACTAAGGTTTGCTCTACTTGTTTGGAGAATCAGTTTGAAATTTCATATCATTGTGACTTCTACCGACTCCGCACATGCCTCTCGTCCTCAAGAGTGAGGCGAATACTGCAATGATCAAATTTGTAACCCTTAGTTTATCAGAATATAAAAAGAAGGGATTCGATCCCTCAGGGATCATTAGTCTAGCTGTGACATTGTGAATCGGTATTCCACTTGAACGTCGATTTGTATGTTGGGTTACTACCGCCAGGGTTAGTTATCGTGGTCCACCAACAAATGTCATAATTTCCTTCCGAAGGTGATATATTGCCTGTTTTGTACGATGGTGTACCTGAACTGTCTATCGTATAACTGTGTTCAACATATGTTCCGCTTAACGGCCTGAATGTCGTCTGACCTTCCCAAGCAACCGTAACAGCATTTGGACAGTACGTACCGGTCTCTGCATAGTCACAGAAGAAGTACTGGTTTGAACTGGTCAGTGTTTCAGATATCTTTTAATAAATTGTGCTGTACGCTCCGCAAGAGCTCCCTGCATCGCTAGTACATGTTCTAATTTTCATTACAGCCTTAACCTGACCGTTTGATATCGCTGTCAGATCTGGTGGAAACAAAGTCGTGGTTTCCTTCTCTGACACTAGCAACATAGGGATCTACACTGTTAACACAAACAGCTGGACGTTGATAGTTGGAGTACAGAATGCAGCCAATGCTTAGGTTTTGAAATAGATGCTATATATTCGACCGGCGACTATTATGCTGTGTTGAGAGGTACTACATCAAAAGTAAAAGGGACGTTCTAAATGAATAGAAAAAGCAAGATCGCTATACCAGCAATTATTGCTGTGGCAATAGTCGGAATTGGTATTTATGTCTACTCAACAACTGCTTCAGCTCAATCTGCAAGCCTAGGAAACATACTGAATTCATTTGAAAAAGTATATCCGCAAGCCACTCCTGTAATAGGAAAAGCCTCTACCGTTCAAGGAACAAATTTGGTAACCATTGCAAGTTCTGAGGAAAGTGAGACCATTGATAGGTCTACAGGAATTTCCAAGCCCAAGTTTGAATCTGGGAGGGCTTCACTAGAACTGCGTCACGGGATTGCGTCAGATGGTAACGATATTCTTGCCGCTGTCATAACCAACAATGGTAAAGAGACTTTCTTCCTTACCAGTCTGGTCATATTTGGTCAGACCTCTGAAGGAACTGAGATATGTTTTTCATTGCTTAACATACCATTTCAGGGCTATTGCGTTCAGCCTAACTGAGCTACGGGCCCTTAACCAAGATTGAACCTCGATAATTATAACTTTACTTGATACCACTGCACCATAAATGTTCTACCACTAGACTATAACCCACATGGGCTCGTAGTCATCAGAGTCGCAGAAGCCATTAGGTCGGCTTCAAAGACCCTACCTGTTGTACTAACAAAAGACAGTTGCTCTAGTTTGAGTTGTCCGATCATGTTAAATCCTAGAATAAAATGTTCTCGTTCAATGGGTAACAAGAAAAGAGGTACGTTTAGCCAAATCAAAAGACGCGCTATAACTGGGGGTGCATTATATCCCATGCTAGTTCGGTTTTCAACATTAGAGGCACAGCCACTTCTTCAAGAAATTAAAAACAAACAGCAGGGCGATATACTCAGAAAAGCATTAGTGAATTACCTAATCATAAGATCTGTCACTATTTTTGAAATATTTTTAATAAATGAGGCGTATAGACTGGCTAAGCACCACAGGCGAAAGACTAAAGAGTTATTTACAGATGTAAAAACTAACGTTCCTCTTGCTGATCAATTAATATCCACATACAGTTTTACGAAATTAGAGGATATTGACTTTGTTTTTTCGACGTTAATAAGTAAGAATTATCTTTCGGCAATAAAAGCGGACTCGGTTGAGTACGAACCTGATTATTATCTTGAGAGTGCCCATATAAAACGTACCAAGCCGTTACACAAGAATTGGGATAATGTTTGCAAGATATTTGAATTGCGACATGATATAGTTCACCATAACAAACTCATTGACTTGAAATATTCTCAACTTAGAAACCTCCTAGGTGGGATAATTCAGTTTCTCATGTCCAGTATCATTGTTACAAACGAGGATTAGGATTAAGCATGGCAGTAACAGTATGTGAACAAACGATCTAAATCCAAGACAGACGGTAGTGACGGCAAAACCTCGAATGAGTAAATATCCAGTATGACTAACTATCCACATCTAACAGGTGCAAATGACAAGTTATGGTTCGATGCAGGGATACAGGGTTAGTGGAAACTGAAGAAAGGTTTAAGAAATCTTCACATGAGTAAGCTATTCAAAGGGCATAATCGAGGAAGAACCTTCTGGGAGTTTTAGTCTAGCAGCACAGGGAGTTCAAGCATAGGTATAGTTGTGAATAGTATAAAATGAATGCTAAATGTTAAACTTTAAAGGCACATCTAGATAAATAACAGATCGTGGCGTTACTGGAAATCTTTATCTGGAGATGGACACGATGAGCAGAAGATATTGGTTAGATTTGTTCACAGGAAAGACTTGGGAGGAATTTCTGAAGAATGGCGCCAATGTTAGTGGGTTTCGTGAACGAAGAAAGAACATGGCAGAAAGGATCAATCCAGGAGATTACTTGATTTGTTATTTAACAGGACTTTCGAGATTCATAAGTGTATTAGAGGTCAAAACCAAGTGTTACGTTGACAAGACCCCGATTTGGGAAGATGAAACTTTCCCTTATCGATTTAAAGTTGAACCGATTTACAAGTTGACTGCTAAAACAGCAGTGCCAGTTCTAGAGCTCAAGGACAAGCTTTCTATATTTCGTGATTTGAAGTCTAGACATGCTTGGTCTGGTTTCTTCAGAGGCTCTCTAGCTGAATTTGACGCTCAAGATGGACAAACAATTGTAGAAGCTATTAAAAATGCTGTAGCCAATCCTGTCGAAAGAGAGTATGATGAAAGGAAATACTGGCGTCACCCACGAGTCTATGAGTCAAAAGTTGGTGTGGTGACTGTCCCAGAGGAAGATAAGGACGAAGTTGATACTAGGAAATATGAAGGCACACAACATGAAGAAATTCAATGGTTATTGTTAAAGCTAGGATCTGATTTGGGACTTGACGTTTGGGTCGCTAGAAATGATAGGAACCGAGAATTTAATGGCATGAGTTTTAAAGATATTCCTAATTTAAGAAGCGAACTACCTAGACAATTCGACGAAGCAACGAATAGAACTATAGAGTTGATTGATGTTTTATGGCTGCAAAGTGATGCAATAGTAGCTGCCTTTGAGGTTGAGCATAGTAGTGCGATTTATTCAGGATTGTTAAGAATGTCCGACTTGGTAAGTATGCAGCCAAATATTAAGCTCAATCTCTATATCGTTGCGCCTGATGATCGACGTGAAAAGGTCTTTAGCGAGATCAACAGACCTACCTTTGCAAGATTAAGACCTCCGTTACCGAAAATATGTAAATTTATTCCTTATTCTCAATTGAAAAAAGAAATTGAGCAAGTTGGTGCTAGAGTGCGATATATGAAACCCGAGTTTATTGAGGAACTTGCTGAAAGCTGTGAAGTTGATGAAGCATAACAAGCACTTTCTTACTTGCTTCTATCAGTTCTGTAAAGGGTTGTTTGATGCTGAGGAATTTCATGTTTATTAACGCCCAATGTTTCTATAGCTGACACAGGATTGCAATATGACTAGATGTCCAAAATGCAAAGGTGAAGTTAAGAGTGTTAGGAAAGAATGGAATTATGCTCAATTTAATGTTAAAGCTTATACTTGTAACTGTGGTCAGCAGTTCAGAGAATATAGGAGTAATGGTGAGCTACGGTTCATCCTAATGAAAAGTCAGGCAAGTGCAGGATGGAAGAAAGCGAAATCTTAAGGGATTATCTCGGCTCTTACTATTTAGCTGTTTTGTCAAAAAATTCAAGTGATTATTTCACAACGGTTTTTACTACGTCAATTTTCGACAACTTATCTTTAATCAGCTTCAGTGCTTCATTTCTCATCGACTTAAAGCCTTTCTTACTGAATTTGTGCTTTGTAATAAATTCGTGACATTCTTTGCTTATTCTAGCAAGTTGAAGATGATCTTCGTTCTTCTTATCGAACTCGTGTATTGACAACATAAATGGTCTTATTCCTATATCCCTCTTTCCATATTTGCCACGTGGCTGGAATGGCTTCACTTTTTTATTAATAATCGAGGAATTTAGTACTGCAGAAATATAGTGAGCTTCATTCAAATCATTTGTAGCATAGTAATAAGTAGTTATATCCACCACGAATTGCCGATTTTCTAGTTTTGCTAACTCACCGACTCTTATTGGCGGAATTGTTTTTCGATCTAATACGTAAGCCATTGCGTTGGCTCCTCTTGCATTATAAAGTACAACATATTGTTTAGAGGGATCTTGGTCTGTAACAACATTGTATCTGTTAAGCCTGTCTATCACCCGAGGGAATGTTTTCTCTGATTTATCGGTTCGTCTTACCTCCCATATTCTTTGATTTCCCTCTACCCAGTCAGCTATTAGGGGCTTACCGTTATTCCTAAGTGCATCAGAATCTAGAACGTTTAAGCGTGTTTGTTCAACTTGTATTGGCAGGACTACTGGTCTAAACGCAACAAATCCAAACGGGATAATATCTTTTCCAAGTAGGGTTACAAAAATATACTCGCCTTCAACATTCCCACTTCTAGTAACGTCTTTCCATTCTTTCTTCCCTACATCCTGTACTTTTCTAGAACTTATTAGTGGAGGACTTTCCAAGTCGAAACTTAAATTTTGTTTTATGTTAAATTCTACGAACCAGAAAGGTCTGGGATATATCGAGCCTCCAGCTTTTACTTTATCATAATAATAACTATGTTCGGACTTCTCAGGTTCTGTAGGCGGAGAGTACTTGTATTCTTCTGTAGCCAATTCTCCTTTAATTACATCAAGCTTTTCATTTCTTCTAAATTTTCGAATATTGCCATTATACCTTACTGCAGTAACGGGATAGCGAGTATTTTGGTTGTTCCTAGCATAAAGGACACAAACAGGGAGGCTAAAAATATCAGGGATATTTTCAAAGTTAAGGATGTGCAATAATTTCATCCTTGGTTTTTTGAAAGTTTGAAATTCTCTATGATGAGTCGCCGCTCCAATTACGCTTATGGGCATCAGGAAGGCAAGCAAACCATTCTTTTTCAAGTATAGGTCAGCACATCTGCAATAGAAGAAGGTAGCCATCTCGATTTGAGTATAAAGATCGCTTTGTTTAGGTTTTAGCAAACCGTAGGCTAAGACTTCTTCCTTTAGGAAATTTTGATACGATTTATTTTCTATCGTGCGCATAACTATCCAAGGAGGGTTTCCTATGACTAAAGTGGATTTTGCCTGTAACAACGAAATTGGAGCATAAATATTGTTTAACATAAAGATCCATATTGAATTTAGATTCTTGTCCATCAGCGATAGAATAGTCTGGACAGTGATCTGTAAGATTTTGATCTCTTCCTTCCTCAAAATTTTATGCACTTTATTTTCAAAAATCTTCATGGCATTCTGTTTATTTCGCTTCGACCTATATTCGTTGGAAGCGTTCCTTAATGCCTCCAGAACTCTCGCAGGAATTGACCGATCTGATGCTACTCTTCTCGGTAGTTGTAAGACAACGCCATCAGCTTCTATTTCGTAAACTGGTACCTTGCTAACCAACGTCTTTTTAACAGTTGGTATCTTGATGCTATCTGAAAGAAAGACAGGTACCGTTATTGTTTTCCCTACTTGCAAGAGCTCTCCCAGTGCGATTATGTAATTAGCTCTTGCAATAATAACGGCAAGTGGATTGATATCCATTCCAATTACGTTGTTAAGAACGGTTTCTAGCAGGTCTTCCTTAGGCAATTCCTCATGCTCTGACCTTACAAATCGAATGGCATTAGTAAGAAATGTTCCCGACCCGCATGCTGGATCTAATATTTTCAGAGTTGATTTTTTGTTGTGCCTTCTTAATATTTTCACTGCTTCAAGTAAAGTAAGTTGACTAAGCCATTCTGGTGTGTAATACTCCCCAGTTCTGTGTCTTTCGCCTTGACGCACTATTACTTGGTAAATTTCCTTGAAGACGTCTTCATCAATGTCAGAGATATTGTACTTGGAAAGTTCTCGTGCAAGAACATGCGCAATTTCTAAAGTTTCATTAATGATTCTGGAATCAAGTATCCATGAGAAAAAATCCTCTTCTATCAAGTTGGCTATGCCATTTGATGTAAAGTACTCACCACTAAGAACATTCTTTAAACTATTAATGGAAATATCACCTTCACTGAGCTTTAGATAAATAATGAGTTTGACAAGAGTGATAAGGTATGTTTGATCTAAGAAAGCACCAACTTCGGGCTCTCTACCATAAACTATGTTCATATTTCTTGTCCATAGCTTGAACTTTAGTCGAACCTCATCCCGATCACTGACGGCAGAAAACAAAGTTTCAAGCTCCTTTCTTAATAGCCCATATGTAGGGCTACTTGGACCAAATCTAAGGCTAAGATCTTCGGCAGTAGGTTTTAGACCATCTTTCGAAAACAGAAAAGAGTCGAGCCAAAGGATTGCGTCCTCAGGATCCATCGTTGTTATGTCTTTAGGCTCGCTCAACTGAGAAAGCCCTATTACTTTACCATCAGAAATCATAGGTATGTAAGCAGTGAACTTTATACAATCTGTAACTACTCCGATATACCTTTTTCTTGGTTCATGCTCTATGAGTGATTGAAAGTATTTTTCTAATTCTTTCTTAGCGTCTTCAAGTTCTTTATTGAACTAAAGTTTTGCGTTTTCCTTCGTGAGATCTATTCGACCTGATTATCAGGTTGAAGCGATTATACGAGAATCGATTTAGATCAGATGCGCCATCAAGTTAGCATGAGGCTCCTTTCAGTTGTGCCGGAAATAGAGGGTTTCCTGAGCAAGTTCAGGCCATGCTTATCCAGAAGGCAGTTCAGGCACTTCTGCAGGTATATCATTGGCCTGGTAGCTTCAGATAGAAAGAGCATAAAGAGGATAGCTTCCTCCTGTAGCGATAAAGTTGATCAGAGCAACCTGAACAGGTTCATGCATTCCTA
>Ga0073934_10007867_pt1 | contig 14527 bp, 19 predicted proteins | sample LarsenN4metaG_FD_76834 | JGI IMG/M metagenome (GOLD analysis project Ga0073934, IMG submission 76834) | Hot spring sediment bacterial and archeal communities from British Columbia, Canada, to study Microbial Dark Matter (Phase II) - Larsen... ...
ACCAGGATGCGGATACAAGGCATAGGATTGTGCATTGCCCTCGGCACGCTCGCCGCCTGCGCGACCGAGCCGGGCACCCCCGCCAGCACCGGCACGCCGTTCACCCAGGCGCTGGCGCGCGAGTACGACGCGCTGGCCGCGTTCGAGGCGGACGAGATGTACGACTGGCGCGATGCCGACCACTTCCAGGCCAAGGCCACGATGGCCGGCCAGGGCAGGAACGTGCTGCCCGACGAGGTGGCCGATCGCGACGTGCCTGAGGCGGCGGTGGGAGAGCTGAACGCCGCCCGCACGCGCCTGATGGCGGCGCTGGACGCCGGCTCGCGCGACCGCATGCCGAACGAGAGCGCCCAGGCGCAGGCCCGCTTCGACTGCTGGATCGAGCAGCAGGAGGAGAACTTCCAGTACGACCATATCCCGGCCTGCCGCGACGACCTGATGGCGCTGATCGCCACGCTGGAGGCCCAGCCCGTGGCCGCCGCGCCCGAGCCCGAGCCCGCCACGGCCGCCGTGGCCCAGGGCCCGTACCTGGTCTTCTTCGACTGGGACAAGTCCGACATCACGCCCGAGGCGTGGGCCACCCTGCGCCAGGCGGCCGAGGCCGCCCAGGCGGGCGGGGTATCGACGATCCAGGTCACCGGCCACGCCGATCGGTCGGGAACCGACCAGTACAACGTCGGCCTGTCGGAGCGCCGCGCCGAGGCCGTGGCCGGCGCGCTGGCATCGCTGGGGCTCGACCGCGACGAGATGCGGCTGGAGTGGAAGGGCGAGTCCGTGCCCCTGGTCCAGACCGCGGACGGCGTCCGCGAGCCGCAGAACCGGCGCGTGGAAATCGTCTACCCGTAAGCCGACCGCGAACGGCCGGCGCCGCCCCTTGCGGTGCCGGCCTTCGCGTTTCGGCCACTCATCATCCTTTCCGAACAGGGGCCCTGCCGCATGTCGAGCGAAGCACTGCACGAGGATCCGTCCGTCCTGTCGCCGGCGACCCGCGACCGCCATCGCGCCATCGTCTCGCTGATGGAGGAGCTGGAGGCCGTCGACTGGTACCAGCAGCGCGCCGAGGCCACCGCGGATCCCGAGCTGAGGGCGGTGCTGGAGCACAACCGCGACGAGGAGATGGAGCACGCGGCGATGGTGATCGAGTGGCTGCGGCGCACCTGGCCCAAGGCCGCGGAGCAGATCGCCGCCTACGTCAACCGCCAGGGCCCCATTGTCGACCATGCGGGGGAGCCCGGCGAAGGCGACGCCGGACCGCACGAGGAAGGCTCGCTCGGCATCGGCAGCCTGAAGCCGGAGGCCTGAGCCATGAGCAGTCTGCACCGCGACAAGGCGCCCTTCTCCGACAAGGTATGGGCGACGATCGACAAGGCCGCACGCGACGTGCTGGCCACCATGCTGGGCGCGCGCAAGGTCGTGGATTTCGAGGGGCCGAAGGGCTGGAGCTACTCCGCCGTCGACCTGGGCCGCGCCCGCCGCCTGGCCCAGGGCCCGGCCGCCGAGGTCGACGCCCGCCTGCGCACTACCCAGCCGCTCGTCGAGCTGAGGCTGACGTTCAAGCTGGACCGCGAGGAGATCGAGGCGATGGAGCGGGGCGCCAAGGACCCCGACCTCGATCCGGTCGAGCAGGCGGCCCGCCGCTTCGCCTACGCCGAGGACCGCATGGTCTTCCACGGCTTCGCCGAGGCCGGCATCGTCGGCATCGTCGAGGCCGCCGCAGGCGCCCAGCTGACCCTGCAGGGCGACTACCTGCGCTACCCCGAGGTCGTGGCGCAGGCCGTCTCCACGCTCAAGCTGAACGGTATCGGCGGGCCCTATGGCATCGCGCTGGGTCCGCGCTGCTGGAACGGGCTGACCCAGACCTCCACCCCGGCGGGCTATCCGGTGCTCAAGCATGTCGAGCGGCTGCTGGACGGGCCCATCGTCTGGGCCCCGGCGCTGGACGGCGCGCTGGTCGTCTCGCTGCGCGGCGGGGACTTCGAGCTGACGGTCGGCCGCGACATCGCAATCGGCTACCTCGACCACGACGCCAAGACCGTGACGCTGTATCTGCAGGAGAGCGCTACATCCGTCGTGATCGAGGAGAATGCCGCCATCCCGCTGGTCTACGCTTCTCCCGAGCGATCCAAGGGCAGGGCGCGCAAGCGTTCAACCCGCAGCTAGCACCCTCCATCCGGCGCAGGGGCCTTCCCCTCCCGCGGAAGGAAGTCGCCCGAAAGGCGGGATTCAGATCAGCGGCCGCACGGAGCGCGCCTCGAGGTCGAAGCCGGCGAGCGCGGCCAGCTTGTCGCGCTCGACGAGCGCGAGGCTGCCGGCGTGCCAGCGCAGCAGGCCGAGGCGCACCAGGCGCGACAGCGTCTTGTTGGTATGCACAAGAGAAAGGCCCAGGGTATCGGCCACGTGCTGCTGCGTTATGGGAAGCGTGAGGCGGTCGCCGGTGGCCAGGCCCACGCTCTCGGCCCGCGCGAACAGGTGCATCACCAGGTAGGCCACCCGCTCGAGCGCCGAGCGGCGCCCGACCGACAACAGGTTGTCGTCCAGGATGCGCTCCTCCCGCGCCGCCAGCCAGGTCAGGTCGAAGGCAAGCGAAGGCCAGCTCTTATAGAGCTCCCAAAGGCGTTCGCGCTGGAAGACGCAGGCGCGTAGCGGCCCTAGCGCCTCGACGGAGTAGCCCGTGTCGCCAAACACCGAGGCCTGCAGCCCCAGGAAGTCGCCCGACAGCGCATAATTGAGGATCTGCCGCCGGCCGTCCTCCAGCAGCTTGTAGCGGAAGCCCCAGCCGTGCAGCACCGTGTAGACGTAGGGACTGCGCGTGCCTTCAGTCAGCAGCGCCTGACCCTTCACGAAGGTCGCCTCTCCGATTTTGAGCCGCTCGATGAAGTGAAGCTCGTCCTCGGACAGCGACCGGAAGGCCGCACGCCGTCGCAAGGGACAGTCCTCGCAGGGCACGGTTTCACCGGAGGCCGCATTCGCGCTGAGGGGTCGATCGCTCATCCCGGCACCTTCCGGTATGTCAAAGTTAAATGCGCACCCTGGTGTGCGTCGCTACACAGCCGGGCTTCGGGAACCCTGCGAGGATATGGCATGAACGAGCCCAATGCTGGCGATCGGGGAGCGGTACTGATCGTCGAGGACGAGATCCTGATCGCCATGGATGCGGAGCGCATTCTCCAGGACCTGGGCTTCGCCGACGTGCGCATCGCAACGACGCTGACGGAGGCCGAGCGCGCCCTCGGCGACGGCCGGTCGGTCGCCCTGGCGGTCGTTGACCTGCGCATCGGAGGCAACTCGGCGGCGCCGCTGCTGGCGGATCTGCGACGACGGGGCGTGCCGGCGGTCATCACCACCGGGTCGATGGGGGTGGAAGGCCTGCCGCGCGATGCGCACGCCTTTCCTCTGGTCGCCAAGCCCTACAGCGAGGTGGACCTGCAGGATGCCGCGCGGCGCGCGCTGGGCGCGTCGCGCGCGCCGTCAGATGCGCCCCATGAGTAGAAGGACCAGCAGCACGATCACGACGATCCCCAGCCCACCGCTGGGGTAGTAGCCCCAGCCCGAGCTGTAGGGCCAGGTGGGCAGCACCGCGATCAGCAGCAGGATCGCGAGGATCAGGACGACGACGTTCATGGCGGGCTTCCCTGGGGCGTGGCGAGGGACGGCAAGGTGAAGGCCGGAGGTGCGGTTCTCCGGCCTTCACGGCGATCTGGCCTAGCGGGTGGTGGTTTCGAAGGCCCGGTTCGAGTCCTTCACGAAGGCCTCGATCTCGCGCTCCGCGGCCTCCTTGGCGTAGCCGTAGCGCTTCTGCAGCAGGCCCGAGAGCTGGTCGCGCTTGCCGTCGATGACATCCAGGTCGTCGTCGGTCAGCTTGCCCCACTTCTCCTTGACCTTGCCCTTGAACTGCTTCCAGTCGCCCTTCAGGGTGTCCCAGTTCATCGGCTTTCTCCTCTCCGTTGGATGGCGTTGCGCTGCGGATGAACGCGGGCGACGATTGAGGGTTCCAGTCGGCATCCACGCGAACCGCTCGCTCGATAGGGAACCCGAGCGCCCTGGGGGGCGTTGCCCTCGCATCGAGAACCGGATCGACGCGAGGAGGTCTGCATGCGCGGGGTGCTGCTTTGGCTGGTCGGGGTGCCGATCCCCATCATCATCCTTCTCTACCTCTTCAACGTGCTCTGACCCGGGTCCAGCGCGGGCGCGAACGCACGCCCGCAGACCCCAACCAGAAGGCCGGCCCGCCGCCAAGTGGTGGCGCAGGTCCGGCCGCAGGCAGGAGAACCGCGATGGCCTTCAAGCAGGAGCCGCTTCCCTACTCGCGCAACGCGCTGGAGCCGCACATGTCGGCCGCTACGCTGAAGCACCACTATGGCCATCATCACGCCACCTACGTCGAGAAGCTCAACGAGCTGTCGAAGGGCACGCCCTACGCGAAGATGAGCCTAGAGGAGGTCGTACTGACGACAGCCGACGACGACGGCGCCGAGAGGATCTTCCAGAACGCGGCACAGGCCTGGAACCATGACTTCTTCTGGAAATCGATGACGCCGGGCGGCGGCGGCAGGCCCGCGGGCGCGCTAGCGTGCGCCATCGACGACGCCTTCGGCTCGCACAAGGCCTTCTCCGAGGCGTTCGTGAAACACGGCCTGGAGCGGTTCGGTTCGGGCTGGGTCTGGCTCGTGAGCGACGACGACGGCCTGCGAATCGTCAGCACGCCCAATGGCCGCTCGGTCCAGGTCGACGGACCCAAGCCGCTGCTGGTCTGCGACGTCTGGGAGCATGCGTACTACCTGGACCACCAGCACCGGCGCGAGCGCTTCCTCAAGACCTTCCTCACGCATCTGGCCAACTGGGATTTCGCCGGCAGGCGCATGAACCTGGAGGGCGAAGGCACCTATACGGCCAGCCGCGCCTTCCGTGCCGGGCAGGAGGCCTTCGCCGCCTCGGGCAAGGTCGCCAAGGCGGCTCGCGCCGCGGCCGACGCGCTGGACGGCCCCGAGGGTGGCGAGCTCAGGGCTGCCGAGGCGCGGGCCGCACGCCGTCGCTAGCGCCGCCCACCGAATCGAAGGCCGGAACGGCGGCACGCGCGGGCGTGCCGCCGTTTCACATTGCAGGTACCGATCAACCACAAGGGAGTAGCGCGATGGGACTGGAGATCACCGGGCTTGGAGCCCTCTTCATCCTGGCGCTCGACATCTGGGCCCTGGTGAGCGTGCTGAGCTCGCCGGCCTCGGTGGCCGAGAAGGTGCTGTGGGCGCTGCTCATCCTGGTGCTGCCGCTGATCGGCTTCCTGCTGTGGCTGATCGCCGGCCCGCGCGCCCGCCCGCGCCTCGGCTGATCCGCGCTGCAAGACGAAAGGGCCCGGCCAGCCTTGCGGTCGTCCGGGCCCTTCGCGCACATCGCCCGCTGGCGCGCTAGTCCTTCCAGATCGGCTTGCCGAGGTCGACGTCGTCTTCGTCGGTCAGGGCACCCGCGGCGGCACCGGCGGCACCGCCGATCACCGCGCCTCCCAGCAGCGAACCGCCGGTCAGTGCCGCGGCGCCCGTACCGGCGGCTGCACCCAGTCCCGCACCGCTGAGCGCGCGGTCACCCTTGCTGGAGCCACAGGCCGCCAGGCCCGCGACCGCAAGCACCATCGTCGTTGCCAACAGAACACGCTTCATCGGGTTCCTCCGTTCGGCGCTAAATCATTGCAATTACAGGATGAACGCCCGACGTAGCGATCCGTTCCCGGCAGGGCGCCCAGGCTGCCGCGCGCAAACGAAGAGGCCCGGATCCAGGGATCCGGGCCTCGGGTCCGAAGCGGCCGCCGGGGAGGTGGGAGGCGGCCGCCCCGGCTTCTCGCAGGGCGAGGCGCCTACGGCGCCACGCCCGGGAACTCCTGCTCGAACCGCTCGACGAGCGCCGTCACCTCGGGCGCCTTGCAGCCCTTGCTGCTGATCCAGCCACGCACCTCGTCACGCGCCTTCTCGATGAGGAACAGCTTGTCGGCGGCGCTCAGGTCGGCGCCGGTCTTCTCCTCGATCAAGGCCGCGATGCGCGCCTGCGCCGCGTCGGCCGCAGCCTTCTCGGCGTCGGTGGCGTCTTCGTTGTAGCGAACGTCAAGGGCCGGGTAGCGGCACGAGGAGGCGGCAAAGACCATCTTGCGATAGCCGAGGAACGATTCCTCGCCGCCCGACTGCGCGGCGGCAACCGGCGTGGCGGCAATCCAGGCGGCCGTGCCGAGGGCCAGAACGGACAGGGCGCCGGCCAGGCGCCGCGATAGGGTGTGCATGGGCATGCTCCTTCCGGATCGGATCCATCGGCGGCGCGGTTCCTACCGACCGCCCTGCCTCGGCCAAGCAACGCCGCCGGCCGTCAGAAGTTCCCGCCGCGGGCCGCGCATGGAACCGCGGAGCCCCGTTGGCCCTCCTGCATCCGGGGACGACGACGAGGCCGAACCTGGGCGCGCCCCGGCCGGGGGCCACGGCGGTGGGAGGAAGGGCATGGACCGAAGCTGCGTTGCCAGCAACTGGCGGGCGTTCCATGCGCCGATGCTGCCTGCGGGCGGCCGGCAGTCGATGCCTGCCAGCGCCCGCTCTAGGCCGGCACGGGATCGGTCGAGAGACGCGCCGTGCGCACGACAAGGGAGCTTGTGCCGTTCCGCACATCGAACCGCGCCGAGCCCTTCAACTGCTGTGCGAAGGCTTCGACCAGGAGGCGCGCCAAGCCGCTCCAGGGAGCCTGTATCCCCTCCACCGCGACCAGGATGTCGCTTCCCTCATCGTCCTCGGCGATGCGGACGACGATGCGGCCCCTGCACCTGCCCGGCGCGGCGCGGTCGAACGCGTCCGAGACCGCCTCGGTGATCAGCAGCGCCGTCGGCACCGCCTTGTTTGCGTCCACTTCGATTCCGGCGATGTCATAGCCGACGCTGACCATCTGCGCCGCACTGCTGCGTCCGTGCTGGATGTAGCGCACCAGTTCGGGAACCAGCGTTCCAAGGTCCAGCCGGTGAACGCCGCTCTGCTCGTACAGGCCGCGATGCACGAGGGCCAAGGCATGGATGCGCTCCTGCACGATCCGCAGCGAATCACGCTCCGCCTGCAGCTCGGCTCGCTGGTACTGCAGGTTCACGAGGCTGGACATCAGCTGCAGATTGTTCTTCACGCGGTGGTGGACCTCCGCGAGCAGAGCCTGCTGCTCGGCCACCGAGGCGCGCAGCCGATCCGCCCGCTCGTCCAGCGTCGCCGCCATCTCGTTCATGGTGTCGCCCAGCTGGCGCAGCTCCAGCGGTGCGCTTTCCATGCCGATCGCGCGAAGGGTCAGACGGCCCTTGCTGTAGGCCTGGGCGATGCGGCGCAGCTGCACGATCCAGCGCACCACATAGCGGTCCAGCCCGTACCAGGCGACCAGAAGCGCCGCCCCCCACATGATGGTCGGCAGCGCGATGTCGAGCGCCAGTCCCAGGGACAGGCCCGCCAGCGGCCGCGGTGGCGCGATTCCCGCGAGGGCAAACACCTGCTTCTCGTAGAACGAAGCCACCGCGAACGTTTGAACGGCGCCGCCGCCCTCGTCCGACTTGAAGACCTTGTCGGCAGCGCCCAGATGGCGACGGACGACCGCGGGCGGGGGCATCCAGGAAGCGTCCTCGCCGCTGGCGGCGATCGGCTGCCCATCGCGGTCCACGAGCGCGAGGTAGGCGTTCTCCCCTGTCTCGATCCGTGAGAGTTCCTCCTCCAGCAGCTTCGTGGGAATGGCCGCGCGCACGAACCCGGCATACGCACCTGCATCGTCGAACATCGGATTGTTCATGCCGATGACGCGCTCGCGCGTCACCAAGCCGATCTGCGCAGGCGTGATGTAGAACCGCGGATCGGCGATGAAGGCCGCGTACCAGTCGCGCTCGCGCACGGAAACCCTGCCTGCGGAGGGCCGCGACAGGCAGCGAATGTCGCCAGCTGTGTCCACGGCACTCACGATCAGGAAGCTCGGCACGTCAGTGGCGGCCGCGGCGAGCATGGCGGCGCAGGTCGCGGGGTCGAAGCGCCTGATTTCGGGCTGCGCAGCGAGTTCGCTCAGCCGCTTGCGCGCATCCGATACCAGCGGCTCGAGCGATGCGATCGCTAGCAGGGCCTCCTGCAGGGCCGAGCGCTCGTAGAGCGTGCGCGCCTGATCGTAGCTCGCCACCGCCTGCATGAGCGCGAAGGCTCCCGGCGGCAACAAGGCAAGCGCCAGCAGCAGCAGGAGACGGCCGCGGAGGGTACGCAGCGACCGGAGCATGGGCCGGAAGCCCTACATTCTGGCCTCAGTGCCCGCGCGCCGCCGAGGCCTCCCCCTCGGTTGCGATCTTGTGCTCGCCGCCCAGCGCCAGAACCTCGGCCAACCGCGCGCGGGCGCGGTTGACGCGGCTCTTGACCGTGCCGATGGCGCAGCCGCAGATGGCGGCCGCCTCCTCGTAGGAGAAGCCCGACGCGCCGACCAGGACCAGGGCCTCGCGCTGCTCGTCGCCCAGCGTGGCCAGCGCGGCATTGAAGTCCGCAAGCGCCACGTGATCCAATTGCCGGGCGGCCACCGGCACCGCCCCGGCAATGACGCCGTTGGGATCCTCGACCTCGCGCTTGATCTTGCGGAGTTCGGAGTAATAGTGATTGCGCAGGATCGTGAACAGCCAGGCCCGCAGATCGGTGCCAGGCTGGAACTTGTCGAAGTTGCTCCAAGCCTTCACGATCGTATCCTGCACCAAGTCGTCGGCGCGCGTGGCGTCGCGGGCCAGCGATCTGGCAAAGGCGCGCAGGTCCGGTAGAAGGGTCAGGATCTCGTTCTTGATGTCCTGCAGAGATTCAGTCATCGACTGCCCTTTTCCTTCTCTTCGAGCTGCTTGAGAAGATCGGCAAATCGATCGGGCACGTCCTCCCGTACGACGTCGTCATAAACGCGCCTGAGCTGCTTGGAGATCCATTCGAGCCGTTCCTTCTGATCCCCTGAACGGCGCTCTGGATTCTTCGCGTTGCTCACCGCCGAAGGATCCTTGTCAGTCATCTAGGCCACTTCCTTTTGAAGCAAGCACAAACGTGGCTCTCTCGTCCGTGTCCGCGCTTTCCACATCGCATCCCGTCTGCCCCAACGCGAGACCGCATCGTAAAGTTCCACGCGGCACGGGAACTTTTGCCGGCGACGGTGCGTTGGTGATCGACGGGCAACGAATCGCGCCGTAACCGATCCACGCCCGGGCGGCCCAGAACCGGCTCCACCCGCACCACCAAATCGCCAACAGCCCTAGGGAGTTCCCCGAAATGTCACTTTCCGCCAGGATCGCGCCGTTCGTGCCGTTTCTGCGGCGCTACGCCCGCGCGTTGACGGGCTCGCAGGCCAGCGGCGATGCCTATGCCGTGGCCACGCTCGAGGCCATCCTTGCGGCGCCCGATCAGTTTCCCGCAAAGCTGGACCCGCGCGTAGGGCTCTATCGAGTCTTCCATGCCGTCTGGGCGACCGCCCAGGTGCCCGATGCCGCAGGTGCCGTCGCCGGCGACCGGCGCGAGGCCGTCGTGCGCGAACGGCTGGGCCGCTTGCTGCCCCGCACGCGGCAGGCCCTGCTGTTGACCATGCTGGAAGGCTTCGCCCGCCAGGAGGTGGCCGACATCCTGGACACGACGGCAGCCGACGTCCAGGAACTGCTGGAGGAGGCCCTGGCCGATATCGACCGGCAGACCGCCACCCACGTCCTGATTATCGAGGACGAGCCCATCATCTCGATGGACCTGGAAGGCATCGTACGCAGCCTGGGCCACACCGTGGCCGCCGTTGCCCGCACGCGGAAGGAAGCGGTGGATGCCGCGCGGCGCACCGAGCCCGGTCTGGTGCTGGCCGACATCAAGCTGGCCGACGGCTCGTCGGGCATCGACGCGGTGAAGGACATCCTGGGCTCGTTCTCGGTGCCGGTCATCTTCATCACGGCGTATCCCGAGCGCCTGCTGACCGGCGAGCGGCCCGAACCCACTTTCCTGATTACGAAGCCCTTCCAGACCGACGCCGTGAAGGCCGCCATCAGCCAGGCGCTCTTCTTCGATACCCGCGCCTCGGTTGCCGGCGCCATGACTGGCACCGACGGCCGGACCGCCCGCGCCTAGCCGCTCTCGTTGCCTGGGCGGCCGGTGCCTCGATGCACCGGCCGGCTGGCCTCCGCATTTCGGCGCCCCTGCGCTACAGTCCCGATCTTCGACGCGGCGGGCCGGAGGCAAGGGCATGAAGCGCGGCTACAAGGTGCTGCTGGAGGAGGCCAACAAGGTCGTCATCACCACGCCGCAGGCCGAGGCCAAGGGAATGCACGGCCGCGAGGACGTCGTGTTCGTCGACCTCCGCGACCCGCGCGAGCTCGAGCGCGAAGGCATGATCCCCGGCGCCTTCCATGCGCCGCGCGGCATGCTGGAGTTCTGGATCGATCCGGAGAGCCCCTACCACAAGGCGATCTTCGCGGAACCCAAGCATTTCCTGCTGTACTGCGGCTCGGGATGGCGCTCCGCGCTCGCCGCCAAGACGGCTCAGGAGATGGGTCTGGAGCGGGTGAGCCACCTGGAAGGCGGCTTCTCGGCCTGGAAGAAGGCGGGGCTGCCGGTGGCCGAGAAGCCGTCCAGGGACAGGCCCTGAGCCATGCACATCGGCGAGAGCCTCGTCGGGCAGGATGCCAACCGCGCGCACATCAACGTCGTGCTGGGCCCCAAGGACGGCATGGCCGGGCAGGCCTTCGCCGCGGGCCTCACCGCCATCCGGCCTGGCCACCTGCCGTTCCTGGTCGTTCTCAAGCCGGGCGTGCTGACGCGGCCCACCACTCTTCTCGTCAACAAGATCGCCATCGCGGGCGAGGTCCATGGCCGGTTGACCTGGGGCGCCGCGCAGATGGGGGTTGCCAAGGCGATGTTCGAGGCGCTGGAGTCGGGCGACCTGCCGCCCGGGGCCGAGGCCGGGTGGGTGGCCGTCGTCACCGTCCTGGTACCGGCGGATGCAGGCGACGACGACACCGTCTTCCGCAACAACCTGGCCGCCACGCGCCAGGCGATCCGCAACGCCGTGGCCGACCGCCCGACGCGCGCCGAGTGCCGTGCCGCACTGGCCGACCTGGGCAACCGATTCTACAAGCCCGGGCCGTCGGTCCTTGGCGGCTGAGCGCTTCGCTCCCGCAGGCCTGCAGGCGCTGCTGGAGGCCGCCTTCGCGGCCGGTGGCTTTCCCGCCGACATTGCGCGGGTCATCGCCCGCCACCTTGTCGATTCCGAGCTCAAGGGCGTCTCCTCGCACGGCGTGAACCGCCTGGGCTGGTACCTCGACCAGGCGCGGGAAGGCGCTCTCGACCCCGGGGCCCGCCCCGCCGTGACGCGCGACGAGGGCGGTCTGCTGCTGATCGATGGTGGCGGGGGCATCGGCATTCCGGCGATGGAGCTGGCGCTCGAGCGCCTCCTGGCCAAGGCCCGCTTAGCGGGCGCGGCCGCCGCGGGGGTCGTCAACGTGGGCCACACGGGTCGCGTGGGTGCCTATGCCGAGGCTGGCGCTGCCGCGGGCTTCTTCTGCCAGTGCCTGGGCGGGGGCGGGCGTCGGAGGTGGCCCAACGTCGCACCCTTCGGCGGCCTGCGCCCGATCATGAGCACGAACCCCTACGCCTTCGCCGTGCCCGACGGCGGCGACGGTGCCGTGGTCAGCGACTTCGCGATCTCGGGCGTGGCCGGCGGCAAGGTGGCGCTGGCTCGCGCCAAGGGCGAGCGGCTGGCACCGGGTCTGCTGCTCGACCGCGCGGGCCGGCCCTCGACCGATCCCGAGGACTATGCGAATGGCGGGGCGCTGCTGCCGGCCGCTGGTCCGAAGGGCAGCGGCATGGGCCTGGTGGCCGAGTTCGTGGGGGATTGCATGATGGGCGAGCCCCTGGAGTTCAACTGGCTGATGGTCGCCGTGCGAGCCGACGCCTTTCGCCCCTTGGCCGACTACCGGGCTTCCGCCGGCGTGCTGGCCGATGAGGTCCACGCCATCCCGCCCGCCGCGGGCTTCGAGGGCGTGCTGCTGCCCGGCGAGCCCGAAGCCCGGCTTGCCGCCGAGCGCCGCGCGCAGGGCATCCCGCTCGCTCCCGCCGTTTGGGAGGGCATCGCGAAGGCCGCCCGTACCGTGGGCGTGGAGCCCGGGGCGTTCCCGCTCAGGATGTAGCGGTGAGTGCCTACTTCCTCGCCAGCTCGTCGATCTCCGCCTTCTCCGCCGGGGTCAGCACCCAGCCCGCAGCGGCGACGTTCTGCTCCAGCTGCTCCGGCTTCGTCGCGCCGGCGATGACGCTGGAGACGCAGCGCCGCGCAAGCAGCCAGCCGAAGGCGAGGTCCAGCAGCGTGTGCCCGCGCTCCTCGGCATACACGCGCAGCCGCTCGACGATCGCCCAGTTGGCCTCGGTCATGTAAGTGTCGGCGAGCGACTGTGTGTTGGCCAGCCGCGTGCCGGCGGGCAGGGCCGCCCCCTTGCGGTACTTGCCGGTCAGCATGCCGCAGGCCAGCGGGAAGTAGGGCAGCAGGCCCAGGCCATAGGCCTCGATCGCAGGCAGCAGCTCGGCCTCCGCACCGCGCGTGAGCAGGCTGTACTCGTCCTGGCACGAAATGAACCCGGCGGTGCGGCGGTCGCGCGCGGTCCACACGGACTCGACGACCCGCCACGCCGGCAGGTTGGAGCAGCCCACATAGCGCACCTTGCCCTGGCGGATCAGGGTGTCGAGCGCCGCCAGAGTCTCTTCCACCGGCGTCGTCGGGTCGTGGTCGTGCAGCTGATACAGGTCGATCCAGTCGGTCTGCAGCCGCTTCAGGCTGGCCTCCACCGCCTGCACGATGTAGCGGCGCGAACCGCCGCTCATGCGCTTGTCGCCGGCGAAGGGCAGGCCGAACTTGGTGGCCAGCACGATGTCCTTGCGGCGTGGGCCGATCACCTGGCCCATCAAGGTCTCCGACTTGCCGTCGGGCCCGTAGACGTCGGCGGTGTCGAACAGTGTGATGCCCAGGTCCAGCGCCTTGTGGATGACGGCGCGGGTCTGCTCCAGGTCGATGCGGCGGCCGAAGTTGTTGCAGCCTAGCCCGACCTCGGAGACGGCGAGGCCGCTGGGACCCAGGTGGCGAAGGTTCACGGATTCAGCTCCTTGCAGGGGGCCTTACAGCGAGACCCGGTCGACGATGCGCGCCCCGCGCGAAGCCATGAAGTAGAGGCCCATGTGGTGCGCGGGCGCCTGGGGGTGGGCGGCAGACGGGCCGTAGCCCAGGCTCTCGGCCGTGGCGCGCGGCAGGTCGTAGGTCGAGCAGCCGGGCTCGTACACCAGGATGTCCTTCAGGGTGGGCATCATGTCGTGGTTGCGCGCCGACAGCGTGGTCAGCACGAAGTCCATGACGCAGATGTCGGTGCAGATGCCCACCACCAGGATTCGGGCCAGCCGGTGCTGCCGCACCCACTGCACCAGGCGGTTCCCGCCGTCGGGCGCGATGGCGCCGACAAAGCCGTTGATGCAGTCCTTGCGTACCAGGGTTGCGTTGGCGTCGCGCTCCAGCCACTTGAGCTCGGGCACCAGCTCCTCCTCGCCGGTGCCGGCTTCGCAGTGGGGCGGGTAGGGCGGCTCGGCCTTGCCCGGAACGTGGGTGTCGAGGAACGCGAAGATAGGCCAGCCGCGCCCGGTGAAGGCGCGGGCCAGCCGGTCGGTCTCTGCCACCATGCGGGCGACCTGGGCATTGGGCGCAGGCGGCGCCAGGTTGCCACCGCCCACGGCGGCGAAGCCCACGACTTCGTCGACGATGACAAGGCCCGTTCCCGGCCCGTCCAGCGCCAGGTCGCCCATCGTTACGGGCAGTGCGTGGCGCAGCTTGTCCAGCAGGTCGTCGGCCATCGCCTCCTCCGTCACCCCATCGCCGCGGCATTGTCGGCGCCGCCCACCGGCGCGGCAACCGTGCCGACCGTCCGGAAGTGCCCCTCCAGCGTCAGCAGCGCCCCCGCAATCAGGCCGAGGCGCCGCATGCCCTCCGCGCGCGCCGCCCCGGCCTCCAGCGCGGCTACGGCGTCTGCCTCGGTCAGCGCCGCCACCTCCACCGTCACGGGCAGGTCGCCCAGGTCGCTGTCGGGATCCAGCGCGCGCGCCGGACGCCGCACGATGCCGGGATGGTCCAGGTCGACCGCATTGGCGATCAGGGTGGCGGCCACGTCTGCTCCTGCCGCCGTTGCGGCCAGCACGGTCACGGCGTCTGCGATGCCCAGCGAGAAGCTGCGACCGTGCCGCCCGCTGGTGGCGACGCCGCGCACCGGCGTCGCGTGGTCGATGACGGCCACCCCTTCGGGCACGGCCCTGGCCAGGCTGGGCACCACGCCCACGCGCATTGCGCGGCCCGGCGCCAGGTGCAGGGCGATGTCGCCGCCATCGTTGACGTAGGCGCGGGACACGCCGCCCTCCGCCGTCATGGCCGCAAGGATCTCCTCGGCCACGGCACCCGCCACCGCGGCCATCGGGGTGACGAAGGTCGCGCGGTGCGGCCATGCCGCCTCCGCCATGCGCCGCGCCACCGGCCC